>Ga0209321_10000777_pt1 | contig 21209 bp, 22 predicted proteins | sample Rifsed16ft4_FD_184012 | JGI IMG/M metagenome (GOLD analysis project Ga0209321, IMG submission 184012) | Soil microbial communities from Rifle, Colorado, USA - sediment 16ft 4 - CSP-I_5_4 (version 2) | ecosystem: Environmental > Terrestrial > Deep subsurface > Rock core/Sediment | place: Rifle...
CCACGCTCATGACTTCCTACAATCCAACCCGCGGACGGAATAGTCGGAAAGCGCCAAGTCGACTCGTTCGTTGCGCCAGAAAGGGTTGACGGACCGCGCGCCGAGAGAGTTCGTCGCTCCGCAGAAGCGTTGTCCACCAACCGTGCCTGTTCGATTCTTGCGCCGTGGCTGAGGATCCGTGGAAACGGCTTCTAGACCATGCTTGATCTCGGAGTGTCTTGCCACGAGAAATAGGCTCGCTGTGACGAGGACAGTACCGTGGGGAGCCAAGGCGCCCCTTGCACTACCCGAATTCGTAACGTCGGTTCTTTGTCTGCGCGCTTGCCGGCCAAGTCTATCAAATACCCTCCATGCGATATCGCCTGAGTTGCAATGCCGCCCCAGGAACCGCACATTCTCAACAAGGTGTATAATGTCGCAGCGCTGGGTTATGCTGGCGGCGCGAAGGGTGACGGGGTCGCCGACGATCGCGCGGCAATCCAAGCCGCGATCGATCAGTGTATTGCCGACAGTCAGGTGCCCAACTTCGGCTTCGGAGTGGTAAGTTTCCCTCCGGGCACGTACAATGTGAGCAGAAACACGGATCCCAACTTCAACGCCGCAAAGCGGGCGTTGAACATTGGCGGCAGCAACGTATGGTTGATGGGTCAGGGGAAGCGATCCAAGCTCGTAGCGGACGCTCCGACGTTCTCTGACGGTACTGCCATTTTCGTTGTACACAGCGACACAACGCAGTACAAGAACATCGTGTTCTCCGACCTCGCTTTCGATGGTACAGGCACAACAAGCTGTGCGGGCATCCACGTCCGCGGTAGGACGACCGCCCTGCCGAGCTCGGAGGTTACCGCGCAGCGATGCTACTTCGAGAAGTTCCTTGGCACAACGGGCTTTACCGGCCGCGGGTTCACCGTCACGAATAACCATGCCGATCAGAATACGCCTCCCTACTATCCCATCATAGTCGACGGTTGCTACTTCGACAACAACTACGCGGCCATCGTACTGCACCAGGCAAATTACTCCTGCATGAATAACATTATCGAGCATACCGACGCGAGCCTGGTTGATGTGCAGTTCGGCGTTTACGCTGACCTCAATGAGCAGAACCACGGCGCCATTGTTAACAACTACGTAACTTCCATGAAAGAAGCTGGCATCTATCTCTTCCGTTCTTCCAGAATCACAGTATCAGGGAATTACATTAATCAATCAGGCGTACCCGGCGCAGCAGGGGATGGCATCAGGGCAGACGGCGCCCAGTACTGCATTATTGACAATAACATGCTCGAAGATATCCAATCAAACGGCATTTGGCTCAAGACACAAGGTTCCGGCCAGGATACTCGGAAGTGCCTTGCAAACATCATAGCCAACAACGCGATAGTTAATACCCTTAACGCCGGTGCATCTGCCGCGCATGGAATCTACCTGGGCGGCAATCAAACGCAAAACGTAATCGAAGGTAACCGCATCTCAGGTGCGCGACATAATGGAATTTTCCTAGATAACGGTGCCGACGAAAACGTAGTTCGAGCTAACCTGTGCCTTAACAACAATAATGCTGGCAGTGATAACGACGGTATTCGCATTCGATCCTCGAACAATAATCTTCTCACGTTTAACAGGTGCTGGGACGATCGTGCTGGTGGGCAGCAAAAACAAAGGTACGGAATCGCCGTCACAAACGCTGGTGGCTTTCCAGTAAGCGATGGCAACGTTATCATGTTCAACGACGTTCGTGGAAACAAGAGTATTCAAAGCGCTACCAGCCCTGCCTTGATGCTTTGGGTTGAAAGCGGGGCCACAAACACGCGAGTCGACCTGAACGTTGGATATAAATCAGAGAATGGTGGTCTGTTCGCTGGTAACGGAAATGCGCAGACGTATGGTATAGCTCATTCACTAGACGCAAGGGATAGTAACACAACACCTAACTCGACATTCAAGCTTCCGCGTTCTGCTGTAGTAACACCAGCATCACTGCAAGCGGTGTTGAACGGCGCGACTCGATTAAAGCATTATGTCACCACGACTCGTACAAACGTTATGGTCAACTACAACGGAACAAAGCCTCCTGGTGGGAACAACGTTGTAAAGTTCTATTGGACAGCGGAGATGTAAACATGACCGAAAAAGTTGAAAGGGACGACAAAATCACCAGGGCCGTAGAGGTAGCAAAGGAACGAGCATTTTCGCGTCGTGACTTTCTGCACAAGTCAATGCTGGGCACAGCTGCTATTGGCGCAGCAACCTTTGCTCTGCCGATCCTGTCGCAGCGAGCCTCAGGTGCACCTCTACCACCGGATTCTATCGACAAGGTCTATCATGCCGGTACATACGGTAGCATTCAGGCTGCGATTGACGCGGCAGAAGCAGATGCTGGTGGGCTTGTGTATGTACCACCTGGTAACTATGTCGTCTCCGGACTGACACTGCTACAGAACAACATTTGGCTGTTGGGTGCCGGCGCAGCGACCAAAATACAGTTGCAATCGGCACCAACTGCTCCTGCTCTAAAGATTGATGGCGCCTTCTCTAACGTCCTCATTTCGGACCTGCTATTCGATAGCCAAACCGTCGGAGCAGGAACAGGTGTTGATATCCGTAACGGCACGAAGGCCATGATTCAGCGTTGCTACTTCCAGAATCTGAATGCCGGTGTAGTCTTCGCAACCAACAGTGACAAGCCTGTTAGGGTTCTTGACTCGTTCTTCTTCGGCAACAATATCCACATCATTTCGAATCTGACAAGGCACCTCATTACTGGCAACGTGTTTGAGAACTCTGTGAACGAAGGACTTGATATCTCGTCCTCTTCTCAGGGATGGGTTTCGAACAACGTGTTCTTGAACAATAACACGGGTGCCACTTTCAACCCTGCCACGGAAGCGAATGAACAGAATATCATCAGCAACAACTACTTCTATGGTAACAAGGGAGGGATCGACCTTCAGTTAGCAGCTAACGTTGTTGTTGATGGTAACGTTATTGAACACACGGTCGAAAGCGCGGGCATTTTTGTATCAGGCAATTACGCCGTGATTTCAAACAATGTCATATATGATACAATCGGTCTCGGCTTGCCTGGACTTTGGGTTTCCGCGGCCGACCGCACGATCCTCACCGGCAACGCGGTATCTTTATCAAGTGCTGAAGGCATTTTGCTTGATGGTGGCGCCAACGAAGGAGTGATACAGGGTAACCTTGTTTTCAACAACTCAAAGGCTGCCTCGGGAGGTCCGTACTCTGGCATCCAGATTTGGGCCTCGAACAACGTCAACGTCATCGGGAATAAGGTCTTTGATAGCGACAACCCACAGAAGCAACAGTACGGAATCAAGCTGGCTTCCGCGACTAGCAACATCTACATACAGAACAATGACCTTCGTAACAACCTGACAGGTCCACTCAGTCTTGTTGGCACTGGCCACATCATCAAGAGGAATATCGGCTATCTGACGGAAAATGGTAAGTCCGAAACCATTAGCCCAGACGGAGTAGATCAGTCGCTGTTCAAGATTCCTCATGGTCTAGCCGCCACGCCCACGTATGCGCTAGTTGTGCCGGGTGACTCGTTGGCGTCAAGCGTTGCGGCATGGATCAACGCCTTGGACGGAACGCATGTCCACTGGAAATACAACAGCGCACCGGGTGGGCCTGTGGCTTTGAAGTGGTACGCAGAAGTGTAAGTTTGAAGGGTTAGCCCGAATTCTGAGAAGCATTACCGCATGGTTTCGCGGACTCTAATTCCTTGATGACGTGGTGCGTGCTTGCTCCTTCGACGTACGCATGGCATCTCGCATACGGGGTCAACCAGAACCCAAACCGGACTCGGTTCGAATCCGGTCGAGCCCATTCCTCTTTCCCCGACCTCATGACCTGGGAGCGTTCTCCTTCACGTCGGCCCATCCAACTCCGTTGGCCGACGCGTGTCAACGCCCCGTCACGGCTGCGGCGCACTGGGCGTCACGCCCGTGCCCAGTAGGGCAAGCACGAGGGCGGCAATGAGCGCGACTGCCACGAGCGGCACGAGGATCAGCCAGCGAGGCTCGTACCGCATGTGCATGTAATACGCGACGACGAGAGCACCTTTCGCGGTCGCGAGGATGAGGAGCACGCCAATCCGGAGACTCGGTGCGAGACCGAACACGCTCACATTCAACTCGGCGAGCGTCACGATCGCAAGGATTCCGAAGACCACGACGTACGGCCGCCTCCTTGTCTCCGCCGCGATTCCGTGACTTGCGATTGCCGTCTCCGCCACGCGATACACCTCAGATCAGGTACACGATCGTGAACAGGAAGATCCACACGACGTCGACGAAGTGCCAGTACAGACCGACCAACTCGACGGCCTCGTGGTTCTCCTTCGTGAAGCCGCCCTTGAACGCCTTGATCGTCGTGTACGCCATCGCGAGGACGCCCGCGAAGACGTGCGATCCGTGGACCCCTGTCTGGATGTAGAACGTCGATCCGTACAGCGGGTTGATCCCGCCCGGCGCGCCGGTAAATGTGAGGCCTTCCTCGAAGAACAGCTTCGTGTACTCGAATGCCTGGATGCTCAGGAACGTGATCCCAAGGACGAGCGTCGCGGCGAGGAACATCTTGAGTTGCTTCTGGTTCCCTCGCTCGACCGCGGCGAGGGCCTCGACCATCGTCAGGCTGCTGCAGATCAGGATGAACGTGTTCAGGCCCGTGAGGGGGACGTTCAGGACCTCGCCCGGGCGCCCCCAGTCTGCGCTACGGGTCCGGAGGGACCACGAGACGCCGATGATCGCGGAGAAGAACATGATCTCCGTCGCGAGGAACAGCCACGTGGCGATCTTCCGAGAGCTGACGCGGACCTCGCCCGGCCGGGCCGCGAAGGCGCCGTAGGAAGCGATCGACGGGCTGCGGATGTCGTCTCGAAGCCAGCCCAGCGCACCGACGACAAAGACGAACACGCCGAACGCGAGGATCCGAAGGTCGAGGATCAGACCCGCGTACCCGATCGACGCGCCGAACCCCGCGACGAACGGCCAAACGCTCCCGTGGTGGGCCGCGCCTTCGTGCCCGGCATCTTTCGCATGGTCCACGGCCGATGCGACCTCGCCCGAGGATGAGGGCACGCTCTATAATGGCTTCGGTTTCCAGAAAGCGGGCCGTGTCTAGTTCGGTCGGAGGACCCACGGGTCGTGGGCCATCGACAGGAACAGATTGCGCGACTTGGACCACTCGATGATCCACATCGGCACGGGGATCTGAGGGACGTTCGGTGGAAGTCGCACGAGGACCTCGTTCGGGGCGACGGGGATAAAGCCTTCGATGTTCGTGCTGATTTCTATTCTTGCGACACGGAACGGGGTGCCACGATTATCGCGAAGCGGTCCGGGCCCTCGGAGGATCGTGCACGAATCGGAGGACGAGAGCCATCGTGATGATCACGCCCGCGAGGCTCGCGAGGATCGGCGCCGGGTAGTCGAACCATTCGTACAGTAGACCGCCGAGGACCGGCGCAGGGAACGATAGGAGCCCGCGCGCCGCGCTCATCGACCCGAGGACTCCCCCGCGGACCCGGTCCTCCACGGAGTTCGCGAGGAGGGTCTGCCACGCGGGGACCCAGGTTGCGGCGGCGAGCCCGTTCGCAACGGACACGAGGGCGAACTGGGCGGGGGTCCGGGCGAACAGCCACCCAAGGAACACCGGGACGCCCAGGGACTCGGAGAGAAAGATCATGCGGCGGCTCCCGAACCGCTCCACGAGTTTCCCCACGGGAAGGGTTGCCGCCGCGAACGTCAGCGCCCAGACCGCCACGACAAGCCCCACATCCGCGTTCGTGAACCCAAGGGTCTGCGAGGCGATGCCGTAGATGATCAAGATCGTGATCATCCAGGAAAACGAATCGACCGTCATCACGAGCAGGATGCCTCGCAGCCGTGAGTCGGGGAGGCGGAACGCGCGCCGGAAGGACCACCGCTCCCCGTTCCGCTGGCCTAACGTCTCCCGCAAGAGCCCCGCAAGGATCGCGAGGTTCACCGCCTCGAGGGCCAGGCTCACCCCGAAGACGAGCGGGTATCCGTATTCGTCCGCGAGGTATCCGCCGAGGAGCGCGATCGCGGCGGCGGGCAGGAGGGCGAAGAACAGGACCATGCTGTAGGCCATCGCCCGGCCGTCCGTGTCGACGCTCTCCGCGACCGTGGACTGAACCGCGGGGGCGCCGACGAGTCCCAATCCAAGAAACAGGAACGCGGGCACGAGAAGGGGCCAGAACTCCGTGACGGCCGTGCCCAGGAAGAGGCTCAGGCTCGAGAGGATGAAGGCACTCTGGATCAAGATCAGGGGCTTCCGACCCCATCTGTCCGAGAGGTGGCCCCCCGCGAGCTGGGCGAACGAGCCCACGACGCCCCCGAGGCGGTTCGCGAAGGTCTGGAGGAGGCTGAGGGCGGCAACGGATCCGGCGACCCTCACGACGAACGGCTGGAGGACCACCTGGAGCAGGTTCGTGTGAATGCCCGTGAGGAAACTGACCGCGCTGAGGGCCCGTACGTTCCTCGGTCCCGCGGGCGACACCACGAGGTGCGTCGGAGCCGCCCTCGCCGGATAAGGGTTTGCCTCCGTCCGATTCGTCCACCATTCGCGCTCGGCGCCCGACATCCCTGCGGGAGGATTCAAGCCGCGGGGGCCGTTGGACGACCCGACGCGAGTCCCCTCGACGCGTCCGGCCGGTGAATTCACGAAGAAGGTTCAAGTGGAACGGATCCTCGAGACGCTCGAGCCGATCGCGGTGCCAAAGTCCGACGTCGAGCAGTACGCGACGCCTGCAGGGGTCGCCGCGGAGGTCGGCTACCTGGCCCTCGCGAGGCACGACCTCGTCGGTCGCCGCGTCCTCGACGCGGGGACCGGGAACGGGATCCTCGCGATCGCCGCGTCGCTGCTCGGCGCATCGTCCGTCGTCGGCGTCGATCTGGATCCGGATGCGGTCGACGTGGCCCGCCGCAACGGACGGAAGGTGGGCGCCGACGTCACATGGCGGGTCATGGACGTGCGGGCCCTCCGGGAACCGTTCGACACGATCCTCATGAACCCGCCCTTCGGATCCCAGCGGAAGCACGCGGACCTACCGTTCTTGGAGAGAGGTCTCGAGCTCGGCCGCGTCCTCTACACGTTCCACAATGCGAAGTCGGAGCGATTCATCGCGCGCCGCATCGAGTCCCGGGGCGGTCGAATCACGGACCGCATCGAGTACTCGTTCCCCATCCCCCGCACCTTCCGGTTCCACCGGAAGGACGTAGCGCGGATCCCGGTCGTCCTGTTCCGGGTCGAGGCTGCGAAGGAATAAATACGGGGGTCCGTGTGTCCGCCCTTACTTTCGGCGGCCGAGGTTCTTCGATGCAGGATCGAATGGTGCTTCCCGGCGACGAGGTCGCGGTGGCGGAAGAGTTCGAGCCGGGGGAGGGGACGTACGAGCGCGGCGGCCACATCTTCGCCGCGGTTCCGGGCGTGCTGTACTTGGACGCGAACGAGCGTGTCGTCCGGGTGCGGGCGTTCAATCCCGTCGCGGAGTTGAAGGTGGGCGATATCGTCTACGGGACGATCGACGAGATTCGCGGGCTGATGGCGACCGCGGCCGTGACTGCGATTCACGGTCGGGACCGGCAGGTGAGCGGCGAGACGGAGGGCACGATCCACATCTCGAACGTGTCCGCGGAATACGTGGAGGACCTCCGGGATGCGTTCCATCTTGGCGATATCGTCCGCGCGAAGGTCATCCAGACGAAGCCCTCCGTCCAGCTCACGACCTCGGAGGGGTACCTAGGGGTCGTGAAGGCCCGGTGCTCCCAGTGCCGTGGGCCCCTCGAGGCGAAGGGCGAGGACCTGTGGTGCCCGAGGGACGAGCGAGGGGAACGGAGGAAGCTCGCGCAGGACTACGACGACCTGAAGCTCGCGGTCCCCGCCGCGGACCTCGGTGGGGGCGTCGTCTCCCCGAGACACGCGGAGTCGGGCCGTGGCGGCGGGCGCCCCCGTGGATCCCGGGATCGAGGACGTGGAGGACAAGGCGGACGGGATCGGGGCGGTCACGGACGTGGAGGGGGCCGCGGTCGCGGACGGGATCGGGACCGCGGTCCTCCGCCGCGATGAACGAGTCGCGTTTTCCGCGCGACAGCGTTCCGAGAATAAGCAACAGGAATGGAAGGCAAAGGGATAAGAACCATCCCCGAGATTAGACTGAATTGAAGGCCTTCTGATGTCCCAGTCCAATGACGAGGTTTTGCAGGAGCTCCATCGCCTTCGCTCGGAGATCCAACAGCTCCGGGAAATCGTGAGCGCGCTGTTCAATGCGGTCTTCGAGGATGCGGAGGAGGACTGGGACGCCGCACCCGAGAAAGACGAGTTCAATCTGTACAATTGATCCGCGCGCGGGCGGCCGTTTCGTGCGGACCTTATATCCGCGTCCCCCTATTTGCCTCCGTGGCGAACCTGTGGGATCTCGTCGACGCCCATGAGGCGTGGCGGCGGCGGGATGCCATCAACCTCCAGCCGTCCGAGAACGTGATGAGCGACCAGGCGCGGTCGCTTCTCGCCTCGGACTTCGCGAATCGGTACACCCTGCCCGGCTTCACATCGCCTTGGGGTGACGTGGGAAACGCGTACCGCGGGACGCGCTACATGGACGACGTGGAAGCCCTGGCCGACGGCCTTGCGCGGGAGCTCTTCGGAGCGGCCCACGCGACCCACAAGCCCCTCTCCGGGCACCTCGCCGGATTCCTGCTCCTGCACGCCTCCTGTCGCCGAGGGGACCGCGTCCTGATCGTCGCGCCGACACACGGGGGCTATGAGGGCTACACGCGAGGATACCTGCCCGAATACCTCGGCCTGGACGTCGGGTATCTCCCATTCGACGAGACGTCGTGGAATCTCGATGTGAAGGCGGCGTCGGACCTCATCCTCGAGGCAAAGCCCCGCCTCGTCCTCGTGGGAGCGAGCCACATCTTGTTCCCGTACGACCTCCGAGCGCTCCGGACGGCATGCGACGCCGTGGGCGCGCTCCTCGGCTACGATGCGTCGCATGTGCTCGGCCTAGTCGCAGGGGGCGTCTTCCAGCGATCCATGCTCCAGGAGGTCGACGTGATGAGCTCGAGCACGCACAAGTCGTTTCCGGGCCCGCAGGGGGGCCTCTTCCTGGCGAACCGGTCCGACGCCTTCCGGCGCGCGCTCGAACGGGTCACGTGGCACATCGAGGACAACGCGCACTGGCACCGCATCGCGGCGACCGCGCAGGTTCACATGGAGATGAGGGCGTTCGGGGCGGCGTATGCGCGGCAGGTCGTCGCGAACGCGCAGGCCCTCGCGCGACACCTCGGCGGAATGGGGTTCCCCGTGAAGTTCGGGTCGATGGGGTACACGGAGTCCCATCAAGTCCTGTACGACCCTCGGGCGATGAAAGACCGCTGGGATCTCACGCCGCACGCCTTCGCGGACCGACTCGAGCGGAACAACCTGATCGTGGACGCGGTCGGGCGGCTCGGGACCGCCGAGGCGACTCGGATGGGCGCCCGGGAGGCGGAGATGCAACGGCTCGCGGACCTGCTCGTCCGCGCCGCACAAGGGGAGGACGTCCGGCGGGAGGTCGCGGAGATTCGATCGGGGCTCCGGCTTTCGTTCGTGTTCGACGGCCCCGGTTCCCCGAAAGACGATCAGGCGGGGCGTCGAATCGACTCCGAGGAGGCGTGACCATGGGATACCGCGGCATCCTGCTCCTGAGCGGCGGGTTCGACAGTCCCGTCGCGGGGCACCTCATGGCCCGGCAGGGACTGGACCTCGTCGCCGCCCACTTTTCCCTCGAACCGATTACGGACGACGCGGCAGCGGTGAAGTCGCGACAGCTGTGCCGCATTCTCGGCATTTCCACCCTGTATGTCGTCCGTGTCGGGGGCGCCTTTGCGGAGATCGCCCATCGTTGCGACCGTCGGTTCTACTTCGTCCTCACGAAGCGGCTGATGGTCCGCCTCGCGGATGCGATCGCGGACCGAGAGGGAGCCCAAGTTCTCCTGACGGGCGAGAACCTCGGACAAGTGTCGAGTCAAACCCTGCCGAATCTCCGCGCGATCGATGCGGTCGCTCGCCGGCCGGTACTGCGCCCCCTCATAGGCTTCGACAAACAAGAGATCGTGGATCGCGCGAAGGCGATCGGCACGTACGAGATCTCGAAGGGCCCAGAGATCTGTGATCTCCTCGGCCCCCCTGCGCCCGCGACGCACGCACGGCTCCCCCAGGTGCACGCCGAGGAAGCGAAACTCGACCTGGAGGGCCTCGTCGATGCGACCCTTTCCGGGGTGGCCCCGGAAAAGTTCATGCCGGACGGCCTCCCTCGGTCAGGTCTCTTGGGCCCAGAGGCCGCGCCATGACGTACTACCTGCTCAAACCGTGTCGCACCGCGACCGCCTTCATCTCCACGCTTCGCAAGCCCGCACGGATCGATCTGTCCGAGGCCGCGACCCGCCTTTCGGGGGCGGGCTGGCGTGTGAACGACGTGAAGGTCATGCTCATCCTCGAGGGGGAACCTGAGCTCACCCTCTATGAGAGTGGCAAGGTCCTCGTGAAGACGGACAACGAGCGGCGCGCGAGGGACGCAGTGGATCGGGTGTACGAGGCGATTGGGATGCCGGTTGGAGTCCCCTCCGCATGAGCGTGCAAGGGTCCCCCGACCCGCAAGGATTCCTTAGACGCTGACACCGTCGCCCGGGATTGGGGGATGTGTCGACCGCCGCGCGGGCTGCGGGCGAAGCTGGCGGATATGGCTCCCGGCGTTCCCAATGTGCGGTCCCCGATGCGATCCGCCCGACGACGCGGCCGATCCCTCCCGTGGATCGCGGCCCAATCATTCGCCGAAGCGCCGCTTCCGTATCTGGTAGGAGCGCAGAGCGCGCAGGAAATCGATCTTCCGGAAGCCGGGCCAGTACACTTCGACGAAATACAGCTCGGAGTACGCGAGCTGCCACAACAGGAAGTTGGAGATGCGCTCCTCCCCGCTGGTCCGTAGGACCAGGTCCGGATCCGGGAGGTCCGCGGTGTACAGCCGTCGGCTGAAGAACCCCTCGTTGATGTCCTCGGGACGGACCTTGCCGTCCCGAGCGTCCCGCACCACGTCCCGGATCGCTTCGAGGATTTCCTCGCGGCCTCCGTATGCCACGGCGAGGTTGAACCGGTATGCGTCGTAGTCCTTCGTCCTCGACTCCGCGTACTCGATCGCGTCGATGACCTCCTTCGGCAGGATCTCCCGGTCCCCGAAGACGCGCACCTTGATCCGGTGCTCGTGGACCCGGCGGTCGTCGCCGACCTTCCGAAAGTTCGCTGCGAAAAGGGCCATGAGGTGCTGAACCTCGTTCGTCGGTCTCCGGAGGTTCTCCGTCGAGAAGGCGTAGACGGTCAGAATGCGGACGCCCACCTCGAGGCACCATTCGAGGACTTCCTCCAACTTGTCGCGTCCTCGCTCGTGTCCGTCCTCGACGGTCCCCAGCCCGAGCTCCTTCGCGAACCGCCGGTTCCCGTCCATGATGATCGCGACGTGATTCGGGACGCTCCCCTGCTTGACCTGGCGGAGGAGGCGCCGCTCGTAGGCCTGGTAGGCCGCGTCACTGATGATCTTCGAGATGTCGGCGGGCATCCGGCGAGCCCGATTCAATAGACCTGTGCTATATATTCATTCCCCGCCGCCGACCGCCCGAAGGCCAAGCTCCGGCAGGTCCACGATCCCGGGCAGCATCCGGGGCGACTGTTCCGATCGGGGTGGTTCCGGAGCCCGCGCCCTCATTCCGATACGAATTTTTGTTATGATTCAATATTAGTAGTCCCGATTTCTTCGGAGGCTTGGAACCACATGGACCCGGACACGGCCACGACGGCGGAAGACACGGTGCTGGGATACGCCCGAATCGAGTTCGACCTCCGCTCCGCGGTCGCCTCGCTGCGACCCGGCGAGTCCCTCAAGGTCCGGCCCGGCGAAGTCGCGCGCACGGTGCCCATCCTCGCGGTCGAGGACGACTCTTGGCGGCTTGGGCTGGACCCGTAATCCGCGCGTTCGCACGAACGTCCATGTCCTTCGACGGTCTCCCTTTCGCGTCCGTCTGGGGAACATTTAAGTAGCGAGGCCAGCTTGTTTCCTCAATCCCTTTCACGCGTTCCGTGACCCTTTCCGTGGTTTATCGATGAAGTTGAGCGAGTACCAGGACCTTTACAACAAGCTCGGAACCCCCGAGGACATCGACTTCCTGGCGGAGAATTTCGGGTTCGACAAGGAACTCCTGCTCGTCGTCTATACCCAGCGCGTCGTGCGGGACACGACCAGGAAGTTCTACCGCGTCAAGGCGCAGGCGAAGCGGCTCGTCTGGATGTGGCAGCGGGGGATGACCCTCGTCGAGATCGCGAGAAAGTTCGACTTCCCGCCGATCCTGGCCTCCCTCATGATCCTCGAGCAACGGAGAATCTCCCGAAAACAGTTCTGGAAGATGATCGCGGAACTGAACACGGTCCAGGATCGACGTCTGCGCGGCGAGCTCCAGCAAGCGTGCCGTGCCGACATCGTGTATTCCCCCGAGGGCACTGCCCGCCAGTACGCGCGGGGGCGTTGGGGAGAGGCGAAGCTCCACCGGTGGCTCGACGCCCGAGACTTGAAGTACGAAACGGAGAAGGAGTTGCGGGCGAAGTACGACAAGACGCCGGACATCCTGCTCCACCGTCCGGTTGACGTGAATGGGAGCAAGAAATACTGGATCGAGTCGAAGGCGACGTTCGGCGATCCGTACGAGATCCGTCGCCACATCCGGAAACAGCTCACGCCGTACAGCGACATGTTCGGGGACGGGGCCGTCGTATACTGGTTCGGGTTCGTGACCGATCAACAGTACGAGGTTCCAGAGGGCGTCGACGTCGTGGATGCGTCCTTCTTCGAACCCGAGCCGGTCCCGTACGAATATGTCCCGGTCCACCAGACGCCCCTCGAGGAGCCGACCCAACGGGAGAAGCGCACGCCGGGGCCGCGGGAACCGTCGCACGCGCCGCGGGCCGCAAACGTTTAAGCGGCCCCCCCTCCTTCCGCGCTCCGATGCCGGAGGAGGAGGTCGTCCGCGTCCGGATGCCCCGGATGAAAGAGGGCGAAATCTTCGGAGTCGCGGACCAGCTCCTTGGGGCGTCCCGGATTCGCGTCATGTGCGCGGACGGGAAGAGCCGCCTCGGCCGGATCCCGGGCAAACTCAAGAAACGGATGTGGATCCGGGAAGGCGATCTGCTCGTCATCCGGGTCTGGGAATTCCAGGACGAGAAGTGCGACATCCGCCACCGGTACACGAAAACGGAGTCGAGCTACATGTCCCGCCGGGGCATCATCCCGAGCTCGATCAACATCTTCTAGTCCGTCCACAAAGCTTTAGCGCCGGCCGCTCGCTCACGCATCCTCCCATGCTCGACGAGCGTCGCCTTCGACGGCTCGAGGCGAAGATTGACAGCTTGCGCACGCGCACGAAAGACTCGGACGCCCGCAAGACGTATGACCAGGTGTTCGACCGCGCGGCCCTCCTCGTCCTGGCGAAGCTCATCAGCGACGGCGCGATTAACACCCTCGACTATCCCGTGAGCACGGGGAAGGAGGCGAGCGTGTTCCACGCGACGGACCCGGAGGGCCGGGGGAGGGCGGTCAAGATCTACCGCATCGCGACGGCCACGTTCCGAAACATCGCTCGATACATCGAAGGGGACCCGAGGTTCAAAGGGGTCAAGCCGTCCACGAGGCCGACGATCCTCGCGTGGGCCCTCAAGGAATACAAGAACCTCCGCCGGATGGGAGATGCCGGCGTCCGCGTGCCACGACCGGGGACTGTGCTCAACAACGTCCTCGTCATGGACTACGTGGGTGACGAGTCGCGACCCGCCCCCCTCCTGCGCGAGGTCCGTTTCGAGGACCCGACCCCGGTGTTCGAGGATGTCGTCGCCAACATGCGCGCGATCCGCAGGGCAAAGCTCGTCCACGCGGATCTGAGCGAATACAACCTCCTGTTCTGGGACGGGCACGTGGTCGTGATCGACGTCGGGCAGTCCGTCCCGCTGGACCATCCTCGTGCGGCGGAGTGGTTCCAGCGGGACATCGAGAACATCGTTCGGTACTTCGGGCGACTCGGCGTGCGCACGACGGCGCGGGACCTGGAGTCCCGAGTCGTGGGAGACTGAGATGTTCTACGCCCGGATCTCTTCGGATCGCGTCGGGGTGCTCATCGGTCCGGACGGGGCCACGAAGCGTCGGCTCGAGCAGGCGACGGGAACGTCGATCGAAGTGGACTCCGCGACGGGCGAAGTCACGATCAACGAGGCGGAGGCGGAGGACCCCGTGGTCGCACTCAAGACCCAGGACGTCGTCCGGGCGATCGCCCGCGGCTTTTCCGAGGAGCGGGCGTTCCGGCTCCTCCAAGAGGACATGTACCTCGAAGTCTTCGACATCAAGGACTTCGCGCACTCGAAGAACCGCATCGCCCAGATCAAGGCCCGCCTAATCGGCTCCCGCGGGAAGGCCCGCCGCCTCGTCGAGGAGCTGTCCAGCGTGGACGTGAGCGTCTGGGGGCACACCGTCGCCTTGATTGGCGGGAGCTTCGAGATGGCGATTGCCCGGGAGGCGGTCCTCATGCTGCTCCGCGGAAGCGAACACGCGACCGTGTACCGGTTCCTCGAGCGGAAGCGGGCGGACATCAAGGTTTGGCAGAAAGGCCTATGACGGGCGTTCCCGGCGCAGCCTTTAGGCGTCCGCAGGCCATGGCCGTTCCGTGCCGAGGGGCGAGATCTCGCGTCTCGCGGACGGGGTGCGCGTCGGCCTCAAGGACGCCCTGTCCCGATTCGACGAACCCTCCTTCCTCCGTCTCCGCGCGGAACTCCAGATCGCGGCGAGTTGGCTCCGCGACCGGAAGGACGCCCCGCGTGCCGACGCCGCGGAGAGCGCCCTCCTGGCCGTCTCGAGACTGTACGTCTTCACGGCGGAGATCCGCGGGTTCGCCGAGTCTCGCCAGGCCGCGGAGACCGCGAGTGTGTTCGACCTCGGGTCCGTCGGCATTCTGGCCCTGGAGAACGTGCTGACATCGAACGTCACCCCGATGCGCGTCTTGATGAGTGGCCTTGCGGAGGGCCTCATGTTCCTGGCAAGTCGGCAATACGTGCGTGGGAGCGACGCGGTCCTCGAGGCGACCTACCGAGGGCACGTCCTGAGCCTCCAGGACGAGTTGTGGGCCCTCGCGATGGAGTTCCGGGAGAGGGAAGGTCTCGACGCGATTCGGGAAGCCCGGACGACGATCGACGCGGTCTTCCGGAACCTGGAGCAGCCCTCCGTGCCCGTGGCGACGCGGGTCGTGACGATCCAGCTCCTGTACGGTCTCGCAGTCGTGGTCCGGTGCGTCCGTCTCCTGGAGACCCTCGGATCCGGTCGCTGAGCCGAAGAGTCGTTAAATAGCTCAGGTCCCTACGCAGTCGGGGTGGGTGGACCCTGCCCAAGTACGTCTACCTCTTCGAGGAGGGGGCCGCCTCGATGCGGGACCTTCTGGGCGGGAAGGGCGCAGGTCTCGCGGAGATGACCCGCCTCGGTCTCCCGGTTCCCCCTGGGTTCACGATCACCACGAAAGCCTGCCTCGCGTTTGGCCGGAAGGGTCGGTTTCCGCCGGGCCTGGCCTCTCAAATCGCGGGGGGCCTCGAGGACGTCGAACGGCGGACCGGGAAACGATTCGGGGACCTGTCGAACCCGCTCCTCCTCTCCGTGCGCTCCGGCTCGAAGTTTTCCATGCCCGGCATGATGGACACGGTACTGAATCTCGGGCTGAACGACGAGACCGTCCGCGGCCTTGCCGCCCTGACGGGGAACGGGCGGTTCGCCTGGGACTCCTACCGACGGCTCGTCGCGATGTTCGGGCGGGTCGTGCACGACATGGATGGCCATGCGTTCGAACGGATCGTCGACGCGCGGCGCGGATTGGGGGCGGGCCGGAAGGACTCCGACCTGTCCGTCGACGAACTCCGGGAGATTGTGGCCGAGTCCAAGGCCCTGTACCGCGGGACCACACGCGGCGAGTTCCCGCAGTCCCCGATGCAGCAGCTCCGGGAGGCGATCGGTGCCGTGTTCCGATCCTGGAACGGCAAGCGCGCGGTGGACTACCGGACCTTCCACAAGATCCCTCACGACCTCGGGACCGCTGCGAACGTCCAGGCAATGGTGTTCGGGAACCTGGGGCCTGACTCCGGGACCGGGGTCGCGTTCACGCGGGACCCCTCCACGGGGGCGAAGACCGTGTACGGGGAGTACCTGCCCAACGCGCAGGGGGAGGACGTCGTCGCCGGTACGCGGAACCCCGTGAAGATTGCTCGGCTGCGGGAAACCTTCCCGGACCTGTTCGAGCAGATCGTGCGCGTCGCCGGGCTCCTTGAAACCCACTACCGGGACCTGCAGGACATCGAGTTCACCGTCGAGGGAGGAAAACTGTGGATCCTGCAGACGCGGACCGGAAGGCGGGCCGCGCGGGCGGCGGTGACGGTCGCCGTGGACATGGTCCGGGAGGGGCTCATCACGAAGGAGGAGGCCCTCGGACGCGTCGAGCCCGGCCACGTCGTCCAACTCCTGCTCCCGGCGATCGACGAATCCGCGAAGAGGACGGCCCTCCGGGAGGGCCGGCTGCTTGCCACGGGGCTCAACGCCTCCCCCGGATTCGCCTCCGGTGCCGTCGTCTTCGATCCGGACGAGGCGGAACGGATGGGCCGCGACGAGAGGAAACCCGTGATCCTCGTGCGCATGGAGACTTCCCCGGATGACGTCCACGGGATCCTTCACTCGAAGGGGGTCCTGACGGCCCGGGGCGGCGCGACGAGTCACGCGGCGGTCGTCACCCGCGGACTCGGATTGCCGTGCGTCGCGGGCTGCGAGGCGCTCCACATCGACTACGACACGGCCGAGCTGGGCGTGGGGGACCGAATCGTTCGCCGGGGGGACTTCGTATCCATCGACGGCAGCACGGGTGAGGTGTTCTCCGGCCCGATCCCCACGATCGACCCGGACTTCGATCGGGAGACGGACCTCCAGATCCTGCTCTCGTGGGCGGACGAAGTCCGGCGTCTCGAGGTATGGGCGAACGCGGACCACCCCCGGGACGCGGTCCGGGCGCGGAGCTTCGGCGCACAAGGGATCGGGCTGTGTCGCACGGAACACATGTTCTTCGAGACGGACCGGCTGCCGATCGTCCACGAGATGATCCTGGCTGCTCCCGTCTACCGGCGGCTCTCCGGACAGGTCCGGAGCCTCCGCGGGGAACGCGATGGGGCGAAGGGCGACCGCCGAGCCGACGCGGAGAGGCGCTTGGGCGACGCGGAGGCGCAGCTGAAGGACCTCTCCCGCCGCTACCTCGGCTCCCTCGAGCGCCTCGGAGCGCTCCAGCGCGAGGATTTCATTGGCATCCTGAGGGCCATGGACGGGCTGCCCGTGATCATCCGGCTCATCGATCCGCCCCTCCACGAGTTCCTGCCGAACTACGAGACGCTCCTCGCGAACGTCGTGAAGCTCTCAATGGCCCGGGAGGACCCCGGACTTCTCGTCCGGACCGCGCGCTCGGACGACGACCACAAGTTCGTCGAGGAGGTCGAGAAGGCGGGCGGCGGAGACCTCGCCCGCGGGGTCGACGTCCGGCTCGCGAAGGACGAGCTCCTCCTCGAGGCGGTCCGGGCGATGCGGGAAGCGAATCCCATGCTCGGACTGCGCGGCTGCCGCCTCGGCATTGTCTTCCCCGAGATCACGGAGATGCAGGTCCGCGCGATTTTCGAGGCCGCCTGTCGTCTCAGGAAGGAAGGGCTCAATGTCCAGCCGGAGATCATGATCCCCCTCGTCGGACACGTGAACGAACTCAAGGTCGAGCGGGAGGCGCTGGAGTCCGTCGCGCGGGCGGTGATGCAGGCCGAAGGGGTCCAGGTCGACTACAAGTTCGGGACGATGATCGAGATCCCCCGGGCCGCGCTGACCGCGGACGAGATCGCCCGTCACGCGGAGTTCTTCTCCTTCGGGACGAACGACCTGACGCAGACGACCGTAGGGCTCAGCCGGGACGACGCGGAGCCGAAGTTCCTCCTCGAATACGTGCAGCGGGGCATCCTGCCCTTCAACCCGTTCCAGTCGATCGACCGGGAGGGGGTCGGTCAGCTCATGCGGATATGCGTCCAGAAAGGCAGGAAGGTGCGGCCGGACCTCGAGGTGGGCATCTGCGGGGAGCACGGGGGGGACCCGGACAGCATCGCATTCTGCCATGAAATCGGCCTCGACTACGTGTCCTGCTCTCCGTTTCGCGTCCCCGTCGCGCGTCTTGCGGCCGCGCACGCGAAGCTCCAGAGTGGCATCTCCCGCTCGGAGGACCGGTGAGGGGACGACACGATGGCGGACGGCACGCTCACCTTATCGTTCCTCGTCGTGCTCGCCGTCTCCTCGTTCGCGCTCCCCCTGGTGTTCCTGGGTTGGATCCGGAACACGGAACGCCTGAGCCGGGAGCCGTGGTTCGCGGTCCTCCGGTCCTTCGCGTGGGGCGCCGTGTTCAGCGTCCTCGTCGCGATCCTCCTCAGCCTCCTGCTCCTCAGCCTTCTCCTCGATGTCGCGCCCCTCACGGAACTGCTGTCGACGCGGTTCACGGACCCGCAGGCGATCGTGGCCGTGCTCGTCGTGGCGCCCCTCGTCGAGGAGGCGTCGAAGGGGCTCGGCGTCCGCTCAGGCCGCCGCCACACGGACGTGCGCGTCGATGGCCTGGTCTACGGCGCGGCCGCGGGCCTCGGGTTCTCCGCGACGGAGAACCTCTTCTACGGGCTGGCGATCTTCGCCGTCGAGGGTCCTTCCGCGTCCCTCGTCCTGATCGCGTTCCGATCCTTCTCCTCGTCCTTCCTCCACGCGAGCGCCACCGCCGTGACGGGATACGGCCTGGCGAAGGGATGGCTCACGGGTCGCGCGGGCGCGTTCCTCCCCTTCTACTTCGCCGCCGTGCTGATGCATGCGACGTTCAACGGGTTCGCGAGTTTCGGGGAGCTGTACGCGCAGGGAGTCGGGGAGATCGCCTACGCGATTGGCTTCGCCGCGGCCGCCGCGTTCGCCGTTGGCGCGATCACCGTCGTGCGGTACAAGCTCGCGAGCCACCGTCCCCATCCTCCTGGGTGAGCCGCGCGTGGTCTCGATCCGGGTGTAAGGGCGGCCCCTCCAAAGTCTCCAAGATCCTGGGCGTCGCGAAGAACTACGAGGACCACGCACGGGAGATTGGCAGTCCCCTTTCCTCGGAAGCCCGTATTCTTCTTGAAGCCGACGACCGCCCTGTTGCGCGACGGCGGGACGATCCTCGTGCCGCCGGAGTCGATGCGGGTCGAGGTCGAGACGGAACTCGCGGCGATCCTGCGCCGAGGCGGCGGGGACCTTGGCCGGGAGGACGCGATGCATCTCGTGACCGCGTACGCGGTCTTCTTCGACATCACCGCGAGGGACCTGCAATCGAGGGCGAGGCGGGAGGGGTCCCCATGGACTGCCGCGAAGGGCTTCGACACGCAGCGGATGAAGGTCGTCGAGCTCCTGCCCGACGCGCGCGCGCGGCTCGCCGGCTCGCTCGGCGTGCGCTGCTTCGAGCAGCCTGCGGCGGCCGCGCCCTACGGCGACGTCGTCGTGCTCGCGGTGAAGCCGCAGCAGATGCGCGAGGCGGCGCGCGCGCTCGCGCCGCACCTGGGGTCCGAGCTCGTCCTCTCGATCGCTGCCGGGATCCGGCTCGCCGATCTCGGCCGCTGGCTCGGCGGCTACGCGCGGCTCGCGCGGTGCATGCCGAACACCCCGGCGCTGATCGGCGCGGGCGTGACCGGCCTCTACGCCCGGCCCGAGGTCGAGCCGGCGCAGCGCGCCCAGGCGCAGGCCGTCCTCGAAGCGGTGGGCGAGGTGATCTGGGTCGACGACGAGCGGCTGCTGGACCCGGTGACCGCCGTCTCCGCGAGCGGGCCGGCGTACGTATTCTTCTTCATCGAGACCCTCGAGCGCGCGGCGCGCGAGCTCGGCATCGAAGCCGGCGCGGCGCGGCGGCTCGCGATTGCCACCTTTCGCGGCTCCGCGGAGCTCGCGGCGCGGTCGAGCGAGGCGCTCGCCAGCTTGCGGGAGCGCGTCACCTCGAAGGGCGGAACCACCGAGCGGGCGCTCGCGTCGCTGCGGAGCGACCGCGTCGACGAGGCGATCGTCCGCGCGGTGCGGGCCGCGAACGATCGCGCGCGCGAGCTCGGCGACGAGCTGGGGCGGGACTAGCGATGCCGGGACAGGTCGCCAACCTCCTGATCGAGACCGTGTTCGGTCTCTTCATCTACGTGGTGCTGCTGCGCTTCTGGATGCAGGCGCTGCGCGCATCGTTCCGCACGCCGGTCGGGCAGTTCGTGGTCGCGCTCACCAGCTGGGCGGTGCTCCCGGCGCGGCGGGTCGTTCCCTCGTTCCGGCAATACGACCTCGCGAGCTTCGCCGTCCCCACCATTACGGGCGAGATCAAGAAGCATCTACGCGATCGGAGCACTGTCGTTCGCATACCCCGCCGCCTGGCAGAGCTCTCGGCGCTCCTGCGGGTGAGGCGTGAAGTCCTTGCGGCACGCCTGAGCCGGCCGCCCACGGTCTCGGAGCTCGCGCAGGAGCTCGGGGTCGGAGAGGACGACGTCGTCGAGGCGATGGAGACGGAGCGTGTGCGGGTGCCGCTCGGGCTCTCGACGGCCGACGCCGAGGCGCTCAAGGCAGTCCATGCCTTCCTGAAGTTCCAGATCGCCGACCATAAGACCGGCGATTCGCTCGAGGTCAAGAAGCGATAGCGGCGATTGGCGAACCGGCCAGGGCCTGGGTCACGTGGCGGGCGGCGACTTCGGCAAATAGGCGATGCGGTTGAGCCGGTCCCAGGTGGAACCCTCCTGAACCCGGAAGTCCGTGAGTAAGCGCGCTTGGTGCCCGTAGTCCGCGCTGCGGACCGTGCGACGAAACAGCACCAGCCCGCCATGGTTGTGACCGGCGCGAAGCAGTTGGCCGGCGTGCCACGGAAGCGTCGCTCGATCGAATGCCACGAGCACGAGGCCGGCATCGGCGCAGGCGACGAGCAATGAGGCATCGTCGAGGCCCAGCCAGAGTCCATCCTGCCACGCCGCGATGTGGACGATCGGAAACGCCTTCACGCGCCGCCGACAGGCGC
>Ga0209321_10000781_pt1 | contig 21152 bp, 17 predicted proteins | sample Rifsed16ft4_FD_184012 | JGI IMG/M metagenome (GOLD analysis project Ga0209321, IMG submission 184012) | Soil microbial communities from Rifle, Colorado, USA - sediment 16ft 4 - CSP-I_5_4 (version 2) | ecosystem: Environmental > Terrestrial > Deep subsurface > Rock core/Sediment | place: Rifle...
CCGCTGCTTATAATGGTCGGGCACGCCTAGTGCTCACATCAAGTGATTATCACAAGTGCCCTGGCCATTTTAGTAGCCCGAGCAAGATAATCCTTGATCTAGCATGAAGTTCATCTTGGCCGCGCCTGGAAACAGGCCCGACGATTGGCCGCTGATGCAAAAGGCGGCAGTGGAAGCTGAAGAGCTCGGGTTCTGGGCGTTCCTACTTCCAGACCATTTCATGGGTGGAAGAGATTTCGGGGGAGACTCAACGCTAGACACGTGGCTCGCGGTTTCCTATCTGGCCCCGCTTACAGACAACATCCGCCTCGGAAGCCTCGTCACACCTGTTACCCTGCGCCCACCTAGCATTCTAGCAAAGATGGTTTCCACACTAGACGTTCTTTCGGACGGGCGGACAGTCCTAGGAATAGGAGCCGGTTCTTCCCAGTCAGAGTTCGAAGCCTACGCGCAATGGGATTCCTCCAAGGTCCGAGTAGAGAAGACTGTTGAGGGCGTCGAACTGATTCTTCGACTCTGGACAGAGGGAACCGTTGATTTCCAGGGAAAATACTTCAAGGCAAAGGGCGCGGTCTTGGAGCCCAAGCCACGTCAGAAACCTCATCCTCCGTTAATTTTCGGTGGCATGGGTCCCAGAATGCTCCAGGTCGCAGGAAAATATGCAGACATCTGCCTCATCCCACTCGCTGATACAGACGGGGTCAACGCCAGAGAAGAGGTGATCCGGGGAGCCAAGAGTCGTCAACGAAAAGGCGATATTGCTTTCGCCGGCGCTACAGAAGCTCTTCCCCAGCCATGGCATGACTACGACAGGGACAGGTATCTAGAGAGGTTTGAACTCGCCGAGAAACTAGGCTGCGAATATCTTATCGTCCCGTTTCCTTGGAAGACCTACCTTGAATCACTGGAGGATTTCGCGAAGAACGTGATGCCCCCCCTCAAGGTCTGACAACCAGGAACTCGTGGTACCCGAGCCTTTACCGCAAAAGGGACGTTTTGTTCCCCTTCGAGTCTGTAGCAAGGGTCCCTATCACTGGCAACACGGTGAGCAGTTCCGACACTTACCATCGGCGGCGCAGACTTGGGCAACTTCTCTGCCACAGGACGGGCAGACTGGCATCTTCCCCAGAAGTGTAGCATTCGAGAGGATAAGGTTTGGAATGGAACGGTCTTACGACGGGTCTAGCCGCAGCCGGTTGTGTTTCCGCAGTTGAGGCACTTGTAGCAGGACCCGTTCCGGACCATTATCATCCCGCAGTTATCGCAGGCGGGCGCGTCGGACTGCGGGTTGAACGTTAAGCGGTCCGAATCGCCCCGGACCATTCTAGAACCCTTCAACTCAGGCAGATTGTCCTCGGACTGTGGCATAGTATTGACCGGTTCGACGAGCCTCGTCTGTGTATCCACCTGCTCCTCAGTGGTCCGAGTCAAGCCCAAAGCTTCCTGGTCGTCTTTCGATAGGAATTTCAGCCCGAGCCATCTGAAGATATAGTCCACGACTGATTTGGCGACTCGAATCTCTGGGTTTTTGGTCCAGCCCGAAGGCTCGAAACGCGTGTGAATGAACTTGTTCACCAAGACCCTCAACGGAACACCGTACTGAAGCGCGAGGGATATGGAGGTGGAGAACGCGTCCATCAGCCCGGATATGGTGCTTCCTTCTTTGGACATGACTACGAAAATCTCGCCGGGGCTACCGTCATTGTAGAGCCCGACTATCAGGTAGCCCTCATTGCCTTGGATGGTGAACTTGTGGGTTATGCCCGCCCTCTCGTCAGGAAGCCTCCTCCGCTGAGGCCGGTAGACCGGCTCTCCCGGCTTCAACTCCCTCTTCTCTTCCCTGATGGTCGTGGTGAGGGGCTGTGTCCTCTTGGACCCGTCGCGGTAAATGGCTATGGCCTTCAAACCCATCTTCCACGACGCAACGTATGTCTCCACTATCTCGGCCGCGGAAACATCATGAGGCATGTTCACAGTCTTGGATATCGCACCTGAGATGAACGGCTGAACGGCCGCCATCATCTTGACATGGCCCATGTAATGGATACTCCTTGTCCCCTTAGCAGGCTTGAACGCGCAGTCGAACACTTGCAAGTGTTCCTGCTTGAGGTGCGGTGCACCCTCTATCGTGTCATGGTCCTGGAGGTACTGTAGAATCTCTTGGGCCTGGGTCTTGGAGTACCCGAGCCTTTTCAGTGCTTCCGGGACGGTATTGTTCACGATTTTGATTACGCCTCCGCCAACGAGCCACTTGTACTTGACAAGGGCTATGTCCGGCTCTACGCCTGTAGTGTCGCAGTCCATCATGAAGGCAATAGTGCCTGTGGGCGCGACGACTGATATCTGCGCGTTTCTGAACCCAAACCGTTCCCCAAACGACAAAGCCACATCCCACGACCTTATGGCCGCGTCCAATAGTTCCCCGGGAACGCCTGACTCAGCAATCTTGTAGACGTGGGCCCTGTGCATGTCGATGACGTTTAGGAAGGGTTTCTCGTTGATGCGGTATCCTCTGAAGGGTCCAATTCTCTTCGCAATGAGGGCTGAGGTCGAGTAGGCTCTGCCGGACATGAGGGCTGAGATCGTGGCCGCGTAGTTCATGCCTTCTTCGCTATCGTAGGGGAGTCCGCGAGCCATCAACAGCGCCCCGAGGTTCGCGTACCCCAGCCCTAGAGGCCGGTACTCATGGCTGTTCTTCTCTATCGCGGGCGTAGGATAGCTCGCGTTGTCCACGAGTATCTCCTGCGCGGTGATGACTATGTCGACAGCATGTTCGAAGGAATCAACGTCAAACTCTCCGTCTGGCGTCCGGAACCGCATCAGGTTGAGGCTTGCGAGGTTGCATGCGGAATCGTCTAGAAACATGTACTCGGAGCAGGGGTTGGACGCGTTAATCCTTCCAGTGTTCGGGCACGGGTGCCACTTGTTGACTGTGGTGTCGAACTGTATTCCCGGGTCCCCGCATACGTGAGCAGCCTCAGCCATCTGGCGCATCAGGTCGCGGGCCTTGTACGTGCCAGCAACCTTTCCCGTGGTTATGTACCGGGTCTTCCACTCCTTGTCCTCGGCCACGGCGTGCATGAACTCGTCTGTCACCCTTACGCTGTGGTTGGCGTTCTGGAAGAAGACTGACCCATAGGCTTCTCCGTCCACGGACCCGTCGTAGCCTGCGTCGATCAGGGTCCACGCCTTCTTCTCCTCCTTCGCCTTAGACCAGATGAACTCCACAACATCAGGGTGGTCTATGTTGAGAATGACCATCTTCGCGGCCCGACGGGTCCGGCCGCCCGACTTGATGACTCCCGCAAAAGCATCGAAGCCCTTCATGAAGGAAACCGGGCCCGAAGCTCTACCTCCACTGGAGAGAAGTTCGCTGGAGGATCTAAGAGTAGAGAGGTTGCTGCCGGTGCCACTCCCGAACTTGAACAGCATGCCCTCATTCACGGCCAGTTGCAGAATGGACTTCATGTCATCCCTGACGGACTGGATGAAGCAGGCCGAGACCTGAGGGTGCTCTTCCGCCCCCAAGTTGAACCAGACGGGGCTGTTGAACGCTGCCATCTGGTAGAGTAGGATATGTGCTAGTTCGGCCTCGAAGGCCGCTGCCTCATCCTCGTCCAGGAAGTATTTTCCCTCGCGTCCCCATCTGGCGATTGTTCCCGCTACTCTTCCTATCAGCTGTCGGACGCTGGACTCTCTTTCCGGTGTTCCCATTTTGCCGCGGAAGTATTTTGAGGCTACGATGTTTGTGGCTGTCTGGGACCAGGAAGCCGGCACCTCGACGCGTTTCTGTTCAAAGATGACTTTGCCGATGTGGTCGACGATTACCGCATCTCTTAGCTCCCATTTGACAGTGTCATACGGGCTGATTCCTTGTTTTGTCAAGCGTCTTTCATAGCGGAACTCGCTCGGGGGTACCTTCGGTATTTGTCGGGTTTCCATTCTATCTCATCGAACTCCTCCCTTCATCTCATTCTCGGGGATGAGAACCGGGAAGTGCTCCAAGACACGCTATTACACATTAAAGAAGTTTGTACTGATTCGTCTAAACTTGTGTAGTTGGTTCTCCCGCGACTCTCGCGAACGATGTATTGAAGATTGCAATGGTTTCGAAGAAATCCTCAGCCACGTATGCCGTCGACCCAGGGATTGCGCTAGCATCCACGGGATTCCCAGAACGTTAGCGGCCATGCCTCTGATTACCAAGACCTCTCTGAACGCCACACTTGGGTTATGTATCCTTCACCATGACTACCGCTTCGGAAAAGCACGTGTCCTCACTAGACCTTTCTCTTGCCCTGCTCTTACACGTTCTGGAACAGATAGGGATCTTAAGTTGACTCGTCCGGCCTCTGGGATGCTCCGAAGGATTCAGGAGGCAAAGAGGTTCTCTGAAACAGTTGGCCGTTGGTTGGGGGAGCGATGACCCTTGGCCTCTCTGCCCGGCAGACCATTTTTGGTTAGTGTTGTGAGTGTAACCCGTCCGTTTTTTACCAAGTAACACTAGGAATAGTAAGATTCCAAGGAACTAATCGAGCTTGGTGCCTGTTTCTTGGGCGGCGGAGCAAAACCAATGCTGCTATGGTACGTCTGGATACGACTCGTAGACGGCGCGTGGCATAAGCTAGATGACATTGCCAAACAGCTGCGCATGCCCGGCAACGCGGTGTCCTGGGCGGCGAAATTCCTCAGCGACCACGGCCTAGCAGAAATCGGCCGAGAAGGCCAGATCAGGCTACACCACACCTCGCCCCGGTTCGAAGAGGTCGTAAAGACCCTCCCTCAACCCGCAGAGCCTGGAACCCAGGCATTTTCGTGACATGTACTACTGTCGTTCTTAGCGGTAGCGGTTTTATCCGACAGCCCTGAGCCCTACCATTAGCAGACCTGCTTGGAGGTCAAGTCTCTGGAATTTCGGAAGCTCGGAAAGACACGAGACTCGATTCCAGTAGTCGGAATGGGAACCTATGGAATGGGGTCGGATGACGACAGAGCGGTCAACGCTCTCAGGCACGGGCTAGACCGGGGCATGTTATTGATCGATACTGCTGAGATGTATGGCTCAGGCCACAGCGAAGAAGTAGTTTCTCGCGCGGTGGAGGGCCGCCGGGATTCCGTCTTCGTCGCGTCCAAGGTTTCTCCGAGCCACTTCGCCTATGATGACGTGCTGCGTTCAGCCCAGAAGAGTCTAAAACGTCTCCGCCTCAAACAGATGGATCTCTACCAACTACACTGGCCGAACCCGAGCATTCCAATTTCCGAGACAATGAGGGCGATGGAAAAACTTGCTAATGACGGGTTGACTCGCTATGTCGGCGTCAGCAACTTCTCAATTGCCCAGATGCAGGAAGCCCAGAAAGCCCTCTCGAAAAACCGGATTGTTTCAAACCAGGTAGAGTACAGCCTTCTGGAGAGAAGCATTGAGAAAGACCTGCTTCTGTACTGCCAGAAAGAGGGAGTGACCGTTATCGCTTACAGTCCCCTGGGGCAGGGAAAGATGCCGAAGGGCAGAGGAGCCGCCTTTGATATACTGGACAAGGTGGCGGAGAAACTGGGAAAGTCGAGGAACCAAGTCGCTCTGAACTGGCTTCTCCACCAGGAGTCTGTAGTGGTCATCCCGAAGGCTGTTCGGAAAGAGCATCTGGCCGAGAACGCGGAATCGTGCGGGTGGAGGCTCGACAATAGCGACTATGAACTAGTCGGAAACGCATTTCCCCGAGTCTTCTGACTTTCACAAGTATCTAGACTACAAGCTTACTCGGCCGGTGCCGGTATCTCCCTGAGCCTTCTCACCGGCGAGAGCAATACCCAGAGAAAGGCCACGGACCCTCCCAGTGCTCCGATTCCTATCGTGTTGTGGATTCCGATAGCGGCTCCGAGAAATCCGCCTACGAGACCTCCTAGGGGAAGCGTTCCCCAGACGAGGAACCTCATTGTGGCGTTGAGCCGTCCCTGCAGCCTCAGCGGGACTATTGACTGTCGAAGGCTGACTTGGTTTACGTTGTATACGACTACGCTCCAAGAAGTGATTAGTTGAGCGATGATGAGGACTGGTATGCTTCCCGAGACAGTTACGCCTCCGACTGGTAATCGGGCCGAGAAGAATAGGGCTGCGAGGTATGTGCCGATGAGCCCTGGTCCGCTGACTGCCATGGACAGAACTATTGCGGGGCCAACCCCGATACGTTTCGCCACCCGTGCGGCTGTCGCTACTCCTACCAGTGCTCCAACGCTTCCAATGCTGAATACCAAACCTATGCTGAGGGGTGTAAGGCCAAGACTGGCTGTCGCGTAGAGAACGAACAAAGCAAAAATTGCGGATGAGAAGAAGTTGGATGTCCCTGTGGAACCAGCGATGGACCACAGTCGTCTATCCCCTAGAACAACAGCTAGCCCTTCGCGAATATCAGATTTGACCGAGGTGTGCTCCTGCCTTGGCGCGACTGCATCCTCGTGCCTTATCCTGCTTAGAGAGAGGGCTGACCCGAGGAATGAGAGCGCATCCAACAGGATCGCTATTGGTGCGGTCATGATCTCGATCACTGCACCAGCAATGCTTGGGCCTGTGACCTGTGCCGTAGACCGGCTTGCTTCCAGCTTGCCGTTGGCATCGACCAGTTGTTCTCGGTGAACTAGTGAGGGAAGATAGGCCTGGTAGGCCACGTCGAAGAACACTGTGAGAATCCCTATCAGAAAGGACACTCCATAAAGCAGCGGAAAGCCTACCAAGTCGAGCATTCCGGCCAGGAAGAAGACAGGTATTGAAGCCAGCAGAGCGGCCCGTCCCAAGTTGCTGAGGACCAAGACAGGTCGGCGGCGATGTCTGTCGACCCATACGCCCACTAAGAGTCCAATAAGGAGGAACGGGAGGGTTCCAGTGGCTGCAAGAATTCCGAATTCATACGAACAAGCATCAGGCCCAAGGTTGACGACGCAATTGTCTTGGAGGTAGTATATTGCGGTCAGTGGTATGGCTAGCCCGCTGAACTGGCTTCCAAACGCGGATATTGTCTCCGAGGTCCAGAGTTTGAGAAAATCAGCGTGGTGCCAGAGGCTAGCTCTCTGAGTCGTAACTTCCATGCGCGGTCAAATAGAAGGGGCTTTCTTAAAGGTCGCTCACATGTGGAAATCACACGGAGTGACTCTAATCAGCAACTGAACAGTGAAACGCTAAGCGAGAACGCTGATTCTCATAGAACAAAGTTTCAGCGGGCATTGTACACTAGAATAACAGGCTTCCCCTCGAACTTGTACACTGGGTCAATCCACGCCTTATGGCGGCCGTACCGTTTCAGAGTCGAAGCGGTATGCGTCTTGTCACCATCCAGCCTATATCCGGTCCAAGTCCCATCCTGGCTCGAAAACTCCGGGGGCAGATCAGCACACCAGTAGGTGTATCCTTTGTCTTTGTATTTTTCGTAGATTTCTTTGAAGCTTCCGTAGTCGTGTGTTGAGATCCATCGGTAGTAGTGGTACTTGTAGCGGACCCGGATTCTGAACCTGCTAGTCTGTGCTTTCCTTGAGCGCTTTTTTCTTTTCTTTCTTGAAACCCACTGGACCTGTTGACTCACCATTGCTCACCAGTTGTTTTTCCCACTCGTGGGCGAGGCGGATGAACACGTCCTTTCCGGGACACTTCAGCCTCTTGCTGTGGTATTGCACGAAGCGAAGGAAGCTGTCAATATCCGCATCTTCTTCAAAATCAACGGTCAGTATGTATCTCAAGCTAGACCCTTTTACTGCTGGTCCGTCTCGCCGAGAGTCCACAGGCTTTTTCATGGGTTAAGGAAATCGAAACCTTAGAAACCCGAGGCAAGTACTATCGAACCGGACAGCTCTTCCACGAATCTTCCGAGCAGTCTTCTGTCCCCAGCTTCTTTCAGCATAAGACGCCAAGTGGACGAATGTCCAATCTGAAGCCCACAAACCTCATATTCGTTGTTCTCTTGTGCCGGTCGCTGTGAGTTTGTAGGACATTTGCACGGGCGGTTTGGGACGGGTGTTAGAGGAGGCCGGACCTGTTAATGGGCTACGAACGGTTTCACATCGAGGCCAAGCCTGCTCCACATCTGTACCCTGTCCCAAGCAGGTTCGATGTTAGTGCGAGGAAACTGCGGCTGGCTGCGATGCTGGTCCATGAGGCTTTCGAATACCGGTTCAAACGCGACGTCGTCCTGAGCAGGCCATGCATCTACGGAGTCTTCAGCGGACGCTTGGGAGGGTTCAAGCCCATCAAGGAGAAATGCGTTGGCTGCATGAGATGCGTCCAAGAGTACCCGCACATCATGACAGTGCGTCCTTCAGACGAGTACAAGAGTCTCGGCGACTCACACTGGACCCCAGATGCAGTATTCACCGTTCTCTACGAATCGTCCACAGGCAAGATTCCGGTCAAGGGAATGGGGTACAAGGGGGCATTCGCGGGAGAAGGATTCGACGGAATCTGGACCGACATGTCCGAGATTGTGCGCCCCACACGAGACGGGGTCTACGGAAGAGAATACATTTCCACGACAGTCGACATCGGGCGTAAACCGTTCTTTCTCAGTCTCGACCATCCATGCGCGGAACAGGTAGTCAAGACCGTAGAAGCTTCTGTTCCAGTAATCTTCGACCAGCTACCAGAACCAACAGTCACCGATGAAGTATCAGACGCACTAGACAAAGCAGCCTCAAAACTGAACACTTTCCACATTTCCCGGCCCAGCAAGACACGTCGCCATGGCAAGGGTTGGATTCCTCTCGTCGAAGAGAGCGACCTCCCCGGGTCTTCGTCCATCCTTCAAGAGTCGAGGATTATCGAGTACGACCATGACAGGTCTGACATGTACAACGAGCTGCGAACGGCCTACCCTTCGGCAGTAATCTCGGCGAGGATAGCCCTGAAGGAGGGATGTGAAGAAGCCGTTTCCAAGCTTGTTCGAGACGGGGTCGACGTGCTTCATTTCTACGCCGACCTACATGGAAAGGACTACTCGACCAGGCCCAGACACGTTTCTGACGCGGTCAAACAGGTACACGGGTTCCTTGTCAAGGAAGGTCTACGCGACCAAGTAACAATCATCGCAAGTGGTGGCATAACGCTTGCTGAGCACGTTCCGAAGGCGATAATCTGTGGCGCTGACCTTGTGGGCATAGACACAACCCTCCTCGTGGCGTTACAGGCGGAGTTCCAGGGCGAAACCCGGGACCGCGAGAACTGCGCACTCAGGGTCCGCAGCATGGACCCGGCCTGGGGAACCCAGCGGGTTGTTAACCTGGTGGCCTCCTGGCACGACCAGCTCATCGAGATACTCAGCGCCATGGGCATGCGCGACGTTCGACGACTTCGTGGAGAGATTGGCCGTTCGATGACAGACGCAGAACTCAGGGAACAAGCCTTTGGGGAAATAGCTTGGGCAACCTAGAACTAACCGTCGAGAAGCACTCGCAACGTCTGCACCGCGGGCTAGAGACACTGCCGTCCCTTCGCTACGGAATACCGGCTGCCCTCGGGAACAAGAGATGGACCGGGGAACTAATACTCGCCACGTACGAGCAAGCTTTGTCCGGAGAACCACCCAGGAACGACCTAGAGTATCGCGTCGGAGACTCCGGTGGAGGCTTCGACACTCTCGGATGGAGTAATCCTAACGGAGGAAAGAAAATTGACGAGGACAGAATTGACCTCTCAATTCCACTCAACAAGAGACCTGAGGGGAAGAGGGTTGAGATCCCATTCCCCATTTATGGCGGAGGAATGTCCTTCGGCTCTATCAGCCTCAACTTCATGATCGCCAGGGCCCGTGCCGCCAAACGGCTTGGCACGTTCACATGCACCGGCGAAGGCGGTTACCCGCAGCAGCTCCTTCCGTTCAAAGACCACATAATCACACAGGTCGCCACCGGCATGTTTGGGGTGCGCGAGGAGACAATCCAGTGCGCGCCGATTGTCGAGTTCAAGTACGCGCAGGGCGCGAAGCCCGGCCTCGGTGGCCACTTGCTCGCCGACAAAGTCACTTCTGAAGTGGCTAAGATGAGGGAGTCCTCAGTCTTCACCAGCCTCTACTCTCCCTTCCCATTCCACAGCGTCTACTCGGTTGAGGACCACAAGAAACACGTTGACTGGATCAAGACAGTTAACCCCAAGGCACTGGTCTCTGTCAAGGTATCCACACCCACAGATGTGGACATGGTCGCGATTGGAAGCTACTATGCCGGAGCGAACATCATACACTTAGACGGCGGGTACGGCGGAACAGGAGCCGCGCCAGAGATTGCGAAGAAGAACATCGCGATGCCCATAGAGTACGCCGTTCCAAAAGTCCACAAGTACCTCGTCTCCGAAGGCGTCCGCGACGAAATCGTTCTGATCGCGAGCGGTGGAATACGAACCGCCGACGACGTAGGAAAGGCAATCGCTCTGGGCGCAGACGGCTGCGTAGTGGCAACAGCAGAGGCTGTGGCTGTGGGATGTACCCATTGCGGAAACTGCGAAAGAGGACGCGGCTGCCAGGTTGGCATAACCACCACAGACCCTGAACTATCCCTACTGATAGACCCCGAGTGGGGCGAGGTGCGAATCGTAAACCTGTTCAACGCATGGACGAAGCGGCTGAGACAGATCTTGGCGAGATTTGGTCTCGAGAGCATCAGGGAACTCAGAGGAAGGACAGACCTTCTCGTACGGCACAAGTAGGAACGCGCAAATGAGCCACATTAGGAAAATTGTGGATTCTAGGGCGAGCCTACCGTTGCCGGCCCTCCCCGCGGCAAAGCTCGAAGCCGAAGGGGGATGCGGCGTCATCGGCGTAGCTTCCACGGTCCCAGTCGAGGGAAAATACTTACTGCAGTCGCTCCTGCAAATGAAAAACCGAGGGAACGGAAAAGGGGGAGGGATTGCGGCAGTCGGACTCGTGCCGGAACAACTTGGCGTTTCCAGAGAGGTCCTAGACCAAGACTATCTCATCGAGATCGCCTATCTGGACTCTTCTGTGAGGAACGAGGTTGAGGCCGAGTTTATCGAGTCCGCCTTCCTGGTCGATCACTCGTCCAGGCTTCCCACTGTCAGAGATCACCGTTCTGCAGGCCTTGAGGTGAAACCTCCCGAGGTCTACGCCTACTTTTGCCGTGTTAGGCCTGAGGTGCTGGAGGAATTTTCGAAAAATAACCATCTCCGAGCCGCTGACAGGTCAACTGTCGAGGATGAGTTTGTCTACCAGAACACCTACCGCTTGAACGTTCGCTTCTACTCATCACTAGGAGAGAAGAAGGCTTTCGTTCTCTCGCACGGGAAGAACATGATGGTTCTCAAACTTGTGGGCTACGGAGACCAAGTGGTCCGATACTACAAGCTTGAGGATTTCAAGGCGAACATCTGGATTGGTCATCACCGGTATCCTACGAAGGGACGAGTCTGGCACCCTGGAGGCGCGCACCCATTTGTGGGATTGCACGAGGCCCTAGTTCACAATGGTGACTTTGCAAACTACCATTCCATGATGGAATACTTGGCTCAGAGGAACATACGCCCGCTCTTTCTCACCGACACAGAAGTCTCCGTTCTCCTTTTCGACCTGTTGAGCAGGGTGTACAGGTATCCGCTCGAATATCTCATCGAGGCCATGGCCCCTACGACCGAGAGAGACTTCCAAATGCTTCCCGATGAGAAGAAGAAAATCTACCGCGCAATCCAGACCGCCCACATACACGGGTCTCCCGACGGACCCTGGTTTTTCATAGTTGCAAGAAATGATCCGTCGAAGGGCCTCCAGCTTCTCGGAATCACGGACACTTCAATGCTACGCCCGCAGGTCTTCGCATTGCAAGAAGGCCGAGTCAGAATCGGCGTAATCGCGTCGGAAAGACAGGCAATCAACGCTATGCTGCGAGGCCTACAGGCGGACGGAAAGCTTCCGTCTGGCTACGCGGACATCTACTGGAATGCAAGGGGAGGAAGCCACACGGACGGCGGGGCCTTCGGCTTCACGGTGCAGGACTCCGGCCTTGGAAAGCAGCTGATCTGCAGGGACAAGTTCGGGCAGGAACTCTCGACGGAAACAGGCCAAGTCCACTTTTACAGAGAACAGGCCACGGTTCCCGTCAACTCGAGCGTCGCTCTTCAAATTCAGAGACTCCGCGGCTCATCCGACCCCCTAGCCCTCTTCGAATACCTCCGCCCCATCCTGAGGGAGGGAGAATACGGCTTCATCGCCGAAGTCATCGAAGAACTAAGAAGCCTGTCCAAGAGCGGAGACAGTGCACGGTCATTCACCCTTGAAGCCCTTACTCTCCTATTCGACAGAATCTACGACACCGGCACCAAGAAACGCGGCTCAATCCTCCAGCTCCTAGACGAGGCTCTTGGCGAAACGTTCTCATCAATTCCCATTCTAAACGGAGCGTCCCTATGTTCTCGACTGGACTGGCAGAACAGGAAACAGCTACGCCCCCCAAGCAGCCCGGACCAGTGTCTAGTCATCGACGGTCTCGACTTTCCAGTGGAGGGGGATGACAGTGTTGCAAGGTTCGCTGTCGAAGCTTATCAGCATAGCTGGAGGAGGCTCGTTCTCTACAACCTCCGGGGCCACCGGTTCATCGCCAACGGGCTGGGGCCCCATACGAACGACCTGAGGATCGACTGCTACGGCGACGTGGGAGACTATGCCGCCTCAGGAATCGACGGGGCAGAGGTGAACATACATGGAGCGGCACAAGACCAGGCTGCGCAGATCATGAAATATGGTAGGCTCATCGTCCATGGAGATGTGGGCCAGGCCTTCATGTACGCGGCGAAAGGTGGCCAGGTCTACGTTATGGGAAACGCGGCCGGCAGACCACTCATCAACGCCGTCGGAAAACCCAAGGTCGTAATAAACGGAACATGCCTCGACTACCTAGCAGAATCGTTCATGGCAGGAGACCCATCCAACGGAGGCGGGTTCGTAATAGTGAACGGGCTCAAGCCCACTCACGATGGACGCTGGGTCGAACAGCCAACCCCATACCCTGGAAGCAACCTGTTCTCCCTAGCCTCCGGAGGAGCCATATTCATCCGGGACCCGCACAGAGTGGTAACCAGCGACCAGTTGAACGGGGGGCGTCTTACCAGTCTCACCGAGAAGGACTGGGACGTCATAATCCCCCATCTACAGGAGAACGAGAAGCTGTTCGGGATTTCCGTTGTGAAGAATCTGCTGACGGTGAATGGTAAGGAGCAGTCGCCCTTAGGAGTCTACCGTAAGATAGAGCCGATTCCACTGCAAGAACTATCATAAGCTAGCCTCTAAGAAAGCATCGGCCGATGAGGTCGGTTTCTTGTCCTTCGCGGAAGTAGCGCGGCTTACCCTTCGCGAGCACCTAGCAACGTATGCCGCTGCGTCACTGGCGAACATTCTGCTCGTCATCCCAGTTTCCCGGTTCGCCGACAGAGCCGGGCTGAGCACCAATCTGACTCTGACAGTTGGACTACACCAGCTGCTTGTTGGGGTCCTGGTCGTGCTCCTAATGGTCTCAGGAAGTATTCCAAAGACGTGGAGATGGCAGTACGTGGCGACCGGGTTTCTGTTCGCTGGCTATGTTGGGTTTCGACTGTCCAACAGGTTTCTTCTGGGGCTTGAGGTTATCAATGCGCTGGCTTTGGGAGGGGTCTCGGTTGCGGGTATGATTCCAACCCTCTACTCTTACGGGTTGGGCGCGGGTGCCATGTTTACTGGTATGGTCCTTGCTATGAGGAGGGCCTATGGCCGAATCCTTTCTGCCAGGTCGACGGTTCTCAGACTGGCAGACGACTCTACCTAGTGGTTGCTAGTCGAAGTCCCAGATGCTTCGTCCTTTCGAGAAGGACATGATGAACATGCACTGGTTGCAGACCATCAGCGTTATCTTGTGGGCTGTGAAACCCCACTTGCTATCCATCTTTCCTTCTTCCTTATGGAAACTGGTGCCCTGGCACAGCGGACAGGTCAACTGGCGGCCGCTCAATTCTCCTCACCTGAGGGACGCATACGAGTGCATTATAGCCGTCATGTAACGGATGCCCGCATGGAAATTGTCTAGTGTCGTGAACTCGTTTGGAGCGTGCGCACGGGCGAATGCCGGTGCACCGCCGGTCCAGATAGAGTCCAGGCCCAGACGTTTTGTAAACACGTAGTCGGGGCCCGATGCCGCGTTTCGGGGGAAGATTACCGGCTCCGTGCCGTAGACGGTCTTCGCGGCCTTGGCTGCAGCTCGGGCGATGGGTGCGGAAGGCTTTGTCCTTGATGGTTCAAGGAGTCCGAGGGGTTTGACTTGAACGTCGTCGAACCCGTGAGCGTGAAGATGCTCCTTCAGCAGCCGGAGCTGTTTTCGAGGGTTCTGGTCGTAGACGAGTCGAAAGTCGATCTTGAGCATGGCGCTTCCGGGAAGAACTGTCTTGGACCCGGGCCCTGTGTAGCCGGTCTGGAAACCGCATATCGTGCATGTGGGCTCCATGAGGTAGCGTCTCAACGCTTCCTTTGCCGTGTCTGCTTTGAAAAACCTCTTCTGCCCGAACTCTTTCAGCAGAGCCTCGGACCGGAAGGGAATCTTCCCCATAAGCTTCGACTGGGACGCGGTGAATGGTTCAACGTCATCATACCAGCCTTTGATGAGAATCTTGTCGTCGGGGCTTTTCATGGTCGACAGTGCCCAGACTAGACGCCACGCGGGGTTCTCAACTATCGGGGCAAATGAAGAGTGCAGGTCTCTCTTGGCTTTTCGACAACGGAGTTCCACGTAGAGCAGTCCTTTGACGCCGAGGTCGATTTCGGCTCTTCCTGTCTCGTGGAGGTCACCGTCATAACACACGACAGAGTCCGCCTTCAGCATCTCCTTGTTCTCGTCGATGAACGCTGGAAGGTGAGGGCTTCCGATCTCTTCCTCGCCTTCAACTATGAACTTTAGGTTGAGGGGAACGTCCCCCGAGGTCTTGAGGAAGGCCTCTGTGGCCTTGATGAAGGAAATGACATTGTTCTTGCTGTCTGCTGCACCGCGGGAGACAATTTTCCTGCCAGCCACTTTCGCGTCGAAGGGTCCTGAGTCCCATTCTTCCAGCGGTTCTGGGGGCTGGACGTCGTAGTGGCCGTAGATGAGGAGGGTCTTGCTGGAGGATTTGGACTTGGCCTCTCCGTAGACGACAGGGTTGCCGTTCTTAACGGGAATGATCCTTGTCCGGATTCCCGCATTGTCCATGAGTTTCCTGACTATTCTAGAACATTCCTCGATCCCTTTTCCTTGTGCTGATATGCTGGGCTGGCGGAGCAGTGTTCGGAAGTCGCGTACGAGCTCGTCCTTGTTCCGTGACAGGTAGTCGAAGGCTTGATTCAGGCTCGTGGTCAGTCACCTGAGCAAGAATCAGGAGGTCGACGTGCTAATTAGCATCTTCTAGGGAAAGCGATGGGCGCGAAACACCGCTTCACGCGGGGACCCGACATGCCTGGGGGACCTAGGAGGAGTTCCGTTCTCTGCCCTCTTCCTGCTTGGCCATCCATTCAGGCAGGACTACGGCGCGAATCAGCTCCTGAACCGTTACCCCTCGCTTCTTGGCGACTTTCTCCAGTTCTCTGTACATGTGGTCGTTGAGGGTCTGCATGAACTTGGGCAAGGTTCCAAGCACTCGGTCCAGGGATATCACTGGAAACAATAGGGTTGAAATGAAAATCTCAGCGTAACCCCGGATTGCCCGGAGGGGAGACATCTTTGAGCCTGATCCCAGGGTGGGATACGCACACCGGTTTACCCGCAAACTGGCCCCCACTCGGGCCTGGAACCAGTCCTTACAGACAGGGTCCAGGAAAATCGCCCAGAATCAGCCCCGATTCAGAGACAACCCCGCTAGCCCAGTTTTCTAGGGCTTCCCAGGGCTTCTCCCCAACCCCAGAAAACCCCAATCCAGACCCAGAACAGAAAAACAGGTAAGAAACAAATCCTGACCAGCCAAACACCGGCCACCAACAAGAAAAGGAAGGCATGCACAAGACCCCCGCGGCGTGAGATGATGAAAACCCCGAAGCAAAGAATGGTCAGCTGTTCTATGGTGCGGGGGGTGGGATTCGAACCCACGAAGGCCTTCGCCACAGGATATCTCCTGCGGTAGGGATCTTAAGTCAAGCACCATTCCGATGCCAGGAATGGCCCTGCCCCTTTGACCTGAATCCCGCCCCAAAGCCTCTACTTCAACGGGTCTCGGGTACCCCCGCCAAAGCACACCCTCCGACTACGACCGTTAAAAGCCCACGGGAGACGGCTGTCCTCGCCGTCACCCGACACCCCCTACCAAAGACCAGAGGTACAATCACCACAAATTCACGCGCACCAAACCCAGTCCTAGACAGTAAACCGTGTGAGACATTGGCTCCAGCAAAATCGGCCCAGAAAGCTCTGACCCCGGCCTCGGTCAAGGGACTGATGATAATCGAAGCCAGCGCAATAATCTTCCTCGGCTACTGGCTTTCCAACGAATACTTTTACAACGCATACTTCCAAGACTACTTCGACGTAGCGGTCCTCCAAAACCTGGGCACCTACGCTATCGTCTCCGGACTCTCTCTAGGCTTGACAGCTTCACTCGCAACCGTCGCCCTATGGAGGAGCCTGCACAGGACAAGAATGCGACTGGCAACCCTCCCGTCGCCCAAGATCAAAGGCTCTGTCGAAAGGCTCCATTCGACCATACCCTCACATGATGAGCCCCTTCCATCTTTGCCTGAAGCGGTAACAACGAACCCCCTTGAATCACTGGACCAGCCAGCACAAGTCGGCGTGGCTGACCAGCAGAAGAAATGATTCTTCGTACGAGCGGGATTACTTTCATTGTCCACTATGGGAGATTAGGCATCTAGACAAGCCCGTCTCGAATCTCATTGAGCCAAGAGCCGACTGATATTCAGGACCTAGAAGGAGTAGGACCCGTAACCGCTGGAAAACTTAGAGAGGCCGGCTTCGACTCGATAGAAGCACTAGCGATAGCGCCTGTAAGAGAACTGGTCGAAAAAGCCAGCCTAGAAACAAGCGCCGCATTGAAAGTCTCACGAGCGGCACGTCAAACCATTCAGACAGATTTCGTGACAGCTAAACAGCTCTGGGAGAGACGACAGACCCTCCGCAGAATATCCTTTGGGTCAAACAACCTCAACACACTACTGGGTGGCGGGCTGGAAACACAAGCCATAACAGAATTTGTAGGAGAATACGCGGCCGGGAAATCTCAAATATGTATGAAGCTCAGCATCAACACCCAGCTATCCCCAGACGAGGGAGGGCTTGGAGGCCGCGCTCTCTTCATCGATACAGAGGGCACCTTTTCAGCTCAACGGGTACACCAGATGGCTCAAAGTATGGGTTTTGAGCCTGAAAAAATCCTTGATGGAATAATCTACAGTAGAGCGTACAACAGCGACCACCAGGTCCTCACAGTGGACCACGCGTTCAAAGTCTGCAAAGAAGAAAACGTAAAGCTGCTAGTCGTGGACTCGGTTCTTTCACACTTCAGAGGAGAATACATTGGCAGAGAGTCTCTCAGCGAGCGCCAGCAGAGACTAAACTCGCACCTTCACAAGCTTCTACGCATAGCCCAAGCACTCAACCTTGCAGTAGTGATTACTAACCAGGTTCAGGCAAACCCGCAGGCCTTCTTCGGCGACCCGACAAGACCTGCAGGTGGAAACATACTAGCCCATGCGTCTACGCATCGAATCATGCTGAAGAAAGCCTCTGGAGGCCTACGCGTCGCCAAAGTCATAGACTCCCCATACCTGCCCGAAGGAGAGACTTACTTCCAAATTACCGAGAAGGGAGTAGAAGATGCTTCGAAAGTCAAACGCGAAGCTTAGGCCCGTCTAAGGATTAGTCTGCATGGGGCCAGTACTCGTCGTCCCCTAGAGACGGCTGAGAAAAGTTTCGAAAGCTCCGACGCCTACATGTGAAATACACATGTACTACTGTGGGCTCTGCGATGAGGCAATAGTTTTCTCGAGAGCGCAGATTTCTCCTCGAAAAATCGGGCTTGTTCTTACAGAGAATTGTCCAGATTGCGGGTTAGAGCTGGACAAGGTCCTGAAATGTGAGGATTATGTTTTGTCGTCGTCGACTGTTTTCGCACATCACATATTCGGGGGTAGACACGCTCCAGCGAATGGGAAATCTTCACCTGTGAAAAGCGCAGTAAGCTTCAGTGGCGGTAAAGAAAGACCTTGGTTAGCGAGCGGAATGGAAGAGCTTGAGCGGCTTGGACTCGGACAACTGGCGGTTCTTCAGGGTGAAGCTTCACACAGGCTCTCTCTTCTTTTCTGCGCAGTGGCCTCTCTCCCTCCGCCCCAAGGCTTTGACAGTGATGTGATCTTCATAGATGGCGGTAATCTGTTCGACCCGTCGCAGATTTCACAGCAGTCGATAGCGTTTGAGGGGGAGAAGGAACGTGTGCAGAACAGAATTCATCTCAGCAGAGCGTTTACTCATTACCAGTTAAGCTCCCTCGTCAGGGAGAAACTTCCTTACGCATTAGAGAAGTACAAGGCGAAACTCGCGGTTGTCTCCGATATCACTCTTCTCTACTGCGACCCTGACGTACGAGGAGAAAGAGAAGCTCTGGAACTTTTCAAGGGGGACATTAGTTCTCTCTCGAATCTGGCAAAGAGGAAGGAGGTGCTTGTTCTGGCAACAGTTCTACGTTCTCGAAACCAGAACATGGAGAGCTTGTTGGCACAGTACGAGAATGTTTCGGGAAGGCTTGAAATGGAATAGTTTCACGAAAGTATTTGCTTCTCTCTTCTTCTCAAGAAGAGAGTTCTCTAAAGGCCTATTGTTCCAAGTTGAGGCACGTAGGCTGGATTCTAGACCTTTACCCGAAAGACGGCGGGATGGTTGTCTGGCTTAAGCGAGCTGACGGTAACTGTGTCAGAATCGTAGATGCCTGGAAACCAAGATTCTACGTGGGCGGAGATTATGACGCGCTCCTCGAGACTGCAACAGCCTTCGAGGCCAGTTCTAGGATTGTGGAAAAGTTCGAACAGCCTGGAGACCCGGTGAGAGCTCGGGTTCTGGAAATCGAGGCAGGGTCCGAGCGGAAGGCCGTGGCTCTGGCTGAACAGATTCAGCACAGAAGCCCTAGGGTTCGCCTTTACAATGTTGACATTCCTGCTTCACAAATGTACCTCTACGAGAGGGACCTGTTTCCGTTTGCTTTTGTCGAGGCCGAGACCTCAGGAGACAGGGTTTTCTGGAACCTCAGAGATTCAAGGGAGAGACTCGCTTACAGGCTACCACGCCTTCGGAAGGTCAGCCTTGAAGTAAAGACCCGTAAGGAGGGTAGGGTTCGGAGTTTCAGTGATGAGCTAGACTCTGTTTTCGTCTCCTTGGACAACGGAGAGTCTTTTAGCATCGGTTCCGGGGATGAAGTGGGAAAAATTCTCGCGCTTGTCAGGCTTTTCCAAGAGGAAGACCCTGATGTTGTATCCACAAAAGATGGAGACTCTTTCGTTTTCCCCTACCTTTCGCGGAGGGCTCATGAGCTGGGAATCCTGGACGAACTGGTTCTCGGCCGTGAAAACTCACCCGTCAGAGTGTACGAAGTGGAAGGGCACAGCTATTTTTCCTATGGCAAAATCCTCTACAGGGAAAACGCGGCCAGGCTGCACGGAAGGCTGCACATTGACGAGAATAATGCTTTCATCACTAGGGACTGTGGGATTGAGGGGCTCGTCGAGGTTTCAAGGACGTGCATTGTGCCTGTGCAGAGAGCCTCCAGGGCAACGATTGGGACAAACATGACCTCTCTACAGTTCTACCAGGCTGTCAAACAGGATGTTCTCATTCCCTGGAACAAGAGCAAGCCGGAGGAGTGGAAGGACGCGGGTGAGCTGGCCGATGCTGACAGGGGCGGTTTTGTCTACGAGCCTTCTACAGGAATCTATGATGATGTGGGGGAACTGGACTTTTCCTCTCTCTACCCGATGACTATGCTGAAGGAGAACCTGAGCGGCGAAACTGTGGGGTGCGAGTGCTGCCCTGACTCTCCGCTCCGGGTCCCGGAGCTTGGCTACGGTATCTGCCAGAGATGGCAAGGAATTGTTCCAAGGTCGCTGGACGTTCTGTTGCGGAAGAGAGCTTCGTACAAGAGCCTTAGGAAGGAGGGTTTAGACCCTCCCCTGAGGGATAGGGTTGAGAACTGTCAAGGGGCGCTGAAATGGATCCTAGTCTGCTCATAGCCGCTTCATAAGCGGCGGGCAATCGGGTACCTAGGCTTCAAGAACGCCCGGTTTGGAAAAATAGACGCGCACATTGCGACATGCGCGTTTTCCAGAAAGGTCCTGGAGAGAGCGGTTGCCATAGCCAGTTCGAGAGGTTTCGAGCTGGTTCATGGTATTGTGGACTCGCTGTGGCTGAGTAAGCCTGGGGCTGCACTGGAGGATTTTCGGAGAGTCTGCGTGGAGTTGGGTAGGGAGCTTGAGCTTCCCATCGGCTTCGAGGGCCGGTACAGATGGATAGTCTTCCTCAACTCGAAAGTTGACCCTAGAGTGCCTGTGTTGAACAGGTATTACGGGGTCTTGGAGGATGGTACTGTTAAGGTCAGGGGAATAGAGCTGCGGAGGCATGATACTCCAGGGATTGTTAACAGGTGCCAGGCGGGTATGCTGGGGGTTCTTGGCAGGGCGCGGAATTCTTTCGAGTTTAAGGCTCTGGTCCCAGAGGCTTTGTCTGTGCTGGGGAGTTATGTGGAGATGGTGAGGGAGAGGCGTGTTCCTTTGGAGGAGTTGCTGATTGCGAAAAATCTTAGTAAGAACCCTGACGAATATTCGAAGCTTGTCCCCCAGGCCATTGCAGCTAAGCTTCTGGCCAAAGAAGGTGGACGAGTTCACGCTGGACAGCGTGTTGACTTCGTCCTGACCCGGAAGAAGGGCGCAATCCCTGGAGAGCTTGTCGACGGGAATCTTGTCTATGACTGGGAAAGGTACAGGGAGCTACTTATCTCCTCCGCGGAGAGCCTTCTCTTGCCCTTCGGCTACGACAGGGACATACTGGGAAAGATCGTCTCGACCTGAAGGTCACCGGCTGGAGACGGGGGTTTCCTGATAGTAGAAACAGATGTCTGCGTCATAGGAGCAGGCGTCATGGGCCTTTCCGCGGCCTACTGGCTCATCAAGACCCCGAGCCTGAGA
>Ga0209321_10000782_pt1 | contig 21149 bp, 20 predicted proteins | sample Rifsed16ft4_FD_184012 | JGI IMG/M metagenome (GOLD analysis project Ga0209321, IMG submission 184012) | Soil microbial communities from Rifle, Colorado, USA - sediment 16ft 4 - CSP-I_5_4 (version 2) | ecosystem: Environmental > Terrestrial > Deep subsurface > Rock core/Sediment | place: Rifle...
AGAAAAGAAGACTGATGACGACGCCAGAATATTTAATGAAGTTGTGGGGAGAATGTCGCATGAGCTGAGGAATCCTCTTGTCTCTATCAGGACTTTTACACAACTGATGAAAGAGCGGTATAATGACCCGGAATTTCAGGATTTTTTCTATACAACTGTCACAGGGGAAGTAGAAAAGTTAAATGCCCTGATTGAAAAATTGATTGCATTTACTCATCCAATAGAGTATAAATTTAGTATGGTGGATATAGCCAAAATACTGGACGACAGTATCCTGGCTGTAACAAAGAGTATAAAACAAGCCGAATTCCGTATCGTAAGAAACTATAAGAATGACACCATAATCCTCCGGGCAGACAAGGTACAGTTGGGAAAGGCTTTGTCCCATATCATCCAGAATTCCTTTAATGCCATGACCTCCGGTGGGACATTGACAATAGATGTTGAACGTATCCGGGAAAATGAAACCTGCAGTATTATTATTAAAGATACAGGAAAGGGTATACCGCAGGAAGACATTGACAGGATTTTTGATCCTTTCTACACAACTCCGGAAAAGGGGGTAGGATTAGGGCTTCCATTAAGTAAGAAGATTATTGAAGGGCATGGCGGGAAGATCACTGTACACAGCGTGCCGGATCAGGGAACTACATTAACAGTGCTGCTGCCTGTAACTCAAATAGAATAAAAAACAGGAGGATTGAATGGAGAAAAAAAGCAGTATCCTCGTGGTGGATGATAAAGTAGGCCCACGAGAGGCTCTCCGTATGATTCTGAAAAATAAGTACGAAGTAGTCACTACAGAAGATGGTGACAGTGCTTTAGAGTACATAGGTAAGAAAGAGTTTTATGTAGCGATTATTGACATTAAGATGGCAGGTATGGATGGGTTACAGCTCCTGAAAAGGATCAAGGAGAAGAAACCGGACATTGAAGTTATTCTGATGACTGCATATGCCAGTGTCGATACTGCAAAGAAAGCCCTCCGTTATGGGGCGCTGGACTACCTTATTAAACCTTTTGATCACAGGGATGTGACGGAGATAGTAGGGAAAGGGGTAGCCAAAAGGATGGAACAGCTTAAGACGAGGCTTGAAATCGAACGGCTGTATATGGCAACTTCTGAATTATCAAAAAAAGTAGACGACGCAAGACGCAATATAGAGAATCATTATGCAAGCACAGTAAAGGCATTGCTTGCGACTATTGACGCCAAAGACCAGTATACAAGAGGCCACTCTGAGAGGGTTGCAAGGTTTTCCGCATTCCTTGCTGAAAAAACCGGTTTTCAACATGATAAAATACTCAGCCTTGAACAGGCAGCGCTTATTCACGATATAGGAAAGATTGGAGTAGAAGGATATATCCTGAAGAAACAGGGCTCTTTAGACACCATGGAGTTTGATGAAATAAAGAAACATCCACAGATAGGGGCCAAGATAATAACATCTGTTGATTTCCTTCAGGAAATGAAACCGATAATCCTCTGTCATCACGAGCGATTTGATGGATCAGGATTCCCTGACGGCATCAGGGGCTCAGCTATCCCATTAAGCGCAAGGCTGGTGGCGGTTGCGGACGCAGTTGATGCCATGCTTTGTGACAGACCCTACCGGCCGGCTCTGGCATTGGAACATGTGAAGGAAGAGTTAACCCTCAAGGCGGGGAAACAGTTTGACCCTGATGTAGTATCTGTTGTCCTAAGCAGTGGACTGCTTGAGTGCTATTCAGGAATATTTGACTATCAAAACATCTAATTCAGGAGAATAATATGAAAAAATGTTTTTTGTTTGCGGGATTATTGTTATTCCTTTTGTTGCCCCTTATTCATCAGGTTAATGCTGCTGAGACGGATCAAGTCAATGTTGAAGATGAAATAAAGGCTTTGAAGAAAGATGTGCAGGATTTAAGAAAAGAAGTCGAAACATTGAAAGCAAAAAGCGTAGCAGCTCCGGTTCAGCCTCCTCAGGAACTGCAGGAGGTTACAGTAAGTATTGATGATGACCCATTGAAGGGCAAAGCAGATGCACCGATTACAATAATAGAGTTTTCTGATTACCAGTGTCCCTTCTGCGGCCGTTTTGTCAAGAATACATTCCCTGATATCGCAAAGAAATATATAGAGGCCGGCAAGGTTAAATACGTGTTCAGGGATTTCCCATTAGAATTCCACAAACAGGCGCCAAAGGCATCTGAGGCTGCGAACTGTGCCGCTGATAAAGGCAAGTACTGGGAGATGCATGATAAATTGTTTGACAATCAGAGTGCCCTTACAGTAGATAAGTTAAAGCAATATGCGGCAGATATCGGATTAGACACTGAATCTTTTAATGCATGCATTGACAGCGGAAAACATGCTGACGAGATAAATAAGGATTTAGAGGACGGAAAGAAGGCAACGGTGAGCGGTACACCTACCTTTTTCATAGGAAAGACCCAGAGTGGGAAAAAGGAAATTGCAGGGAAAAGAATGGTTGGGGCAAGACCTTTTTCATCTTTTGAGCAGGTAATAGAGCAGTTGTTGGCAGAACCGGTAAAATAATAAAAGAAAATGTTATTTCAACTCTGCTCAAACATGGCTTCTATAAACTCCCTTGCATTGAAGTCTTTCAGATCATCTATACCTTCCCCTACTCCAATCATCTTGACCGGGATTTTGAGCTCTTCTGCTATGCTCAGGATAATCCCCCCCTTTGCCGTACCATCCATTTTTGTTAATACTATACCGGTGACGCCTATATCTTTATTGAAAAGTCGTGCCTGAGCAAGGGCATTTTGACCTGTTGTGGCATCAAGCACGAGTAAGACTTCATGAGGGCTGCCGGGATGCTCCCTCTCAAGGATCCTGCGGATCTTCTTGAGCTCCTCCATCAGATTGATTTTTGTGTGAAGTCTCCCTGCAGTGTCTACTATGAGCACATCAGCCCCTTTTGCCCTGGCAGATGCAAGGGCATCAAATACCACAGCCCCCGGATCTGCACCGTCTGAATGCCTTATAACTTCCGCCCCGCTCCTTTCACCCCATATAACAATCTGCTCTATGGCTGCTGCCCTGAATGTATCTGCTGCAGCAATGATTACTTTCCTCCCTTCCCGTCTCAGTTTTTCAGATAACTTCCCTATAGTGGTCGTCTTACCTGTCCCGTTCACCCCTATAATTACTATAACCGCCGGTCTTGCCGCCGGAAGATTCAATGAACCCTCATCCTGAGTCAATATTGACAACATCCCCTCTTTCAGGGAATTCCTTACAGCATCAGGGTCATTAATCTTATCCTTCCTGACCTTTTCTATCAGTTTACCTGCGACAGCAGTGCCCAGATCAGCCGCTATCAACACCTCTTCCAATTCATTAAGAAGCTCAGGATCCACCTTCTTAAATCCGGAGAGAAGTGTATCTATAGTACCTACAAGTTTATCCCTGGTTCGTGATAGCTTGTTACTTAGTTTATCTGCTATTTTAGAAAAGAAATTCATTATTATCCTGTCTCACCCGAACATCTGAAATATCAATACTGTAATAACCGTACCGAGCACTGCCCCCCATATAACCTCACCTGTTGTATGAATACCCATTGCAATCCTGCTATAAGCTACAGAAAAAGACAATATAAAAGTCAGTATGGATATTAATACATTTTTTGTTAAAAAGACAACTGCAGTGCCAATGGCAAACGATACAGCGGCATGACCACTCGGCAATCCCCCAAGAAAAGGCCTCCCACTTCTGTAATGAGCCTTGGCAAGTACCACTGCAATGATAACAAGGATTAAAGTTATTAATGTAATATGTTCTGAAGTGTCTTCTATGTAGGCTACTGCCCCTGTAAATGGTTGTTTCAGATAAGGCATTAAGATGAGGTATCCTGTGATAACAGCGCCGGCAGAGATCAAAAAGACAGCGCCGGAAGCCACATCTTTTGCAATCTTTGCAAGCTGATTATATTCGGGTGACACAAGGTCTACAATAGCCTCAATAGCCGTATTAAACATTTCAGACAACAGGACTAATAAAATTGCGAAGCTTAAGATCAGAAACTCGATGCGTGTTACCCTTAACAACAGGCTTATAATAATAACTAAACCGGCAGCCCACAGGTGATAACGCATATGTTTCTGGGTCTTTGCAGCATACAGGATTCCTTCTACAGCAAGGTTTGCGCTTTCAATAAAGTTCTTGGGTTTCATGTTAAAACTTTATAGTTTTGATAAAATTATCTTTTCTTTCCTCTTCATTCTTTGAGCCTCAGAGCGGGATATCTCATGATCATACCCTAACAGATGTAATATCCCATGTGTCAGGAGAATTTTAAACTCCTGTTCCGGCGAATGACCTCGTTCTTCTGCCTGTGCATGTGACTTTTCCATAGATATTACTATATCACCAAGGATCTTCGAATGCCCCCCCATCGGAAACGCAAGTACATCCGTCGGTTTGTCCATCCCCCTGTATTTTTTATTCAGTTCTCTTATGCTCCTGTTATTCACGATGAGGATACTTAATTCTATGTCATCAACTCCGCACAATGATAAAATAGTATTCGCATCCTTTCTTATATTTCGCTGATTAATCCTGTACTTCCTCTGACGGTTCCTTACCTCTATATTCATTGCCTCTTTATCTTCTTGACTTTTCCACTCCTGGAAATAAATATATCATAGGCCTTAATAATATCCTGCACTAATTTATGCCTGACAACATCCTTTTCAGAAAAGTACACAAATTTTATACCTTCTATTCCTGATATTATATTCTGTATTTCTATCAGGCCTGAGACCCTTTCCACCGGTAAATCAACCTGGGTAATGTCACCTGTAACAACTACCTTGGAATTAAAGCCCAGCCTGGTCAGGAACATCTTCATCTGCTCTGATGTTGAATTCTGCGCCTCGTCAAGGATGATGAAGGAGTCATTAAGCGTCCTTCCCCGCATGAATGCCAGCGGAGCAATCTCTATATCCCCCCGCTCAATCAGCCTGTTTGCCTTTTCAGTCTCCATCATGTCGTATAAAGCATCATAAAGCGGCCTTAAATATGGATTTACCTTTTCATACATATCGCCGGGAAGAAATCCCAGCTTTTCACCTGCCTCAACAGCAGGTCTTGCGAGGATAATACGGTTTACCTCTTTCCTGAGAAGTGATGCTACAGCCATTGCCATTGCAAGATATGTTTTACCTGTGCCTGCCGGTCCTATTCCTATGACGATATCATAATTCCTTATGGCCTTAATATATTCTGACTGGATATGTGATTTTGGAATAATCAGTTTTCTCTTTGATGGGAGGGAGACTGCATCATGAAAAGCTTCTTTAAGTTTAAACTCACCATCATTTGTTGATTGCCTGATTATATAATCTACATCATCAGGTTTGACTGAATAGCCCTCTTCAATCAGGGCAACAAGATCAGCAATAACCTCCTGACCTGTCTTAACCTTCTCCTGAGGTCCATCCAGTATAATCTCATGACCTCTTGCAACAACCTTTATCCCTAAGGTCTCTCCTATTATCCTGAGGTTAATATCACTGCTCCCAAACAGGACGTAAGGGTCAATCCTCTCTTTAAGCTTTATCTTTAGCGTGGTATCTGCCATTATGCCTATCGTATTATACCATGCACCAGGGTATATTTGATAATGTCGCTGAGGTTATGCAGTTTAAGCTTCTTCATGATCTTTTTGCGGTGGGTCTCCACAGTATTGATACTTATGCAGAGATGTTCAGATATAGTCTTATTTGCCATGCCTCCTGCCAGAAGACGCAGGATCTCCTTTTCGCGGGAACTCAGGGATTCATATGATATAGCAGAAGAGGGCGACCCGCTCTTTGTATTTGGGGAAAATTGGTAAAAATACTTTCCTCCGGAGGAAACAGTACTTATCGCCTCAAACAGCTCTTTATCAACAGACTTTTTTGGTAAATAACCAGAAGCGCCTATCTTCATTCCATCTTCCTGAAGAAAATTATCTTCATACATAGTAAGCAGTATAACATCTGTATCAGGTAATATACGTTTTATCCTCTGGGTAGCCTCCAATCCGTTCAGATGCGGCATTGAGACATCCATCAGGATTATATCAGGATTAGTCTCACGGGCTGCCTGAACAGCTTCATTTCCATCAGCGGCTTCACCCACGATAGATACGTCCTTTAATGATTCGAGGATGCGCCTCAAACCCTGCCTGAAAAGGGCATGGTCATCTACTATGAGCACGTTAATATTTTTATTTTGCATAACCGGTTGACTGGGGTAATTCATATGGTATCTCCATACGTATGGTTGTACCACTTCCGTGATCAGATTCTATCCACACCTTACCGCCTAAAATATTAACCCTTTCCCTTATCCCGATCAGCCCCATACCTCCGACTCTACCCTCTTTCAGGAGATCAAAACCCTTGCCATTGTCATTGATAGAAAAATACAGATTGCTTCCTGTGTTCCTCAGGCGAATTTCTACTTTTGTAGCTTCGGCATGTTTTGCAATATTAGTCAACACCTCTTGTGCAATGCGGTATAAGTGTATCTCCTGCTGAGAATTCTGAAACGGAGGAAGATCCCTGAGATATGAATCAACCTGTATGCCCGTCTTTTTCGAAAATGTCTCTACGTACAACCTGATGGCCTGAGAAAATCCAACCTCGACAACATAGGATGGACTAAGGTCTTTCGATATCCTCGACAACTCATTCATTGTTGCTTCTACATGCTCTGCCAGTCCGCCGATCTCTGATAGAATATCTTCGGTGGAGTTATTAATGATCTTATTTTTTATAGCCATCAGTGTAAGTTTGATAATTGCAAGAGACTGGCCTATTTCATCATGCAGATCACGTGAGATGCGCAGCCTCTCCTCCTCGGTAGCATAGACAATCTGCGATGAAAGTCCCCTTGTGGCCTTCTCCATACGGACCTTTTCCATAGCCCTGGCAACCCGATGAAGGAGTATCTGTGATGCAAAGGGTTTAGTAAGGTAATCATAGGCGCCATGACGCAGGGCCTCTATCACAGAATCTACAGACCCATAAGCTGTGATTATCAATACTGCTGTCATAATCTCTTTTTGCTGGATATAATCCAGTATCTGAATGCCCCTCAGGTCAGGCAGGTTCAGATCAGCAATGACGACCGGGAAGTATTCTTCGGAAAGGATCTGAAGCGCCTCTTTTCCATTGTTGGCTGTCCTGATTTCATAACCACGGAGCGAAAAAAGGGTTTCAAGGTATTCTCTGACGGTTTGATCGTCATCAACTATGAGAAGCTTTTCTTTAAAGGTTTCACTCTCAATCGCAGGCATTTTTAAACGGCCTTTTAATGATGACTAAACTTCCCAATAAGCAATGGTCTATTTTATAACATCTGATAGGTGTTGTAAAGGCTTTAAACATATAGGCTTTAAATATATGCCTGATTTACGGTATCCAGCATTTGTCTTCCATAAGAACACGATGACAGTTCCGGTATGCTTCATTTACAGCAGTAAACCTGTGTACATTTAAGATCATAGTTTCATCCTTTATTTATTTCTCTCTTCTAATTGCGCGGTTTCTGCAAGATTAATGCGCAAACGGAACCTGTTGTAAATAGCAACAAACACCACTAAAGAACTCTGAAATGACGCATTAAGCGCAATTCTGCAGCAAGTAACTTTCAGGGAAAAGCCTGTTACCGGCTTTGTAATAAGCCCCCCTGCCTCTTCCTGCTAACATTAAATAACCCTCTCCTCTCTCTACCATTTCATGAATTTCGCGATAGGCAACATCGCAATGGCAAGCCGTCTCGTAAAGTAACCAAGACTATCGAGACTGAAATATGATCATTTTGGTGAGTGTCCAGTACTTACAGGAAAAGAACCAACCCAATAATACCCATCCATCCCTTGACGACTCCCCTTTAATCCCCTAAACTCAAGAATGCCAGTCGTTCTTTAAAAAACAGGCGGATATAGGAAAATAAGGAGGAACCAAAATGAGCAGAGAACTTGTTTTAAAATGGCCAATACCTGAAACAGTGGATAGAGAATTAGAAAAAGAGATAGTGAATCTCACAAAAGAGGAGGTGGTTTTAAGGCTCTTTAAAGAAGGGAAGATATCGTCAGGATACGGGGCAGAACTTTTAGGGGAGAGTCTGGCAGATTTTCTGGAACTCATAAAAGAGAGAGGGATACCTTTTGCCCATTACACGAAAGAAGACTGGGAACAGGATAAAAAAGCGGTTGAAGAGATGAAGAAATTTGGAAAAGGAGGGAAATGAGATGATTGTGGTCTCTGATGCCACTCCCATAATTCTTTTGGCTAAACTCTCTGATTTTGAGTTCCTAAAAACATTGTATCAAAAGATCTACATTCCCCAGGAAGTATATGATGAGATAGTGACAAAGGGTAGAGGTAAAGCAGGAGAAAAAGAACTTGAAGTAGCACAAGCAGATTGGGTTAAGGTAAAGACTGTCTCTGGTCAGGCAAAGATCAAAAAATTGGAAGATGTTTATGGGCTGGGGGAAGGAGAGTTGCCCTGAGCTTATTCAAAGGTACATCAACAATGGTTTCCGGTACGATAGGTATCCTTAAACTTGCCAGAGAAAAAGGGTTAATCTCTCAAGATCAATTAAAATCCAAAATTGAATCCTTAAAAGCTGAAGGCTTTTACTTAAAAGATGATCTTTACCGTCAAATACTCCGTGAGATAGAAAATACCTGAATACATCCCTTTCTCAGCATATCTTTTATATCTCTTGATGCCGTATTAATATCTACTTCACACACCCTCTGCCAATCCCTGTTAGTAAAAGAACCCCCATGTGCCCGGGCAAAGAGGAGCATTCGCTTCTGATCCGGATTGAGATTTAATTCACCAAACTGTTCAAGCCACTCCATGTCTTCCGGTGTATACATAGGTTGATTCTTCAAGGTCACGCAGAATAACGACTCAGCCACAATACTGATTGCAGGAGGGTACAATCCATTCTTTTCCATTACATCGAACATCCTCGGAATCCCTTCACCAGTCTCACGCATATAGCCTGAATCAGTCAAGACCCTGACAAGAAGAGGATTCCTGCTTGCATGAACCCGCTCTCTCCTAAGCAATTTGTTCAGCGTGACGGGTTCAGGTGGTAACCCTGGACTTCGAACCTCCAACCTGTCATCAAACATCCATACTTCTATGGACAATCCCTGAATACTGTAGTCCCTGTGGGCAACTGCATTGATAATAGCCTCCTGCCAGGCAAACGTGGGATATTCAAATTTTACGTTTGTCTTAAACCATCATCCGCCTATCACCAGGGAGGTGGAGGTATTATGGCACAAGGCGTTTTATCTTTCCAGTATGAAGAGGAGAAGCAGGATTTTTCATACCTGCCTGTATATAATAGGCGGTGGATTTTGGCGAAGTCATCATCTTGACAGAATTAGTGGATACTGTATGCTATCCTGAGTATGGGAAAATCCTTTGGTCTCGATCCCTTCTTTTATCCGCACTCCGTTGCTGTAGTTGGGGCATCATTGGATGAGAGTAAGCCCTCAGGGATTATACTGAAGAACCTGCTGCATAGTTTTCAGGGGGCCATTTATCCGGTAAATCCCAAATATCACGAGCTTCTCGGCATCCCCTGCTTCCCTTCCATAAATGATATTCCGGGAGATGTATCACTCTCAATCTGTATAACACCGACATCCACTATTCCTTCACTTCTGAGGGAACATGCAACTAAAGGTATTCATAATGTAATCATAGCAACAGCAGGATTTGGTGAGACAGAAGGTGGAGAAGAAATTCAGAAAGAAATAGCAGATATTGCAGTTAATGCAGGCATTCGTGTTATCGGGCCTAATTGCCTCGGTGTCTTTCATCCTTCTGCCGGCCTCGACACATTCTTTCTCCCTTATGACAAAGTCCCAAGACCGGCACAGGGGAACATATCCATAATCTCTCAGAGCGGTTCCATCCTCGGGACCACACTGATCCTGATGGAACAGGAGGGGCTTGGAGTTGCGAAGGCCGTAAGTTACGGTAACAGGATAGATGTCGGGGAGACAGAACTGATTGAGTACTTAAGCTCTGATAATGATACCGGTGTTATTGGTCTATGTATAGAGTCTATAGGAGATGGAAGGGGATTTATTCGCGCTGCTCAGAAATGCATGAAACCTGTGGTTGTTCTCAAGCTGGGCCGGCAGCCTGCAGGGAAAAAGGCATCCCGTTCACACACAGGTTCAATGGCAGGCAGATATGAAATATTTCAGGCTGCGTTCAGGAGAAGCGGGGTTTATGAGGCAGGAACACTGGAGGAATTTATTGACCTGTTAAAGATCTTTTCTATGCAGAAGCCACGTGAAGGAAACCGCATACTTATTGTTACGAATGCCGGTGGTATTGGGGTTATGACAGCAGACTTGTGTAATAAGGAAGGGCTGGATGTGCCTGACCTGCCAACTCAGCCTAAGGAACGCCTCAAGTCATTATTGCCTCCCTATTATTCTCTTTCCAATCCGGTTGACCTCACAGGGAACTCGACAGATGAACAGTTTGCCCTTGTGCTCCATGAATGCATGAATTATTTTGACGCGGCTGTTCTTATACCATTTATGACAGTCCCCGGCATCACACCAGTACTTGGTGATTTAATTACCAACACAGTAAAGGATTTTGAAAAACCGGTTGTGTCACTCAATCCATATTCAGAAGATGGTAAGATATTAGAAAACGCCTTCAGGCTCAATAAGATACCTGTATTCCCAACACCTGTGAGGATGGTAAAGTCAATAGCCGCTCTGTTAAAAAAGGGTCAGACAGAACCTATTCCTGAGAAGATCAGAGAATACCCGCTTATAAAGACCCTTATAAAAGAGATCCTGCCGGGGAACGGAAGAAAACTGGTTGATGCAATGGGTATTAAATACCCAGGGTATGTAATGACGGGAAGTCAGGCAGAGGCTTTATCTGCAGCGCATATAGTAGGATTTCCGGTTGCCCTCAAGATAGCCTCCCCTGACATCCTTCACAAGAGTGATGTCGGTGGGGTAAGGCTCCATATTTCCAATACTGCAGAACTTAGTCTCGCGTATAATGAAATAATCGGGGGAGTGAAGGCACATATGCCTGATGCCCGTATAACGGGTGTTGTGGTCGAAGAGATGGTTCCCCCTGGCATTGAGGTAATCATTGGCGCAATAAGAGACCCCCATTTCGGCCCTGTTGTCATGTTTGGCCTGGGAGGAATATTTACAGAAACTATAAAGGATACCGTCTATGACATCGCGCCCATAACTCATAACTGTGCAGTCAGGATGATAGAGTCAATAAGAGGATATGACATACTCAAAGGGTTCAGAGGGACTAAAGGGGCAGATATAGAAACCATAGCTGATACGATAGTAAAGGTCTCTGAGGTTATAACATTGTTTCCGGAGATTGAGGAGATAGAGTTCAATCCGGCGGTTGCATATCCTGGCGGCATTACAGTAGTAGACGTAAGGGTTATACTGAAATAGGATTTTCGAATGAAAATTAAGTCTTACATTTCAATATTCATGGTATGCCTTCTGCTTGGTTGTTCTGCTTACCCTTCAGTACGAAAAGAAGAGCCGCCGGCACCTTCCAAGGAGATGGGAAAGGCATTTGTAAGAGAGGCTCTTCAACACTACCAGTTTGTAAAAGACCCTGAGGTGGTAAAGTTAGTCAACAGTGTCGGACGACGTATAGTTAAGACCATCGGAGCAAATCCTGATAGTTATCATTTCTTAGTGGTGCGGGAGAATCAGCCTAATGCCTTTGCTATACCTGGAGGATACATATTCATATTCGATGGTCTTCTCCTTCAACTCAGGGATGAAGAGGAGCTGGCCGGAGTCCTTGCCCACGAGATAGCCCATGTAGAGAGGAATCACTTCTTTAAGGATGCCAAAAAGGTTGCTGCACTGGATATTGCAACTATTGCAGCCATCCTGCTTGGCGGAGGCAGCCCGGCTGCACTTACAATTGCAGGCGCTGCGAACCTCGATATACGCTTACAATTCAGTCGTGACAATGAGACGGAGGCTGACAGTTATGCACTGAGATATCTGGAAAGGGGGGGGTACTCATCTGAAGGACTCCTGAATTTCTTTGACAGCTTGATCCGGTATGAACGTTTTAATCCCCAGATAGCCCCGGCCTATGCGTCTACTCACCCGGGTCTTGGAGAAAGGAGGGACAGTGTAGCCAATTTCCTTCTGAAAGAACATGATAACTCCTCCGATAAACCTGATGCAGGCGCTATAACGGATCGTATCATAAACTGGTCACGTTTGCAGGCAACTCTCTTATCCCGCGATGAACAATTGAAAGACGAATCTACTCTCCTGCAATCCATGAAGATGGAAAAAATTCCGGACTGGAATAGAAAAGAAGCTGTAAACTATCTTCTCGCACTTGCTTACATGAAGGCAGGACGCTATAGTGATGCAATTCCCAAATATCTTGCTGCTATAGGAATTAATAAGGAAAAACATATTTACTATGCAGATCTTGCATTCTGTTATCTAAAACAGCAGGAACTGGAGAAGAGCAGGGAAGCGGCCGCCAGGAGTATTTCACTTGGAAAGGATTATGCACCTGCTCATGTTATCATGGGCATAATAGAACTGGATTCTGATAATCTTCCTGAGGCAATTACCCACCTTGAGAATGCGTTGGAAATAGATGAAGAAGACTCCATGACTAATTTCTATCTTGCAATGGGATACAGGAAGAGCGGAGACGTTGCCAGAGAGGCATTCTATTCCGCCAGATATTTCAAGATAAATTTAGACCCTGACAGGGCACTTGCAGAATTAAACCGGGCAAAGGAGCTGGTCAAAGCTGATACCCCCATTCACTTCAGGATAATGCAGGAGATAGAAGAGATTAAACGGGAGGGCCTGTAATAAACAGGCCGGAAGTATAATGCCATGAGATTCAAGAAATTTACTCCAGGGGTTATTGCACTTGCTATACTAATCATTATAGCTGCTGTTGTCTTATGGTTACTTATTCCACTACACCCTTCAGAACGAAAGAATAGCCTCCACAGACAGGCTTATATGACGGGCGTAATCAGTATGAATATCCTCTGGGACAGACCCTTTTCCTCAATAATTGCTGCTTTACCGGGAAATTCTGTTGCAGTTGACAATATACCTTTCTTTCTCAGGCCGCTTGTTCCTCCCACCGTGGAGTTTTATCTTCAGGACAGCAAAGCCGGAGGAGGATGGGCTATAGCTGCAGACCTTGGATGGAGGTCAAAGATATTCAGGATGCTGCACACTGTTATAATAGGACAGATGCAATACAGAGGGGTTGGTGCAATTGAAGATGACTATAATTTGAGAACCCCTGCAGGCACAAGGCTTCTATTTTATCAGGATGGCGGGACGCTTTTTGTTGCTGAGGGAGAAAATATTATAGAAAGGATTTTAGTACCTGATTCAATAACAGGGCATAACGTGGACCGGGCCGACCTTCAGAATTCAGTTCTTGAGACACAGGATAAAAGGGTTATGACGAATATTTCATTTTCAAATATTGATGGAGATGTTACAAAGGGGATTGAGATGATGGAGGGTAAGGCAGGCTTCATGTTGTTCCCATCTGCCGGCAGCCTTATTAAAGGTTCCATGAATATAAGACAGACAGGGAGGGATACGATCGCCGGTGCAATAACCTTAGTAGTTCGGGAGGATGGTGATATTGAAGGAGTAGAAGGTGATGCAGCATATTTAACAGACCTTATTGACAGATTTCTTTCTGCTCAGGATATGAAGAGTGACAGGACTATTAACAGAGACGGCAGTAAGATAACAATTCAGATTATGATTCATCCTGATGGAGGAGAGTAATGAGAAAGATATTATTTCAAGTAGTTCTTACCACGCTATTAATTCTGGGAATAACAAATGCTCTTCATGCTTTGACCTTTGAATTTAATAAGGATAAACCTGGAGTAAGAGACTTTGCGCTTAAAAACCTCCGGTTCTATATCGAAAGGGAAAACATAATATCACGGCTTCCGGCAACCTTTTATATAATAACTTATTTCCCTGATGACATTCCGGTTATAGCATATAAGGCCGGGGCAAAAGATAAGAGGTCTGATAAAGCACAAAACTCTTCAGGAGATCTTCTGGACAAGATATCAGGTGGGAAAGATGCGAAGAGTATAAAAGGAGCGCATGGTGAAAAGATTTTATACAATCCAAACCGGCCTCCGGAGAAAAAACTATTATCGTCATATGCATCGTGGGACGGATGGGTCTTTATAGGTAATAAAAAAGAGACACTGCATAATCTTCTGAAACTCTACAAGAGCCCTTCCGATGTTGCCAAGTCAGGCATCCTTACGCCGGCTTTTAAGGAATGGAAGGATGGGGGAATAAGGTTCTGGGGTGATAATTCAAACAATAACCTTAATAATATATTTGAGGCACAGAAGAAAACCATCCTGCTTCCCCTCGTCAAAGACCCCAGGAAAATTCACTCTATGGCAGGCGCCTTTACGCTGACAGCTTCAAGAGAGATGCGGGGTAAAATCATGGTAAAGCCGGTAAACAAGCAGGCATTGAAAGACCTGGAAGGAGATGCAAAATTTATCAGCGAGACCCTCCGCAGAAGACTCGTTGCAGTAAAATCACCATATGAGGGGAAGATAAACAGTAAAGATGGCTATGTAATATATGATGTTTACATAGGTGATTACGGAGCGGCGCAGGGGCAGATAATTAAGGGTAAATAAGATGGGACGTCAAAAATACAGGTCTCTCTTTCCCTGTTCTATCTCTTCAAGTTTCTTTATGGTTGTGTTCCTGATTTTTGTATCTTCGATTGAGGCTGTCTGCGAGCGGATCAACTCATCCCCTGTCTGGCGAAGTTCCTCGTCGCCATAATCCAGCAGGTATTCCTTGAAGCTCAGGATTGAATTGGGCAGGCAGAATTTCTGTATCTCTCCCGGTTTTGCAAACTCCATAAACTCCTGTCCTGTCCTGCCGGTTCGATAGCAGGCAGTGCAAAAACTTGGGGCAAAGCCGTCATTTGAGATGTGCTTTATGACCTCACACGTCGTCCTTTTATCTCCTATGGAGAATTGTCCCTTTGATGCACTCTCTTCATCACCCGCTGCGTAGCCTCCGGGATATGTCTTTGAATTTGTGCTTATCTGTGAAGCGCCGATATGGAAGAGCCTGTTTCTCAGTTCTGAACTTTCCCTTGTACTTAAGATTATGCCTGTATACGGTATGGCAAGCCTCAGGATGGCGACAAGTTTCATAAAGTCTTCATCACTTACTGCGTGGGGAGGATTTATTGATATCGGGGCGCCGGTTGCCGGCTCAATCCTCGGCACTGATACTGTATGAGGCCCTACTCCATACTCCTTCTCTAACTGCCTTGCATGATAGAGTAAGGCAAGTACTTCAAACTTGTAATCATAGAGTCCAAACAAAACCCCCATTCCCACATCGTCTATCCCTGCCTCCATAGCACGACTCAGCGCTGATAATCTGTAGTCATAATTGCTCTTCGGGCCTGAAGGGTGTACCTGCCTGTATGTGGGGAGATGATATGTCTCCTGAAACAGTTGATATGTCCCTATACCGGCCGATTTCAATCTCCTGTATTCTTCAACACGCAGCGGCGCCACATTTACATTTATCCTGCGTATTTCACCTTTATCTGCCTTAGTTGAGTAAATTATATCTATAGACCTGGCTATATAATCTATGCCGCACTGTTTTGGGTCTTCACCGGCCACCACGAGTACCCTCTTGTGTCCGTCCCTGATGATCGCCTCACTCTCTGACCTTATCTCTTCCTCTGATAAGATTCTCCTCTCTATTGCCTTATTCTCTTTTCTGAAACCGCAGTAGAGACAGTTGTTAACGCATGTGCTGGTGAGATAAAGGGGGGCAAAGAGGACAAGCCTGTTCCCGTAGATCGCCTTCTTTACTTCTTCAGCGGTGCTGTATAGTAATTGTATTAATTCTTTGTCATTACACTGAAACAGGATTGCAGTCTCTTCGGGTGTTAATCCATTTAACTGTTTCGCTTTTTCGATGACAGACTCGACTTCTGTGTGGGGGGCTTGGCTGGTCTTTTCAAGTATTGCATTTATTTCAGGAGGGGGAATTATCGGCAATCTTTCATATCTCCCCTCCCCTTGCGGGAGGGGATTAAGGGGAGGGATATTTTCGTGCTCGTTTGCGAGCGGCCGGCTCATTCCTATGTCCGTAGGCGCCCTGCCGAGTGAATACAGGAGTGAAACTGTCTCTGATATCCTGCCCTGAATATCTTTATCTTCTTCTCCCTTTCCCGGATATATTGAATATAGTTTGCGATACCTGTCCGGAGTCAGATTGATCATCATGGAGTTTCCGCCGGCCATGAGGGCCTTTTGTGACCCTTCTCTTCCGAAGAGGGTCTCCACCGCAGAGGTGACAAGGATATTCCCGTCATGATTATTCAGCCTTGTTACGGCAATAACCTTAAGCATTGTGTCTATATCTGCTGCTTTAACAGAAGCAAGTGGTGTGTTAGGATGCGGTATAAAGGGGCCGAAGGAATACATCTCCGTACCAAAAGAGCCGGCAAGTAATATATCATTGAGAAGATCCTCTTCACTCTGCCCGGGCAGTCCTATGAGAGATCCTGTAGCAATTATATAACCTATATCTCTAACGGTCTGAAGGGTTCTTAACCTGTTCTCATAATGCAGGGTAGTATGAAGCTTACTGTAGATATCCCGGTTTGATGTTTCAAATCTGAAAAGGACACCCCTTGCACCTGCCTCATATAATCTTCTGTAACAATCCTCATCCCTCTCGCCAATACTAAGAAATATGAGAACACCATACTTATCCTTTATCCCCCGTATTATCTCTGAAAGCCTTTCAGTTGTATAATAGCCATCCTCTCCTGACTGGAGGACAAATGCCTTGAACCCTGACTCTCTTGCAGATGAAGCCGCTGTATCAATAATCTCATCTGCAGTCATCCTGTATCTGTCGAGCTTTTTATTATCACTCCTTATGCCGCAGTAGGCACAGTCATTTTTGCAGATATTGGAAAACTCAATAATGCCGTGCACACATGACGAATTCCTGTGAACCCTCTGACGTATCCTGTTTGCAGTCTGATAGAGAAGGCCAAGCTCATCCGCATCTCTGCACCTCAATAGTGCAAGAAGTTCACCTCTCGTAAGCTGATTACCGTTTTCCCCTTTAGAAATAATCCGCTCAATATCTGCATCAACTCTGATTGGTGATGAAATTTCCTGAGCGAGCCTTTCATCCTGTTCTTTTAACTTAAAGAATATATCTTCCCATTCATTGAGAATGCCATGCGCCTCATCAGTCTCAAGTGTCTGGACTATGAAACCTCCCTGTGCATAGACATAGTCTCCCACACTTATATCTCCGGCATCAACGAGGGCACTTTTCCTCTCACCGAAATATTCGATCAGGGCGATGTTGTTGTTTATCTCTAAGACTTTTCCTGGAATGGCATAACACATGAAGTAAACTCACTATCCATAAAAGGTGTGTATTAGTTGAAGGCGTGTTTCTCTGACTCTTTCTGAAATTATCTTCGCTACCCTTCTCATGATGAGGAATCCCATATGAAAATCCTTCTCTATAAGCTCCATCAGTCTCCTTCTATCCACTGAGAAAAGAGTGGAGTCAACGACACTCCTTGCGGAAGCGGTAAAACGGAAGGGTTCCACAATCGCAGACCAGCCAAAAGGTTCAGCAAACCGTGAGACTGTATATACACTCAGGTATTTTTCACTTGCCACCTTGATTTCTATAGAGACCTTGCCTTTCTTTAAAATATAGAGATTATCCGCAGGGGAATCCTCAGCGAAAATATAGTCTCCTGAATTATAACTTACTTCCTGACATATACCCTGCACCAATATCAATTCTCCATCTGTCAGGTCCGCAAAAAACTCTATTCTTTTTAAATCATCAAATGAGATCATGGTAGTTGCCCTCCCCTGGGTAAGGAAGGGGTCAGCAAGACCTGACCCCTTAACCGTTTGATTGCCTCTTGCATGTATCTCCTGCATTCCTCTGAGAGTCCAATCCCCGGTGCAATGTTGACGGCAGGTATGCCAACAATAGTAATTTCCGGGATTTTCATCCCTAATGTCTGCATAAGTCTCAGAACTGAAGTTAGTTCCGTCTCGTGAAGGGAACAACCGTCATTCTGAACTTGTTTCAGAATCTCCTGACTTTGCAACTTAATCAGGGACACTTCCCTCTGTGAAATGCACCCTGGGAAGTGTCCCTCCTCCCTTACAGCATCTACAACGATGACCCTGCTGTAGCCTGTCATCAGGTCTATCAGGCCGACTCCGGCAGTCCCTCCGTCAATTACATCAACATATTCAGGCAAATCAGACTTTTTGAGTTCCTCAACTATGTAAATACCTGCCCCATCATCTCCCATCAGCGGGTTGCCCAGTCCAATTATCAGGAGTCTTTCATCACTCAATGAATTTCACCTCAAGGAAATGTGTGGAACATGAAATACATGGATCATAAGCCCTTACCAGCATCTCAAGCCTTCGTTCTATTGCCTCTTTGGGCAGGTCTAAAATTGCCGGAACAATAGCCTCAATGTCCTTCTCAATATTAAGCAGATTCTGTGCCGTAGGTATTATACAGTTTGCAGACCTTATAATTCCTTTATCATCTATCCCGTACTCATGGTATAGTGACCCGCGCGGGGCCTCGACTACACCAACACCTGTTCCTTCATGCGGTTCTATTGCCGGTAATCCCCCTTTCCCATCACTATTAAATGGTGCAGAAGAGAGATTTGCATCAAGGACATCTAATATATTCAGGGAGTCATATACAGAATGTACACATTCAACAACCTGCGCAATGTTATTCATGAAGGGATTAGTACAGGAAACGGCAAGACCAAGCCTCTGAGCCGCATTTTTTGCCATATCTGAAATATTTGAATAATTGTTATTAAGTCTTGCGAGGGCGCCAACCATAATTGGACTGTCTCCGGAACGTACATGCTTTGCTGTAGAATAAGCAACAACATTTTCAGTTATAAATTCCTTATACCGTTGGACCTCAAGCAGAGGATTATCCTTAGAATATAGTAATCCGTTGTAAAGGGCATATTCATTCTCCTCCCGTATAGAGCAATATTTTGTCGGCCTGTTAAATTCAGGCATCCTGTGCTCTTCAAAGAAACTCACCGTCTCTTCCATATCAGGGATCATACTCTCCAATATCCTGCGTACTTCATCAAGGTCTTTACGGGCAGGCGCCTTTGTAAAGCCACCGACAACCATGCCTATGGGATGAATATGTCTGCCCACAAGGACCCTGCATATATCATTTGCCGCTTTTTTCAGCCTGAGACCACGCTTTACTATATCCGGATTTGATGCGGCAAGCGGAATAACAGAACCGGCGCCAAACAGGTCCGGGGCAACAAGGAGATACAAATGAAGGATGTGACTCTGCAAGAGTTCGGCATGCAAAAGAATCTTTCTGAGAAGAACTACATTTTCCGATGGAATAATCCCAAGTGCATCCTCACACGCCTTAATAGAAGCGGCAGTATGGCTGATTGCGCATATCCCGCATATCCGTGATGTAATAGGAGGGGCTTCAAGGATATTACGCCCTATGAGCATAACTTCAAAGAAACGGGGCGACTCCACTATCTCAAGACGGAGTTCCTCTATCCTGCCTTCCCTGATGTTCAGGACAATGTTTCCGTGTCCTTCAACCCTGGTTATGTGTTTAATGTTTATGTCGTGAGACATTCGATTTCCTTATAAGTAAGGTGGGCAATGCCCACCCTGCTATATGTTAATAACTTCAAGTCCATTAAATATATTAAATTTATTCTTAATCTCTTCCTTTGAGTATCCCTTCTCCGTCAATATATTGCAAAGGGATTCGATATTAGGCGCTGATGTAAGCCCTCTGCAACCTGCACACGGATCTCTGAATGTCGGACAGATAGCGCCGCATCCTGCCCGTGTTACAGAACCAAGACACCACTTTCCCTCTTCGACAAGACAGACATTGCCCTTTGACCTGCACTCGACACATACGGGGTAGTCCGGAAGCCTTGGCTGTACTCCGAGAAGCAATGACTGCACAAACCGCAGGAACTCACCCTTGTCTATGGGACATCCGGGGATAGTAAAATCAATTGGTACGATATCCTTCACCCTCTTTGTCAGCATAGTATCAGAAAACAAGTCCCTTCTTCCATAAACAGCAGGGAGCCAGGAATCCTGAGGATGGAGATTCTTTAAGGCATTTATGCCGCCAAGGTCTGCACATGCGCCAAAGGCAACCAGTATCTTTGCCTTTTCCCTGATGTGTTTTAATTCTTCGATATCAGATTCCCGTGTTATAGAACCCTCTATAAAGGCAATATCATAGTCCTCTCTTTTTTCATCTATTGCCTCCCTGAAGTTGACGATTTCTATAAAACCCAACAGGGTGGTAAGTTCCTCTTCAAGGTTAAGTATCTGGAGCTGACAACCTTCGCAACTTGAAAAACTGAAAACGCCTATCTTTGGCTTCATATGAAAAACCCCACCCTATTAGTATCTACAATGCCTCCTGCAATTTCCTTGCATCCCTGTAAGACAACACCGGACCGTTCTGGCACAGATAAATCCCGTTAATCTGGCAATGGCCGCATTTCCCTATGCCGCAGCGCATCCTTCTCTCAAATGACATGAATATATTCCCCTCGAAGATACCCTTTGCCAGCAGTTCGGCAACGACAAATCTGTACATTACAGGCGGCCCTACCACAGCGGCTATCGTATTAAGAGGGTCTACATCAACATATTTGAATAATCCGGTTATCACCCCGACATGTCTTGTCCATGATGTCTCTGCAATATCAACTGCGATGTAAGTCTCGACAGATGAGTCGTTTTCCCACCTCAGGATTTCTTCCTTGAACAGAATATCCTTTGGCTGCTTGGCGCCAATCAGTATCGTTACCTTGCCATACTTCCACCTGTGATGGATGATGTAGTTTATAAGTGACCTGAGCGGAGCCAGTCCGAGACCACCGGCAACAATCAGAATATCCTTGCCGTCTATTCTCTCAAGGGGGAATCCATTACCGAATG
>Ga0209321_10000783_pt1 | contig 21147 bp, 25 predicted proteins | sample Rifsed16ft4_FD_184012 | JGI IMG/M metagenome (GOLD analysis project Ga0209321, IMG submission 184012) | Soil microbial communities from Rifle, Colorado, USA - sediment 16ft 4 - CSP-I_5_4 (version 2) | ecosystem: Environmental > Terrestrial > Deep subsurface > Rock core/Sediment | place: Rifle...
CCCTGGCCGATGACGCGGCGGGGACCGCGCGGCTACAGGGGTGAGGCCGATCTCCGCCCGGCCCCGACCCCACGCTCTCAGGAACGATACCAGGCGGGAAGGCCTAAAGAGGGGGCGGGTGCCGTCGGGCCGGCGGCGTTGTCGGATCCCCCACGGATGTCCGCATGAACCCAACCGTGATGAAGAGGAAGGTCTGCCTCGTCGGGGAGCAGGGCGTCGGGAAGACGTCCCTGATCCGCCGGTTCACGCAGGGCGCGTTCAGCGATGAGTACGTGCGGACCCTGGGCGCGGTCGCGACGAAGAAGACCGTGACCGTCGCGGGCCCCGCGGGGGCGCCGGTCCAGGTCGACCTCGTGATCCTCGACATCATGGGCGACCGGTCGTTCATGCAGCTGTTCCGCGACGCGTACTTCAGCGGGGCGGCGGCCGTCCTCGCGGTGTTCGACCTGACGGCGCCCGCGACCCTCAAGGCCCTCCCGGAGTGGATCCGCGGCGTGCGGCGGACGGTCGGGGCGATCCCCGTCGTCGCGATTGGGAACAAGGCGGACCTGGAGGGACGGACGGCGGTGTCGGTCCCGGACGTCGCGAAGGTCCTCGGCCCGCTCGAGCTCGACCCCGTCCTCACGTCCGCGAAGACGGGACAGAACGTGGAGGCGGCGTTCCTCCGGCTCGCGACGCACGTCGAGGCGGCGGCCCGCCCACCCGACGACGCCTGACGCCCGCATCGCGCCCTATCCGCCGGCCACCCAGGGGACCGTGAGCGCGAAGCCGCCCCTAGGCGGGCGTGATGTTCTGGTTGTGGCGGAAGGCGTTGCGTGGGTCGTACTTGCGCTTGACCCTCGCGAGCCGGTCGTAGCCCCGGCCGAAGTTCGCGCGGACCCGGTCCATGTCGTCGCCCGCGGCGAAGTTGATGTACCCGCCCTCCTCGGAGTGCGGCGCGAGGGCCTTGTAGTAGTCCCGGACCCAGCGGATGTTCGCCTCGTTCTGGGCGGGGTCGGGCCACATCCCCGCGATCACCGCCGCGTACTTCGCGTCGCGGTGGCCGAACGCGGTCGCCCCGGACGGTACGTCGTGCACCGCGCCGTTGATCGGGTAGATGTGAACCGTCGAGTTCACGACGGGGACCTTCGGCCCGTGCTTCAGGTGGGCCTCGATCGCGCCCTCCGTGAGCTCCTTCGCGAAGACCGCCTTCCAGTAATGCTGCAGGCCCGGTGGGACGAGCGGGTCGAACGCGCTGTTCAGCGCGGGGTACGGCGCGGGCCCCACGCCCTGGGCGACGATCGGGGCCGCGTCCCGGAGGGGCGCGAGCACCTTGTCCGCGCGGGCCCTCGGGCCGTTCCAGCACGCGACAAGGACGCAGAACGTGTCCCCGTGGCGGTCCTCGGGGATGAAGGGGAGGGGCGGGGCGATCTGCCACGCGAAGAACGCGCCGAGCCCGCGGGGCGCGTCCGTGATGTACTCGTCGTAGGCCCGGATCACGTCGGGCGCGTCCTCGACCTCGAAGAACATCGGGCCGCCCACGATCGTGTCGACGGGATGGAGGCGGTACTCGAAGCTCGTCACGACCCCGAAGTTGCCCCCGCCGCCGCGGAGCGCCCAGAACAGGTCCCGGTTCTTGTTCGCGCTCGCCGTCACGAACGAGCCGTCCGCGAGGACCACGTCCGCGGAGAGGAGGTTGTCCAGCGAGAGGCCCGCGCCGCGGGTGAGGTACCCGATCCCGCCGCCGAGGGTGAGCCCGGCGATGCCCGTCGTGGAGATGATCCCGCCCGTCGTCGCGAGGCCGAAGGCGTGGGTCGCGTGGTTGAAGTCCCCCCAGGTGGCCCCGCCCTCCGCCCGCGCGGTCTTCGCGGCGGGGTCGACCCAGACGCCCCTCATCCGGGCCAGGTCGACGACGAGGGCGTCGTCCGCCGTGCCGAAGCCCGGCACGGAGTGGCCGCCGCCGCGGACCGCGACACTGAGGCCGTCCGCGCGGGCCGCCTTCACGGCGGCGATCACGTCCGCGACCCCCGCGCACCGCACGACGGCCACGGGCCGCTTGTCGATCATCGCGTTGTACACCTTGCGCGCCTCGTCGTAGCGCGCGTCGTCCGGGAGGATCACGTCCCCCCGGACCTGGCCCTTGAGATCCTGCACCGCCTTGAGTTCCATGTGTGGCACCGCCTCCTCCTCGATGGAAGCGGCGGCCGGAACCGGCGAGGCCGACTTAACCTTTGCCCCCCACCGGACCGACTTCGGGACGCCGAAATCAGGCCTCCCGTCCGGGCCGGGCGGTTTATCGAATTTGTATACCTTAGAGTATATGTATTCAGGCGCGCCATGGAGAGTCCCTATGACACCCTCCACCGCGCGAACCGCCCGCGCGAAGGCCCCGCCCGCCAAGGTGGCCGTGATCACCGGCGCGAGCCGCGGCCTCGGCCGGGTCCTCGCCGGGTTCCTCGCGAAGCAGGGGACCGCGCTCGTGATCGACGCGCGGGGCGGGGCCGAGCTCCAATCGGCGGCGGACGACCTGCGCGCGTTCACACCCGCCGTCGTCGCGGTCCGCGGGGACGTGCGGGACGCTCGCCACCGGGCCCGCCTTCTCAAGGCCGCAGGGGAGTGGGGTCGGATCGACGTCCTCGTGAACAACGCCTCCGACCTCGGGGAGTCTCCGCTCCCGCCCCTCGTCGAGGCGGACCGCGATCGGTTCCTCCAGGTGTTCGACGTGAACGTGCTCGCGCCCCTCGCCTTGGTGCGGGAGGCCCTGCCCCTCCTGACCCGCTCCCATGGACTCGTCGTGAACATCACGAGCGACGCGGCGGTCGGCGGGTACCCCGGCTGGGGCGTCTACGGCGCGAGCAAGGCCGCCCTCGAGCTCGTCACGAAGACGCTCGCCGCAGAGCTGAAGGAGAGGGGCGTGGGCGTCGTGAGCGTGGACCCGGGGGACATGCGGACGAGGATGCACCAGGACGCGTTCCCGGGTCAGGACATCTCGGACCGCCCGCTCCCGGACGTGACGCTGCCGTTCTGGGCCTGGCTCCTGTCCCAGGACCCGATGGCGGTGAGCGGCGGGCGGTACCAGGCCCAGGCCGCCGTGTGGGAGGTGCCCGCGTGAGGCGGGCGGAGCTCGTCTTCGAGCGGCCCGAGGGCCTGTTCGCGCGGACGCCGCCCGAGACGCGGGGCCGCGGTCGGGACGACGTCCGCCTCCTCGTGACCCTGCCCGACGGCCACCGCCACGCGCGGTTCGAGGACCTGCCCCAGTTCCTTCGGGCGGGCGACCTCCTCGTCGTGAACGAGAGCGCGGCGATCCCCGCCAGCCTGCCTGCGGAGGGCCCCATCGGGCGCATCCTCCTCAACCTGTGCACGCGGTTCCGCTCCGATCTCTGGGTCGCGGAGCCCCGATGGAGCGTGGGGAAGCCGGGCCCGCTCCCCGTGCACGCCCGGGACGAGCTCCACGTCGGGTCCTCGAGGGTCCGGCTCCTCTCCGAGTACCCGGGCATCCCCCGCCTCTGGTTCGCGCGTGCGGCCCGGCCCTTCGAGTCCCTCGCGGCGGAGCTGGGCGGGCCAATCCACTACGGGTACACGGACGCGTGGCCCATGGAGACGTACCAGACCCTGTTCTCGCGGGTGCCGGGGAGCGCGGAGATGCCGTCCGCCGCGAGGCCAATCACGTCTCGCATCCGGGAGGCGCTTGAGGCGGCGGGCGTGCGGTTCGCGCCAATCCTCCTCCATACGGGCGTCTCGAGCCTAGAGATCGAGGGCGAGACCGTGGAGGCGCAGGCGATGTACCCGGAGCCGTTCTCCGTGTCCCGGGAGGCCGCGGACGCGGTGAACCGGACCCACGCCGCCGGAGGGCGGGTGATCGCGGTCGGCACGACCGTCGTGCGGGCGCTGGAGTCTGCATGGACCCCGGAGGGAGTGCGGCCCCGCATCGCGTACACGCGCCTCTTCGTGAACCCGGACCGAGGCGTCCACGCGGTGGACGGGCTCCTCACCGGGTTCCACGACCCCGTCACGAGCCACCTCGCCCTCCTCGGCGCGTTCCTCGGGATGGACGGCGTGCGGGACGCGTACACGGAGGCGGTCCGCGAGGGCTACCTGTGGCACGAGTTCGGCGACAGCCACCTCGTATTCGCCTCAAGGTAGTACAGACGAAGCCTAGCCGGCGACCGGTCCTCGGCCGGAAGTCACCCCGGAGCTGGGCCTGAAATCCGGCGCCGCTCGAGACGCACGGACATTCTCCGTGTCCGCTCGCGTGGAAATGGAAAGCGATATGGCTGGAGACCGGCTGGGAAGGCCGTGAGCGGTAGGAGAAGGATCCCAGGCGGGACTCGGACGCACACAGGCGGCGGCCAGACGAACGAGCTCGTGACGAACGCGCTCGAGACCACGGCGAGTCGGATGCGGGAGGCGGGCTTCGAGGTCGGCGACGGCGTCGAGGCGGTGGTGGACCCGCGGCTCCCCATCATGGGGTATACGATTCCCGGGGAGGGCGGGCGGTTCCGGATCGTCGTGTCCGGCGGCGCCGTGGAGTCCGGGATGCTCGAGGGCCTGCTCGCGCACGAGATCTCCCACATCGTACGGATGCGGACGAAGCACCCGTCGCACAACCCGCGAATCATCGAGGAGGCGATCCGCCGGGTCGGGGACGGGACCGATATGACAGACTACCAGCGGAAGATTTTCCACGACCTCGTGAACAACGTCGAGGACCTCTACGCGGACGACATCGCGTTCGAGGTGATCCGGAAGGCTGGACTCATGACGGCCGAGGAGGCGACCGAGTTCCTCCAGAACTGGGTCGAGGATGAGCCGTCGGAGTCCCGAGACCGGACCCGGGCGCGGTGGGAGACCGCCTGGCACCTCGCGAACAACGCCCGCGCGATCGCGCAGATGGCGCGGCATGGGATCGTGGATACCGACGGGGAGGCCGCGGCTGCGAACGACCGCCTCCTGTCGCGGCTGGGCCCCGCGGCCCGGGGACATTTCGAGTACCTCCGGGAGCTGCTGGGGACCATGGACGAGGAGATCACGGAGGACGGATATCGCAAGTTGCTCATCGACTACTTGGGCAGATTCCTGGAGATCGCGGAGCCGGCATAGGCGGGCGGACCGAGGCGCGCCCGTCAACAGGGTCCATCGCTGGAGACGCCCCGTGGTCGAAATTCGGTACCTCCACTGCCGAAGTCGTCCTCCGCCAGGCGTTTGGCCGGATGCTTTATATGTCTATACGTTTATACCACTAACGGTATGAAAGTCACGCTTTCGATTGACGACCGGGTCCTCGCGAAGGTCCGAGAACGCTCGGTCCGGCGGCGCGGGAAGCTCCGGGGCCTCAGCGAGGAGGTCGAGGAGGTTCTCCGTGACAGCTTGGCGAACGACCAGGTCGTCGAAGGCCTGAAGGCTCTCTGTTGCGGTCGAGACGACCATTTCGTGTCGTTCGACGAGGTGGACGCCGTGGACTTCCCCGGCGCTCCCCCCGCGGAACAGGTTCTCCGGGAGATGAGGCGACATCGTGCCTAGGTTCTACTTGGACTCCAGCGCGATTGTGAAGCGCTACGCGCGCGAGGCCGGGACCGCCGGGGTCGTCGCCATCTATCGATCGGCCTACGCGGGGCACTCGACTCTCTGCTTCTCCGAGTGGAACGTCGGGGAGGTACTGGGCGTCCTCCAGCGGAAAGCACGTCTCTCCTCCCGCCTCCGTGCCTACGCCACTCGAAAGAACCGTCTTCACGGGGAGGTCGCGACGCTCTCCCGCCTCGGATCCCTCGACGTCGCGCTCGTGAGCAGCCGGCTGTTGCGCGACTCCTGGCCGGTGCTGGAACGGCACCACCTCTACGTAGCCGATGCGTTGCAGATCGTCACAGCGAGGGCTCAGGGGTGCGACCATCTCGTGAGCGGGGACGGCGACCTCCGCGTGGCGGCGGGCGCCGAGGGCCTGACGGCCTTGGACCCCGGCCAGGACCTAGAGAGAATTCGGCAGCTCGTCTAGGTTTGCCCCCGCTGCGGACTCGCGCGCACTCCGGACGCCGTCGCGTGGATGCGCGCGTCAATGGACGTGGGCTCTCCGAAGGTGGTCGGCACGACACGAGCGTCCTCAAAGCACCGTCGGAGGACCCCCTCGGGCTGAGACGCAGCCGCTGTTCACTGGTCCGGGCGTCTGTACGGCCGGTGGTCTATCCTGCGCTGCCAACGGAGCGGCCCCCGACTCCCTCTGCCCGGATGCCCGTGCACCTTCGGGGGCGGCGGCGCCTTGTAGTCGAAATTCGGCAGGGTGACCCGGGGGATCGCCCGCCCGAGGGCCTTCTCGATCCCGTGGAGGTCGTTTTCCTCCCCGGGGCTCACGAAGGTGATCGCCTCCCCCTCCGCCTCCATCCGGGCGGTCTTCCCCAGTATTATTTAATACACGAAAGTGTAATAAATAACCTCCGCCATTATGGGCCTGCAAAGGGACCTCATGAGGCCCCGAAAAGCACCGTAAAGCACCGAAAAAACACCCAACAGGCGCGCAGACGAAGGTATACGCATGAAGCACGAGATCGCGCTGGGCCTCCTCTCAACGGCCACGTATGGAACCCACACAACGACGGAACTCGTCCGGGCGTCGGGGCACTCCCCGACGACCGTCGTCCGGTACCTGAACGAGCTCGAAGACCGCGGGTGGATGGAGCGAATTCCCGCGGAGCGCCCGGGCGTAGGACGGCCCCCCATCCTCCGACGCCCGACGGACGCGGGCCTCGCCTACCTTCGCGAGGCGGAGCTGGGCTGGTTCCGGAAGGTGTCGGGGAACGGGGTGCGGATCCTCTGGGGTCCGGTCCGGGCTCTCGCCTTCTGGGGGGTGCCCTTCATGGGGCGGCCGGACATCTTCGCGGACCGACCGATTGAGGCCGGGCCGTTCCCCGTCCTCGTCGAACGGAGCCTGATGTTCTACGAGGACGCAGTCGAGGCGGAAGACGGACGGTTCCCTGCGCTCGAGTCGCTCGTCGCGTGGGCGGCGAAGAGCGGAAACCCCAGGCACGTCGGCGCGGCGGCGATCCTCCTTCGGGACCCCCGCCTTCGCGTGGGTCGGCTCGTCGAGCGGAGCGAGCGCATGAGGACCCGGAACCGCGTGGGCTTCCTGGCCGCCCTCTCGGGAGGCAATCTCGGTTTCCGGCCGTCTCCATCGAAGGAGAAGATGCTGGACACGACCGTGCCTGTGGAACCGGAGACGGAGGCCCTTGCCCGGCGATGGCGGGTGGACAACCCGATCTCGGCGACGCTCGTGAAGGACATGGAGCGCCTGTATGGCCGCTCCCCCTGAGCACCTCCGGGCGAAGACCGTCGCGGACCTGACGCGATGGCTCGAGCGCGAGGTGGGCCCCAGACTCCGGAAGGAGACGGAGGCGATCGCTCACGGTGGCACGGCGCTGACGCTTCTCGGAATCAAGGATTCCACGAAGGATGTCGACCTCGCGTTCCGATCCCGGGAGGCGTTCGACGGATTCGTGAGCGCCCTCGGGTCCTTGGGATTCTCCCGGGCCGCGGACTTCCGTGCGAATCCGAGGGAGGTGTTCCACCGGCTCCAGAACCCCGCGTCCATCGTCGACGTCGTGGATCTGAGGTTCCCCACGTGGAACAACTGGAGACTCTCGAAGGCCGTCCTTCGGAGGGCCGTCATCCTTCCGCTCTCGAGGGTGCGCTTGGTCCGCCCGGACCGGGACGCCGTCTTCCTGTTCAAGACGTATCCCCTCCGGGAGACGGACGTCGACGACCTCCGCACGATCTTGGCGGTGGACCCGCCCGACGAGGCCCGCGTCCTCGAGCTGTTTGAAGATCAGGACGCAATCCATCGGTCCGAGCTGTCCGTCGCGACGGCCCACGAGCCGCTGTTCAACATCCTGGAGCTCCGGGTGCGGTTCGCCGCCTCCCTGCAGCTACTCGGTCCATCTTGGCGGCGGAAGATTCCGCGCATCGCCCGCCACGCGGGGCAGCGTCTTGCGGACTTGCATCTCGGACACAGCCTCGCGAAGCTCATTCGGATACTGCGAACGGCAGACTTCGTCTCGTGGGACGAGGTCCTGAGCGGCGATTTCGAACCTCTTCGCGCGCGGCTGGCGAAGGAGCCGTCACGTCGAGCGGGGCCCAAGGGGCGGAAGATTGACGGACGCGAACTCCAACGCAGACGTCCGTCGCCATAGAGCGAGCCGCAACGCGACTTTGTGGGCCTGCGTATCACCGGTGCGGCGGCCCTCGTCGCCATCTCGGTCGTCCGCCCCCACCCCGGAATTCCCGCAAGCGGCGCCCGTCCTCGTGTCCCCGATGTTTCAGAGGCGGCGGCGCCCGGTAGTCGAAGCCCGGGAGCGTCACCTGCGGGATCGCCTTCCCGAGCGCCTTCTCGATCCCGTGCAGGTCGTCCTCTTCCCCGGGGCTCACGAACGCGATCGCCTCGCCCTCCGCACCGTTCGGTGGCAAGTCCTCATGGAGAGGCTTGTATGCACCCGCGCCCCTCAACGCTTCGATGGCGCGTGCCTTTCACGTAATCGTCGAGCGGGACGAGGACGGGTGGTACGTCGGGACCGTCTCTGAGCTGCCGGGATGCCACACGCAGGCGAAATCCCTAGACCGGCTCCGCGAGCGGGTGCAGGAAGCGATCCGTGCGTACCTCGGGCCGCGCAAGTCCGTGCCCAAGGGCATCGAGTTCGTGGGAGTTCAGACGGTCGAGGTCTGACCCGTGGCCAGGCTCACGCCCCTTCCCGCCCGGCATGTTCTCCGCGCGCTCGAGGCGCTCGGGTTCCGGGTCGTCCGCCAGAAGGGCCGCCACGTGTTCCTGCGGCATCGCGACGGTCGCGCAACGCGGCGTGACATCATCTGGACTCGGGATGTCGTGCCACGAATGCGTCCTTAAGTAGTAAGAATTCCTTACCTTCGGCCATGGCCGAGATTGTGAAGGTGACCACGAAGGGACAGCTCACGCTGCCCGCCCGGTTCCGCAGGGACCTCGGGATTGGGGAGGACACCTATCTCCTGGCGGAGGAGGTCGGGGACTTCGTCGTCCTTCAGAGGCTTGAGACGCGGTTCGAGGAGATCTCCGATCGCTTCCGGCGGGAGGCGAAGCGAAAGGGGGCGACTCGGGAGGCGCTCATGCGGGCCCTCAAGAAAGCCCGCCGAGGGCGGGTCGCGTGAGGGTCTTCCTCGACTCGAACGTGATCGTCTCCGGAATCGCGTTCCGGGGCATCGAGCACGAGATCCTCAGGTTCACGTTCCTCCCGGGGAGCGACTTTGTGATATCCGAGGACGTCAAGGACGAGGTCCTGAGGGTGTTGCGCGAGGAGTTCCCCAGGCTTCGCGCGGAGGCCGAGGAGATCGTCTCCTTGGTTCGGGCCGAGGTCGTTCCCCGGAGGTCGTACGAGGCCCGCCTCCGCGACTTCCCTCGTCTCCGCGACGCGAAGGACGCCCACGTCCTGGCGGCGGCCCTCGCTGCCGGCTGCGACGTAATCGCGACGGGGGACAAGGACCTCCTCGTTCTCGGGGAGGTCGAAGGCGTGAGAATCGTACGCCCGGCCCGCGTTCTCCAAGAGCTTCGCGGCTTACCCTAGTCGGGTCTGCGGAGACTTGCTGCCCAGGCCAGCCTCGCCGCTGGTCACCGGTGCGGGCGTCCGTACGGCCGGTGGTCTCTCCCGCGCTGCCGACGGGGTGGCCCCCGATGCCCTCCGCCCAGAGCCCGTGCACCTTCGGAGGCGGCGGCGCGCGGTAGTCGAAGTTCGGCAGAGTGAGGCGGGGGATCGCCCGCCCCGCAGGTGGACACTCCCCCTGGGGAGGGCCGGGGTCGGGAGGCGGCGGGCCTTCTGCGCCTCGCCGGGTCTGTCATCCCCTCGGCCCGACTCCGGGTACGGCCGGGTCCCTTCCCTCACAGTACGATGATCGTTCCGGTGAGGGAGTCGTGGTCCGGGTGGCACTCGTTGTTCGCGTCGTCGAACGGAGTCACGCATCGGAACACGTACGTCCCGGGCTTGAGCGCGGTGAATTCGATCGTCGCCTGGGTGCCGGCGGGGTTCCCGCTGTTGTCCCTTCCTTCGACGGTTCCACTGACCGTAGTCCCGGAGAACGAACCCGCCGCCGCCTCGATTGCGAACGAGTGGTCCCCGCCCCGCGGGTTGTTGATTGTGAGCCTCACCGTGTCCCCCGCGTTGACGATGATCACGTTCGGCGCCCAGCGGACGTACTCGCCGATGACCTTCTCCGTGTCCGCCGCGGGCGTGTCGATCTCCACCGCGCACTGGCACGTGTTGTTCCAGCCCGTGACAATCAGCCCCTCGTCGATCGTGACCGTGTACGCGACCGTCCGCGGGGCGACGCCACTGGGCTTCGCGTACGACAGCCCGAGGCCCGCGATCGCGAGGATGAGGGCGATCGCCCCCAACGCCAGCGCGAGCCGCGACACTCCCTGTCCCGAAGCCTTTGATGGTGCGTCCATGGTTTCTCCGCACGGACCCGGATGGTATAAAGTGGCGAGACGATTCCCGGGGCTGACTCCCAGACTTGGGAATGGTCCCCCATGCTCATCAAGGACCGTAGGCTTCAGCAGGCCTTGTTGGAGGCCCTGGCCGACGGACAAAGCGCGAAGATCCTCGCGGCGACCGCGTTCCAGCCCCGCTCCGTGATGGACCTGATCCGGGATGAGGGGATCCCGAGCTCGTCCGCGTACCGCCGCGTGCACGAGCTCGAGGGGAGCGGCCTGCTCGTCGTCGCGAAGACCGTCCTGATGTCTGACGGGAAGACGTACAGCATGTACAAGGCGACGTTCCGCGAGCTCAGCGTCACGTTCCAGGCGGGCGCGGTCGTGGTGTCCGCCACGCCGAACCTCGACGCGGCCCAGAAGGCGTTCCGCCTGTTCCACTCCTTCACGGAGGAGCTGTAACCGCGATGGACCACCTCCTCCTGATCGCGGCGAAGACTGCCGTGTTTCTCCTCGGGACGGCGATCGCGGGCCTCTCCCTCGTCGCGTACGCGCGGACGCGGGAGCGGGTCATGCTGTACCTGGGCGTGGGCTTCGCGCTCATCGCGTTCGGCTCGTTGCTCGAAGGGCTCCTGTTCGAGGCGCTGAACTGGGACCTCCTGACCGTGCACATCGTGGAGTCCGCGTTCGTCCTCGCGGGCCTGGGGACGCTCGCGGTCTCCCTCCGCCCCCGGGGGGCGCGCCCGTGAGCGCCTGGGACATCGCGAGCTTCGCCGCCTTCGCGGCCGCCGGCGTGCCGCCCGCGTACTTCGCCCTCAAGCTGCGGGCGTCGAACCGCCCCTTCGCGGGCCTCTCCCTGCTCCTCGCGGTCGCGCTCTTCGTCCACAGCGCGTTCCACGTCTTCCGGGCGATCGCGGGGCCGGGGCCCGACGCCGAGGCGGTCGAGACGGTGTCCGCCGCCCTCGTCCTCGTCTTCGCCCTCGCGTACTGGCTCCTGCGGAGGAGGGACTCCCGTGGCGGTTGAGGAGCTGCCGGAGCTCGTCACGGTCGTCCTCCTAGCGTGCGTCCTGGCCGTCTTCCTGTACTGGCTCGCGACGCCGCGGCGGAAGCGGGAGGACCGCGTCCGGGACTTCGGGACCGCGTTCTCCGTCTTCATCGCGGGCTGGGTCGCCGCAGAGATCCTGGCGATCGCGCTGCCATCGGAGTGGTCGGGGGCGAGCGACGTCCTCCACCTCGGGGTCGCCCTCGGGTTCGCAATCTGGATCAACGTCCGGTGGCGGTGGTCGCTCCGCCTCGCGCGGGTGAGCCCGTGACGGACCACTGGGTCCTCGTCGCGCTCCGAATCGGAATCGTCGCGGCGGGCTCCCTCGTCGGCCTCTGGAGCCTCCGTCTCGGCCTCCGGCGGAGGGAGCGGCGCGTGCCGTATCTCCTCCTCGCGACGGGGTTCGGTCTCCTCACCCTGGGGTCCGTCGTGGAGGGCGTGCTGTTCGAATTCGCGGGGTGGGCCCTGTCGGACGCTCACGTCGCGGAGGCGGCTTTCACCGTGGCGGGCTTCGTCCTCGTGCTGGTCTCCATCCTCCGGAGAGCGTGAGCCCGCCCCGCCCTCGCACCTTCGGAGGCGGCGCCCTGTCGTCAAGTTCGGGAGGGTGACGCGGGGATCGTCTTCCCGAGGGCCTTCTCGATCCCGTGGAGGTCGTTCTCCTCCCCGGAGGCAACGAACGTGATTGCCTCCCCCTTCGCCTCCATGCGGGCGGTCCGCCCGACCCGGTGGAGGTAGTCTGCCGGAACCGGGGGGAGGTCGAAGTTGATCGTTTGCGTGATCTCGGTGACGAGCCGTCTCGGCCAAGCCCCACACCCTTCCCCCCGCCCCCGCCGACGGCCCCCGATATCTTCAAACCTGTCCATGGCATACCGTCTCACGGTCCGGCCGGGGCGGATGATGGGGATGCGTTCTCTCGCGGACCCGACGCCGACAAGGGGCGCCGACTGAAATTCCCGAACGGCCGTCTTCGGACGGAGGGGGTGAGGGTTTGGGAGAGAAGGCTAAGCTGGTAGAGCAGGGCATCAAGCTGTTCAACGAGGCGAAGATCAACGAGCTGATGGACCTTTACGACAGCGCGGCGGAGGTCGAGTCCGCGGGGTCGATCATCGGCGGGAACTTCCGCGGAAAGGAGGGCGTTGCGGAGTGGTTCAAGAAGATCGCGAGCACGTACTCCGGAGGGATTCGGCTTCAGGTCGAGAACCTGTACGAGGCGCCCGACGCGGTGTTCGCCGAGTGGAACTTCAAGGGGAAGCTCGCGAACGGCCAGGAGCTCGAGGGGAGGACCGCGAACGTGTTCGAGTTCCGGGGAGACAAGGTGGCGAAGCACCGGCTTTACACGGACACGGAGAGTCTGGCTCGGGCGATGGAGAAGATGTGAGGCACGGGGCCGGGCCCGTCATGTGGAGCGGACAGCCCCACGGCTAGCGCATGCTTTTCGGTGTGGATCCCGTGGAGGTCGTTCTCCTTTGACCTGACCCGGTGGCTCGAGCGGGCGTTGGGCCCCAAGCTCCGGAGGGAGACGGAAGCGATCGCTCACCTATGCCGGGTCACGGGTACGGTTCAACGCGGATCTCCTTCGAGAGTTCACGGAATCTCCGATTCGTGGCGAGCAGGGTCTGCTCGCGAGCCTTCGCCATGCCCGCGATTTGAACGTCGACGGTCCCCATCATGCGTCCGGATCGGGACAGCCGACCGGACAGGAGGCCGGCCTCGCGGGCATCCGCATCCCCGAAAGGAAGGAGATCGTGTCCCGCCGCGAACTCGCGGACCTTCGCCGCCTCTTCGCGAGGACGCTCCGAGCGCGAGACGCCCTCCCAAAGCTCGAAGAGGACCGGCGTCGGGAGGTAGATCGGCTCCCCGCGCTCGTCAACCTGGCGGGCCTTCGCGACGGCCTCGGGCTTCTCATCCCACAGATCCAGGACGAAGCTCGTGTCAAGGATCATGCGCGGACATCCCGGGCCCGTCGCTCACGTCGAGCCTCGTCGATCGCGTCCCGGATCGCCTTCACGGAGGACTTGCCGAGCATCCCCGCATAGTCCGCGAGGGGCCTGCGCTCCGTCAGCCGCAGGATCACGTCGGTGAAGCTCTCGTCGCGTCCCTTCCGGGCGCGGAGGCGGTCATAGGCCTCCCGGGTGATCGAGATCGTCTTCGTGGCCATGTATGTGTACACATACATGTATGACGCTTAAGCCTTTCCGGAGGCAGGCAGATTACCCCTACATTTCGTATTAGAATGCGAATCGGTTCCTCCCAAAGCGTGGGACCTAGCCGCCGGAATCGGGATCGTTCCGACCTCTGCAGAGTGTTTGAGAAGCGCTTCTCACCGGCGCGGGCGGTGGTATCCGCAGGGAGTCGCACTTGGTCGGGCATCCACGGAAGGCTCTTATATCGGCAAAACGGGGCTCAACAAAGGATATGCAAGCCGGGCCCGCTTGCGGGCGCGGGGAGAACCATGAGGGGTAATAGGGCGATGCCACGAGCTGGAGCAATTGGGGAACGTCCCAGGGCCACCGGGTCCGCTCTCGTCGCCCTCCTCCTCAGTTTGTTTGGAGTCGTGGCCCTCGCGGGGCTCTCGTCCCCCGTCGCGGCTTTCACGCTCCACGCGCCCATCGTGATCAACGGGAACGCGGACTTCACGCCGGCGAACGGCGTGACCGCGGGCAGCGGCACGCCGACGGACCCGTACATCATCGAGGGGTGGGAGATCGACGGCAGTGCGAACTCCGGCATCGAGGTCTACAACACGGACGCCCATTTCGTAATCCGCGACGTGTACGTCCACTCCTCCCTCATCGACGCGATCTTCTTCTTCAGCGTCCGGAACGGGAGGGTGGAGAACGCCACCGTGTCGGGCAACGACGGTGCGCTCTATATCCAGGTGTCGTCGAACATCACCGTGGCATCGAGCAACATCTCCTTCAACACCCTGGACGCGGTCGTGCTCGACTGGTCCTCCAACATCACCGTGGAGGGGAATGCGATGTGGAACAACGGGGACTGGGGCGTCTTCACCTACGAGTCGGACGATCTGGTGATCCGCAACAACACGATCTCGAACAACGGCTGGGCCGGCATCGAGCTGAGCTTGGGGTCGGACCGCATCCTGATACAAGGCAACGAGGTGGCGAACAACACCGTAGGGGGGCTCATCCTCGATACGGCATCGAACGTCACGGTCATCGACAATGGGTTCCCGGACAACGATTTCAACGTGGACCTGACGAACTCCTCCGATGTACTGATCCGGAACAACACCGTCGCGACGAGCACTGCGGACGGGATTACGATCACCGGGGGCGCGAGGCTGACGATCGAGGAGAACAACATCACGAGGAACGGCGGGGGCGTCCTTGCGGTGGGGGCCGCGGCCCTACGCGTCCACCACAACGTGTTCGACGGGAACTCGCCACAGGCGGCCGACGATGCGGGGAGCGTGAACGCGTGGGATGACGGTTACCCGAGCGGGGGGAACTTCTGGTCGGACTACGCGGGCGTGGACAACTGCAGCGGCCCGAACCAGAACGTGTGCCCGATCCCCGACGGCATCGGCGACACGCCGTACGCGATCGACGCGGACAGCCGGGACCGGTACCCCCTCATGCAACCCTTCGGGACCGCAGGTCCGGGGTACACCGTGACGATTATCCCGCCCCTCCCTGGGGACTCGTACACGCTCCCCTTCGGTGTCAATGCGACGGGGGCGGTCGTCGGGTGGTCGACCACCGGCGGCTTCGAACGCCCCTTCCTGTACACGGACGCGGGAGGGACCGTCCCGCTCCCCCTCGCGCCAAACACGACGCGGGGGGGCGCGCTCGACATCAGCAACACGGGGATCGTGGTCGGCTTCCTCTTCGCCCCGAATCAGACCCATGCGTTCCGGTGGCCCGCCGGCGGGCAGCCGGAGGATCTGGGCACGATGGGCGGGCCGACGAGTCGGGCCCTGGGAGTGAACGCGACGGGGGCGGTAACGGGGACCTCGGACGACGGAGGGCCGTTGCCGAAGGCCTTCCTGTACACGAACGTGACGGGGTTCATCGACGTCGCTCCGCTCGCCTCCGGCGAGGCGTTGGACGTGAACGACGCGGGGATGGTCGTGGGATGGGCCGGCGCCGGGGCCTTCCGTTGGTCGGACGGTGTGATGGAGGGTCTCGGCGGCGGGTTCGGCCTCGACTCCAGCCACGGGCAGGCGATCAACCAGGCGGGACAGGTCGCCGGATGCGTGTATTCCATCACGCCACACGTGGAACGAGCGGCCCGGTTCACGGACGGAGTCGGGTGGGAGGCGATGGGTCCCGAGTCGGATGTGAACTGCGGCACCGGAATCAACGCCTACGGGGATGTGGTCGGTGCCGGCAGGCCCACGGGCGTGGGCATCGTGCGCGCGTTCCTGTACACCAACGCGGGGGGGATGCAGGACTTGGAGCTCATGACGAACCGGACGCCGCTGCTGCGCCTCCTCGCGGCGTACGACATCAACGACCGGGGGCAGATCGTCGGGTACGCGTGGGACAACACGGTGTCACAGTACGTGGGCTACCGCCTCGAGCCCACCGTGCCGCAACCACCCAACCACCGGCCGACCGTCACCGTGCTCGCACCGAACGGGGGCGAGTTCTGGGGAAGCGGGAGCACGCGTCCGGTGGAGTGGAGGATGACGGACCTAGAGGACGGGGTCCTGTCGGTCACCGCGGACCTGTCCGTGGACAGCGGCGCCACCTTCCCGTACCCCATGTTCGCGGGCCCCATCGGGCAGGGGAAGAAGACGCACCCGTGGACCCTCCCCATGCTCGCGACGACGACCGCGCGGATCCGCATCTGCGTGTCCGACTCGGAGGGCCTGAACGCGTGCGACGTCAGCGACGCCGACTTCACGATCGACCCGAGCGGCCTCGTAATCACTGTGGACACGGGCCCGTCGGGCTTCCCGGTGCGGGTGGACGGCGTCAACCGCACGGCCCCGTACGTGATCGCGTGTGCTCCCGCCACGACACATTCCGTGGAGGTCGCCGCAACTCAGCCGATCAACTGGTTCTCGCGGTACGGGTTCGTGGGGTGGTCCGACGGGGGCGCGCGGGCCCACGACATCGTCTGCGACGCGAACCGGACGGTCGCCGCCAGCTACCAGTGGGAATGGTTGCTCGACCTCGACACGGACCCGATCGGGATCGTCCTCCTGTACGATGGAGTTCCCGTGGCCACGCCGCAACAGATCTGGTGTGCCGCAGGGAGCACGCACGTACTCGAGGCCCCGTCGCCCAGCGCCGGCGCCCCGGGCGTACGGTACGTGTTCGACCGCTGGACCGACACGAGCGTCGAGAACCCGCGCACGCACACGTGCGACCGCGGGGCAATCTACAAAGGGGTGTACCACGCCGAGTTCCTGCTGACCCTCGACACCTCGCCCCCCGGACTCACGGTGGTCTGGGACGGCGGGAACCTCACCGCCCCCGCCACGATCTGGTGCCCCGACCTGTCCATCCACACGATTGCGGCGCCGTCGCCCCAGTTCGTCGGCGGGAATCGCTATGTGTTCTCCTCATGGTCCGATGGAGGTGCGCAGTCCCACCCGACGATGTGCCTCGCACCCGCGACGATCGGCGCGTCCTTCCTCGGGCCGTTCCTCACCGCCCCCTCGGTCACCGTGACCTCCCCGAACGGCGGGGAGGATTGGACCGGCGGGAGCTCGCACGAGGTCACGTGGACGATGGACGACCCGGACGACCCCGCGCTTGACGTGTCCTTGGAGTTGTCCATCGACGGCGGCGCCACGTACCCCTACCCTCTCTGGTCCGGCACGTTACCGATCGGTCCGCAGTCCAGCAGCTGGACGCTCCCCCGTCTGGACACGACCACGGCGCGGGTCCGTGTTCGCGTCGTCGACCCGCGCGGGACGGGCGCGTTCGACGTGAGCGACACGGATTTCACGATTGACTCCACGCCCCCCGCGATCGCGTCGGTCTCACCCTCCGACGGGGCCGTCAACGTTTCCCTCCGGGCGTTCATCGCGGTGACGTTCAACGAGACGATGAACCCTGCGGCGTTCCCGCCGCCCGGCGTCACCCTCGCCCCGCTCGTTTCGGGCATCGCTCCGACGTGGTCGCCGGACGGACGGACCCTGACGGTCTCGCACGACCCGTTCGCGCCGTGCACGACGTACACCGCCACGGTGGCGGGGGGCGCGGACATTTCCCTCCCGGGCAACTCGATGGCCTCACCGCACGCGTGGTCGTTCGCGACGGCGTGCCCGCCCACGGCCGCGATCCTCGAGCCCGTCGGCGGGGAGGACTGGACGGGCGGCACATCCCGCCCCGTCCGCATCTTCGTGATGGACGACGTGGATCCGTTCCTTCAGGTGTGGCTCAACGCCACCGCAGGCGCCGTGGAGACGCCGGTGTTCGCGGGCCCCGTCCCCGTCGGGGAGAGCGCGATCCCGTGGACCCTGCCCGCGACGACCGCGATCGTCACCCTGCACCTCGACGTCGCCGACTCCTCGGGGATGGCCGCCGCCGCGTCCGCGGCATCCTTCACGGTCGACGCGACGCCGCCCGTCCTGGTCTCGGTGAGTCCGACGGACGGGTCCGACGATGCGAACCTGGACACCCCGGTCGTGCTGACGTTCAGCGAGCCGATGGACCGGACCGCCACGGAGGCGGCGGTCGCGGTCGTCCCCTCGACCGGGGCGATGTCCTTCGGATGGGACGCTTCAAGCCAGGTCCTGACGATTACCTTCGGGGCGCCCTTGACCACGAACACGAGCTACGCGGTGTCCCTCGCCTGCGGCGCGGGGGACGATTCGGACCCCGGGAACTCCCTGGCCGGGTGCGCGGGCGGAGGGGTCCGGTCCACGTTCCGGACGGAGCTGGGGCCGCCCGTCGCCCTCGCGATTGCCGGCCTGCAGGCCCGCGCCGGCGTTCCGGTCACGCTCGACGGCCGCCGCTCGACGGGCTCGGTCGTGACCTGGACGTGGACGATCGTGGACGGCGCGGGCCGGACCGTCGCCGCCCTGGAGGGCCCCGTCGTCACGTACGCCTTCCCCGAGGCGGGCGCGTACCGGGTGACCCTCCGGGTCGTGGACTCCCGGGACCGGGCACACGAGACGTCGTTCGAGGTCGCCGTCGCGGCGGACGGGATCCCCTGGGTTGGCATCGCCCTCGCCGCAGCGGTCACGGGGGCCGCCGCGCTCGCCGCCTCGGAGCCCGGGCGGGTCGCGATCGCCTCCGCGACCGTCGCCCGCCTGTACGCCCGGAAGCCGAAGGACGAGAAGGACTCGGAGGTCCGCGGCGCAATCCGGGCCTACATCCGGGTCCACCCGGGGGACTGCTACATGGAGATCAAGCGGAACCTCGGGCTGAACGACGGCGTCGTGACGTACCACCTCGCGAGGCTCGAGCGTGAGGGGGAGATCCGGAGCTCGATCCAGGGGGCGCGGAGGCGGTACTATCCCGTCGGGATGCGGATCCCGGCGGAGGACGGCGGGGATCTGCACGAGATCCAGCGGCGGCTCCTCCACGCGGTCGCGCAGGAACCCGGGATGCCGGTGGCGATCCTCGCGGAACAGCTCGGCGTGTCGAGCCAGCTCGCCCTGTACCACCTGCGGAAGCTCGCGAGGACCCACCGTGTGGGCTTGGAGCGCCACGCGCTGCGCCTCCGGGTGTTCCCGACGACGAAGGACTGAGGGCGGGACGTCCGCGGGTCGAGGGGCGCAGGCCCCGACCGCCGAGGATCCCTAGCGCTGTCGGGGTCCCCGGCGCCAGCGTGGTCGCCCGCCCCCGCCCCGTGACTCCCGCGGGTGGCGCCCGCCTTCGTGTCCCCGCACCTTCGGAGGCGGTGGCGCCCGATAGTCGAAGTCCGGGAGCGTGACCTGGGGGATCGCCTTTCCGAGGATCTTCTCGATCCCGTGGAGGTCGTTCTCCTCCCCGGGGCTCACGAACATGATCGCCTCCCCCTCCGCCTCCATCCGGGCGGTCCGCCCGACTCGGTGGACGTAGTCCGTGGGGACCATCGGCACGTCGTAGTTGATCACGTGGGTAATCCCCGTGACGTCGATCCCGCGGGCCGCGACGTCCGTCGCGACGAGGACCTGGTGACGCCCGCTCCGGAAGCCCTCGAGGGCGAACTCCCGCTGGCTCTGGCTGCGGTCCCCGTGGATCCGCGCGACGGGGAGGCCGGCGTACTCGACCTGTCGGGCGACCCGGTCCGCCCGGCGCTTCGTCCGGACGAAGACGAGGACGGACAGCATGTCCTCCCGCCCGAGGAGCTGGAGGAGGAGGGCGGTCTTCAGGTGCTGGGGGACGGGGTAGACCTCGTGGCGGATCGTCGGCGGGGGCCGGTGGGGCGGGGACACGGAGATCCGGACGGGGTCCCGCATGATGCTCCTCGAGAGGACCTCGATCTCCGGAGGCATCGTCGCGGAGAACAGGAGGGTCTGGCGCTCCCGCGGGAGGGCGTTCACGATCCGCCGGACGTCCGGGAGGAACCCCATGTCGAGCATCCGGTCCGCCTCGTCCAGGACGAGGACCTGGAGGCCCCGGAAGTCCACGTTCCGGCGGCCCATGTGGTCGAGGAGGCGGCCCGGGGTCGCGACGACGACGTCGACGCCGCCGCGGAGGGCGTGCTCCTGGGGGGCCATGCCGACACCGCCGTAGACGGCCGCGCCGCGGATGCGGGTGCCCTTCGCGAGGGGACGGAGGGCGGCCTCGGTCTGGGCCGCGAGCTCCCGCGTCGGGGAGAGCACGAGGGCTGCGGTCCCGCGGTGGGGCTGCTTCAGGAGGCGCTGGAGGATCGGGAGGAGGAAGGCGGCGGTCTTGCCCGAGCCCGTCTGGGCGGTGCCGATGACGTCCTTGCCCGCGAGGATGGCGGGGATCGCCTCCCGCTGGATCGGGGTCGGGGCCTCGTAGCCGATTGCGTCGACGGCCTTCACGAGGGCTGGGTCGAGGCCGAGGTGGTCGAAGGGATGTCTATCTTGCATCACGTGGTGGAGGGTCACGAGCGAATAAAGGTTCGTATCGTGAATCAATACACCCCGACCTGCGCTTTACCAAGGCGCCGTCATAGGGCCCCCGCGTTCGTTGGGTTTATCGAGTCGTGAGCAATCTATGTCGAGCGTATGCGCAAGGTCGCGATCGTCGGCGTCGGCCTCACGAAGTGGGGCGTCCGCCAGGCGACGTACAAGGAGCTCGTCCAGGAGGCGGGGAAGGCCCTCTTCGACGACGTCGAGGGCCTTGAGAAGAAGGACGTCGACTCCCTCTTCGTCGGCTCCGCCCTCGTGGACCGCCTCGCCTTCCAGGCGTACCCGGCGCCCCTCGTCGCGGAGCAGCTCGGGATCGAGCCCCGCCGGATGATCATGCGCACGGAGATGGCGTGCGTCTCCGGGCAGGCCGCGATCCGCGCCGCGTACGCGTCGATCGCCGCGGGCCTCAGCGACGTCGCCGTCGTCGTCGGCGCGGAGAAGATGAACGTCCCGGACATGGCGGAGGCCCAGAGCTCGATGGCGGCCGTCCTGGACCGGGAGTGGGACGGCGTGAACGGCCTGAACGCCCCGCCGTACTTCGCGATGGTCGCCCAGCGCCACATGCACGAGTACGGCACGACCGCCGAGCAGATGGCGGAGGTGAGCGTGAAGAACCACGACTTCTCCGCGACGAACCCGTTCGCCCACTACCCGAAGCGCGTCACGAAGGAGAAGGTCCTCGGC
>Ga0209321_10000784_pt1 | contig 21136 bp, 20 predicted proteins | sample Rifsed16ft4_FD_184012 | JGI IMG/M metagenome (GOLD analysis project Ga0209321, IMG submission 184012) | Soil microbial communities from Rifle, Colorado, USA - sediment 16ft 4 - CSP-I_5_4 (version 2) | ecosystem: Environmental > Terrestrial > Deep subsurface > Rock core/Sediment | place: Rifle...
TTCCAACTATTTGGGGCCATTTTCCGCAAGTCACACGGCATGCTTTATTGATCATACAGGATCGAGATGTATAGGCTCATCAAGTTGGAACGGCACTAGGCTCGGAGAATGTTCGCGCTCGGCGAAAAAGTCGCTTTCATCACCGGCGCTTCCCAGGGAATCGGCTGCGCCACGGCTGAGGTGCTGGCGGAAGCAGGCGCCAAGATCGTTGCCGCTTCGAGGCAGGTCGAAAAGCTGAACGCATTGGCGGCCAGGATTCAATCGGCGGGCGGGGAAGCGCTGGCCGTCAAGATGGATGTAGCCAGCGAGGAGGAGATCAAGGCGGCTTTTGCCCGGGCGACAGAAAGATTTGGCCGGGTCGATATCCTGGTGAACAATGCCGGCATCGCGCGCGATCAACTTGCCTTGCGCATGAAACGAGAGGACTGGGATGCGGTCCTCCAGACAAACCTGACGGGCGCTTATCTTTGCGCGCAACAGGCCCTGCGGGGCATGCTCCGGCAGCAATGGGGCCGCATCATCAACATCACTTCGGTCGTCGCCCAGACCGGCAACCCCGGCCAGGCGAATTACATTTCCGCCAAAGCGGGTCTGATCGGCCTTACCAGAGCCCTGGCCGTTGAAGTGGCTTCTCGCCACATCACCGTGAACGCCATCGCTCCCGGATTTATCGTGACGCCCATGACCGCGGGGTTGCCGGAAAAGGCCAAGGCGGATTTGATCGCGCGCATTCCGCTGGGCCGGATGGGTTCGGACCGGGAAATTGCCTACGGCGTTTTGTTTCTCGCATCGGAAGAAGCGCGCTACATCACCGGTCACGTGCTGGACATCAATGGCGGGCTGTATCTCGCCTGAACGCATCCGGCAAGCCAGCCCGCCTGCCTTGGACTACGATCGATTCTGTTTTTCGCAAAACTTGAGGCTATCTTGCTATTCGCGGGCACGCTGATTAGAATGTGTGGCCGCTCGGAATAAGGAGGAACGCAGAATGGCGTCAACGACAACGGAAGAACGAGTGAAGCAAATTATCGTCGAGCAACTGGGAGTTGCCGAAGAGGAGGTCACCGACAACGCTTCCTTTGTGGATGACCTGGGCGCCGATTCGCTGGACACGGTGGAGCTGGTGATGGCCTTCGAGGAAGCCTTCAAGATCGAAATCCCCGACGAGGACGCTGAGAAAATGACCACGGTGAAAGACGCCATCGCGTACGTCAAGAGCCATTCCAAGGAAAGGTAGGGGGAGATCTTGGCGCGCAGGGTTGTCGTTACCGGATTAGGTTTGCTCTCGGCGGTGGGGAACGGAACGGAGACGGTCTGGCAGAACTTGCTGGCCGGCAAGAGCGGGATTGCTCCCATCACTCATTTTGACGCGGCGAACTTCGATTGCCGGATAGCCGGCGAGGTGAAGAATTTCGACCCCCTTCAGTTCATCGAGAAAAAGGAACTGAAGAAGATGGGCCTCTTCATCCAGTTTGCCATCGCTGCCACCGACTGGGCGCTTGAGGCCGCCTGCTTGAAAATCACGCCGGAGCTTTCGCCGCGCGTGGGCGTTTACATCGGTTCCGGGATCGGCGGGTTTGACGTCATTGAGCGCGAGCACTCGAAGCTGCTCGAAGGCGGGCCGGGGCGCATTTCTCCCTTTTTCATCCCGGCAACCATTGTCAATCTGGCGGCCGGCTTTGTTTCCATTCGCGCGGGGGCGCGCGGACCGAACTCAGCGACGGCGACGGCCTGCTCGGCCAGCGCTCATGCCGTGGGCGATTCCTACCGCTTGATCGCGCATGGCGATGCCGACGCCATGATCTGCGGCGGCACGGAAGCCGCCATCACTCCCATGGGTGTCGGCGGCTTTGCCGCCATGCGAGCGCTGTCCACGCGCAACCACGACCCGGAACATGCCAGCCGGCCCTTCGACCAGGAGCGCGACGGCTTTGTGGTCGGAGAAGGCGCCGGAATGCTGATCCTCGAAGAGCTGGGATATGCGGAACGCCGGGGCGCGAAGATTCTGGCGGAAATCGTCGGCTACGGCATGTCCGGCGACGCCTTTCACATCACTCAGCCGTGCGAAGATGCCGGCGGCGCAGTACGGGTCATGAGGGCGGCCATCGAAGACGCGAACATCGCGCCTGACCAGGTGGACTACGTCAATGCTCACGGGACCTCAACCCCGATCGGCGACGCGCTGGAGACGCTGGCGCTCAAGCGCACCTTTGGCGACCACGCCCGCAAGCTGGCCGTCAGCTCGACCAAATCCATGACCGGGCATCTGCTGGGCGGGGCCGGCGGGCTCGAGGCGGGGATCACCGTGCTGGCCATCCGCGATCAGATGTTGCCGCCGACGATCAACCTGACCCACCCTGACCCCGCTTGCGATCTGGACTACGTGCCGAACCACTCGCGCAAGGCAGAGGTTCGCTACGCTCTTTCGAATTCGTTTGGCTTCGGCGGCACCAACGCCGCCTTGCTGTTCCGGCGTTACCCGGAATAGTCCTCCCGATCCCGACCTGTCAGGAGGCTGGGGACACTGACCTTTTCTGACCCGCACCCCGGAGGAACCCTTGAACATTATCGTGTGCATGAAGCAGGTACCGGCCAAGGATGCGCCACTGCGGCTGGACCAGTCGAGCGTCTGGATCAAAGAGGCGGATATCAGCTTTGAAACGAATGAGCCCGACACCTTTGCCCTGGAAGAGGGTCTGCGGCTCAAAGAAAAGTTCAGCGGGGAACTCACTGTCATCTCTCTCGGGCCGGAGCGGGTCAAGCAAACGATTAAAGAGGCGCTCGCCAAGGGCGCCGACCGGGGCATCCATGTGCTTGACGACCAGTTTTATCAACTAGACCCGCTTGGCATGGCGGTGGAACTGGCCGCAGCCGTCACGCGGGGAAAGTGCGACCTCGTGCTGACCGGGCTGCAATCGGACGATCACGGCTTTGCTCAGGTCGGGGTCATCCTGGCGGAACTTCTCGGGTTGCCCCACGCGACGATCATCAAGCAGATAGAAGTGCTCGCCGGCCCCTCCGGCGGGGCAGGGGGCATCAAGCTGAAGCGCGAACTGGAGGGTGGATGGTTCCAGTGGGTTGAGCTGCCGATGCCAGCCTTGCTCACGATTCAGTCCGGCATCAACAAGCCGCGCTACGCGACCCTCAAGGGGATTATGGCCGCGAAAAAGAAAGAGATTCTGACCCTTTCACGCGCTGACCTCGGCGTGCGCTTGACGGCCACGCAAAAAGTGGAACGCATCTACGTCCCGACAAAGTCCAAGAAGACCGAAATGATCCAAGGGTCAGCCAGGGAAGCGGCGGCACGGTTGGTCGAAAAACTGAAGCATGAGGCGAGGGTGATTTGATGGCAGATGGAATTCTGGTAGTAGCTGAGCAGCGGCAGGGGAACCTGAACAAAGTGAGCTGGGAGACGCTCGTGGCCGCGCAGCAATTGGCGGCAGCGGTTGGCCGGAAGCTCGGCGTGGCGGTGATGGGCAAAGGCGTGGGCGCGATCGCGGAAGAATTTGCTGGCAAGAAGCTCGATGAGGTATTGCTCGTTGAGCACGATCTGCTTGCCGACTACACTCCTGACGGGTACACGCTCGCGTTGCAGCAGGTTCTCCAGCAGACCTCGCCCTATCTCGTCCTGATGCCGCATACCTACCAGGTGCGGGAGTTCCTTCCCAAGCTGGCCACCTCGACTGGCCGGGGAGTGATCGGGGACTGCATCGGTTACCGCAAGGATGGCAATCAATTGGTGTTTGTCCGCCAGATGTTCCAAGGCAAAACGAACGCGGATGTCACCTTTGCCGGCGATCCACCCTATTTCGCCACGTTTCAGGCGGGCGCCTTCCGGGTGGACCAATTGGCCGGTGGGACGGGCAAGGCGTCGGTTCGGAGCCTTTCTGTTTCCCTCGATGCGAGCCAGATTCGGACTAGGCCGCTCGAGCTTTTCCAGGAGGCAAAGCAGGCGGTGGACCTGAGCCAGGCGGAGGTGATCGTTGCCGTCGGTCGCGGCATCAAAGCAGCGGAAAATCTTCCCCTTGTTCAGAAACTGGCGGAGCTTCTTGGCGGCGAGGTGGCTGCCTCCCGGCCGATCTGTGATGAAGGCTGGTTGCCGCTCGATCGGCAAATCGGCAGCTCCGGCCAGACCGTCGCGCCCAAGCTCTATCTCGCGCTGGGCATTTCCGGCGCCATCCAGCACGTGGTGGGCATGAAAGGTTCGCGCACTATCGTGGCCATCAACAAAGACCCGAACGCCCCCATCTTCGAGGTGGCTGACTATGGCATCGTCGGCGATCTCTTCGAAATCGTCCCCGCCCTCACCGAAGAAATTCAAAAGGCCAAGGCATAGAACTCATCTCACAAATGATAAGGTTTGGAGTGCTGCGGCTAGTGCCGACCCAACTTATTGTGCCCGCCGGGGCGGGCCCAGCGGCGAAAAGGGCCTTCCACTTCCGGCGGATACTACCGAAATCATTCATGCCTAGTGCCACCGCACGCGAATTCCAAAAGGTGGCACTCCAACTCGGTTTTACGAGAACACGACAGACCGGCAGTCACGTGCGTTGGAACCACCCTGACGGCCGCGCGGTAACGATCCCCCTCCATGGTGGACGCGAAATTGGGCCACCGCTATTCTTCAAGATCCTTCGCCAATTAGGTATCTCCCTCGAAGAATTTCAGAAGCTGCGTTAGTTTGAAAAATGCAGACCAGCTAGCATTCAGGGGCAGGAAACCCCGCCTACGTTTTGCAAGGATGCGGCAGACCAGGGTTCTGCTAGGATAGCCGTGTGGCCATGGAACGACCAGCTCACAACGAGGTCGAACGCGAATCTCTCGAAGCCGACGTAGTGATCGTGGGCGGCGGGCCGGCGGGGCTGGCTTGCGCGCTGCATCTCGCCCGGCTGATCAAGCAGCACAATGAGCGCATCGCCCGCGGCGAGGTCCGCGGTTCGAAAATCTCTCAGGAAAATATCTACCTCCTGGAGAAGGGGCGGGAGTTGGGCGCGCACGCTCTTTCCGGCGCGGTCATGGATCCCCGCGGCTTGGCTGAGCTGGTGCCCGATTTCGAGAAGGCAGGCGCGCCGCTCGAATCGCCCGTCACCCGGGATGCCGCCTATTTTTTGACGCCGAAGCGCGCCTGGAAATTACCCATCACGCCGCCTCCTCTTCGCAATCACGGCAACTACATTGTTTCGCTCCATCGCCTGACGAGATGGCTGGGCGGGTTGGCAGAAAAGGAAGGGGTGAATCTTTTCACCGGCTTTGCCGGCAGCCAGCTTTTGTACGAGGATGGCCGCGTGGTGGGCGTGCAAACGGAAGACAAGGGGCTCGACCGCGAGGGCAAACCGAAGGAGAACTTCACGCCCGGCTACAACCTCTTTGCCAAGGTCACGGTGCTGGCCGAAGGCCCGCGCGGCTCCCTGACCAAGCACTTGGTGGACAAATACTCGCTCGACGAGGGCCGCAACCCCCAGCTTTACGCCCTCGGCGTGAAGGAAATCTGGGAAGTGCCCGACGGGCGGGTCGGAACCGGCGCCGTGATGCATACGATGGGCTGGCCGGTGCCGAGCGAGCTCTACGGCGGCGGGTGGATCTACGGCCTCGGCGACAATCGCGTTTCCATCGGGCTCGTCTCCGGGCTCGAATATGCCAACCCCTATTACGACCCCCACGACGCCTTCCAGCGCTTCAAGCTCCACCCTTTTGTCCGCCGGATTATTGAAGGCGGCAAACTGATTCGTTATGGCGCGAAGACGATTCCTGAAGGCGGCTGGTTCGCCATGCCCCGGCCGCGCGTGGACGGCGCCCTCATCATCGGCGATAGCGCCGGCTTTCTCGATTCGCAAAGATTGAAGGGCATTCACATGGCGATCAAGAGCGGCATGCTGGCGGCTGAGACAATTCTCGACGCGCTCATCGCCAACGACTATTCGACTAAAACACTTTCAGCCTTCGAACAACGCGTCGAGCAGAGCTGGATCCGCGAGGAACTGTGGAAAGTGCGGAACTTCCATCAGGCCTTCGCCCATGGATTATGGCTCGGCTTGATCCACGCCGGCCTGCAACAGGTTACCGGCGGCCGGGGCATGTGGTCGCGCTATCCCTCCCGTCCCGGGCACGAGCGCATGAAAAAGCTGGGCAGCGCCGGCATCAAGCCTCTCGAGCGGATCAAGCCCGATGGCAAGCTTACTTTCGACAAGCTCACGAATGTCTATTATTCCGGCACGCGCCACGAGGAGGAACAACCCTGCCACCTGGTCATCGCCGACTACAACATCTGCAATCATCGCTGCACGGTGGAATACGGCAACCCGTGCCAGTATTTCTGTCCGGCAGCGGTCTATGAAATGACGGAGGATTCCTCAGGAAAGCGCCTGAAGGTCAACGCCTCCAACTGCGTCCACTGCAAGACCTGCGACATCATGGACCCCTACGAGATTATCAACTGGGTTCCGCCCGAAGGCGGCGGCGGGCCGAACTACGAAGGGATGTAGTCACGAATTCCGGCTAGTGCCGTTCCAACTTGATGAGCTTATACATCTCGATCCTGTATGATCAATAAAGCATGCCGTGTGACTTGCTGAAAATGGCCCCAAATAGTTGGAACGGCACTAGGGGCCGGTCTGGCCGGTCTGGCGGAGCAGCGCCTGATACTCCTCCCAGTTTCTGAGTGCTTTGCTCAAATCCACCGACTGCAACAACCCGAGGTAGAACTCAGCGAGAGATTTTCCGCTTTTTGGGTAGGCGGCCATGCCTTCGAAGAAGGCGAGCTCGAGAATGTAGCCCAGGCGGTATTCTCCCAGCCGGATTCTCTCCGCAGCCTCGGCGAGGTTGGAGTTGGCCGGGATGGCGTAGTGAAGGGCCAGCGCTTTCACCAGGCATTCCTCGACGAACTGCTCGACGTTTCGATATTGCCGGCTGACTTCCTCCGGGGCAGCGCGATAGATCGGTTCAGCCGCTTCGAGGAAAGGGCGGGAGGCAGCCGCTTGCGTGAGCGGGTTGACCAGGGCGTGCAGGAGTTCGTGGGGATTGTATCGCCACTCCTTTTGCGGCCCCTCGACGACGTAGATCGTGCCCTCCACTTCAAAGGAAAAGCTGCGGTCATAGGCCGAGAGCAGGGTCGGCAGGACGACGATGCGGTGAGCTAATCCTTCCGGCGGCGTGGCCGGTTTGAAATAGTCAAAGAGGCGGGCAATCTGCTCGTGGGCAGCAAGGCGATCGGCGGCAATGACCTCTTCGTGTTGCGGAGCAAACTGGCGGTACCACTGCTCGACGGGCGCAATCTGAGCAAACTCCCGCAGCAGGTCAGCGAACGTTCCCAGGGAGGAGCGCTCCCCCAGGAACGGCAACCGGTCGCGGAGTTCCTGCGTCCGCGCCGTCATCATGTATTCCGGATAGCCGGTGGTGGAAAAGGCGTAGTTGGCAAATTGCCAGAGTTGGAGCCGGCGGCCGTTTTCCCGGTAAAAGCGCCCCGCTTTCTTGCGAAAGTCGGGATACCGCTCCATCACCTCGGCGCCCAGCGCCCGTGCCTGCTGCCGCACCGGATGCATGCCGGCGCGATTCGTTTCCTCGTCGTACCCGATGGCATTGAGCAACAGGAAGGTATTAAAGATTTCGCGGCTGTACTGAAATTCGACGTATTGAGAGGTCACAAATTCCGGTGGCTTGTAGAGGGGTGCTTGGGCGAAGAGTCGCGGAGCGCCGGCTGCCAGACAGAGAACGAGCCCCGCGAGGGCCAGGAAATGGGAACCCTTCATGAGAGAACCAGAGACCTCAGGAACGAGAACCAACGAATAGCCGGCGGAAGAAGCTTTTGATTTTCGCGCCAACCCCCCGGCCTCTCTTCGCTTCTTTGTTTTCGCCATCGGCGCGCGAAGCCCCGGGAGACCCGGCCCTTTGCCGGTGCGTTTCAGGAAGCGGCACGGCGATGACCTGACCGACAAACATGGCCGGCTGCAGCCGAAGTTCCTTTGCCATCGCCAGCGCTTCAGCGAACGGGAAAATGTCCTCGGTCGAAGGCTTCACCGCGCCCGATTCGGGCGAGGCAGGTGCCTCCGGCATGTACACGAGCGGCGGCATAATCACCTGCCATGCGGGAGGAGGCGGCTCTCTTCTCGGAGTCTCTTTTGGGGCGCCGGCGAGCGCTGAAGGAGCAGCCGGCCCGCCGGGCGGCGGACTATCCTTGCCCTGTTCCTGGGAAGTTGTCGTTGAAGCCCCCGGCAAAGTTCGAACCGTATCCGACGGTTTTGCCGCAACGCTTTCGACGCCCGTCTCGCCCCGGCGCTTGGCGATCGCTGATGGCAAGCAGGTGCAAGCTCCGGGCGCAGCATCGGCCGCCTCGAGGCGGCCATTCTTGACTTGCCATTCCGCCCCTTCCGGCACCAGCAGAGCGCCAGCGCCAAGTTGCTCCCGCAAGGTTACCGAACCGCGCACCGCTTTGACGCTCAGGGTTCCGGCCGCGTCCAATGCCAGGCCGGCCTCGCGCTCATTTCCCGGACTTTCCATCAGCCCGATGACGAATTGCGGCGTGTACAGGTTCACCAGAATCGGCCGGGGGAGGCGCAAATACAACTGACCGGCGCCAAAAGCCAGCGTCAATCCCGAAGAGCTCTTGAGAAGGGAAACAGTCATCGGCCCGCAGAAGGTAATCTCGCCGCCTTCGAACAGATGCAGTAGTGCCGCGTCCCGTCGCACGTTGAGTTCGTTTCCGCTGGCAAGAAGCGCCACCGTGCGGCCATCCACGCTGGCGAGGCTTACCTGGCCGCGGACCGTGAAATCTTCCCCTTCGAGCTGCCCGATGCCCTCCTGGCCCCGAGCCGGGGCCCAACCCCCCAAGAGCAAAAGGAAGGCAAGAAGGGCTCTCCCACCGACTCTCTTTGCGGGTCGCGCTGGCATGGCGGTTCGATTCTTGGGCTGAAGCTATCGTGTGCTATATACTCGCCCCGTGCCTAAAATGCCATCAGAAAATCCACCCACGCTGGCTGCCGGCTCCGCTGAAGAGAACATCTTTTATGAAGAGTCGCCCAAGCCTTTCACGCTCGGCCAGCGCGTGCAGATTGCTGTCATCGCCCGGCTCGGCTACGGGCTGATCGGGCTGATTGGCCGGAGCTTGCGCTGGGAGGTGGTAGGGCAAAAGAACTGGGAAGCGATTTTCTCTTCCGGCCGCCGCGCCATCTATACGTTCTGGCACCGGTGCATCTTTTCGGCGACGTGGTTCTGGCGCAAGCGCGGCATTGTGGTCATGACCAGCCAAAACTTCGACGGGGAATATATCGCGCGCATTATTCGCGGGCATGGCTACGGCGCGGCGCGCGGGTCGAGTTCTCGCGGCGGGCTGAGGGCGCTGGCGGAAATGGATCACTATCTTCTCCGCGGCGGCAACGTGGCGTTTACCATTGATGGCCCCCGCGGCCCGCGCTTTGTCGCCAAGCCCGGACCCGTCATCCTGGCGCGCCGCAACAGCCAGGCAATCTTCTGTTTCCACATTGCCCTCGAACGGGCATACACCTTCCGGAAGAGCTGGGACCTTCTTCAGATTCCGTGTCTCTTCAGCCGCGCCGTCATCTTCATGGCGCCGGCGATTTACGTGCCACGCGACGCGGACGAAGCCACCGCCCGCGCCAAGCATCAAGAAATGCAAGCCATGCTCGACCGCATGCGTGAGATGGGTGAGCGGTGGTTTGGGGCCAGTCCGGAGGAGCGGGCTGCCTGGAAAGAGAAGATCGAAGTCGGATAGCTATTCCGGGCGCTCGCCCAATAGGATCGGAATTTTCAACTGACGGCGGCCGCGATAGACGGTGATGCTCACGCGGTCACCGGGGCGCTTCTTGGCCAGGATAGCGTTCAGGTCATCGCGCGAAGCGACGGCTCGTTCGTCCACCGCCACGATGATGTCTCCTCGCTCGAGCCCGGCGCGATCGGCCGGGCTTCCCGGGCCTATTCGAGCCACAAAAATACCTTCGTTGACAGGCAAGTTCAGGGAATAGGCAAGGTAGCTGTCCACATCGCGGCTGGCGATGCCGAGCCAGGCCCTGCGGATATGGCCGGTGGTGAGCAGTTCCTCGGTGATTTGCTTGGCGGTGTTAATCGGAATGGCGAAATTGATTCCCACGCTGCCGCCCTGGCCAGACGGGGTAAACATCGCCGAGTTGATGCCGACGACTTCTCCGCGCGTATTGAGCAACGGGCCGCCCGAATTGCCGTGGTTGATCGAGGCGTCCGTCTGGATCAAGTCTTCGATGAGCCGACCTTCTTCGGCGCGAATGGTTCGGCCAAGGGCGCTGACCACGCCGGCGGTGAGCGTGCCCTGCAACCCGAAAGGATTGCCTATGGCGAGCACGTGCTGGCCGACTTGTAGCCTGCTGGAGTCGCCCAGCGGCACCGTCGGCAGCCTCTTTCCCCTCGGCTCGATCTTGAGGAGGGCAACATCGTTCGCTGGATCCGCGCCGATCACGCGGGCCGGGTAGTGGGTCTTGTCAGAAAGCGCCACGTCGAGTTGACGCGCGCCCTGCACCACGTGGAAGTTCGTCAGGACGTGGCCCCGGTCATCTATGATGAAGCCGGAGCCGATGCCCTGGACGGGAACGACGTTGAAGAAGAAATCCATTTCTAGGATGCGGCTGGTGATATTGACCACCGCCGGGCTTGCTTGCCTGTAGATGCGGATGTCGAGCGCTTCCGTGGGGGTCGTCCCCGTTTCGACGTTCGCTGCCGTGGCTGCTGCCGGAGCTTCATGGGGCTCGGGATGGCGCATACCCCAGCGCGCGCCAGCCAAATAGGCGGCAATCACCGCGAGAGCCAGGATAATCGCCAAACGGAGGGTTGCGCTTTGGGCGCGCTTCGGTTGCGTGCTTCTCTCCGCGTTCATCTTGCTTCCTCCGATCCACTCCGCCCGGGGGGAGCAGGCCCCGATTGTATCGGGGCCAGGGAGCGCAGCTCTTTGACGATGCGCTCGACCTGGAGTCGCGTGTTCTCTTTGGAACCGCTCGAATCAATGACGTAGTGGGCGTACCGGCGCTTTTCTTCCGGTGGCATCTGGGCTGCCAGCCGGCTTTCCGCCTGATCGCGCGAAAGGCTGCGCTCCGTCAGCCGTTTGATCTGCTCTTCCCGCCCGCAGTCAATCACAATCAACCGATCCACGTACCGGTGGAAGCCGGCTTCGACGAGCAGCGCCGCCTCGACCACGACAATTCCGCCTGAGGCGAGCGGCTCACTCTGCTCCAGTTCGTCTAGACGCACAAGAATCAACGCCGTCACCCGCGGGTGAGTGATCTGGTTGAGACGAGCGAGCCTCGCGGGGTTCGAAAAAACAATAGCGCCGAGGCGCTTCCGGTCCACGCGGCCGTCGGGGAAAAGGATCTGCCTGCCGAATTCGATGACAACCTCGTCGTAGGCCGCGCCGCCAGGCTCCATCAGCGCGTGGGCGAACTGATCGGCAGGAATGATGTGGCAACCCATCTCGGCCATGAACTGCGCCACCGTCGTTTTCCCGCTGCCGATTCCGCCGGTAAGGCCGACACGCAACATGATAGCAACCCGTTAAGGGGAAACCGAAGCAGTAGCCCGCTTGAGCCGCCGCAGTCGTGCCGCCTTGACGGTATTGGACATCAACATGGCAATGGTCAGCGGGCCTACCCCGCCGGGCACGGGCGTGATCGCCCCGGCGACCATCCTCACGTCGGGGTGGACATCGCCGACGAGGATGGACCCCCTGGCCCGAAATTCCTCGATGCGTTCCGGGAAATGCGAAAAGATCTGTTCCACCTGAGCGGCGTCGGTCAGCCGGTTGATCCCGACGTCGATCACAGTTGCTCCGGGGCGAACGTATTCGGGCGTCACCATGGCGGGGCGCCCCATGGCGGCGACAACGATGTCGGCTTGTCGGACGACACCGGGCAAATTGCGGGTACGCGAGTGGCAAATGGTGACGGTGGCGTGAGCGTGCATCAGCAGCAGGGCCACCGGCTTGCCCACAATGTCGCTTCGGCCCAATACGGCAGCCGAGGCGCCCTCGATCGGGACTTGGCTCCGGCGAAGAATCTCGATCACTCCGGCCGGCGTGCAGGGCACCAGCCCTGGGCGCTGCGCTACCAGATGACCCACGTTGATGGGGTGAAAACCGTCCACGTCTTTGGCCGGGTCAACCGCCATGAGAACGCGTTTCGCGTCCACCTGCGGAGGCAAGGGAAGCTGCACGAGGATGCCATCCACTTCGTCGCGCCGGTTGAGTTCTTCGATGAGGGCGACCAGCTCGTCGGTGGTGATGCTCGCCTCAGGCGTCAACCGCTCGCTCATGAGCCCCAGTTTCTCGCAGGCAGCGATTTTATTCCTGACGTAGATTTGCGATGCCGGGTTATCTCCGACCAGCACGGCCGCCAGACCGGGAACAATTCCATGCGACTTGAGCTCGGCAATGTGCCCGGCAAGCTCAGCCTGAATGGCTTCGCCGATCAGGTTTCCATCCAGAATTCTTGCCGGCAAGGAGCACCTCGGCCGGCGCGGTCAACGCGCCGCAAAAAAAATCATAACATACGGCTCGTGAACCCGCCCAAGGGAATGAGTGGCAAAGGCAGCGCCGGACAGGGTATCCTATTTCGCCGGGCCACGGAGAACATTCGCCTTGTCCAACATATCCTTTTCCTTGCTCATCCACGCGCATCAACCCTTCGGCAATTTCCAGAATGTGATGGAGGATGCCTACTCGAGTTGCTATTTGCCGTTTATCGAAATGCTGGCACGCCATCCGGCCATCCGAATTTCCTTGCACTATTCCGGTTGCCTGCTCGAGTGGATCGAGGAGCATCACCCGGATTTCTTTGGCCGGTTGGAAGCGATGGTGGAGGGCCAGCAAGTGGAGTTGGTGGGCGGGGGCTTTTACGAGCCGATTCTTGCGGTCATCCCGCCGGAAGACCGCCAGGCCCAGCTATCCCTCATGAGCGCTTTCCTCAAAGAGCGCTGGGGAGTGGAGCCGGCCGGCGCCTGGCTCGCCGAGCGCGTTTGGGAGCCTCAGCTTCCGGCTGCCCTTGCCGGGGCAGGCATCCAATATACGCTTGTGGACGACATGCACTTTCTGGCAGCCGGATTGGACCAGGATCAATGTTTCGGCTATTACGTCACCGAGGAATTAGGCCAGGCGATCAAGATCGTGCCCGGGCTGAAGAGCCTGCGCTATTTGATTCCGTTTCGGCCGGTGGAACAGTGCATCGCTTTTTTGCGCGAATCCGCTGAGAAGCATTCCGGCGGGTTGGCGGCCATGGGAGACGATTGCGAAAAATTCGGGGTCTGGCCGGGGACTTACAAGCATTGCTATGAGGGCGGTTGGCTCGAGGAATTCTTCCGTGCGCTCGAGAGCCATTCTGACTGGCTGCGACTGATGCCGCTGGGCGAATACCTCGTGTCGCGCCCGCCGCTCGGTCGAGTCTATCTTCCGACGGCATCCTACACCGAGTTGATGGAGTGGGCGCTGCCCACGCCGGCCAGGCTGACTTTGGAGAGGGCGGAGAGCCAGTCGGAGAAACTCGGCGAGTTCGCTCGATTCTTGCGGGGAGGCTACTGGCGCAATTTTCTGAGCAAGTATCCGGAGGCGAATCACCTGCACAAGCGGGTTCTGCAAGTCTCTTCGCGGTTGCGGGCAGAGCGCGGCTCGTCGCCCCGGCGAGTGGAGGCCACGAGCGGCGCCCGCCACAAGCGCAGCCCCGCCGCGGCGGGCTGGGACGAAGCCTATCGGCATCTTCTTCGCGCCCAGGGCAACGATTGCTACTGGCACGGTATTTTCGGCGGGGTTTATGCCCCTCACCTGCGATCGGTGGCCTGGCGGGAGCTCTTGCAGGCGGAAGCATCGCTGGCCGTCCGCGGCGCCAAGCACGCGCCGGAAGTATTTGATCTCGATTCTGACGGGGAGGAGGAGATCTTCCTGGCGTCGAAACATGCCGCTTTGGTCTGGAAGCCCTCGGACGGCGGGACGCTGGCCGAGTTCAGCTTTTATCCCGCAGCCATGAACATCGTCAACTCGATGACGCGCCGGCCCGAAGCCTACCATGATAAGTTGAAGCCTGAAGCGCGTGCCCGAGCCGACGCCGGGCTGCCTTCCATTCATGAACAGGGTCATGCGCTGGGTGAGAGGTTGCTTCGTCTCCTCCGCTACGACCATTACCCGCGCCACAGTTTTCGCTGCTATCTCTTTCCGAAGGGCAAGACAGTGGAAGACTTCGTCGCCCTGGAACTCGGCGAGTTGGTGGATCCGGCGAAGGGCGCCTGGAGCGTCGCCGACGCGGGCGCTCACTCCGTTCATTTCGTTTGGAAGGGCCAGGAGCAGAGGGGCCTTGAGCTTGCCAAAGTTTTTTCCTGGGCTGAAAACAGTAAAGAATTTGCCCTCACCTGCCGCCTGGGAATACACAACCATTCCAAGCAAGCACTCGAAGGAGCTTTGGGCGTCGAGCTGATCGTGAATCTGCTGGCGGCCAATTCGCCGGACCGCTACTGGCTCCTGTCCGGGAGCCGGCAGGAGCCGCTGGCATGGTGCGGCGAAACGGCGAGCCCCGATTGGATCGGGGCCGTGGACGAGTGGGATCGCCTCCAGGTGGAGATTTCCGCTTCGGGGGCGGCGCGGCTCTGGATCGCGCCGACGTGGACGGTTTCGCAATCCGAGTCGGGCTTTGACGCCGTGTACCAGGGATCAGGTGTCATGCCGGTGTGGGATGCGAATGTGCCCGCCGGTGCCGGCCGCGACCTCGAGATTACGCTTCGATTGTCGCGTTTGCCCTGACGGGCGCAGGCATGGACAGGCGCTTGTCTTTTCCGTCCGGCGTTTGCTAAAGTCATTTGCCTTTCTGAGGAGTTGGACGATGACAATCAGCAAAGAGCTATTGGAAATCCTGGTCTGCCCGCTCTGCAAGACTCCCGTGAAGCTAACGCCCGACAGCCAGGGGCTCAAATGCAGTACCTGCCACCGCGTCTATCCGATTAAAGACGATATTCCGGTGATGCTGGTGGACGAAGCCAAGATCGAGTCCGCCTGAGCTCTGTCTCCATCGGGCAGAGATGGGATGAAGAGACGCAGAGTCGAAGGTCTATTCGACTCTTGGACTCTTTGACTCTTCGACCTTTTTGATAAGCGGTGGTCATGAATATTTCGAGCAAGCGATTCGAGAGGATTGTGCGGGACTTTCGTGGCCGGCGGGTCGCGGTCCTGGGCGATCTGATGCTGGATCGTTTTCTCTTTGGTGGCGCAACTCGTCTTTCGCCGGAAGCGCCCGTGCCGGTGGTGGAAATCGATCACCACAGCACCAAGACTCATCCCGGCGGCGCGGGCAACGTTGCCGCCAATATTTCCGCGCTCGGCGGCCAGCCCCTTTGCCTTGGCGTCGTCGGCAGGGATGAAGCGGGGCGAGAAATCGTGAAGGGTTTGCGCGCGCTAGGGGTTGAAACCAGAGGGATCGTCGCCGTCGAGGGCCGGCCCACCACCGTCAAGCTGCGGGTGATGGCGCAACACCAGCAGATTGTCCGTGCCGACTGGGAAACACGCGAGGTCGTGCCCCGGAAAATCGAGGCGCGCCTGCTGCGCAGCTTGCGGAAAGAATTATCCCGGCTTGAAGTCGTGGTGCTCTCGGACTACGGCAAGGGATTGCTTACCCCTTCGCTGCTCGGCGGGTTGCTGGCTCTCTGCCAGGAGCGCCGCGTCCCGGTTTTTCTTGATCCCAAACCGCGCCCCGCCTACAGCGGTGCCATGTTTTGCCGCGGAGTGACAGCAGTCACACCGAACTTGCAAGAGGCCGGCCAGCTTGCCGGAGTTGCGATTGACGATGAGAAGACGCTGGAGCTGGCGGGCTCGAAGCTGCTCGCGTTTTTCAACTCTCGCTTTGTTCTGGTCACTCGCGGAAAGGACGGCATGACGCTGTTTGAGGCGCCCCGGGATAATCGCCGCCCCTCCGGAAGCGTCCACATCCCCTCCCTGGAGCGCCAGGTGTTCGATCGCACGGGAGCGGGCGATACGGTGATCTCGACGCTTGCTCTCAGCTCCGCCGCCGGGGCGAGCATGCGGGAAGCGGCCGTTCTCGCCAATCACGCCGCGGGCATCGTCGTGGGCAAACTGGGCACCGCCACCCTCACTCCCCGCGAACTCCTCCAGTCGCTTCGCGCTGACAGAGGCTAGCCGGAAAACTCCCTGCTATTCATGCATCTGTGTTTCAAATCTCGCTGCTCTTGATCTCGCGCCGTTCCGACTAACTGGACCCAGCCGAACCTGCGAGATGGTTCCCACGGGCCGAACGTAAGCGCAAGGTTGTTTGGTGTGTTCAGCCAGGCGGCTTCCGCCGCCGGGCCCGCCGCGGCGGGCACAATAAGTTGGGACGGCACTAATCGGTCTGGCGTGCCGGCTCGGAGGGCGGTAGAGCGGCTTCGAAATGGCTCTGGATGGCGGCCAGTGTGCTCTCCACTTTCCGTTTCCAGTAGATGCGATATTCTTCGGGAACGCTTGTCTCGGAATAACGTTTGTAGGTTTCGCTCAGATAGCTGCGCAAGCGAACTCGCTTGGCTTCAAGCTCCAGGCTCCAGTCGTCCACTACCTTGCGAACGTGCTGGGCCAGTTGCCTGGCCTCCTCGGCCAGCCGGTCGTGCCATTCGTGGAGCTGTCGCAGGGAATCCACGTAGTCGCGGTTGTCCTTGACGATTCGGCGAGCGAGATATTTTCCTTCAAGGCGGATCAAGAAGTTAAACCAGCGATGCTGGCCGGAGAAGAGCCGGCCCACCGCGTCGTGCACGGAATAAAACTTTTTGGAAGCTTCGAAGATTCCCTTCTGAAGCTCGAGGGGAGAGATCTGATGCGATTGCACGACAGCGTGTTGCGCATCAAAGAGGTGCCACTGGCCCCAGCAAAGAACGCGGCCCTCTTTTTGCAGGCGCCGCGTCAGCGGCGGGCCGGGCACGGCGGTGAGGGCAAAGAATTGAGCGGTGTCGAGCCGCATCTCCCGGGAAAAGCGCAAAGTGTCGTCAATGGTTTGCGCCGTATCGGCATCCGAGCCGAGCACGAACATGCCGTGGACCTTGATGCCGGCGCGGTGGTAGTTCTCAATCGCCTGGCGGTTGCGCTCGACGGTAGCATGCTTGTTGTAAAGTTTGAGCGTCTCGGCGTTGACGGACTCCAGACCGATGAAAACGGTGGAGCAATGGGAGCGTTTCATCAGCGCGAGCAGCTCCTTGTCCTGAGCTGATTCCACCCGGACCTGAGCAAACCAGCGCGGGAGGCGGATGCCTTCGCGCAGCACTCGCTCCAGGATGCGCTTGGTCCGGGCGCGGTTGGCGGCAAAGATGTCGTCGCCGAAAAAGAGCGTTTTGCGCGTCATCCGGAGAGTGTCTTGGAGCAAGGCAATGGTCGCGTCGTCATCGAGGAAACGAAACTGTTTTCCGAAGTTCTCAATCACCGAGCAGAATTCGCACTCGAAGGGGCAACCGCGCGACGTGTTGACCACCATGTGGGTGATCTCGTCGAGCGTCTCGCGCGACAGTACCGGAAAGGGCAAGCGCGAAAGCTCTTCGCTCGAAAGAAAGGGCCGTTCGGCCGTCCGGCAAAACTCCCCGCCGGGGCCGTTGTAGCAAATGCCGGCCAGGTCCCGGAGCGAAGGGTTTTCAAAATCATCGTCAAAGCGATCGAGGAGTTCGGGAAAGGTATGGTCGCCTTCGTGAAGGACAACCACGTCGCCGAACTGCAATGCCTCTTCCGGCAGGGCGGTGGTGTGCGGCCCGCCAAAGACAATTTTCAGACGAGGATTCATTTGCCGCAGGCGAGTGGCAAGCTCGTAGGATTGGTTGGCGGTCCGAGTGATGGCCGAGAGCCCTACTACATCCGACTCCGCCAGGCGTCGCCACTGCGCCGGCGTAAGTTTCTGTTTGGTGCCCTTATTGAATTCGGGGTCGAGCGAAACCACATCGCGGTAGCCGCCCGCCCGGCAAACCGCCTCCAGGATGGGCAGCCCGCGCGCCGGCATCCGCAAAAGCGAGTAGATGTCACGAGCGGGCTTGCCCTCGAGCCGGCCGTCCACCGTCGCTTCCAGCTCTACAAGCGTGATCGCAAGATTCTTGTTCACAGTTTTGCTCCCTCCCCGCAATCAGAGGCCCTCGTTGCCCTTCGACCTCTTCCAAAACTCGAAAGTGTACCATTTTGAACGCAAACGTGGCCAAACGGAAGCAAAAAAAGAGCCGGGCAAGGCGTATTTAGCAACTCGACCGGGCTGGCGGTGTTTCAGGGAGGAGCGAACGAAAGGGCTTTGGTTTTCCTCTGCACCCAGATTTCGACGGGCTTGGAATCCACGTCGTTGACGACCACTATAAAGCTGACCACGCCGGTCTTGCCTTCCACATCGGCAATCCTATAGCTCCGGATCTTGCCCCACGGGCTGTCATGGCCCCAGTCTTGCATGAAATCGTTGAAACTGTATTCAGGGGCAGGATTCCATTGCCCGTAGGCGCTTTCGAACTCCCCTGCCACAACCGTGTCCAAAAAGCGCGTCGTGATGCGCTTCTCCGGGTAGAAGCGGAATACACGCCAGGCGAATGCGGCGATCACAAGCAAGGCGATAATGACGATGACGGCTCGCCTGCGGCCGGGATGAGCCACCGGTTCCGGCTGCGTTTGAAACAGACTCATGCGCTCTATCGCTTTCCTATGGCAATCAGAAAGAGCCTATCACAGCAACCGTTTGCCCACTAGATTTGACGCTCAAAAAGCAGAACGGAAGCTCCTGCCATGATCACAGAAAACAGGAGCAGGAAGCCGACATCGGAATAGATCCCGACAAATCCGGTATTCTTCAAAAGCAGGTTTTTCAGGGCGTGGACGGCATAGGTGAAGGGGTCCGCCACCGAAAGCCATTTCAGCCAGGTGGGGAAACCCTGAGTGGGATAGATGGCGCCGCTTGGAAAAAACAACAGGGTGTTCAGAACCCCGAAAATCGCTCGCGGCACCAGCGGGTCGGAGACGCGCACCATCAGAAGGAACATGAAACTGATGAGCGCGGCTGAGGTTGCGCCGACCACCAGCAGCAGGTAGAGCAAGCGCACCGGATCATAGATTCCTGGAATGCCGGCAAGGAGCGACCCGATCAGGGTGAGGACCATGCCGGCCATGACTCCCTTGATGGTGCCCGCCAGGATGAGGCCCAGCACCAGCTCCGAGCGCTTGATGGGTGTGATGAGATAGCCCTCGTGAAGCCCCCGCGCCTTGTCGTCAATGAAGGTGATGCCGCCGGCGATCATCGCCACCACGAAAATGGCGAGCGAGATCGAGCCGGGCAAGAGATACTTCATGTATTCGATGTAAGGGTAGAGCTCGACAATCTGGAGCTGGATTTGCCGGACGAGCCGGGGATCGACTTCGGGTTTGTTGAGCGCCTCGGTGAGCTGAAGCATGCGTTCCTGCAAGGCGCTGGTCAGGAAATTGTCCGTGTTGTCCACGATGAAGCCGATGCGCGGCCGGTTTTGCTGGCCGACGCGACGGGAGAAACCGTCCGGGATATAGATCACGCCGTGGACTTTGCCGGAGCGAAGGTCGCCGACAGCCCGATCGACGCTCGCGTAATAGATCGGCAGGAATGTCCGCGGATTATTCTCGATGCCGGCAAAAAGCTCCCGCACCCGCCGCGCCTCGGCGCCGCGATCTTCGTCCACGACGGCGACCTCGACGTGCCTGATCTTTCCCCCGAAGGCGTTGCCCAGGATGACGAGCTGCATGAGGGGAAAAATCATGGAGCTGATCATGAGGGCCGGGCTGCGGAAGAATTTCCGCATGTCGCGTTCAATGATGGCCCAGATGCGGTGCAAGGCCCCCCCTACCGGTACAAATGGCTGATGTCGTACCCAAAACCTTCTTTGACCTCGTCGCGGAGGGCGCGGCCGGTATAGTGCATGAAGACATCGTCGAGGGTGGTGCTCTGGACAGAAAGCGACTTGACGGTAACCCCGTGTTGGCGGGCGCAATCCATCAGCGCCGCAACCGTCTTGCTCCCGTGGTGCGAACTGATGCGAAACGTCCCGTCGCGGGCGGTTACGCTCGCCACTTCCTCGAGCCGGCCGAGCTTTTCCAACCAATCGGCGGGGGTGCCCTCAAATTGCGCTTCCAGGATGTTTGTCCCCGGCACCGAAGCCTTGAGCCTTGCCGGCGTGTCCAGGACGACTAGCTTGCCGTGGTCCACAATGGCGACGCGGGCGCAGAGCCGGTCGGCTTCGTCCATGTAGTGGGTCGTGAGCAGGATGGTCAACGATTGCTCTTCTTTCATCTTGAGGATCATCTCCCAGACGGCGAGGCGCGAGGCCGGATCCAGCCCGGTGGTCGGCTCGTCAAGGAACAAGATCTTGGGATGGTGCACCAGGCCGCGGGCGATTTCCAGCCGCCTTCGCATGCCCCCGGAATAGTTCCGCACCAGCTCATGGCGAAAGGGGACCAGATCGACCAGCTCAAACAGGCCGGAAAAGAGTTTCTTGTGCTGCGCGGCGGGCACGCCGTAGAGCTTCGCGTGGATGAGAAGATTTTCTTCGGCGGTTAGTTCCGGGTCAGAAGTGATCGCCTGGGGGATGACACCAATGCACTGGCGCACCCCGTCGGGCTCCTTGAGGATGTCGTGGCCGTGCACTCGCGCCGTGCCGGAGGTCGGTACCACAAGCGTCGTCAGCATCCGAATCAGCGTGGTCTTCCCCGCGCCATTCGGACCCAGCAATCCGAACATTTCCCCCTCAGCCACGCTGAAACTGACGTCGCCCACGGCCACAAGATTGCCGAAATGTTTGGTGATGCGTTCGACTTCGATGGCGCCCATCTTCGCTGCCTAGCGAGTAAAGGGAAGGATTACTTCAGCCGTCATTCCGGTAGAAAGCCGGCGGCCCGGATTGTCCACGCGAACCTTGATCGAAAATGCCTTGACGTCGCGCTTGACGCGACTGACATCGCGTTGGGTGGCGAAGTCGGACTCCACGCCTTTGAAGAAAAGTTTGCCCGAAAGCAACTCGCCCGAAGGCAGGCGTACTTCGAGCTTGTCACCCAGCGCCAGCCGGCTGATGTAGCTCTCTTCCACATCCGCCTTGACCCAGAGATGGTTGAGGTCAATGATGGTTACGATCGGCGCGCCCGGCTACACCCAGATCCTCTCGCCGCTCGCCGGGG
>Ga0209321_10000795_pt1 | contig 20995 bp, 20 predicted proteins | sample Rifsed16ft4_FD_184012 | JGI IMG/M metagenome (GOLD analysis project Ga0209321, IMG submission 184012) | Soil microbial communities from Rifle, Colorado, USA - sediment 16ft 4 - CSP-I_5_4 (version 2) | ecosystem: Environmental > Terrestrial > Deep subsurface > Rock core/Sediment | place: Rifle...
GGTAAGCCGTGTGCGGGAAATCCGCACGCACGGTTTGAAAGGGGGATCTGGAAACGGGGTGACGTAAACGCCACCACCGCGCCAGAATTCTACCAATGTGGATCCCCTGGGCCTGGGCGCTGGCGGCGTTCCTGCTTGCCGCGGGAGGGGCCGCGTTGACTGCGCTGCGTTCCTCCCTCCTCATCGTGGGCGAGGAGGGGCTGGCGGAGGACGCATCCGCGGGAAAGGAGATCGCCGCAGAGTTGCTCTCCACCGTCCGCGACCCGGAGGTCCGACATCCGTTCTCCCTCTGGGTGGCGGCGTCGGCGTTCAAGACGGTTGCGGGACTTTGCGCAGGGGTGGCGGCCGTCTCCCTCTTCGGCCACCTGCGGGGGTGGGCGGGGGCGGCCTCGGCGGCCGGATGGGTTCTTCTCTTCCTGATCCTCCTCTTCTGCCTGGAGAACCTGTCGACGCAGGGGGCGATGACCAATCCCCGCCGGATCCTGCGGCGGGGGGGAAGGGGGTCCCTGCACGCGCTGCGGGGGGCAGCCGTGGCCGCAAGGCTTTTGGACCGCCTCGGCCGACTCCTGTTCGGGAAGGGCTATGTCCCCGAGGCCCTTCCGGACATCCGTTTCGGCTCGGAGGAAGGGATCCTCGATGTGATCGAGGAAGGGGCAGAGCACGGCACGATCGATCCCACGGCGGAGAGGATGATCGAGGGGGTCTTGCGCTTCGGGGAGACGCTGGTAAACGAGGTGATGACTCCCTGGTCCGGGGTCGTGTGCTTGCGGAAGGGGATGGCGTACGCGGACGCGGCGGGCGTCGTCGGGAACACCGGCTTCTCGCGTTATCCCGTTCTGAGTCGGAACGGCGAAGAAATCGAGGGGATCGTCTCCTCCCGGAGCTTTTTCCGGCCGGGGGCGTCCGAACAATGGGATCCGTTCATCGAAAAGCCCGTGTACGTCCCCGAATCGATGAAGGTGTCGGATCTGCTCCGCCAGTTCCAGAGGACAAGGGTCCATCTGGCCGTCGTCATCGACGAGCACGGCAAACTGTGCGGGATCATCACGATCCACGACCTCCTCGAGGAGATCGTCGGAAGACTGGCGGAGGGGAGGGAATCCCCCGAGGTCCCGGAGTGGGAGAAGGACGGGGCGCTGTCGGTGCCCGCCGCGACGCCGGTCCGGGTTCTCCGCGACGAGTACGGGATCGATATCCCCCTGGGGGACACCTACGAGACCGCGGGCGGCTTCGCGCTGGACTGCCTCCAGGACGTTCCGGAAGGAATGGTGACTTTCCTTGCGCACGGGTACCGGATCACGGTAGCCGAAACCGAGCGGTTCCGGATCAAGCGGCTCCGGTTCGAGAAAGCGGGCCTTACCGGAACTCCGTGACTTCCTCCGGCGGTTTCCTGGGCGGCTTCGGGGGGGATGAGTCCGGCTTCCCCAGGGCGACCACCGCGAGAAGTTCCTCGGGGGGCCGGAGGGAAAGGGCGGATTCGAGCTCGGGTTTGGCCACGAGGGGACCGGTCATCCAGCACGTGCCGTAGCCCAGGGAATACGCCGCCAGCAGGAACTGGGTGATGGCCGAGGCGACGCTCTGCAGGCCGGCGTTCACTTGGTAGCGCCGCACTCTGTGTCTCTCCGGGTCTTTCTCCCGTATCTGCCGGTCCGTCGCCGATTCGTACGGTTTTCCGACGACGCAGACCGCGGCGGGCGCCGCGGCGAAGAGGTTGTGGTAGTTGATCTTGCCGGGGGGGATCTCCTTCCCCGTGACCCGGGCCAGGATTTCGTCCACGATCCCCTTCATCCGGGAGAGAAGCGCGGGGTCCTCCACGACGAGGAACCGGACGTTCTGGGTGTTTCCTGCGGACGGCGCCCAGGTGGCCGCTTCGACCATCCTGAGGATCTGCTCGCGCGGGACCGGATCCTTGCGGAATTTCCGTATGCTTTGCCGCCCCTTCATTGCGTCGAAGACGTTCATCCTGAAGTTCCTCCTCGCCCTTTGGTTTCGAAACCGGACACGGGATCCCGAACGACCGACGGGTCACCCGGGTCAGGGAATGACCAGCAGCAGTTCGGTCCCCCTGTCCCGGCTCCCTGCGTTGGCCAGCACCCGCCCCGGCGGCAACGAGTGCCCTTTCGTCAGGGCGGCGCGGATTTCATTGGCCTGCGCCTTCCCCGCTGCCGTGATGATGACCGCGGCCGCGGGGAATTCCGACGCCGTCTTCCCCATCTCCCTGATCACTTTCTTCCCCGCATCCGTCAGGACCAACTTCCCCTTCCGGAAGAGAACCTGGTCGGGGACCAGGACGCGCATGGAGGGGCCCACCGGCGCCACCGCAATGCGGGAGGAGATGCCGGCGAACGTCGTCGCGAGTTCCGCGAACCGAACGTCCCGTCGTCTTGCTTCCTGGTGCCTCTCTTCCTCCATGCGCTCGACGCGGCCAAGCAGGATGTCCCGTTCCCGCCTAAGGGTTTCCATCTCGGGGGTTTCCGCGGCCTGTTGGTCCGGATCGGCACCGGTCTTCTCCCGGGCGACGGCCTCCTTCCGGAGTGTTTCCCGTTCCGCATCGCACGCCTGCGCCATTGCGCTCAGTTCCTGCATCCGCTTGCCGATCGCCTTCTCCTTTTCCAGCAGTTCCGAGATCATCTCTTCCCGGGTGATTCGCGTCCCCTCGTATTTCCTGGTAGCCGAGGCGAACTCCTCCTTGACCTTGCGGAGCTCTTCTCCCTGCTCCTGGATCCGCAAGGAGAGGATCGCATTCGCCTCTTTCCCGTCGGAGATCTGCTTCTGGGCCGCGAGAACTCTCGCCTCGAGGGTACTCTTCTCCTTGTTGGCGGAGGCAAGAGCCTCCCGAATCGAGTCGGCCTCCCTATTCTTCGCTTCGTAGGTGGAGGTGGTGACCAGGCAGCCCCCCGTTCCCAGCGTGAGCGCCAGGATGGGGACGACCCTCCGGAATCCCTTTGTTCGCAACCGTTTCCCCCGGGAATTGTCGTTACCGTGAGGCATGAAACATTTTACTTTCCCACCCCTTTTTTATAAAGTTCTAAATAAACCGGTCTCCCCGAAAGCCCCGGGACGGGTTGCGGAAAGGCGGGCCAACGTGCGTGGTTCCCAAACCGAACTTCTCGACACCTTCCTCAAGCTTGGCTACCTGTCACTCGAAGCTCTTGCGAATCTGAAGGCGAGTGGTTCCCGTCCGGGAGTCCCGGCGGTCGAGGCGGCGCTCCTTTCCGGGATTCTCCACCCCGACGCGAAGGGATGGATCCTGGCGGAGACGCTGGGGATCCCGTTTCTCGAGGTCGATCCGGGAACCGTCCCGCTCTCGCTCTCCGAGGTCCTTCCCGAGGCGGTCGCACGCGAAAATATGGTGGCGCCCGTGTCCCGGGAGGAGGGAAGGCTCACCCTCGCGGTCGCCGACCCGTTCCGACACGGGGCGTTCTCCCTGATCGAGGAGATGACGGGACTGCGCGTGAGGCTTGTCGTCTGCCCGGTTCGCAAGATCGGGCGCATTCTCGAACGCTTCTACCCCGAGGCCCTTCCCCTTTCCTCCGGGGATATCGTAGGCGGCGCGATCGGGCGGGAGGAGGCGGAGGAGTGGCTTGTTCAGGGCCGGGGGCGGCGCCTGGCGGAGAACATCCTTCTCCATGCCGTGAAGGCGGGGATTTCCACCGTCCGGGTATCCTCGTTTGGCCGGAGCGTGACAGTCTCCGGAGACTCGGGAGGAGAAAAATCGCTCCTGCTCTCCTTCCCGCTCCGCTACCGGGGGTCGCTCGTCGGCTCCTTCGCGGAGCTTGCGGGGCTTTCCACGGGCCCGGAATCCGTGGTGGAGGCCACCTTCCAGCTGGAGACCGCGGCCGGAGTCCATGCGTTCCGGATCAGCATTCTTCGGGGGATCTCCGGGGTCGAGGCGATCGTGAAGGTTCTCCCGGACCTGCGGTCGGCCATCGCGCTGGACTCGATCGGGTTCAACCCGGAACAGAGGGAAGTCCTGCGACGCGTCCTGTCGGTGCGGGACGGCATCTACCTGGTCTCCTCCCCCGGGGGCGAGGGCGTGGCGACGACGATCTTCGCGATGCTCAGGGAAACGTACCGGGGGGGCAGCCGCGTCGTCACCGTCGAGGAGACCCACCGGTTCCGGAACGACGGGTACGTCCAGCTGGAGCGCCAGGAGGTCGAGAGGCGATTCGAGGGGAGATGGGCGCGGCTCGCCGAGACGCTCGAGCCCGACGCGCTGATGATCGAGCGGGTTTCCGACCCGCAGGAGCTTCTCGATCTCGTCCACATCGCCCGGCGAGGCGTACCCGTATTCTGCGGAATCCAGGGGATCAATCTCCGCCGGACGCTCCGGACCCTGTTCTCCCTGGAAGTCGATCCGTTCATCCTCGTGCGCGTCGTGCGACTCGTCATGCACCAGCGGCTCGTCGATCTCCTTTGCCCCGATTGCCGCCGGGCGGTTCCGGCCGTGCCGTCCTTGCGGCTCGCGGGCGAACGCCACCGGGGAAGGCTCGAAACCATCATCCGGGAGGTGTCCTTCTACGTTCATGACGGGTGTCCCAGCTGCCAGGGGACCGGGTATTCCGGGAAAATGGCCCTGTTCGATCTGCTTCCGTTCGCCCCCGGCGTCCAGAACCAGATTCTTTCCGACGCGCCCCTCGAGGAGAGACTTTCGCGCATCATCGAGGAGAATCTCCAATCCGCTTTTCCCTCGGTGGAAGATCTGTTGCGGCGGGGAATGGTCACGTTCGACGACGTTCTGCCGTTTTTTCGATAGGAAGCCGGGATCCCCCGAGGAATCCGGGGGACCATAAGGATTACACCTTGCCGGACATTGCGGAGGGGATATGAAAGAGAAAACGATGAACCGGATGTTCCTGAACCGGATCGAGCAGGGGGGCGATTCCGTTCGGTATCTTGTCCCCCGCGACGGGAAGTGGGATCCGATGACGTACCGGGAGGTCGGAACCGCCGTCCGGGAGATGGCGAACGGGCTGATGGCGCAAGGTCTCTCCCGGGGCGACAAGGTGGCGATACTCTCCGCCACGCGCGTGGAGTGGTGCCTGGCCGACATCGCCATTATCCTCGGAGGGTTCGTCCCGGTTCCGATCTATCCCTCCAATCTCCCCGACCAGGTCGAGTACATCCTCTCGCATTCGCAGGCCCGCGCGGTCTTCGTCGAGAACGAGATGCAGTGGAACAAAATCGCCGGTGTCCGCAAGAATCTCCCCGCCCTGTCCGTGGCGATCCTGTACGCCGGGATCCCCGGGAAACAGGAGGGGGTGATCGACCTTCCGGGCCTTCGCGCGAGGGGGATCGAATTCGCATCGGCCAATCCGCACGCGCTTGCCCGACGCACGGAGGAGATCACCCCCGGGGACGACCTGACGCTCATCTACACCTCGGGGACCACCGGTCCGCCGAAGGGGGTGGTGACCCGGCACAGCAACTACGTCTTCATCGTCACCTCCGCCCTCGAGGCCGTCACGGTCCGGAGGAACGAGCTGTTTCTCCAGTTCCTCCCCCTGGCGCATTCGCTCGGGAGGCTCGAGCATTTCCTCACCTTCGACGCCATGGCGGTTTCCGCGTTCGCGCGGGACATCCAGACGGTCGGGGAGGATCTGGCGCTCGTCCGGCCCGAGATCATGGTGAGCGTCCCCCGGCTGTACGAGAAGTTCTATGCCCGCGTCCTCGCCAAGGTGGAGGAGGACGGAGGGCTGAAACAGGCGATATTCGAATGGGCGCTCGGCGTGGGACGCGAGGTGTCCCGACGCCGCCAGCGGAAGGAACCGGTCGAGGGACTCCTCGCCCTCAAGCTTTCCGTTGCGGAAAGACTCGTCTTCAGGAAGATCCGGGAGCGGATGGGCGGCAGGTTCCGGTTCGCCATCTCCGGGGGGGCGCCGCTCTCCCCGGCGATCGCCGAATTCCTGCACGCCCTCGGTGTCCTGATCCTCGAGGGATACGGGCTCACGGAGGACTCGACCGTCACGGCGGTCAACCGGTACGAGAACTACAAGTTCGGCACGGTGGGGAAGGCGCTTCCGGGGACCGAGATCCGGATCGCCCCCGACGGGGAGATCCTCGTGCGCGGGCCCCACGTGTTCAAGGAGTACTTCCGCGACCCGGAGGCGACGCGGGAGGAGGTCGACGCGGAAGGGTGGTTGCACACCGGCGACATCGGGGAGCTGGACTCCGAGGGATTCCTCCGGATCACGGACCGGAAAAAGGACATCATCGTGACGTCGGGCGGGAAGAACGTCGCTCCCCAGAATATTGAGAACTTGCTGAAAAACGACAAGTTCGTCAGCCAGGCCTTCGTATACGGCGACCGGCGAAAGTACCTGACCGCCCTCATCACCCTTTCGGCGGAGGAAGTCGGGAAGTGGGCGGAGCAGAACGGCATCCCGGAAACGGACCTGGTTCACCTTGCGAAAAACCCCCGGGTGGAGGCGATGATGCGCGGGCGCGTCGACGAGATCAACCGCAAGCTGGCCTCGTTCGAGCAGGTGAAGAAGTACGTCCTGCTCGGCGCCGACTTCACCCAGGAAACGGGGGAGCTCACCCCCACGCTCAAGGTGAAGCGCAAGGTGGTCATCCAGAAGTACGGGAGCCTGCTTGATGCCCTGTACGAGAAAGATTGACGGTTTCGTTGCCTCTCTCGGTCTACGAAATCAACAGCATGCCGGAAAAGGAACGCGAACGGTTCCTCTCCATCCTTCTCCCGCGCCGACTCCTGGAGATGTTCTCGATCGATCCGGAGACGTTCCGGAACGACAGGGGGGTGCGATGCGTCAGGTTCGTATGCCCCGAGAAGATGCCGTTTCTCCAGGTGGACCTGCGGCGAGATCCGGGGGACCGGGATGCGGTGTATTTCCTCGACCTTTCCAACTCGCCGTTCGGACAGATGGAGATCTCCTTCGTCATCGTGAACGACCCCGGCAGCGAGAGGTTCGACATCGACGTGGACGAACACGGGCAGGACACCTACTTCGGGACGGCCCGCCGGAACGTCCCGGAGGAGATCCGTGCGATGAAGGCGGGGTTGGCCCCCGGGCAGGTCCGGCGGGGGCTGAAGGCGATGAAGGAGCTCGTCGCCTGCTGGGACGAGTTCTTCGGCCGCGTCGGTCACAACTTCTATTTTCTGGAGCCCCTGACCTACAACAGCGCGGTCCTCTACGAAAGGAACGGCTTCCAGTACCTGAGCGGGAGTGAGATGATGAGGAAGATCGACCGGGAGTTTCGACCGGGCGGCGCCCTTTTCGCCCGGCTCGACGGAAGCACTCCGTTCCGGATGCCCGGGCAGGAGAAGACGGTGAGGGGAAGAAGCTGGGCGATTCACGATGGGATCCTGGACACGCCGTGGGAGGGCCCGAAGATGTACAAGACGATCGGTGTCCACGCCGGGACGAGCACCTTCACGGGGGAGGGGTATTGATGATCCGGTTCGCGGCGGTGATCCTGGCGGTTCTCCTTCTGGCTTCCGGTTCCCGGGGGGAAGAGGGGGAACCCCCCAGGATCTTCCTCGAGAAGAAAATCTTCGAGGAGACCTCGACGGGGCGGAAAAACTTCTACGAGGTGCACACGGTATCGAAAGGGGAGAGTCTCTGGAGGATCCTGAGCGGGAAGTCCCCACTCTTTCCGGCGGACTACCCCTCGATGCTCCGGGAGTTCCGGCGGGCCAACCCGGACGTGAAGGACCCGGGGAGGCTCGCTCCCGGCCAGAAGATTCTTGTCCCGGCCGGCATCGGCATGAAGACCGCCCGCCTGATTCGCACCGGGAAAACGGTCGCCTACCGGGTCCGGAAGGGAGATTCCCTCACGGGGATCCTGACGACCAAGGGAGTCCGGAGGAAGGATCTGTCGGGCTACCTGGACGCCGTGAAGGAGGTGAACGATTCCATTCGCGACGTGGACGCGATCATCGCCGGAACGACCGTCCTGGTTCCTACCGAGGAGTATTTCGGGAAGAAGCCCGAGATCGTCGCCGGACAACCGTCGGAAGCCCAAACCCCCGTGATCGCCCCCGCCCCGTCCGCTGCCCGGAAATCGCCTGCGCCTGAGCCGTCCGCGGTTGCGCTGGCGCGGGACGTCGCCCCGCCGTCCGGCGGAGAGGCACCGCCGAAGGCGAAACCGGATTCCCGGGTGGTGGCTCCCGCTCCTCCCCCCGACAAGGTGCTGCCTGCGCCGTCCGCGGTTGCACTGACGCGCGATGCAATCCCGGAGCCGGGCGTGGAGCCGCTGTCGGCCGCGAAACCGGAGACCCGGGTGGAGGTTCCCGCGCCGGAATCGTTCGCCGTACTTTCCGGGCAGAAGGCGAAGGAGCCGGCATCCTCTGCGCTCCCCCAGCCGAAGCCTCCCTACCGCGGCCTTCTGTCGGACCTGGCGGGAGGGCTGGGGGAAAAGTGGGTCGACCGCGGGACGCTCTACCTTCCTGTCCCGGCTGGGGGAGAGGTCGTGCTCAATCTCGAGGAGTACCCCGTCGTCCGGTTCTCCGGGGGAATCCACGCGCTGATCGATTTCCGGGGCGCCCTGCCGGATGAGGTCCGCCGCCTGATTACGGAGACGTGGAAGAACTACCGCGTGGTCCCCATGGACGGGGCTTCCGGCGCGGAAGACATGATCGGCCGCCTGCTCGACGCCTCCGGATACCACTCCGCCAAAGAGGGGATCACCCACCCGCCTGTCATCGGGGAGGCGGTGTCGGTTACCTTACCTGCCCGGTGGGTGGTCCTCCGGACGAGCCAGAGCCTGCTCAGCGGCGAAATCATCCTGGTCAAGAAGGTTCCGGAGAAGCCCGACCGCGAGCTCTCGGCGGTTCTTCGATACGCGGAACGGGTCGGGATACGGGTGCTGCCGTTTTCGTACGATCCTTCCGCGAACGAAGGGTTTCTCGTCGGGCTCGACCCGGCAAAGAAGGCGGCGGAAGAGACCCCCGGGAAGGCCCTTCCGCAGGGGGGTCTCGAGGCCCTGGATTTCTCCCTCGACCTGCTGGGCATTCCGAAATCGGAAGACAAACGGATCCGCATCGGCGGGGGAGCGGAATCCTTCCTCCTGACCGTCCAGCTGGAGAGGTTCTTCGAGGCGGGAGGCAAGCGGTTCGCGGTGGACACCGGGAAAATGTCCCCCGCCCTCCGGGCGATCATCCAGAACTCGGGGTACAGCGTCTTCGCAGTGGGCAAGAACGAGCCCGGCAGGTCGATCCTCCAAAGAGTCCTCGCGGCCGCCAAGATTCCCGTCGAGGAGAGGAAAACCTGCCTTCTTGCCGGGGGAAAGGAAAGGGGCTTCGAGGTGGTGGCGACGGGGACGTTTTTCACCTCCCGCGAATGGCTCGCGAGAAGGAAGGTCCGCGAGGCGGTCCTCGTCGGGGGGAAAGTGCACTCCGCCACGAGGGACCTGATGCGAGAAATCGATGTGGAAATCCTGGAATGGTAGCCGTACGATAGAGGTCGGGTGAATGTTCTTCGGGTACCGGGGGCCACGGGGATGGTCGGATCGAGTCGTGAGAGCCCGGGGAAACGCACCGCCGAAAAAACATCCCTCTTTGGCCTGGTGAGTTTCCAGCCGCACCTGGCCATCGTCTTGATCTTCCTGACGCTTACCCTGGCCGTCGTGGGCGTCCGGGTTTCGCAGGATTCGGGAATTCGGCGTGTGGATGACCTGGTGCGGGAAGCCCAGCGGGCCTTCGCCGCTCCGCAGAAGGAGGACGCGGGGGCCCGGGACCCGGCGGATGTGGAGGCGCGGGTCAGGGAATGGACGGGCGCAAGAATCATCCTCCCGCGGGACGAGGAGCTGTTTGCGTACACGGGGTTCTCCCGGGAGAAGATGGGGCGGCAGACGGTGGCCGCGGTCCGCTTCACCTTCTCGGGGGAACCGTACCTCCTCATGGTCGTGCGGCGGGAGATGATCGGGGATGAGGGGTCCCCCGAATCCCTGTTTTCGGAATCGGGGTTCCTCTCCGGGGAGAAGGACGGGAAAGCGTTCGTCTTCTGGGAGAGGGAAGGGGTTTCGTACCTGCTTGTGACGGGAACGGAACTGGAGCATGCGTTCGACCTGGTCAGGAGATATTTCACCTGACCGGCAATCCTGCGCGATATTTCACGGGAGGAAATGCGATGATCGTCGCCAAGAGAATGATGCGGAACCCGGTGTTCGTGGACGAGAACGACTCGATGAAGAAAGCGATGGACATCCTGAAGGAGCGGGAAATCCGGCATCTCCCGGTGCTGAAGGGAGGGGACAAGCTCGTGGGGATCCTGACCGAGACGGACATCAAGCAGGCCTCTCCCTCCCCCGCCACGGCCCTGGAGATCCGCGAGATCTACTACCTTCTCGACAAGGTCAAGGTGAAGCAGATCATGACGCGGAGGGTATTCACGGTTTCCTCCAACGCTTCCATCGAGGAAGCGGCCCTGATCATGCGGGAAAAAAAGATCGGATGCCTCCCCGTCGTGGACGGCGGAAGGCTCGTCGGCATCCTGACCGAGACCGATATCCTCGACGCGTTTCTCGATTCGATGGGGGTCAACGGGCCGGGATACCGGGTCGAGCTGGCCCTTCCGAACAGGCCCGGGATGCTCTTCGAGGTGGTCAAGCTCCTCAAGGACTTCGACGCGAACATCGTGTCGGTAGCGACGGCTTCCCACGACGACCCGGGGATGAGGATCCTCATCCTCCGGATCGAAACGAAGAACTACAAGGTGCTCAAGGCGGCCATCAAAAAGAGCGGTTACGAGATTCTTTCGGCCGATTGACCGGGATCAAGGAACCGGAAGGAAGAAAGAATCATCCTACGAAAGACAGGCATTCACCAGTGGGAGGAGGTGTTGCGGAATGAGAACGGACGTGGAGAAAGTCCTGGGCAAGATTCGCCCGGCCCTGCAGGCGGACGGGGGAGACGTGGAACTCGTCGACGTCGAAGGGGGCGTGGTGAAGGTGCGCCTGACCGGTGCGTGCGGAGGTTGTCCCATGGCCAACGTGACGCTGAAGAACGGGATCGAGGCGCTGCTGAAAAAGGAGATCCCCTCGGTCGACCGGGTCGAATCCGTGTAGTCCGACGGGCAAAAGGAAGCAGAATGGCGTACCGGATCACCGAGGAGTGCATCGCCTGCGCGGCATGCCTTCCGGAATGTCCCGAAGAGTGCATCGCGGAGGGGGACCCGGTCTATCTCATCGATGCGGCCAAGTGCACGGACTGCGCTTCCTGCGCGGCGGTATGCCCGACGGCGGCGTGCGTGCCGGCCTAGGGAAGCGGCACGATCCGTCCGATCGGGGCTTTAGCCGCGCGGGGTGCCGTTGTCGGCCGGTCCCCTCTACAGAAGCTTCCGTACCTCCCTGTCGAAGTCGTCCTGGTCCAGGTACCCCACATGAACGTTCCGGATCTTGCCGTCCTTCCCGATGAAGAAGGTGGTCGGCAGGGAGGAGACGCCGCCGTAGGCCCTTGCCGTGTCAAGGTCCCCCAGGAGGATCCGGTATCCGATCCGATGGCTCATGACGAAGGCCGGGAGGTTCTCCCGGGTGTCGGTGTCGAGAGAGATCCCCACGAGTTCGAATCCCTTGTCCCGGTATTTGTTGTAGACGTCCACGAACCCCGGGATCTCCTCGCGGCAGGGGAGGCACCACGTGGCGAAAAAGTTGACCACGGTGGGTTTCCCCAGGAAGTGCGAGGATTCGATGACGTTGCCGCTGATATCCTTGAGCGAGAAGGCCGGTGCGTTCGCCCCCGGAGGGGGGATTGCCCCGTCCGTCGTTCCCCACCCGTCGGCAAGATTTCCGCGCTGCGTGTTTTGGTAGAGGAGAAGGGCGGCCGCGGACGCCACGACCAGAACCCCGAAGAGCACCAGGGGGGATTTCTTCATGAGGGAACCTCCGTGAATCCGACGATCCCCCGGTACGCCGTTTCGTTTTCCGGGGGCGCTGTGAGTATAATGAGGTTGGCAACAAGCTCTTGGTTTCCCGCCGTGCCAGCCGAAAAGTCCCCGGAATGGCGGCGGGCGGCCCGTGCCGGTGGTGCTTCGGCATTTCCGCGTTGTGCACCGTTTATTGTAAGGGGAGAAAGATGAAACGAAAAGCCCGTTCTCCCAATCGTACAGTCGGGATCGGCAAGGCCGCCCGGGGGCGGGGCGCGCGATCGTAGGAAGATCACCACATCCTGGCCGGGAGGAACACAGATGGCAAAGTGGACGATGGAAGAGGTGCTGCGCCTGGCGCTCCGGCACGAGATGGAAAACTTCGGGGAGTACAAGAAGGCCTCGGAGGAAATGAAGAATCCGGCGATCCGGTCGATGTTCAAGTTCCTGGCGGAGGAAGAGAAGAGACACATCAAGCTCATCCGGGACAAGATGACCGAGTTCAAGGTGAAGGAGTAGGCGGGGGTTGCCGTTGGCGCACATTTTCTTCGACCATATCTCCACCACGCCCCTCGACCCCCGCGTGCTCGAGGCGATGATGCCGTACCTCACCGAGTGGTACGGCAACCCGTCGTCCCACATCCACGACCAGGGGCAGCGGGCGGTACAGGCGGTGGACGCGGCCCGGGCGGAGGTCGCACGCTTTGTCAACGCCAACCCGCAGGAGATCGTCTTCACCTCCGGCTCGACCGAGGCGAACAACCTGGCGATCAAGGGCGCGGCGGCGGCCTGCGCAAAGAAAGGGAAGCACCTGGTGGTCTCCGAGGTGGAGCACTTCTCCGTGTTGAACGCCCTCCCGCCCCTTCGGAACCGGGGATACGAGGTCACAACCCTTTCGGCCGACAGCGACGGGAAGGTGGACCCGGACGACGTGCGGCGGGCCATCCGCCCCGACACGGTACTCGTCTCGGTGATGCACGCCAACGCGGAGATCGGAACGATCGAACCGATCGGGGAAATCGGGCGGATCACGAGGGAGCGGGAAGTCCTCTTCCACACGGACGCGACCGCGTCGGCGGGCCACATCCCGCTCGACGTCCGGGAAGCGGGAGCGGATCTTGTCACCCTGTCCGCGCACAATTTCTACGGACCCAAGGGGACCGGTGCCCTCGTGGTGCGGGAGGGGGTGCGTCTCGATTCCCAGATCGACGGCGGATTCCAGGAGATGGGCTTCCGCGCCGGGACGGAAAACGTGCCCGGCATCGCAGGGATGGGCAAGGCGGCCGCGATCGCCTCCTCGGAGATGGGGGAGTGGGCGTCGCACCTTCGCCGGCTGGAGAAGAGGCTGCGCGACGGCATCGCTTCCTCGGTTACGCATCTCCACTTCACCGGCCACCCCACGGACCGTCTCCCGGGCCACGTGAGTTTCTGGGTCGAGTACGCGGAGGGCGAGTCCCTGCTGCTGTTCCTCTCCGTCCACGGCGTGATGGCGGCCTCGGGGTCGGCGTGCAGCTCGAACCTGAAAGGGAGGGACGAGGAGGACCTGGTCGCCTCCCACGTGCTCCGTGCGATCGGGGTCCCGAGCGACATCTGCACGGGGTCGATCACCTTCAGCATGGGGAAGGGGAACACCGAACAAGAGGTGGACCACGTCCTGTCCGTCCTGCCGGGAATCGTCAGGCGTCTCTGGGAGATGTCGCCCACCTATCTCGACTACCAGAAGAAGATCCTGCAGGGAGGGTAAAGGGCCATGGCGAGCGGACCGTACAGCGCGAAGGTGATGGACCACTTCATGAACCCGAGGAACGTCGGCGAGATCGAGGACGCCAGCGGCGTCGGCGAGGTCGGCAACCCTGCCTGCGGCGACATGATGCGCCTCTACCTCAAGGTCGAGGGCGGCAGGATCGTGGACGCGAAGTTCCGCACGTTCGGGTGCGGGGCCGCCATCGCCTCGAGTTCCATGCTGACGGAGATGATCAAGGGGAAGACGGTCGAGGAGGCACGGGCCATCACGAATCGGCACGTCGCCGACGCGCTCGACGGCCTCCCCGCCGTGAAGATCCACTGCTCGGTCATGGCGGAGGAGGCGGTGAAGTCCGCCCTGGACGATTACGCGAGAAAGAACCCCGCCTGACGCCAAGGAGCGTGCATCGCGATGCTGGACCGCAACGTGATCGAAATCCTTCAGGTCGCCCTCGCCCACGAGGAGCGGGCGAAGACGTTTTACGAGGGGCTGGCCCGCCGTCAGGGAGACAACCCCGCGGGGGACCTGTTCGCCTTCCTCGCGGAGGAGGAGGATGGGCACATCCGCAAGCTTTCCGCGAAGCACGGGATATCCGCCTCCGTCGCAGCTTGGGGAGAGAAGGTTTTGCCGTACATGATCGACCTGGACCGGCTCGCCTGGGAGGAAGGGATCGAGGCAGGGGGCGCCGAAGGTCCCGATGCGCTGCGGAAGGGGCTCTTGGTCGCGAAGAAGGCGGAGGCACATGCGATTGCTTTCTACCACCAGGCCGGGAAAGCGGTCGAGGACAGGGAGACGGGGGAACTTCTTTCCCAACTGGAGTCCGAGGAGAGGATTCACCTTGCGAAGATCGAGGCATTCCTGAAAGACCTGGAAGAGCCCCGCGGGGCCATCAACCGTTCCGGAGGCAGACATGAAGACGACGAACCCGATTGACGTGATCCGGATGGCGCTGGAGCGCGAGAAGATGGCGGTCCGGGACTACTCGGAATTCGCGAAGACGGCCACGGAGCCGTCGATCCGGGAGATGTTCCTCTTCCTGGCGGAGGAGGAGGAAAAGCACGTGAAGCTCCTGCAGGACGAGATCGACCGGGAGGTCAATCAGGAGATGTAGGGCCCCCCCATGCTTTCCCTCTACGACACCGTTTCCCGGAAGAAGGTTCCGCTTGATCCCCTCCGGCCGGGGCGTGTCGGGGTATATACGTGCGGCCCCACGGTGTACCGCTACGTCCACATCGGGAACCTGCGGACCTACCTGCTGACCGACCTGCTCCTGCGGGCCGTCCGGTTCGCCGGCCTCACGCCGTTCTCCGTCCAGAACATCACCGATATGGGGCATATGCACCAGGAGGCGCTTGAGCGGACGGAGGACAAGGTGATCGCCGCCGCCCGGGCTATGGGGAAGACGGCGCGGGAGATCGCGGAGTTCTTCACCGGGGCGTTTTTCCGGGATTGCCGCCGGATGAACTTTCTTCCGTCCGACGTCTACCCGCGCGCGTCGGCCCACGTCCCCGAGATGATCGCGGTGGCGGAGGAGCTGGAGAGGAAGGGAGCCACCTACGGAGAGGGCGGGTACCTCTATTTCGACGTGACGAAGGCGAAGGGATACGGGGAGCTGTCCGGCGCGATCCTGGGGAAGGGGGAGGCGGCCGGCCGCACGGACGGGTCGATCCACCGCCGCAAGAGGCGCCCGGAGGACTTCTCGCTGTGGCTTGCGGCGGAGCCCGGGCGGGAGTTCTGCTGGGAGAGCCCGTGGGGCGTCGGCTGGCCCGGATGGCACATCGAGTGCGCGGCGATGGCGGGGAAGTACCTGGGGCCGGAGTTCGATATCCATGTGGGAGGCGCAGACCTTCGGTTTCCCCATCACGAAAACTCCCGGGCGATGGCGATGACGGCCACCGGGGGGCGGTTCGCCTCCCTCTGGGTGCACGCGGCGCATCTGCAGGTCGACGGGCGCAAGATGTCCAAGTCGCTGAAAAACGAATACACGCTCGACGATCTCGAGGCCCGGGGGGTGGACCCGATGGACTTCCGGTACCATTGCCTCACCCTCCATTACCGGACGCCGATGAACTTCACCTGGGAGGCGCAGGCGGCGTCGAGAAAGGCGCTGGCGAGACTTAGGGAGGTGTTTGCGGCGCGGGGCGGGGAAGGAATTTCCCCGGGGACCGGTTCCGGTGCGGGAGAGGTCCGGCGCCGCTTCCGCGAGGCGATCTTGGACGACCTGAACGCCCCGAAGGCCCTGGCCGTCGTTCACGAGGCGGCACGCTCGGGTTTTCCCGGGGATACGTTGCAGGCATTGGCCGGCGAGTGGGACGAGGTCCTGGGGATCGGGCTGCCCGTGGCGGCCCCGGGGGACGCGCGTGCGGAACCCGCGAGGCCGGAAGAGGTCGCCCCCGGGGAAGTCGGCGATCTCGCACGGCTGCGGGACAGATGCCGCCGGGAAGGAAGGTACGCGGAGGCGGACGCGCTGAGGGAGAAGATCCGCGAGGCCGGCTACGACGTGCTCGACCGGAAGGGTAAGCCCGCGAGGCTGAAGAGAATATGAAACCCCCGGGGGAGGAGCCGATCGTTAAGGTGAGAACGGTGGAAGATCTCATGGAGATGGCCCACGGGTACCAGCGTTCCATGGTCCTGTTCGCCGCGATGGATCTCGGCGTCTTTTCCGCTCTGGCCGGAGGTCCTTCCGACGCCGCCTCGCTTGCCCGGCGCCTTTGCGCGGACCCGCGGCGCCTCGCCATCCTGCTGAACGCCCTCGTGGGGGTGGGGCTGCTCGGGAAGAAGGGAAAGGGATACCGGAACGGGGAGATTGCCAACCGGTTCCTCGCCGACGGCCCCGCCTCGAAGGCGTCCATCCTGCTCCACCATCTCAACTGCTGGACGGAATGGACGAGGCTGCCGCACACGGTCCGGGCAGGCGGGAAACGGCCCGGAAGGAAGAAGGGGTACCAGGAGAATTTCATCCGGGGAATGGAGGACAACGCGCGGGAGCGGGCCGCCATCGTGGCGGCGCGGATTCCCTTGCGGAAGGGGGAGCGGGTCCTCGACCTGGGGGGAGGACCCGGAACGTACGCGGTCGAGTGGGCGAAACGGTACCCCGGCGCGCGCCTGACGGTCTTCGACACCCCGGAAACCCTCGCGGTCACCAGGAAAATCCTGGAGGAGAAAGGCGCTTCCCGGCTGGTCGCCCTGAGGGAGGGCGATTTCATGCGCGAACGGCTCGGGGGGCCGTTCGACTTCATCTGGATCTCCCAGATCCTCCACGCCTATTCGGAAAAGGAATGCCGCTTTCTCCTGCGCAAGGCCCGCAGGGCGACTGCCCCGGGGGGGCGCGTCGCCGTCCAGGAGTTCCTCCTGAAAGCAGGCGGTACCTCCCCGCCCGGCCCCGCGTTTTTTTCCGTCCATATGGTCGCCGTGACCGAAGGGGGAAAGGCCTACACGGCCGCGGAAATCGCCTCCCTGTTCCGTTCGTCGGGGTTCCGGAAGGTTTCGGTGGGCAGGCCGGACGCCCGGGGGGTGGGCGTAGTGACCGCGCGTCCCTGAACGGGAAAATCCCGCAATGTCCGTCGTGCCCCCGGTTTTTCCCTCCTGAATGAATTCCGTTTTTCTGCCGATAACCAGGGTGGTGGTCCGATGGGGGAAACCGGCGGATGCGCCCATCGGCGGTTGCCGCCGGCGGGAAAGAGAGGAATATGAGCGGGGAGAAGGTACTCATCGTCGGGGATAAGGCGCCGGTCCTCGAGGCGCTCTCGGGGTTGCTGAGGGAAAACGGTTGCGAGCCGGAAACGTCCGGTACGGCCGAGGAGGGACTCGATCTGCTGGCCCGGGAGATGGTTTCCCTCGCCCTCGTGGATGTGACGATGCCCGGGAAGGACGGTCTCCCGCTGGCGGGCAAGATCAAAAAGATCTCCCCGGACACCGAAGTCGTGATCCTGACCGATGGCCTCTCCCGGGAAACGGCGATCCGGGGGATTCCCGCGGATGTCTACGACTTTCTCCCGACCCCCTTCGAAAACCTCGAGGACGTCCGGGGAACCGTTCGCAGAGCCCTGGAAAAACGGGCGCTCTCCCTGAAAATCCGGCAGCTCGATCGGGACCTGGAAATCCGCAACCGCGAGCTTTCGGCGGCCCTGAAGCGCCAAAACTCCCTTATCCGGGCTGGCCTCGCCATGGGGGGGATCAGCACCCTGCCGGATCTTCTCGACTTCTTCATCGGCCTGGTATCCGAGGAACTTGGCGTGGAGAGGGTCTCCCTGATGCTGCTGGACGACAGGAAAGGACAGATGCGGATCTACGCCTCGCGCGGGCTGGATGCGGAGGTCGTCGACAAGGTCCGGCTGAACGTGGGGGAAGGAATCGCCGGGTGGGTTGCCAAGGAAGGAAAACCGGTGCTGGTGAAGGATGTCCAGACGGACCCGCGGGTCAACCGGTCCCTTAGCTCCACCCATGCCACATCGTTTATCTCCGCCCCGATGGTCATCAGCATCCCGATCCTGCTCCAGGAGAAGGTGCTGGGGGTGATCAACGTCACCAACCGGCGCTCCGGCCTCTCCTTCGACGAGGAGGACATGGCGTATCTCTACGGCCTCGCGGGCCAGGCGGCGATGGCGATCGAGAGAACGAAACAACTCGAGGAGCTTCAGGAGGCGTACGAGTCCCTGAAGGCCGCCCAGAAAACCCTCGTGGACTCGGAGCGGCTCCGGGCGCTCGGACAGCTGGCGGCCGGGGTGGCGCACGATTTCAACAATCTTCTCCACGGGATCCTGGGAAGGACCCAGCTCCTGGCCCTCAAGCTCGGCGACAAGGAGATGGATTTTCCGTCCCTCCGCTCGCAGCTGGAAACGATCGAGAAGCTCACGCTCCAGGGCGCGGAAACGATCAGCCGGATCCAGGATCTTTCCCGGATCCGCAAGGATGCTCCCGGCGGGCCGCTCGACCTGAACGCGGTCGTGACCAACGCCGTCGAGATGACCCGGACCAAGTGGAAGGACGAGTGCGAGGCCAGAGGAATCCGCATCGGGGTTCACTTCCGGCCGGGCCCCCTTCCCATCACGGTGGGCGAACCCGCCGAGATCTGCCGCGTCACCTGCAACCTCATCATCAATGCCGTGGAAGCGATGCCCGGGGGAGGCGAGATCAAGCTTGCGACCATCCACGAGGGGGACCATCTCCTCCTGGAGGTGTCGGACACGGGGATCGGGATGAGCGAAGAGGTCCGGGAACGGATCTTCGAGCCCTTTTTCACCACCAAGGAGGTCGGTCAGGGGCTGGGGACGAGCATCGTCTACGGGATCGTCGCCCGCCACGGGGGAGATATCCGGGTCGGCAGCGCGGATGGAGGGGGAACCACCTTCCGGTTGCGCCTGCCGGTGATTTCCCCCCACGCCGGGGAACGGCCGCGCAGGGGGACAGGGTCCCGGGAAGGGGCCGGCCCGGCAAAGGTGCTCATCATCGAGGACGGGGAGTTGAACCGGGATCTCTTCCAACGGTACGTCATGGAAATGGGGCATCAGGCCGTCGTCGCATCCTCGGGGACGGAAGGGCTGCAAATCTTCGAAACCCGGAAGTTCGACCTGGTCATCACGGATCTCAGCATGCCGGGGATCTCGGGTCTGCAGGTGGCGGAGCGGGTGAAAAAACAGGACCCCGACGTGCCGGTGATCCTGGTCAGCGGCTGGGCGCTGCACCAGGACGAACAACGGATCAGGGATGCCGGCGTCGACTACGTCGTGCCCAAGCCCTGCACCGTGAAAGACTTCCAGGACGTCGTCGCGGAGGCCCTTTGCTCCCGGGCGAAGGGTCCTTCCAACTCCTCAACCTGACCGATCGGGCCGGCGGTTGCGATCGAATGCAACCCCCCGGGCGTCCACTCTCGGCGCGCTCATCGAGCACAAAACGCAAGAACCGGGGTCTCCCGCGGAGGGAAACCCCGGTTCGACGACTTTCCGATGGTGGGCGCTACAGGATTTGAACCTGTGACTTCCACCGTGTGAAGGTGGCACTCTACCGCTGAGTTAAGCGCCCCCGGGAGACCCTATTCTACCGTTCCCTGCGGGAGCTTCAAGCGATTTTTCCCCGTCAGAAGGAAAGCTGCGCGCCGATATACGGCCCCTTGAGCTCGAGGTCGGCGACGATGTCGTCCTCGTCCACCTTCAGGTCGATGTAGCGGTAGCCGCCCTGAACCCTCAGGAAGGGGAGCGGGACGAACGAGGCGAACACGTCGGCCTCGTACAGGTGGTTCCCCGAATAGGCCATCCCGGTCACCCGGGCGTCCGCCCGCACGAGATTGTTTGCGAACCCGGCCCCCGCGGCCAAGCCGATCATGGGGATCGGGGCCTTGAAATCCCTCCTTTCCGTAAGGGCCGAGCTCGTAAGTTCGACTTCGCCGTCGACGTACTTCACCTTTCCGATCAGTCCGAGATAGAAACTGGCGGCGATGAGGTCGTGCCGGAGCATGTCGACCTGCAGTTCCGCGTCGAGCATATCGACGTCCAGGCGGGAGATGACGTTGTCGCTCACCGAGAAGGTCTCGCCGCCGAACTCGATGGTCCGGGTCAGGGTCTTGTTCCCGTCGAAGCGGATCGGGGTGTAGCCGAGCCGCAAGGTGACCCTTCCGAACCGGACGAACGCCTCGCCCGAGAAGAAATTCTCGTCGCCCACCCCGAGGTCCCCCTTCACGTCGAACTTCGTTTCCGGCACCCCGGCGGTGGTGGTCTGCGCCGTGGCGGAGAGATCCGGGAACCAGTAGGTCCCCCGGACGCCGGCCTCGAAGCCCGGCAGGGCCAGTGCGGGCGCCGAGGAGATGACCAGGAAAGCCGCAACGACCGGTAAGGACAATCGTCTCATCGTTCCTCCCTTGCCTTTGTTATAATGTCCGCGCGGTACTCACGCGGAAACGCGACGGAGTAAAAAAATGACGACGGAACGGAAGCGGGAAATACGGCGCCGCAGGCAGAGAAAGAAAAAGGCCGGGAAGCGCCGCCGGAAAGAAGCGGAAAAGAAATAGGCGGCCCGTACCGCGGGCGCGCGGTGCGGACATCTCGTTGCGCCGTCGATCGAGGCGTACCCCTCGGACGGAAGCGGATGGGGCGCTGGTGGCCCCCCCGGACTTCAAATCCGGTCGGGAGGCAGCAATGTCTTCGGAGGGTTCGATTCCCTCACGCTTCCGCCAGTCTTTTCCATCCTTCATGCAAATACCTATCGATCGTTTCATATGATTTCTTTAGGGGCGGAGGGAGTAGCGGCACCCGCAGTAGTTCTGCCGGTAGATCCCGAACCGTTTCGCGGTCTCCACGCTCTTGCGGAACCCGTCGTTTTTCTTCATGTCCGCCTCGAGGAAGAAGACCCCGGCTTTTTCCCCCTCCTCGCGGCCCGCGCGGTTGACCATCGCGGCGTCCTTTTTCGGGCTGACCGTCAGGACCGTGGAAAA
>Ga0209321_10000799_pt1 | contig 20955 bp, 16 predicted proteins | sample Rifsed16ft4_FD_184012 | JGI IMG/M metagenome (GOLD analysis project Ga0209321, IMG submission 184012) | Soil microbial communities from Rifle, Colorado, USA - sediment 16ft 4 - CSP-I_5_4 (version 2) | ecosystem: Environmental > Terrestrial > Deep subsurface > Rock core/Sediment | place: Rifle...
CCCCGCCCGCCGTCCGGACGCCGCCGAGGCCGGCGGCCGGCGCGAGCGGCAGCCGGTCGACGGGCGGCGCGAACGAGTACGGCGGCCAGGGGCCGGTCGGCACCACCGCGATGCCCTGCGCGCGCGAGGCGACGGGCGCGATACGCGACAGGAACGCGGCGACCTCGCGCCGGGGGACGAGGAACGCCACCGAGGCCGCGGCGTTGCCCTGGGCCCCCGCGGCGGACCGGTAGCGCCACCGCGCGACGCCGGCCTGCTCGATCAGGCGGTCGCCGACGGCGCGCAGGCCGTCGGCGTCGGGCGTCCCGCCCGCGCACGCCGGGCACACGAGGCCGACGGCGTGCGCGCAGTGCAGGCGCAGGAGCCGCACGTCCATCTCGACGCAGCCGCGGACCTGCCCCAGGCTCGCGCGGAGGCTCGGGGCGTGCGCGGCGATCCAGCCGGGGAGATCCGCGGTGGCGACGACGAGGCCGAAGCGGAACGGGAGCACGGCGCCCACGTGGAGCAGCGAGGCGACGATCGTGTCGTGGCGCGCGAGCGCCGGCGCGCTGGCCGCGGGCGTCCGCTCCACCGGGCTCGTCACCGCCGTGAGCCCGGCGACCCGCGTGAGCGCGACGGAGGGCCCGGACGGGGCGGACGGCGGACGCCACGCGGGCGGGAGCTCCTCGACGATCGCGTAGAGGTGCGAGTCCATCTCCCCTCCGGGCCCCGGGTGGGGCGTGGAACCGTGCGGGGCCGTCGACCTCGCGAGAGTGGCCCCGAGACTACGGAGGCCGGGCGCCCACGTCAAGGGCCATGACATAATCACCCGTGGCCTCGTGCCGTTCGCGCCCCCTCCTCGCCGCGGCGCTCCTCGCCGCCGCGCTGGTCCCCGCCCCGGCGCGCGCGGGCGCCGCGGCGCTCGCGCTGCCCGCCGGCATCCCGCCGGCCGAGCGGACCCAGCTCCTCGCGCTCGCCCGGGACGCGTCGGTGTCCGCGCGCGCCGAGAGCGAGCCGTTCGTGGCGCGCCGCGAGGTGTTCGAGTTCCTGCTCGACCACCCGGAGTTCGCGACGCACGTCACCCGCGCGCTCCGGCTCGCGCGCTACCGGATCTGGCGCGACGCCGAGGGGCTCTGGCTCGACGACGGCTGGGGGGCGGTCGGGCGGTTCCGGGTGGTGCACGCGGCCGACGGCGCGCGCGTGATGTACGCGCGCGGCCGGTACCAGCCCAGGATCCTGCCGAGCATCCACGGGCAGGCGGTGGTCGTCCTCGAGTACGCGACGACGCCGGCGCCGGAGGGCCGCGCGCGCATCACCACGAGCGTCACCGGCTTCCTGAAGCTCGACAGCCGCGTCCTCGAGCTCGTGGGCAAGCTCGCGGGGCCGCTCGCCCGGGCGAAGGCGGAGAAGGAGGCCGCGAGCCTCGTCAAGGTCTTCGTGCGCGTGAGCCGCGCGATCGAGGAGGACCCCGCGGCGGTCCACGCCCGGGTCCGCCAGCGCGAGGGCGTCCCGCCCCGGGACCTCGAGGCGTTCCGCCGCCTACTCGATCTTCGCTAGGACCCGCGCGAGCCCCTCGCGGAACCTCGGGATCGCCGGGTTGAGCCGCACCGCCGCCTCCCAGGCGCGCGACGCCTCGCGGAAGCGCCCCTGCTCGTAGAGCGCGCGGCCCAGGCGCGCGTGGGCGTCGGCGTGGTCGGGCTTGCGCTCGAGCAGGCTCCGGGCCGCCGTCTCGAGCGCCGCGTAGCGTTCCTGCGCCTCGAGCGCGTCCCAGAGCGCCACGTGCACCCGCGCCTCGTCGAAGCTCACCGCGAGCGCCGCGCGGCACGCCGCTTCCGCCTCCGCGAAGCGCCGCTCGGCGAGCAGCACGCGCCCGAGCGCCGCGTGCGCGACGAGCGTGTCGGGCTTGAGGCGGAGCGCCTCGCGGTAGGCGACCTCGGCCTCCGCGAAGCGGCGCTGCTCGGCGAGCAGCTCGCCGAGGTCGCAGTGCGCGCGCACGTACTCGGGCTTGCGGCGGATCGCCTCGCGGAAGGCCGTCTCCGCCTCCGCGTGCCGGCGCTGCCAGTAGAGCGAGACGCCGAGGCCGCGGTGGAGCGCCGGGTGCTCCGGGCGCAGCGCGAGCGCCTCGCGGTACGCGGCCTCCGCCTCGAGGTGGCGGCCCTGGCGGCCCAGGCCGAGGGCGAAGTTGGCGCGCGCCCGGAGGCTCGAGGGCTCGAGCCGGATCGCCTCGCGCAGCGCCGTCTCGGCGAGCGCGTGCTGCCCCTGGCGGCCGAGCGCGACGCCGAGCTCGTAGTGGAGGTCGCTGTCGTCCGGGTCGAGCGCGAGCGCGCGCCGGAACGCGGCGGCGGCGCCCGCGTAGTCGCCGAGCGCGCCGAGCGCGAGCCCGTGCGCGGTGTGCAGCTCGGGGTCGGCGGGCCGGTGCGCGAGCGCGGCGGCGTACGCGGCCGCCTCCTCCGCCCAGGCGCCCTGGCGGCGGAACGTGAGCGCCAGGCGGATCAGCGAGGGCACGTGGCGCGGCCGGAGCCGGATCGCCTCGCGGTACGCCGCCTGCGCGTCCTCGGAGCGGCCCTGGTGCTCGAGGGCGACGCCGAGGTGGTGGTAGGCCCGCGGGGCGTCCGGGGCCAGGCGGATCGCCTCGCGGAACGCCGCGGCTGCCTCCGCGAAGCGCCGGCGGCGGCGGAGCGCGAGCCCCAGGCGCTCGTGGAGCGAGGCGTCGTCGGGGCGCCGCGCGAGCGCCTCGCGGTACGCGGCGATCGCCTCGCGCGTCCGCCCCTGGCGCTCCAGCGCCTGCGCGAGCCCGGCGCGCGCCCGCGCGTCGCCGGGCGCCAGGCCCAGCGCGTCCCGGAACGCGGCCTCCGCCTCCGCGTACTGCGCCTGCTCGAACAGCGCGCCGCCGAGCTCGGCGTGGGCGGAGGCGGCCCCGGGCCGCGCCGCCACCGCCGCGCGGAAGGCGGCCTCGGCCTCCGCCGGGCGGCGCAGCCGGCGCAGGGCCAGGCCGAGGCCGAGCCGGGCGTTGAAGTGCCCGGGGTCCTCGCGCAGCGCCTCGCGGTAGGCCGCCGCCGCCTCGGGGAAGCGCCCGCGCCGCGCGGCGGCGAGGGCGCGCGCGCACAGGGAGTCGGCGCGCGCCACGCTCAGGCGGGCAGCACCGCGGTCGCCTCGATCTCGAGCAGGAGGTCGTCGCGCACGAAGCGCGAGACCTCGACCAGCGTGCTCGCCGGGCGGTGCGGGCCGAAGAATTCCTTGCGCACGGTGTTGATCGCCTCGCGGTCGGCCATGCGCCGCACGAAGACCGTCACCTTGCAGACGTCGGCGAACGTCGCGCCGGCCGCGGCGAGGCAGCGCCCGAGGTTCTCGTGCACCTGCCGCGCCTGCGCGACCACGTCGGTGCCGCCGACCGTGCGGCCCGCGGCGTCGGAGGCCACGCAGCCCGACACGAACACGAGGCGGCCCGCGCGGACGACGTGGGTGAAGTGGCTGATGGGCTCGGACATCCCCGGCACCCGGATCTCCTCGCGCTGCCCCAGCTCGGCCATGGCTCGCTCCTCGGGTGGGTCGTGACCTGGTACCGTCAGGCGATTGTAGCGCGGGATGGGGCTGGAGCCGGGGGCGGGAGTTGAACCCGCGACCTACTGATTACGAATCAGTTGCTCTGCCTCTGAGCTACCCCGGCGCCGGAGACTCACCGTACCATAGGCCGTTGCGTTTGACATCTCCGGACCGTCCCGCCGTCGCGTGGCTCCTGCCGGCGGCCCTCGTCGCCTACGCCGCGGTCGCCCTCGGGGCGCGTGCCTGGGGGCTCTCGTGCGCCAGCAGTGGGTGGCGCTCGCGTTCGCGGCGGGCGCGATCGCGCTGCTCCAGCTGGCGGCGGCGCGGCGCGCGTGGCCGCGCCTGTCGCCCCGGCGCGGTCCGCGCGGATGGTGCTAGAATGCCCGGGCCATGAAGTTCCTGTGCCTCGACTGCGACGCGCCGATGAAGCTCCACGAGACGACGGGTCCCGACGAGGGCTCGCTCAGCGTCACCTTCCGCTGTCCCGAGTGCGGCTTCCGCGTGGCGATGCTGACCAACCCGTTCGAGACGCAGATGGTGAAGAGCCTCGGCGTCAAGGTCGGCGCGCCCGCGGGGCCCGCGCAGCCGTTCGAGCAGCTCCGGAGCGCGCTCGCGCGCCCGCGCCCCGACGCGTTCGCCGGCGCCGCCGGCGAGGCGGCCGCGGCGGCGGGCCCCGGCTGCCCGTTCGCCGCGACGGTCAACGAGGGCGCGGCCGCGCCGCCCGCGGGGCCGCCGTGGACGCCCGAGGCCGAGGCGCGGATCGAGCGCATCCCCGCGTTCATCCGGCCGATGGCGCGCCGGGCGATCGAGCGCTGGGCCGCCGAGCACGGCCGCGCCACGATCGACGAGGCGGTGCTGGACGAGGCGCGCGGCGCCTTCGGGATGTAGAGCGCGATGACGAAATCGGACCTCGTCGTGCGCATGGCGCAGGCGGCCGGCTGGCCGAAGGCCGCGACCGAGCGCGCGCTCCGTGCGATGCTGGCGGGTGTCCGCGCCTCGCTCAAGCGCGGCGATCCCGTCACGCTCGTCGGCTTCGGCACCTTCTCGGTCGCGCGGCGCAAGCCGCGGACGATGAAGAACCCGCGCACCGGCCAGTCGGTCACCGTCGGGGGACGGACCCCGCGCTTCAAGCCGTCCAAGGAGCTCAAGCAGGCCGTCCGCTGACCGGTTTTTGCTTGCTGGCCGCGCCGGCCGCTCGCTAGAATGGCCCCAGTGCAGCCACCGCGCCTCCTCGCCTCGCTGGCGCTCTGCGCCGTCGTGCTGGCTCCCCTCGCCGCCTCCGCGCAGAACGGGCGCGCGGCCGCGGTGAACGGCCGGCCGCTCGTGCTCTCCGCCGAGGCCGTCCTGCTGCTCGACCCCGACGGCCGCACGCTCTACGCGAAGAACCCCGAGGAGGACCGCGCGCCGGCGAGCCTCGTGAAGCTCATGACGCTCTACCTCGTCTACGAGGACGTCGAGGCGGGACGCGCCGACCTGGAGGAGCTCGTGCTGGTCAGCGCGAACGCCGCGCAGACGCCGCGCTACCGCATGGGGCTGCGGGCGGGCGAGCACGTGGCGCTGCGCACGCTGCTCGAGGGCGTGGCGATCGCGTCGGCGAACGACGCCGCCACGGCGCTCGCCGAGCGCCTCGGCGGCGACGAGGCGACGTTCGTCTCGCGGATGAACGCCAAGACGCACGTGCTCGGGCTGAGCGACACGCGCTTCGCGAACGCCCACGGCCTGCCCGACCCGTTCCAGCGGAGCACCGCGCGCGACCTCGCGCAGCTCACCGCGCGGCTCCTCCACGACCACCCGGCGTCGCGGACGCTGCTGGGCGGCCAGACGTTCGTGTTCAACGGCCGCGTGCACACGCGGCACATCCCGCTGTTCAACGACCCGGGCGGCGTGCAGGCGCTCAAGACCGGGTTCACGCTGGAGGCCGGCTACAACCTGGCCGTCTCGGCGTGGCGCAACGGCCAGCAGTTCGTGATGGTCGTGCTCGGGGCGCGCACCCGCGCGCAGTCCTTCCTCGACGCGAAGAAGCTCCTGCACTACGCCTTCGTGGAGGCCGGGCTCGAGCCGGCCGGCGACCGCGCGCGCCCGGAGCCGAGGAAGCCGCCGTTCCGCGCCCGGCGCGCCGCGACGCACTAGCCGCGCCGGCCCGGCAGGAGGACTCCCCAGTGGCGATTCGGGGCTACGTGTTCGACGCCTACGGCACGCTGTTCGACGTCCACTCCGTCGTGGAGGCGGGGCGCGCGCTCACGCCGGACCCGGCGGCGCTGTCCGCCACCTGGCGGCAGAAGCAGCTCGAGTACACGTGGCTCCGTGCGCTGATGGGCCGCTACGAGGACTTCTGGGCCGTGACCGAGGCCGCGCTCCGCTACGCCGTCCGCCGGCTCGGCCTGACGGCGAGCGAGGCGGAGCTCGCGCGGCTCATGGAGGCCTACCTCTCGCTCGCGTGCTTTCCCGAGGTGGGCGCGGCGCTCGCGCGGCTCGCGGGGCGGCCGCGCGCGATCCTCTCGAACGGCGCCCCGCGGATGCTCGCGGCGGCCGTCGCCTCGAGCGGGCTGGGCCGCGACCTCGAGCACGTCATCTCGGTGGACGCGGTGCGGACGTACAAGCCCGCGCCGCAGGTCTACGCGCTCGGGCCCGCGACCCTCGGCGTCCCCGCGGGGGAGCTCCTGTTCGTGTCCTCGAACGCGTGGGACGTGGCGGGCGCGAAGGCGTACGGCTACCGGGTCGCGTGGTGCAACCGGACCGGGGCGCCCGAGGAGGAGCTCGGCGTGCGCGCCGACCTGGTGCTCCGCGGGCTCGACCAGCTACCGGTCTAGGAACTCGTTCGGCTGCTCGAAGACGCCGAGCACGACGCAGCCGTCGGGCGACCACGCCTCGTGCACCGAGCCCGCGCGGCGCCACACGAAGTCGCCCGCGCGGCAGGCGCCGTCCTCGTCCACCAGCGAGCCCTCGAGCACGTAGCTCTGCTCGACGCCGACGTGGCGGTGCGTGGGCAGGCGCGCGCCGGGCGCCATCCGCACGAGCGAGGTCTGCCGCCCCGTCGCGTCCTGGTAGAGCAGCTTCAGCGTGACGCCCGGAAAGCGCGTCGGCTCCCAGGCGATCCGCGAGACGTCGAGGTAGGTCGAGCGCGCCGTCTCCTTGACGATCATGGTGGGCCTCCCGCGCGGAGTGTACAAAAAAAGGCGGCCCGCCGGAAGCGAGCCGCCCGAGACGGTGTGCGGTCGGCGCCGCGCGCCTACTTCTTGCCGGCGAGCTTCCGGCGCTTCACGTAGCCCCAGATCTTCTTCGTCATGTCGGACGGCCCGATCGGCGCGCTCCCGAAGACGGACTCCAGCGTGTCCTTGCACCCCTTGAAGCAGATCGAGTACCCGCCGAACGCCTTCTTCTTCGCCATCTGCCCCCTCCTCCTTGGTGGTGATCGACCACGCGTCCCCTGACTGCCCGGGGGTATTACTACCACATGTACGAGGGGAGGAAAAGGGGAAATACCATCCGTTGGGGCGCCGCGCCCCTCCCAGGAATACCCTGGAGGGGTATCAGGGCGCCCGGGACCCCGCCGCTCAGCGGGCCGTCCAGCCGCCGTCGATGACGAGCGTGTGGCCGGTGACGTACGCGGCCTCGGCGCTCGCCAGGTACGCGGCCGCCGCGGCGACCTCCGCGAGCGTGCCGCGGCGCCCGGCGGGCGTGAGCGCGCGCATCGCGGCGTCGTCGCCGCCCACGCCCCGCATCACGGGCGCGTCGGCGCCGAGGATGCGCGTCGAGTTGGCGCGGAGCGCGGTGGCGATCACGCCCGGGCAGATCGCGTTGACGGTGACGCCCTGCGCCGCGTAGGTGATCGCGAGCTGGCGCGTGAGCCCGACGACGCCGTGCTTGGACGCCGTGTAGGCGGGCCCGCCGCCCGAGCCGACCAGCCCGGCGACCGAGGCGACGTTGACGATGCGGCCGGCCCCGCGCGGCAGCATCTCGGCGAGCGCGCGGCGGCAGGCGAAGAAGCTCCCCGTCAGGTTGATCGCGAGCACGCGCTCCCAGACCGCCGGCGTCAGCTCGTCGGCGGGCGCGTAGCCGTCCAGGATCCCCGCGGCGTTGACGAGGATCCCGAGCGGGCCGAGCTCCCGCACGGCCGCCGCCACCGCGCGATCGACGTCCTCCCAGCGGCTCACGTCCGCCTGGACGAGCGCCGCGCGGCCGCCCGCGGCGCCGATCGCGGCGACGGTCTCGCGCGCCCCCTCGGGCAGGAGGTCCACGACCGCGACGGGCGCGCCCCCGGCGGCGAGCGCCTCGGCGATGGCCCGGCCGATGCCCGAGCCACCCCCGGTGACGACGGCGCTGCCCGCCAGGAGGCTCATCCGAGGAAGAAGCAGATCGTCATTCGGGGCCCTCGCAGTGCGTGATGATAGCACGACCCGAGGGACCCGCCGGGAGCGCGGCGCCGGCGCCGCTTGCTCGCGCGCCCGATCGGGCGTAGCCTACCGTTCGATCGGAGCTTCTTCCACACCCGCGGGAGCTCGGGGAACCGGGCTGAGAGGGCGGCTGGCCGCCGCCGACCGCATGAACCTGACCTGGTTAATGCCAGCGAAGGGAGGCCACATGGCAGCGTCCCGCAAGGTCTACGTCGCCGGGTCCCGTCCCGGCATCCGCGTCCCCGTGCGCGAGATCACCCTGTCGGGGGGCCAGCCGCCCGTCCGGCTCTACGACACGAGCGGCCCCGCCACCGACCCCGACGCCCGGCTCGACGTCAAGCGCGGCCTGCCGCCCCTGCGCCTTGGCTGGATCCGCGAGCGCGGCGACGTCGAGGAGCTCGCCGGCCCGACGTCCGCGTACCGGCGCCTGCGCGAGGAGGACCCGGCGCTCGGCGGCGTCCGCTTCGCGAGCGTGCGCCGCCCGCTCCGCGCCCGGCCCGGCCACCGCGTCAGCCAGCTGCACTACGCGCGCCGCGGCGAGCTCACGCCCGAGATGGAGTTCGTCGCGCTGCGCGAGGGGATCGCCCCCGAGCGCGTGCGCGACGAGATCGCGCGCGGGCGCGCGATCCTGCCCGCGAACGTGAACCACCCCGAGACCGAGCCGATGATCATCGGCCGGAGCTTCCTCGTGAAGATCAACGCCAACATCGGCAACTCCGCGGTCGCCTCCTCGATCGAGGAGGAGGTCGAGAAGATGACCTGGGCGACCCGCTGGGGCGCGGACACGGTCATGGACCTCTCGACCGGCAAGAACATCCACGAGACGCGCGAGTGGATCCTGCGCAACAGCCCGGTCCCGATCGGCACCGTGCCGATCTACCAGGCCCTGGAGAAGGTGGGCGGGAAGGCCGAGGAGCTCACCTGGGAGATCTACCGCGACACGCTGCTCGAGCAGGCCGAGCAGGGCGTCGACTACTTCACGATCCACGCGGGCGTGCTCCTGCGCTACGTGCCCCTCACCGCCCGGCGCGTGACCGGCATCGTCTCGCGCGGCGGCTCGATCATGGCCAAGTGGTGCCTGGCCCACCACCAGGAGTCGTTCCTGTACACGCACTTCCGCGAGATCTGCGAGATCATGGCCGCGTACGACGTCGCGTTCTCCCTCGGCGACGGCCTGCGCCCGGGCTGCCAGGCGGACGCCAACGACGAGGCCCAGTTCGCCGAGCTCGAGACCCTCGGCGAGCTGACCACGGTCGCGTGGGAGCACGACGCCCAGGTCATGATCGAGGGCCCCGGCCACGTGCCGATGCACCTGATCAAGGAGAACGTGGACCGGCAGCTCGCGGTCTGCCACGAGGCGCCGTTCTACACGCTGGGCCCCCTCGTGACCGACGTGGCGCCCGGCTACGACCACATCACCTCGGCGATCGGCGCCGCGATGATCGGCTGGCTCGGCACCGCGATGCTCTGCTACGTCACCCCCAAGGAGCACCTCGGGCTGCCGAACCGGAAGGACGTCAAGGACGGCGTGATCGCCTACAAGATCGCCGCGCACGCCGCGGACCTCGCCAAGGGCCATCCGCGCGCGCGCGAGTGGGACGACGCGCTCTCCCGGGCGCGCTTCGAGTTCCGCTGGGCGGACCAGTTCGACCTCTCGCTCGACCCCGAGACCGCGCGCGCGTTCCACGACGAGACGCTGCCGGCCGAGGGCGCGAAGCTCGCCCACTTCTGCTCGATGTGCGGACCGCACTTCTGCTCGATGAAGATCACGCAGGAGGTACGGGACTACGCGGCGACGGCGGGCGTCGCCGACGACGCCGCGGCGCTCGCGCGGGGGCTCAGGGACAAGGCCGAGGAGTTCCGGAAGACGGGCGGCGAGGTCTACCGCCCCGCCTGAGCGCGGCGGCCGCCGGCCAGCGCGTCTCTCGACCGGGCCCGCAGAGCCCGCCACGCGCGCATGGCGCCGTGAAGCCACGCCACCGGGACGAACACGAGCTGGGCGACGAGCATCACGAACGAGAAGAGGTAGAGGCCCATCATGCCCGCCATCCCGCCGTGCAGGACGACCGCGCCCAGCAGCGCGAAGGGGCGGCTCTGCCGGCCCCAGACGAGGAACGCGTAGGCGACCTCGAAGAACATCGTGAAGTAGGTCAGCAGGTTGACGATCCAGAAGTTCCGCGCCAGCCACCCGACCGGCACGTTCGCGAACTCGTGGTTCGTCAGGGCGACCCACACGGCATAGCCCTGCCACCAGCTGTCCCCGTGGACCTTCTCCACCCCGGCGAAGAACATGATCGCGGCGAGCTGGATCTGGAGCAGGCGGACGCAGGCGCCGCGCCAGCGGCTCCCGTCCTGGTCGAGCGCCGCGGCGCCCCGCGCTGACCCCGGGAGCCGCGCCAGGCGCCGGCGATCGAGGCTGGCGGCACGACCGAGTGGCGCCAGGCAGAGGACGAACAGGAACCCGGCCAGGACGCTGTCGACCCCGTACTGGACGACGGGACTGCGGTGGGCGTAGGAGAGGTGGCCGGCGAGCACGGCCCACTTCGCCCAGGACGTCCGCCAGCCGAGCGTGAAGGCCGCGCAGGCGGCCAGGAAGACCGCGTGGAACAGGAGGAGCGGCCGGCCGGCCGGAACGAGGAACAGGAGCGACCACCCCCAGCGGTTGTCCGCGAGCGAGGTGACCGACTCGCGCGACACCCAGCCGGCGTCCGCATAGAGCGCGGCCAGGTGGCCGCTGGTGAAGCCGTAGCCGGCGAGCAGGGCCAGACCGAGGCCGATCCGGACGATCTCGAGCGGCAGCGCCGGCGTCTCGCGGAACCAGAGCCGGCACCAGCCCGACACCACGAGCCGTCCCGCGGCGAGCGCGAGCCTCACGGGCGCCCGCGCGCCGGGGCGGCGCAGGGCAGCGGCGGGAGCGTCTGGGTCTCGATGGACGCCTCGTCCAGCGGGCGGTGTCCGGCCACCCAGGCCTCGGGGGTGATCCGGAGCTGGCGGCGGACGTGGAAGGTCACGCTGAGCGGCCCGAGGCCGGCGTGCTTCGCGCACAGGTACCGCGCGGCGCTCGCCACGTGCCGCGGGTGTTCCGGCCGGATGGCCCGGTACACGTTGCTGAGCCGGAAGTAGGCGAGGCTCGTCCGCCGAAGGTCCTCGGTCAGGCGGAAGTCGTGCCGGCCGGCGGCGCTCTCGACCGTGTAGCGCACCAGGCGTCCCGGATCGGGGTTGGGCGCGAAGAAGTTCCAGTCGTTGTCGAGGAAGAGCGCCGCGAGGTACGGGTGGACGATCGGGTGGACCCGTCCGGTGAGATAGGACGCGGGGAAGGGCGCGACGAGGAGGGCGAGGGTGTGCCACGCCAGGAAGAGCGAGGCGCCGACGCAGGCGACGCCCCGGAGCGCCCGGCGGGCCTTCGCGATCGTCTCCGCTCCGGGCCCTCGGCGCTAGCGCCCGGGCATCGAGGGCGCGGCCTTCCGCTGCGAGCCCTGGCTGCCCGACAACAGCTTGGTCTCCCCCTGCACCTGCGAGGGCGCCGCGCCCCCCGGCACGGACGGCGTCTGCTTCCGCGCCGCGCCCTTGCCGCCCATGAGCAGCTTGGTCTCGCCTTCGACGCGCGAGGGAAGCGGCGCGACTCCCGTGAGGCTCAGGCTCCGCACCCCGGGGATGCGGCCCTTGAGCTGCTCGAGCTGGGGCCGGTGCTCGGGCGTGGCGATCCCGGACAGCTCGACATGGCCGTTCTTGACGCCGACCTTCATCTTGCAGTCCGCACAGCCCCCGAGGCTCGCCGCCACCGCCTCCCTGACCTTGAGGGCCAGGTCTCGATCCGCCCCCGGCCGGAGCGCGGGATCGATTTCGACCGTCCCCGCGGACGCGGCCGACGCCACGAGCAGCCCCGCGAGCCCCGCACACCGACGCACGACCTTCCTCAGCGTCATCGCAGCCTCCCTCCCGCGACACCCGAAAGGCGCGCGGCCGTCATCATATCAGCCTTCGAGCGGGCCGAAGCGCTCGACCCGCCGTGACGCCGGGGCGTTCTTTCCGGAAACTCAGTCGTCTTCCGGCACGATTTGATGCGTCGTGCGGATTGATTTTCTCTTGACAACGTGCGACGCGGGGCCAATAGTTCGCGCCGGCGCGGCTCCTCGTCCACTCACGGTTGTCTTCGTCGAGGCCGGGGCCGCAAGGGGCAGCCGGTATGGGCTGGAGAGGCTCCGGGGACCTTGGACCCGGCAGGCAGCAACGGACTCGGGAGAGCGCCCAGCGGGGCGACCCCCTGCGTTGTGCGGGCTTCGCGCTCCTGCTCGCCGCCGCGCTCCTCTCGCTCGTCACTCCCGTCCTGGCCGCGCACCCCCAGGACTCGCAGGACCCGCCCACGCACGAGCGAGCGGTCTTGGAGACGCCCGACGCCGAGCAGAACGTCTGCATCCGCGCCGGGCGCCGCGCGTGGGAGCCCGGCGCCGAGCAGGTCGTCGTCACCGCTCAGCCGGCCGCCACCGAGGGCGCCCTCGCGATCATCCCGAGCCTGACGGGCACGACGCTCGGCGAGGGCGAGGAGCAGCTTCCGGCCCCGGTCGTCCCGGAACGGATCAAATGGGACAAGCGCGGGGCGGCCTGAGATGAGACCCCTCCGCCTCGTCGCCCTCCTCGCCGCCTTGCTCGCCGCCCCCGCCGCCGCCCAGGGACCGCTCCCGGCGCCGGTCTCCCGCTGGAGCTTCGACGAGGCGGGCGGGAGCGCGGTGCTCGACGCCACGGGCACCGGCAACACCGGCGCGCTCGTCGGCATCGTGACCCGCGTGCCGGGGCTCATCGGCAACGCGGTCAGGTTCGACGGGCCGGTCGGGCGCGTCGAGATCCCCTCGAGTCCGAGCCTGGTGAGGTCGGGTGGGCACGTGACGTTCGAGGCCGTCGTCTACGTCGACGGACCCGCCCCCGCCGCCAACGCCGCGGCGGACGGGCTGAACGTGATCGCCGCCAAGACGCAGAGCGGCTTCCACGAGTACGGCTTCTTCCTCCAGTCGGGCACCGCCACCGTGGTCTGGACCGTCGCCGACGACGGCGGCAACGGCCGTCTGGCCGCGCCCGCGCCCCTCAGCCTCAAGCGCTGGCACCACCTGCTCGGCACCTACGACGGCGACCTCCAGAAGCTCTACGTGGACGGCGCCCTCGTCGCCTCGGCCGTTCGCGGGCCCGATTTGCTCGACGGCTCCGGGCCCGTCGTGGTCGGAGACTACGCGGCGCTCGACTTCCTGCAGGGGCCGATTTTCGGCACCGTGGACGTGGCCGCCGTCTACGACGAGCCCGTGGACGCGGCCACCGCGCGGGCGCTCGCCCAGGCGGCGCTGAACGTCCGCGGCTACGTGAGCAACCTGGCCGGCGCGAGCGTGTCGGTGATCGATCCGGCCACGGGCAGCCTCCTCGCCACCATTCCGGTCGGGGCGGAGCCGCACGGCGTGGCCCTCACGCCGGACGGCACGCGGGCCTACGTGGCCAACTTCGCGGACGACACCGTCTCCGTGATCGACACGCGCAGCAACATGGTCGTCGGAACGCTCTTCGGATTTTCGGGCCCCGTGAGCATCACGATTGCCGCCGACGGCAGCCGCGTCTACGTGGCGAGCCGCTCGGGCGACTTCGTCACCGTCCTCGACGCGGCCACGAACGGCGTCCTGCAGACCGTCTTGCTGCCCCCCGGGTCGCGGCCGTCGTTCATGGCGCTCTCGCCCGACGGTGACCAGCTCTGGGTCACCCACGAGCTCGACGCCGGCATCTCGATCGTGGACACGGCGACCTACGCGGTCACGTCCGCTTCGCCGCCGGGGCCGGCCGCCGAGATCGCGCTCGCGTCCGACGGCGCCCGCGCCTACGCGACGGGCTTCTTCCACGACCAGCTCTGGATCATCGACACCCTGAGCCTCACGACGCTCTCGCTCCCCGTCGGCGTCGCCCCGCACGGTGTCGCGCTCACGCCCGACGGCGCCCGCGCCTATGTGGCGAACCGGGGCACGACCGACCTGGTCCCCGTCCTGTCGAACAACACGGTGTCCGTGATCGACACCGCGACGGCCACCGTGCTCACGACGATCAGCGCCGGGCTCGGGTTCGGTCCGGAGTCGGTGGCGATCAGCCCGGACGGCACGCGCGTCTACGTGACCGCGCTCTTCTCCGACAGCGTGTCGGTCATCGACACGGCGAGCAACACCGTCGTCGGCACGATCCCGGTGGGCGCGATGCCCGCCCACATCGCCCTCGGCCCCGCCGCCGCCCTGGCGCCGCCGCCGCCGGTCACCACCGGCGCGATCCTCGGCCACGTGCGCGACAACTTCGGCAACCCGATCGGCGGCGCCACCGTCCAGCTCAACGCCGACCTCGTCGGCGGCACCTATGCGACCGTCACGACCGCGGTGGACGGGAGCTACGCCTTCTCCGGCGTGATCCCGGGGACGTACCGGGTCAGCGCCCAGGCCGACGGCTACGCGACGCAGTGGTACAACGGCAAGTCGGTCCACCACCTGAGCGACCACGTCGGCGTCACCGCGGGTGCGACGACGAGCGGCATCGACTTCGCGCTCGTCGCGGGCGCCGGCGGCATCGGCGGCCGCGTGACCGACGGGGCGGGCAACGGCCTCGCGGGCGTCCCCGTGAGCATCCACCTGGCGACCGGCGGCTACGTGCTGAGCGCGCTCACCGACGCCGCCGGCTACTACACGACCGGGCTGCGCCTGGGTCCGGGCTTCTACAAGGCGCAGGTGGACACGAACGGCTTCGTCCAGCAGTGGTACAGCGGCGCGGCGACCTTCGACACGGCGAGCGCGATCCCCGTGTCGGGCGGCAGCGTCACGCCCGGCGTCGACTTCGCGCTCGCCGGGGGCGCGGCGCGCATCGCCGGCACCGTGACGCTGGCGGGCTCCGGCGCGCCGCTCGCCGGCATCCAGATCGACGTCCTCGACGCCGCCACGAGCGCGGGCGTGGCCGGGGCGCAGACGGGCCCGGACGGGACGTACGCGACGAACCAGAGCCTCGCCCTCGGGCCGTACCTGGTCCGCGCGAGCGGCCCGGGCGTGGAGCCGCAGACGCTCGGCCCGTTCATGCTCGCGGCCGGCACGACGCTCACGGTCGATTTCGTGATGGCGCCGGGCGGGACCATCACGGGCACCGTGCGCCGCGCCGCCGACTTCGCGCCCGTCGCCGGCGCGATCGTCGAGGTCTACGACGCCGTCTCGGGCCTCTGGGTCGCCGGCAGCTTCATCACGCAGGCCGACGGGAGCTACGCGACGACGGGCCTCGCCCCCGGGCAGTACAAGGTCCGCGCGCGGACGCTCTCCGGGCTCGCGGCCCGGTACTACGTGGACTCGGCGACGATCGCCGGGGCGACGCCGGTCACCGTGAGCGCGGGCGCGACCACGCCCGGCGTGGACTTCGCGCTGGCGGCGGGCGGCGGCATCGTCGGCACGGTGACGAGCGGTGCCACGCCGCTCGGCGCCGTGAGCGTCGAGGTCTACGACTTCGCGACCAACGCGTGGCTCGATGCGGCCCAGACGGCGCCCGACGGCACGTACACGTTCGAGCGGCGCCTCGCGCCCGGCGCCTACAAGGTCCGCGCGCGCGCCGCGGGCTACGCCACCCAGTTCTCGAACGGCGCGCAGGCCTTCAACGCGGCCGCCGGGGTCGTCGTGGCCGCCGCCGTCGACACCCCCGTGAACTTCGACCTCACGCCGGGCCGCTCGATCACGGGCACGGTGCGGAGCAGCGGGATCCCGCTGGCCGGCGCGCTCATCGGCGTCTACGACAGCAACAACCAGTGGGTCGAGGGCTTCTTCACCTCGGGAGCCGACGGCACGTACACGACCGAGGGCCGGCTCAAGGGCGGCGTGAGCTACAAGGTCCAGGCGCAGCTCTCCGGCTACGCCACCCAGGTGTACAACGGCCAGCGCGCCGTCAACGCGGGCACCCTCGTGGCCGTGGGGGCGACCGATGTCGGCGGGATCGACTTCGCGCTCGTGCCGGGCGGCGGCTTCACGGGCACGGTCCGGGACACGTTCGGCAACGCGATCGCCGGGGCGATCGTGGACCTCTTCGACCCCGTGTCGGGCGCCTTCCTGCAGGGCGGCTTCGTCACCCGGGCCGACGGCACTTACGACACGGGGCGCCTGCTCACGGGGAGCTACAAGGTCAAGGCCCGGGTCGTCGCGCCGCAGTCGTTCGTGGACACGTTCCACACCACCGTGGTGGACGGCAGCGGGCTCGACCTCCGCACCGCCACGACGGTGACCGCCGTCGCCGGCACGGACCTGCCGAGCGTGGACATCGCCCTGCCGCCGGGCGGCAGGATCGCGGGGACGATCCGCACCCGTGGCTCGGGCCTCGCGATCGCCAACGCCCTCGTGGTCGCGTCGCGGCTCCAGGCCAACAACTTCTCCGGCACCTTCTCCACCCGGACGGACGCGACCGGCGCCTACGAGCTCCGGGGGCTGCGCGACGGCGAGTGGGTCCTGCGCGTCGAGGCCGCCGGCCACCAGGTGGGCCACCACAGCGGCAGTCCCGACGCCACCGTCCCGGACAACGCCGCGGCCACGCCCATCAAGATCACCGGCGCCGGCACCGTGAGCGCCGTGGACCTGAACCTCGCGCCGGGGGGCGGAAGCATCAGCGGCCGCGTGACGCGGATCGGGAGCGGCACCCCCGTGCCCACCAATACGCAGGTCCAGGCCCTGATCGGCGCGGGCAGCGTGTTCCCGCGCGCCAATTTCGTCACCGGGGCCGGCACCGACGGCAACGGCAACTACACGATCTCGGGCCTGCCGCCCGGTCAGTACCTGGTCCAGGCTGCGAGCACGGGCGCGACGGCCGTGGGCTGGTATCCGACCGAGGCGATTTCCGCCGCCTCGGCGTTCTCGGTCACCGTGACGGACGGCGCGACGACGGCCGGCATCGACTTCGCCGTGCCGACCTCGCTCCGGACCATCAGCGGCACGGTCAGGGACACGAGCGGCAACCCGATCCGCTTCGGCACCGTCGGCGCCGTCAACCCGTTCTTCCAGTTCACCATCCGCGGCGCGGCGCTGAACGGCGACGGCACCTACACGATCGGCGGCCTGCCGCCCGGCAAGTATCTCGTCCGGGCGACGACCGAGACGACCTACGAGCAGCGGATGTACCCCGACGAGACCGTCGTGCCCGCGGGGACGCCGGTGGACGTCACCGTGGCCGGCCAGAGCGGGATCGATCTCGTCCTGCCCGCCACCGGCAGCACGATCGCCGGGCGCGTGCTGACCCTGAGCGATCCCGACAACCCGCTCTCGCCGCTGGTCCCGGTGCCCGGCGTGCAGGTCAGCGTGCGCAACTTCACCGACAACAACGCCGGGAGCGCGATCACCCAGCTCGACGGGACCTACCTCGTCCGCGGCGTGCCACCGGGCGAGTACAAGCTCCGGATGCAGAACGGCCCCGACACCCTCCGGACGCCGCCCGGCCCGGGCTTCACGATCCGCTATTACACCGCGAGCGGCACCGGCGCGGCCGTCTTCGACGACGGGAGCTTCGTCCACGTCGACCCCGGCTCGGCCGTGACGGGCATCGACCTCACCATCGCTCCGGCGACGGGGCGCATCACCGGCACGGTGACCGCCGAGGACACGGGCGCGGCCGTGGTCAACGGCGCCGTTGCGATCCGCGAGTCCACGAGCGGCGCGATCGTCGGGACCGCGGTGACGCGGGCCGACGGGACCTTCGTCGTGGACAACCTCGCCCCCGGCAGCTACAAGCTCCGCGCCTCGGCACCTGGCTTCGCCGCGCAGTGGTGGTCCGGCCAGGACACGCGCGAGGCGGCCGACGAGATCGCGGTCGCCGCGGGCACGGTCGGCGGCGTCGACTTCGTCCTGACGCCGAGCCAGGCCGCCTTCAGCGGCTTCGCGTTCGACACGGCCAGCCAGCCGCTCAGGGACGTCGCGATCACGCTCTACGACGCCGCGACCTTCGGCGTGGACGCCGACGGCCTGGTGACCGGCTTCGTCACGGGCGTGGGCGTCACCGACTCCCAGGGGCGCTTCGTCGCCGACAACATCAAGCCCGGCAGCTACCTCGCCCTGGCCCGGGCGCTCGGCTACGCGCGCGTGTACCACGGCCAGCGACCCGACGCCGCCAGCGCCGCGCTCTTCCCGATCACCGTGACGAGTCCGCCGGGTCCGGACGCGCCGTCGGTGACCTTCACCATGACGCGCACGTCCGACGTCCGGGGGACGATCAGCTACACGGGCCCGCAGGTTGGGGCGCTCAGGATCGGCCTCTTCTGCGACCCCGGGCTGACGGAGCGCGTGTACGGTCTCGTCGTCCCGTCGCCGGTCTTCCCCCAGGCCTACCAGTTCGGCTCGCCCGCGCCCGACACCCGCGGCCTCCTGCCCGCGGCCGTCGCCTGCCCGGCGAGCGAGGCGTACTTCGTGGCCGCGTTCGTGGACAGCACCCCCAACGGCGCGCGGGACGCGACCGAGCCCGCGGGCGCGGTCGGCGGCGTGCCGCTGGCGGAGAACGCCACGGCCAGCGGCACCGACCTCACGCTGACCGACCCGGCCGTCACCTTCGCCGACGTCTCCATCACCAAGACGGCGTTCCCGATCGTGCCGATCCTGCTCGGCGGTCAGCTGACCTACACGCTGACCGTCGGCAACGCGGGACCCGGCATCGCCAGCGGCATCGCGCTCTCCGATCCCCTGCCCGCCGGCACGGCCTTCGCCGCGATCAGCGTGCCCCAGGGCGTGTGCGTCACGCCGCCGGTGGGCGAACCTGGCACCGTGAGCTGCGCCCTCGGCGCCCTCGTCGCCGGCGCGAGCAAGACCGTCACGCTCACCGTGGCGACGACCGCGACGGGCTCCATTGACAACACGGCCACGGTGACCACGACGTCCACCGATCCGAATGGCGCCAACAACAGCGCGAGCGCTCCCGCCTCCGTCTTCGAGACGGGACGCATCACCGGCCGGGTCACCGCCACCGACGGCGTGTCGCCGATCGCCGGCGCCTTCGTCGAGGTGTTCGACGCCGGCACGGGCGCCTGGGTCGCCGGCGGCATCGTCACGGCCGGCGACGGGACCTACACGACCGGCGAGCTCACCCCGGGGCAGTACAAGGTCCGCGCCAGCGCGTCGATCCCCGGCCTCGCCGCGACGTTCTACGCGGGCGCCCCGAACCTGACCCTGGCGACGGCGGTGACGGTGACGACGGGCGCCACGACGCCGAATGTGGACATCGCGCTCGCGGCCGGCGGCGGCATCGTCGGCACCGTCAGCAGCGGCGGCACGGCCATCGCGTTCGCGGGCATCGAGGTCTACGACGCCACGACCGGCTTCTGGGTGGACAGCACCCAGACCTCGACCGACGGGCTGTACACGTTCTCGCAGCGCCTGGCGCCCGGCACCTACAGGGTCCGCGCGCGGGCGAGCGGCTACGCGACCGTGTTCTCGAACGGCGTGCAGGCGTTCAGCGCGGCGGCGAACGTCCTCGTGGCCGCCGGCGCCGACACCACGGTGGACTTCAACCTCACGGCGGGCCGCTCGATCACGGGCACGGTGGCGAGCGGCGGCGTCCCACTGCAGGGCGCCTGGATCACCGTCTTCGACGCCAACAACCAATGGGTCGAGGGCGTGGCTTCCGCGGCCGATGGCACGTACACGACCGAGGGGCGCCTGCTGCCCGACCGAAGCTACAAGGTCCAGGCACAGCTCGACGGCTACGTCACCCAGGTCTACAACGGCCAGCGCACGCTCGGCGCCGGCACTCTCGTGGCCGTGGGCACGACCGACGTCGCCGGGATCGATTTCAGCCTGGCGCAGGGCGGCGGCTTCAAGGGCACGGTCAGGGACACGAACGGCACCCCGATCGGCGGGGCGATCGTGGATCTGTTCGACCCCGTGACGGGCTTCTTCCTCGCGGGCGGGCTCCCCACGGCGGCCGACGGCACCTACGACACCGGCCGGATCCTCGGCGGTGCCTACAAGGTGAAGGCCCGCGTCCCGGCGCCCCTGTCTTTCGTGGATACCTTCCACACCACCGTGCCCGACGGCAGCGGCGTGGACCTCAGGACGGCGACGACGGTGACGGCCGTCGCCGGCCAGGACGTCCTCGGCGTGGACATCGCGATGCCGCCGGGCGGGCGGATCAGCGGGACGATCCGGACGCGCGGCACGCTGGCGCCGATCGCCAACGCGTCGGTGTTCGTGGGGCGGGTCGCGGCGAGCAACTTCTCCGGGGCCTTCTTCGTGCGGACCGACGCCGCCGGCACCTTCGAGGTCCGCGGGCTGCGCGACGGCGAGTGGACCGTCCGCGTCGAGGCGGCCGGCCACATGGTCGGCTACTCCAGCGGCGTCCCGGACGCGCCCGGCCCCGACGGCGGTGTGGCCCTGCCGATCGCGATCAGCGGCGCCGGCACGGTGAGCCCCGTGGACCTGCACCTGACCCCGGGTGGAGGCCGGATCAGCGGCCGCGTCACGCGGAGCGGCGGCGGCGCCGTGCCCGCGGGCACGCAGATCCAGGCCCTCATCGGCGCTGGCAGCATGTACCCGCGGGGCAACTTCGTGACCGGCGTCGGCACCGACGGCAACGGCAACTACACGATCTCCGGGCTCCCCCCGGGCGTCTACACGCTCCAGGCCGTCGGCAACCAGTTCGCGAACGGCACGGCGATGGGCTGGTACCCGACCGCGGCGACCTCGCCCGCCTCGGCGGTGCCCGTCACCGTGGTGGACGGCGCCACGACCGCGGGCGTGGACTTCTCGGTGCTCGGCCTGACCGGCGGCGCCTCCCGGCCGTTCACCACGACCACCGCGCCGTCGCGCAGGGTCCCGAGGATGGCCGGCGCCTCGACGAGCATGGAGGCGTCGAGGACCAGGGCGTGGTCGGCGCGCTCGATGTCGCAGCGGAGGCGGATGGGCCGGTCGTCGACCCGGAGGTAGGCGGTCACCGGCGCGCCCCGGCGCTCCACTCCGAAATGCGGGAAGGCCTGGACCCATTTACCCTCCCGGAACAGGGCCTCGGCCAGGACATGCGTGGCGACAACCGC
>Ga0209321_10000800_pt1 | contig 20937 bp, 20 predicted proteins | sample Rifsed16ft4_FD_184012 | JGI IMG/M metagenome (GOLD analysis project Ga0209321, IMG submission 184012) | Soil microbial communities from Rifle, Colorado, USA - sediment 16ft 4 - CSP-I_5_4 (version 2) | ecosystem: Environmental > Terrestrial > Deep subsurface > Rock core/Sediment | place: Rifle...
GGCCGCTTTTACAAATACGCGCGTGAAAGTTAGCAAATCCTAAAGGTTTTGAAAACCTTTAGGATTTAGGAGAAACAATATGCCAAAATGGTCAATGGTCATCGATTTGGATAAATGCGTAGCCTGCCAGGGATGCAGCATCGCCTGTCGTTTTGAGAACAATACCCCGGTGGTCGGGCCCGAACAGGCCGAACTGGGACGTGCTGTGCTCTGGAATGACGTCTTCCCCATGCCGGTCAACCCGACCGAGGAAACCGGGGAGTATCCCAATGTCAAATCTCAGTATATGACACGCCCGTGCATGCACTGCGAAAATGCGCCCTGCATCAAAGTTTGCCCGGTGGGCGCCACCTTTATCAATGAGGAAGGGATTGTCGAGCAGAATTACGCCCGCTGTATCGGCTGTCGCTTCTGCACGGTCGGCTGTCCTTACGGCGTTCGTTACTTCAACTGGTTTGAGCCGCAGTGGGAAACCCCGCTGGCTGAACACCTTAATCCCGACCGCGTGGAAGGTAAGGGTGTGTTGGAAGGTCCTGCGGTGCGTCCGCTGGGCGTGGTGGAAAAATGCACATACTGTATTCACCGTCTGAAAAAAGCCCACGCCCAGGCTGAGGCTGAGGGCCGCGACTTTCGCGCCGACGAGTATGTGCCAGCCTGCGTGCAGACTTGCACCGGCAAGGCGCGCTTCTTCGGCGATCTCGATGACCCGAACAGCACGGTCTCGCAACTCTCCATGAACCCGCGTTCCTTCCGTCTTTTGGAAGACGCGGGCACGCATCCCAAGACAGTTTACTTGAGGGAGGGCTAAACCATGTTACGCGTAGATTCTGAACTCAAACAAAAGCTGATTGACCCCCTCTTTGCGCCGCTTGACCGTAACTTCATACTCTCGGCCGGCGTACTGCTGGCGCTGATTGGTTGGGGCGCACTTATGTATATCCGTCAGGTGTTTCTCGGCTTGGGCGTCACAGGCATGGGACGCCCGGTGTATTGGAGCATGTACATCGTCAATTTCGTGTTCTTCATCGGTATCAGCCACGCCGGGACGTTAATCTCTGCCATCCTGCGTGTGACCGGCGCCGAGTGGCGGCGCCCCATCACACGCGTGGCTGAGGCAATTACCGTTTTCGCCTTGATCGTCGGCTCCATGCAAATCCTGATTGACATGGGTCGCATTGACCGCCTGGCTTTCACGGTCATTTTTGGTCGCCTGCAATCACCCATTATTTGGGACATCATTTCGGTGACGCTCTACCTGCTCGGCTCTGTGACGTATCTCTTCCTGCCGCTCATGCCCGACCTGGCGATCATCCGCGACAACCTGCCTGAGAATGTACCCGAATGGCGACGCAAGTTATACACTATCCTTTCCCTAGGCTGGAGCGGCACGAAAGAGCAGTGGGTGCGCCTTGAGAAAGCGATTGCCTTCATGGCCGTCTTCATCATCCCGGTAGCCGTCTCGGTGCATAGCATCATCTCCTGGATTTTGGCGACCACTCTGCAACCCGGCTGGCATTCCACAATTTTTGGACCTTACTTTGTCGCTGGCGCCATCTTCTCCGGCATTGGCGCGCTCTTCATTGCCATGACCGCCGTCCGCAAAGTCTTTGGCCTGGAAAAATATATCGCTCAAAAACAATATCGTAACCTGGGCCTGCTTTTCATCGCCATGAATGCCATCTGGTTCTACTTCACGTTTGCCGAGAACCTGGGTATCGCCACCGGCCAACAAATCTATGAAATGCCCATCCTGGCCGTCAAATTGTGGGGCGAATTTGCGCCCACCTTCTGGGTGATGATCACCTGCATGGCTGTCGCTTTCTATATTCTTGTAGTGCCGCCCATGCTCAAAAAACAGACCGAACAACGCGCCTTTATCTTTCAGCCGCGTTTTGCTATTGGTTCAGCCATTGCCGTCGCTGTCCTTGCCGCTTTGCTGGTTGCCCCCAACTTGGTCGGCGCTCCCGTTCTGGCTATTAGCGGCAATGCAATGGTATCCACCATTTTGTGGATCTTACTCATCCTAATCGTCTTTGGTTTCCTACTGGGTGTTAGTCAATGGCTCAAAGCCAATCCGGTGACATCCACCGTCATCGCTTCGGCGTTGGTCGTCATTGGCATGTGGCTGGAGCGTTGGAACATTATTATCCCAACTGTCACACATCCCATGCTGGTGCCTTATGCTACCTATACCCCCAGCCTGACCGAAATTTCCATTATGGTCGCCTCTTTGGCTGGCCTTGTGCTGATGTTCATGATCTTCTTCAAACTCTTCCCGGCCATCTCCATTTGGGAACTGGCTGAGGGAAGCGTAATTGAAGAAGCGCAAAAACAGGTTGTCATCCCCGAACCGGAGCCAAGCGATACGCGGCGCCGTTGGGGTTTACGATAATTTCTTTCGATAAAAGGAGTTTGATATGTTGCCCGATCCTCTGCTTGTTGTCCCGATTTTATTCGTCCTTCTGCTGGTCGTTGTTCCTGCCATCAAAATCGTGTGGCAATACCAACGCGGTGTTGTGTTCCGCTTTGGCAAGTTGCGCGGCGAACGCGGCCCGGGGTTGAACTTCATCGTCCCGTACATTGACCGCATGATCAAAGTGGATATGCGCGTTGAGACCTTGGTCGTCCAGCCGCAGGAAGTCATCACCCGCGATAACGTAACCGTGCAGGTTGACGCGGTGATATTTTTTCAGCCGGTGCATGCCACCGATACGATCATCAAAGTAGGGAATTATGCCAAAGCCACCAGCCAGATCGCGCAAACAACCCTGCGGAGTGTGCTGGGGCAATCGGACCTGGATGAACTGCTGGCGCACCGCGATAAGATCAACGAGCGCCTGCGCGAGATCATTGACGGTCAGACTGAGCCGTGGGGTGTCAAAGCCAACATCGTCGAAGTCAAAGATGTGGTTCTGCCCGAAGTGCTCCAACGCGTCATGTCCCGCCAGGCGGAAGCCGAGCGCGAGAAACGCGCCAAGATCATTCATGCGGAGGGCGAACTGATCGCCTCCAAATCACTGGCGGAGGCTGGCGAGAAACTAGCCGCATCTCCAGCCAGCCTGCAATTGCGCTACATGCAAACCCTGGTCGAAATGGCGGGCGAAAAGAATGCCACCATCCTGCCGATTCCGCTGGACCTCCTGCGCGAATTTACTAAGGCCCTCAAGTAAGCGAAACAATGTCCCATCCTGACCGCGCCGACCTGTACGCCTTGCTGGCTGAAACCCTAGCCGAACCGCCGGATTGGATGTCTCTGTCCGGGCGGGAGTGGCCGCTTTTCGAAACAGTGACAGGCCTGGCATCCGAATCGGCGGTGGCGCGTCGTCACCTGGACCTGTTGGCGGGCATCCCCTCCGAGGGGCCTGATCAGCGCCGGGAGCGTTACGCCGCCCTCTTCGCTTCGGGGAGACCGCGTTTCTGGTTGTACGAATCCGCCGCGAAAACAGGGAAGATCCTCAGCCCGCAGACTTTTGAAATGGCGCGCCTATATCATGCCGCAGGTCTGGAGGCGGCTGGCGCGGAACTTCCCGATCACATCTCGCTCGAACTGGCGTTCCTGGCGCACCTGGTAGGACGAGATACTATCTCTTCCTACGAACAGCAATTTCTTGAAAAACATGGGGCGTGGATGATCGATCTGGGCCGCGCCCTAAAGCAATCGGGCGACCTCGTGTATGCCCCGCTCGGTCAGTTGCTTGCAGATTGGTTGACCGAACAGATGACTTTGCCCGCTCAACCCGTGACTGCTACGCGTGACGCAGTACGCAATATGTTGCTCCCTGTCGTTCTCCGCGCCGATGACTGTACCCTGTGCGGCTTCTGCGCCCAGGTCTGCCCAACACGCGCGTTGAAAGTCATGCAGAATGCTGAAGGCAACTTTTTGTCGCTCAACACAGCAGAGTGCGTTCACTGTACCAAGTGCGAACGTATCTGTGAATTTCATGCCCTGAAAATGAGCCTTCCTGCTCCAAGCGCAGGCGAGCCTCTCATCCTGCGCCAATCGCCGCATGTCCGCTGTCAGAAGTGCGAAAAACCAATTGCCAGCCAGGCTGAAATGAACTATATCGTTTCTCAAATCGGCGAGGCTCCCTGGCAACATCTGTGCCTGAATTGCCGCGCCGGCCTTTACGTTTAATTATTGGAGGTTGTCATGAATTTCCCGATGGAACACCCCATTTTTCAGTTTTTCTACTGGCTGGTCAACACCCCCGGCGTGGGAAGCGCCATCGTTGCTCTCGCTGGTACCGGATCACTGCTATTTTATTTCCTGACCCTGCGAAGCATCCGCTCAGCAAAAGATGAACCGGGCGCAACTTACACCTATCCCACGCCTGCGTTGCACCGGCACGAAGAAGAATAATCCAGTATTCTTTTTGTTGGGTTGGACAGCCTAGTAGGCTGTCACATCAGAATCTTTGGATTAAGAACTTTATAATTTGACGCGCGCATCGGCAGTCGTGAACAGTCACGTAACCTTAACAACCTCGCCAGAAATTGGGCACATTTCATTTGCCGGGCCGAGCAGGTTCCAAGCGAGGTTGGTTTTTCAAGGCGCTGTCTTAGCTCATCACTGAGTTCGAATGGTTAATTTGTGTTCATCGGGTTGCCCTCTGCCTTGAGTCTATCCATAGCTCGGGCATGCCGCAAGATGCTTATTTTTTTAAACGTTCACAGTCTCCTAGTTATCTAATGCACCTGCCGCAATCCAGTCCAGGATAATTTTTAGTTCACTGTCTGGCAGGATGCCCATGGGGGGCATAAGGCCGCCCAGTAACCCCTGCAAACGTTGAGCCAAAATACTGTTAGTTGTATCACCAGGAATGACCACCGGACCGCTGACACCACTGGCCATCACGCTCTGATAAGAGGATGAATCCCAGCCACCAAGTTTTGTTTGTGGATTATGGCACATCGCGCACTTGGCCTGGAATATTGGCGCAACCTGGCTCGAGAAACTGACCGCGCCGGGCGTTCCCGCACTGGCTACTTTAGGGTCGAAACCTCGGATGTATTGCACCAATCCATATACTTGAGTGCTGGATAGTAGATCGCCCCACGCAATCATCGCTGTGGCATCATGTCCATTATTGATCACTTCGAACATAGCCTGATCATCGTAGCGGGATTGGAATTCCTGTGTGTTAAATGCCGGTCCAATGGCGCCTTCACCCTGCGACCCATGACAGCTCGAACATACGTTAGTAAAAATTTGCGCTGCACTTAGATTTGATTGAGAGGAGCCAGCAGCGTTATTGGCATTGAGGGTCACCGGCGATTCAACGGGCGGGTTGGATTCCCAATTGCGGATGAAGGCTACAACTGCATCAATCTGATCGGAATTCAAGGGACCGCCGTATGAGTCTCCAAAGGGGGACATTCCAAAGTTTGGCTGTCCCTGTGAAATGATATTTCGCAGGGTGGCATCATCACGGGTTTTCAGATAATCCGCTGAACTGATTGGGGCGATAATGTCGCCTGGGCGCGTCGGGTTTGGACCGCCCTCTCCATATTGTTCGTGACAAACTTTGCAGTTCGCGGCGTAGATACTTGCTCCGGCGGCAGCCCCGCCGCCTTTGCCGGTCGCCAGTGTGTATTTCACCAGTGCATCCAACTGTTGCGGAGTGAGGATATCGCCCCACACCGGCATGGTGATATGTGCGCCGCCTGTGTTAATGATTTTAAGGGCGCTCTCTTTGTCGGGTGCAATTGGCACTTTATCGCCATGGCAGGTTGCGCAATGTTGTCCAAAAAGATTCGCTGTGCCAGCAGGGGCCGTTTTGGGATCAACTACATAAGCGGCCAACACACTAACATCTGACTCGCTCAACGTAGCCTTCCACGCGGGCATGTCCAAATGCTGCCCACCTTTTACGATCAGAGAGCCCAATTCCTCTTCGGTACCATTAAATGCAACACCCTGACCATGACATCCGGAGCAATTCACAGCAAAAAGACGCTGACCATCTGGCGCAGCCAGGAAGTTGAGTAATGCATTTTTTTCATCTGCGGAAAGGGTATTCTGCCAGTCGGGGATCTTTACTTCCTTATGAGGCGGATAATTGGTCCCCTCACCAAAAACTCGTTGTAATTCCAAAGGATTGCCAGTGGCCTGGATTGCGTTCTCGTGGCAACCACTACATTCGCGGGTAAACAGGACACTGCCATTGGGAGAAAGGATGAAGCCGACAAGGGCATCAATTTCATCGGTGCTCAGATCGCCGCCCCAAGCCGGCATACCCTGATGATTTCCAGCAGCGATGATCTGGTGCAAATCTGTGCCAGCAGGAACATCCATGCTGGGGCCATGACAATTGGCGCAATTCTTGGCGTATAAAGCGGCTGACTGGTCAACAGCAACGGCTTCTTGTGGTGGCGGCGATTCCTTGACAGCCAGGAAAGTCAAGGTCCCTATCCCAGCCACGACCACCAGAGCCGAAATACTGGCAAAGGGCCGATTCATGAAATGGCGTTTCGGGCTTTTATCAATAAAAGGCAGGATGAACAGAAGCAAAATAAACAAGCTGGGAAGAACCATGGCCCCGATGACTTCCAAATTCCCGGGGAAATACTTCAGTAACTGGAATAGGAAGAGGAAATACCATTCCGGGCGGGGTGTATAGGATGTATCGTTTGGATTTGCCCTGGCTTCAACCGGCGCCCCAATAAAGTACACAAGCGCCACCAGAATAATGAATACGATCAGTACTACAATCGTGTCCTTAAAAATAATATCCGGGAAAAAGGGCACACCTTTTTCCTTGGCTTCTTTATATTTTTTATCGTAGGCTTTTTTCTCTTGTTCGTTCATGGCTCACTCTTCTTCCCTTGATGGCACAGCTGTGATGCCAATACGGATGACCAGATAAAGATGAACAAACACCAGAGTTGCCAAAGACGCCGGCAATACCCAGATATGGGTGCCAAAAAAGCGCGCCAATGTCACCGCCGATAGTTCATCTCCGCCACGTGCAATTCGTAACATCCAATCACCTACTACCGGGGCAACTCCGGCAATCTGGGTGCCAACGGTTGTTGCCCAATAAGCTTTTTGATCCCATGGCAGCAAGTATCCGGTAAAGCCAAAGCCGATCACAATCAGGAAAAGAAAAACACCTGTTATCCAGGTTGCCTCACGCGGATATTTGTAAGCGCCAGAGAAGAATACACGCAACAGATGAGCAACTGTAACCACAACCATGGCGCTGGCGCCCCAGTGATGCAATCCCCGGATGAACCAGCCGGCAGGGAGTTGGGTGGAAATGTAAACAACACTGTCATAGGCATGATCAGGTGTGGGAACGTAATAAAGCGTGAGTAAAATTCCAGTGACACCCTGAAGTATGGCTAAAAACAGGGTAGCACTACCCAATGTATAGAACCAATTCACGTGGGGAATTTTGCGCAGGAAGATCGCTTCCCAAATTGCGCGCCAGCCAAACCGATCATCCAGCCAATTTACAAGATTCAAAATCATGTCAGCCTCGCTTTACAAAAAGAACACCGTCCTCAACCTTGCTCTCGAAACGATCAAGAGGGCGAGGCGGAGGGCCGGATACTACACTACCGTCTTTTGCAAAGACACCATTATGGCATGGACAAAAGAAACCCTCCTGGTCAGGAATCCAACGCACGCGGCAACCCAAATGTGTACAGATATTGGACATCGCAACAAAATCCCGGCTATTCGTAGTCAATACGTAAACTGAGAATTCCTCTTCGGCATTGATCCAACCTGTTTGCTTTTCAATCACTGTCTTGAAAAGGGTTGGAATATTCACCTCAACCTTATTCACCGATCCCAGGCGGATCCACTCATCAGTCTCTTTTTGTAGCGCAGGACCAACTACATAAGCGATTGCCGGCAAGCCAATCGCTGCACCAATCACCCCGCTGATCGCCGCAATGACAGCCTTCATGAAATCACGCCGACCCATCTTACCTTCTTGAGATTTGTCCATAACCTATTTCTCCGTTCCGATAGATTTCCAACAAAATTCTTCGATGCATCCGAACCCTGGGAAAATTCCGCTTACTATTCCAACGCGCCAGCCTCGATCCACTCAATCACTTGAGCAATTTCCTCAGGAGTTAGCTGACCCTGATGGCCGCCCGCCTGTTGTTTTGTTACAAGCAAACTGTTAGCACCATCACCGGGTATGATCACCGGGCCGGAATTGCCGCCATTCATTGCATCTGCAAATGTTGTGAGATTCAGCCCACCTAACGCACCTGCTCCATGGCAGGATCCGCATTTCGCCTGGAGCATCGGGCCAATGGATCCCTCCCATGTGAGGGCTGAAGCGGGAGTCGATGGCGTGGAATCAGTGGTCGGCTGAGTCTGAGTGGCAAGTGGGGTCTCGGTCGGTGGGAGTGTGGGAGTTAGCGTCGGTGCTGGGGTCGGAGTCTGCGGTACGAACACTTCCACGGTTGGCACCTGTCTCTCGGTTGTTGTGAGGGCTGTCTGCTCTGAATTGACAAAGCCATATATGCCGCCAAGCATGAAGAGCGTCAGCACTGCTGCAACAGGCAGGTAAACCCTCTCGCGTTTGCGGAGTGCGACAGGGTCAACCGGGCGTTCCGCCACGCCTGCTTTGATATCTGCGAGTTCAAGCGGATGCTCATGGAGCATCTCTTCTTCGCTCATCTCGCCCGTCCACATGGACTTGTTGAAGCGTTTGATATGAACGCCGTACATATGCCAGATAATAATGGCAAGAACAGCAAGCAGCGCTTCACCGCCATGTGCGGCCTTTGCAGCGGGAATCACTTCACCGGGCAGGAAACTTGCAGTAGTGATCGGGTTCCACATCATGAAGCCTGTTAGGCCCATGACGATCGCTCCCCAGACGAAAGCCCAGTATTCCATTTTTTCTTCAAAGGTGTAACGTCCCATCTGCGGGAGGGACTTGGCCAGACCGATGTTATACATGAGGGCCTGCCAGCCATCCTTCACATCCTGCAGGCTGGGCAACATGCTTAGCCGCGTGCGCCGGACATACGCCATATAGCCAAAGACGATGATGTGCCAGGCAGTGCCAAGCATCATCACTACGGCGGCAAAATGATGAATCGTGCGCAGGCTCTCGATGCCGCCAAGGAGATTCACGAACGCAATCGAAAGAGGTGCACTGGAAAATTTTTGGGGCAGACCTGTAAGACCCAGCGTGGTGAACGAGAGCAGCATGGCAAGATGCTCCATGCGACGCGCAAGCGGGAAACGCTGATAGGTACGAGTGGTTGTCTTGCTCATTTGCCTGCTGTTCCTTTCGCGTGCGCTCTACGCACAATAAACCGGCGATAGATGTCGGTCAACACATACAAGGTCATGCCTCCCAGAACAGCAGGGATGAAGAATTTATAGAACAGGTTGACGAAATACACGAGCGGGAACACTTGAGGGCTGGGTTCGTAGTGGCTCATCCATGAGTCAGTGAAAGTCGCTGTCGTGGCATTAGGATGACATTGCTGGCATTTGACGAGCAAGTTTTTCTTGAAAGCAATGCCCGCGTTGGGATCATCCACCTTGAGGATGTCATGAATGCCGTGACAATCGGTGCAGACGGGTTTATTCGTTGGCTGGTCGGGATAGTTCTCTTCGAACATTTTCACAGTCGTGCCGTGGAAATCAGAGACATAAGTATTCAACACGTTTGTCGAAATACCATATTGCTTCATGAGGGTTTCATTGGTGTGGCAACTGGCACAGAGATAAGGTGTGCTGTTGCGGAAAGTGTTGGATGTGGGATCCCCAATGTTGTGAACACCATGGCAATCAATACAGGTCGGTACATATGGATTGCCTTCCTCGGTCAACGCCGCGCCGTGGACGCTTCCTTTATATGTTTCATAGATCGTGTTGTGGCATTTGGCGCAGGTCTGCGGGACGAGAAGCCGCGCTCCCTGCAGGAGTTCACCTGTATCCTTGTTTGTGAGGCGCGGCTGGGTATGCGGATTATGGCAGTCGGTGCAGACTGCGGCATTCGTATTGCCCGCCGCCAGTGCCGTCTGGTGAACACTATCCAGCACTTTTTCGTATTGCTCTGTATGACATTTCTGGCAGGTGGGATACATCTCCAGCGAAAAATCGCGCGGACTGCTCGCAGTCACTTCGGGATGAGGAAAACCGGTAATGTTCGTATGGCAATCCACACAGGCAATTTTTTCCGTTCCATGCACGGACGCCGAAAATCTTTCCCCATTGATGATGAGTGGAACTGATTGTCCCCCAATCTGAGCCGTCATACCCGCCTGCTGATGACAGGCCAAGCAAGTTTCGTCAGAGGGTTTATCACCTTGAAGCTGAGGCGCAGCCTCAACAGGTGTTATAGACAGGGTCACGACCGCGAGAAGAAGAAAAGCTCCGAACACCAGACCAGTCAATCCAAACTGCAATCTGTGAGCCCTGAACCATTTGCTCATTGCAATCTCCTAATTAAAGATGGGCTACGTAATTTCCAGATTATACAATCAAAATACCCACTTTTGCGCGTGGGATAATTGCCCCAATTCTAAGTGGGGATGTCACCTCCTAAAAGTGTAGAAAATCATGGAAAATGTATGATCATGGGGAAAATTATCCAGAAGGGGTTTTTAAAATTCCCACGTTCACACACTAATAGGATATATTTGGGGAAATTTTGTGACATTCATCTAACGCACTTCTCAGTCGCTATTAATCTCTATATGTAAAATAAATGTGCATTAACTCACATTCTTTTTTTCCTGTCATTCGGCATCGGAGGTAGACATGCGAATCAATAAATTTGTCATCGGCGGCCTACTCATTCTGGGGGCAGTCGTCTTTTTGATCTGGACTTCTACAGCGGCAAACGCGGAATATTTTTTGACGATTGATGAGCTCAATACAAAGGGCTCGGATGTCGTGGACAAGAACCTGCGCGTCTCTGGCGCGGTGATCGGCGACTCGATTCAATACGACGCCCAAAACCTGTCCCTGAGCTTTGAAGTTGCCCATGTCCCGGGCGATAACGCCGAACTTGAAACCGAAGGCGGACTCGCCGAAGCCCTGCATCAGGCTGTGATGGATCCAACACGTTCTCGCATGAAAGTCGTCTATGTGGGGCCAAAGCCAGACCTGCTGCGCAACGAAGCGCAAGCTATTATGACAGGTCATCTCGGCGCAGATGGTATCTTCTATGCAGAAGAACTTCTGCTCAAATGCCCAACTCGATACGAAGAGGCCGTGCCTGAGCAGGCCGGATTATAGATAATGAAAACCTAAAGGTCCAAAAGACCTTTAGGTTTTTAATCGAAGGAGACCTGGATGATCGCTAACTTCGGCTTCGGCGTTTTAGTTATATCATTTTTAGTGACACTTTACAGCGTCTTCGCCGCCATCTACGGCGAACGCAGGAAAATCCCTGCAATGGTGGAAAGCGCGCGGCGCGCCATGTTGCTGACATGGCCCCTGCTTACCTTGACTGCCGGTGTCCTCATTTATTTACTGGTCAACAATCACTTTGAAGTCCAGTTCGTCTATGAAGTCACCAGCCGCTCGATGCCCACCTATCTCAAAGTGACCGCGTGGTGGGGTGGACAGGCTGGCTCACTCCTCTTCTGGTCATGGTTGATGTCGGCGTTCGCGTCGCTTGTCACGCTCCGCAAATGGGACCGCGACCGCGAGTTCCTGCCGTGGGTGATCGTCGTTGCATGCGTCACGATGGCATTCTTTATCGGGATGAACGTCTTCTTCGAGAATCCGTTTGCGCAACTGTATCAGACATTCGACGGGGTTGCACCGCACACCTTCCAGCCAGCGGATGGCGTCCTCTTTACTCCACAGGATGGGAGGGGATTAAATCCGCTCCTTCGCCACCCGGGCATGGTCATCCATCCCCCAATGCTTTATCTTGGCTTCGTCTCTTTCGTCATCCCGTACGCGTTCGCGATGGCCGCGTTGATCACTGGCCGCACCGATGATCGCTGGATCCGTCTCACGCGCCGCTGGACGCTGTGGGCATGGCTGTTCCTGTCCTTTGGCCTCGTGCTCGGCGGACGCTGGGCTTACGATGTGCTTGGCTGGGGCGGCTACTGGGGCTGGGACCCGGTTGAGATCGCGGCCTTCATGCCCTGGCTGACCGGCACCGCGTTTTTGCATTCCGTGATGATCCAGGAGAAGCGCGGCATGCTCAAGCAATGGAATATGATCCTGGTTATTTTGACCTATGATCTTGTGATCTTCGGCACCTTCCTGACTCGATCCGGCGTTTTGTCGTCGGTCCACGCGTTTGCTCAAAGCGCCATTGGTCCCTTGTTCTTTGGATTCATCGGACTCACACTCATCACATCCGTCATCCTGCTCTTCCATCGCTGGAGCAGTCTGAGATCCGAAACACAGATGACCTCCATGCTCTCACGCGAAGCGTTGTTCCTGCTCAACAACCTTTTGTTCATGAGCATCCTGGTGGTATGTTTCTGGGGGGTTATGTTCCCATTGATATCGGAACTCTTCACGGGACAAAAAGTGACCGTTGGTCCCCCCTTCTATGAACGCGCCACATCGCCGCTCTTTGCGGCTTTGCTGCTGCTAATGGGCATCGCCCCCCTTTCGGCGTGGGGACAATCCACCGTGAAGACGCTCGGCCGCGCGATCTGGAAGCCAATCGTCGGCGCAATCGTTGTGACTGTTGTACTATTCACCACCTACACACGAAATCCGGGTGCGCTGGTTGGTTTCTTCCTGATTGCGCTTGTCATCCTTGTAACCATCTATGAATACTGGCGTGGAGCAAATGCCCGCCAGAGGAGTCAGGATGAGAATATATTCACCGCCTTCTGGAATCTGACCGGACGCAACCGCCGCCGCTACGGTGGATACATTATCCATCTCAGCATGATGTTCATGGCGGTTGGAATACTCGGCATTGAAATCTTCCAGGTGGAAACACAGGGCACTCTGGAAATCAATCAACAAATGAGTGTCGGCGGCTATGACGTTGTCTATCAGGATATCGCCCAATTTCCCGGACCCGATGGGCGCGAAGTGACCCGCGCGGTTCTTGGTGTATACAAAGGCGGCGAATATCTTGGAGAGCTCAACCCGCGCATTGATTATTACTACGACGCGCAACAGACCATGACCATCCCCGGTCAACGTTCAACGCTCAGAGATGATCTTTATATCCTGCTCGTAGATTGGGAACCTGTCGCCGCGACAGGCGCGACCTTTAAGATTTTCGTCAATCCGCTGGTCAACTGGCTGTGGCTCGGAAGTTTGCTTTTCCTGGTTGGTGTCGTCATCGCGGCCTGGCCGGAAAAAGACGCGGAACGCGCCGCTGTACGCTCAAAAGCACGTATCCAGCAGCAAACCAGTGCGGCAGATTAGCAAAGTAGGATGTAAACAGGTAAGCAAGGAAGAAATGATGGGATCATCACGTATTACTTTTTACGTTTTACTTCTTACTCTCGTCCTCGCCGGGCTGTGGACTGGTCCTGCGTCTGCTCAAGGCCCCACCCCCACTGATGATGAAGTGAACCGCATCGCCAAGCAGTTATATTGCCCGGTCTGTGAAAGTACACCTCTCGATGTATGCCCCACGGAGGCGTGCCGCCAGTGGCGTGATGTGATCCGCACCATGCTGGCAGAAGGCAAAAGCGAGGCTGAGATCAAACAGCATTTCGTTGAACAATACGGCGTGCGCGTGTTGAACGAGCCGCCGAACCGGTTGGTCTCTTATCTTGTCCCGGCAGTTGCCATCCTTCTCGGCGCCTTCATGCTCTTCCGAGGCTTTCAGATGTGGATGAAGCCATCCATTACGGAATCACGTTCGGAGGACGCGAAGCCAGAGGCGCAACCGGCCCAGGATCCGTATATCGCCAAGCTGGAAGAAGAACTGAAAAAAAGAAAATAATCCCTCACCCCTTTTCCCCGCTTCGACTGCGCTACGCTCCGCTCAGCGCGAATGAGAGAGGGAAGCAAAGTAGAGAATGTCATGACTGAATCAACGATCTCCGCGCCCCGCCGCGGTGTGCCTATCTGGGCACAAATCATCATCTGGGTATTCCTGGTTGGCTTGCTTGCCATCGTCGCGGTTGGACTCAGCCGCGCGCAGCAGGGCACCGTCCAGCCCGGACAGACAATCGATAATTTCACTCTGCCGTTATTCAGTGGCTATGAGCTGGATGGCAAAAGCGAAGTCAATTTCGTAGACCTGCGCGGCAAAGTGGTCGTCATCAACTTCTGGGCTTCATGGTGCAAGCCCTGCGAGCAGGAAGCCGCCGAACTGCAAGCCGCGTGGGAGGAATATCAGCCCACCGGGCAGGTTGTCTTCCTCGGTGTGGACTACGTGGATACCGAACCCGAAGCGCGTGTCTATCTCAAGAAGTTTGGCATCACCTACGCAAATGGCCCCGACCTTGCCACGCGCATCTCACAATACTTCCGCATCAAAGGTGTACCGGAAACATACTTTGTGGATAAGAACGGTGTCCTGCAATACGTGCAGGTCGGTCCATTCCGTTCCATCGATCAGATCCGTGCACAAATAGACCCATTGCTGAAATAGAGGGTTGAATGGAACTTACCGCCATTCTCTTGTCGCTTGCAGTCCTCATTTTCGTCGGGATGTATCTTTACTCGCCATTCATGGAACGACGCGCGCGCCGCGTCATCGCAGAGGAGCATGAACTCTCCGCTCTTATGGCAGAACGCGACCGTGCGATCAACTCATTACAGGAACTCGATTTCGATTTCAAATTGGGAAAAATTCCCGATGAGGATTATCCGATTCAACGGGCCTATCTCCTGCAAAAAGGCGCGGATATTCTACGAGAGATCGATGCCCTCACCCTCCCCTCTCCCAGTGGAAGAGGGGCCGGGCGTGAGGGAGAGGACACCGAATCGCGTCTGGAAAAAGCCATTGCCGCGCGCCGCGCCGATGGATCCACCGCACAACCCGAACTCACCGACGATGATCTTGAATCGATGATCTCTACACGCCGCCAGGGCCGCAAGGACAAATCCGCTGGCTTCTGCCCGAAATGCGGCAAGCCCGTAATGGTAACGGATAGTTTTTGTCCGTCGTGTGGAAAATCATTATCGTAATCATGTCATTGCGAGGAGGGCATTAGCCCGACGAAGCAATCCCCGCGTCGCGACGAGATTGCTTCGTCGCCTCGGTTTCGATACGGTCTTGAAAAACACTCGACCTACTCAACCAGCGGCTCCTCGCAATGACATAAAAGGAACTTCATGAAATTTCGCTTTGCAATTATCGCAGCACTCGCTACGCTCACATTTCTTTCGGCTTGTAACTTCACACTCGCCGAAGATATCACTCCCCCTCCGAACTACGTTCCGCCGACGCCCGCGCCAACCTTGGGGCCGCTTTATCCCGCGCAAGCACCGAGTATCGAAAATGGCGCGGCGATCTTCGCCGAGAAGTGTGCTCCCTGCCACGGTGAAACAGGTTTGGGCGATGGCGAGCAGGGAATCCAGCTTGGCGTTACTGTCCCGGCGTTTGGGCTGTCAGAGATCGCGCGCCCGGCGTCGCTTGCCCAGTGGTACACCATTGTCACGCGCGGCAACATGGAACGCTTCATGCCTCCGTTCGCGAGCCTCAGCGATCAGGAACGCTGGGATGTTGTGGCCTATGCGATGACATTGCACGCATCTCAGGAAGAGATCGAAAAAGGCAAGGGACTTTTTGAAAAGAACTGTGCGAATTGCTCAACAGATTTTTTCGAAGATCAATCGAAGATGTCATCGTTGAGCGAAGTGGAATTGGCGCGCATCATCAAACAGGGCAATGAAGACATCACAGCATTTGGTTCTAATTTAAGAGATGACGAAGTGTGGGTGGTTGCCGCGTACTTGCGGACTCTCTCGTACATAACAGACTCGGTTGTATCAGCTTCCACGCCTCTTCCCACGACTGGGCCTGCCACCGTTGCAGAGACCGCTGTCCCCTCCTCTGACGCGGGAACGTCATTCGCGGAGGGAACCCAAGTTGCGGCTACAGGCGAAGCGACCGCCGTCGCTCGAGCAGGATTCGGCATCGTCAGCGGATCCGTTGAAAACAAAACGGGCGCGGACCTGCCATCTGAAATGAAAGTCACGTTGCGCGGTTACGATCATGGCGCCGATCCCAGCGCGGGCCCGCAGGAAGTGATCTCTCAGGAAGGTCTGGTGAACACGGAGGGCTCCTTTGAGTTCGAGAACATTGAGATTCCTCTCAACCGCATTTTCATTGCCGAATTAACGTTTGACGGAATGGATTTGAAATCTGGCTTTGCCATCGTTAAAGAAGGCGATGGCAGTGTGAGCCTGCCGCCGATTACGCTATACAACAAAACAGAGGATACCTCTGCATTGGTCATGGATGAGACGCGCATCTTCTTCGAATATGGGACTGATAATGTTCAGGTCTTCAATGTGTATTCGTTCCGCAATCCGAGCGACGAGATCATCGTTGTGAAGCTGAATGAGAACGGCGAGATCCCGTTCATTACATCACCTGAAGGCTCGTCCGGGTTTGGTTATGAGCCCATGCAGGCTAGCGAAAGTTTCATTCAGACTGAAAATGGATTCGCCATTCCGCCCAGCGAAGGTTCTTATAGCCTGGTTGCGTTCGCGTCCCTGCCAAAGGCGAAAAAACTGGACTTCTCACAGACATTTGTGTTACCAGTTGCCACGATAACGGTGTTTCTGCCCGAAGGTGTGACAGCCAGGAGTGCTCAAATGAGCGATCTCGGTGTGCAGTCAATCCAGAACTTAAATTTCCAGATCTACGAACTGGGTGACATCAGCGCGGGCGATAAAGTTGCGTTCACTGTTTCAGGTACGCCAAAGGAGGCAGCAACTGCTTCAACGCCTGAAACCAGTTCGAACAGGAACCTTTTGATCGGCGCGGGTGCGCTGGGTGTTGCGCTCATCCTTGCAGGTGCGTGGCTATACCTGCGCGACCGCAATCGCGCGGAAGAGGAAGATGATGTTGAAGATGAGGACGATGAATTTGAATCTTCTGAAGATGTGATGGATGCGATCATCGCACTGGATGATTTGCACCGCGCCAAGAAGATCTCCGATGAGGCATATCACAAGCGCCGCGCAGAGTTGAAGGAAATTTTGAAGGGAAAGATGTAATTCGTCATTGCGAGCCGCCGTTGGTCGAGTAGCGCGAAGCACGTATCGAGACTACGGCGGCGTGGCAATCTCTAATTCGCGAGGAGATTGCTTCCTCGGGAAGAACCGCGAAGCGTCCTCGCAATGACATCATAGAAACAACCATGATCACCGTCAAAAAGCTCGTCAAACGATTCGGATTAAAGACCATCCTGCGCGGCGTGGACTTTGAGGTTCAGCCGGGCGAGTTCGTCGCGCTGCTGGGCCCGAACGGCGCGGGGAAGACCACGTTCCTGAGGATCCTGGCAACGTTGTCGCGGCCATCACTCGGTGAGGTCAACATTGCGGGGTACAAACTTCCACATCAGGCCGCGCAGGTACGCGCACGCCTGGGCGTGGTCTCGCATCTGCCTTTGCTGTATGGTGACCTGACCGCAGAGGAGAATCTCCGTTTCTATGGGCGCATGTACAACATCCCGAATATTGAAGCGAGAATTACGGAAGTCCTTGAAATGGTTGGTCTCGAGGCAAGGCGCCGGGACCTGGTTAGAACCTTCTCACGCGGCATGCAACAGCGACTCGCCATCGGCCGCGCGGTTCTCCATGACCCGGACGTGGTGCTCTTCGATGAACCTTATACGGGGTTGGACCAGGATGCCTCCTCCATGCTCGATGAGGTGCTGAAGACCGTCGCCGCGGAGGGACGCACGGTCGTGATGACATCCCATGACCTTGCACGCGCAGAGGACCTTGCAACCCGATTTGATATCCTTTCACGAGGTGTCGTTTCCGCATCCGCTTCGCGCAGGGAGCTCCGGAAGACCAATTTGCTCACGTTCTATAAGCAGGCACTGGCGGGTTAATATGGTCAACAAAACGACCGAAATGAAATCAATAACCGCCAAGCGCAGCCAGCCATCAGGCAATTTCACTAAAGCCGTTGCCGCGGTTGTGTGGAAGGACGTGCGGGCAGAATTCCGTTCGCGCGAACTCTTCTCCGCCATGCTGGTCTTTTCACTGCTGATCATCCTGATCTTCAACTTCGCTCTCGAACTGGATATCAAAACGCGTCAGTCCGTGACTTCAGGTGTGCTCTGGGCAACCTTCGCCTTTGCAGGGACTCTGGGTCTCAACCGCTCGATGGCAATCGAAAAAGACCGCGGCTGTTTGGATGGTCTGCTACTTGCACCTGTAGACCGCTCGGCGATCTATTTTGGCAAAATGATTAGCAACCTGACTTTCATGCTGATCGTGGAAATCATTGTCCTGCCGATCTACAGCGTTCTCTACAATGTCAATCTATTCCAACCCGGGCTATTACTGGTGATTCTGCTCGGCTCGATTGGTTACGTCGCCGTGGGCACACTGCTGGCGGCCATGTCTGTACAAACGCGCACGCGCGATATCCTGCTCCCGATTTTGCTCTTCCCGGTCGTGATCCCTGTTTTGCTGGCAGCTGTCAAAGCCAGCGAGGGGTTCCTTATTGGTGCGGATTTTGCAGAAATCCTTCTGCCCCTCAATCTTCTGATCGCCTACGATATTATTTTTATTGCCTTGGCTTTCATGGTGTTTGATAATGTTGTTGAAGAATAATTTCCGTGTAGGATGCGCTCTCTTGCGCATCCGTCGGCGTAAGCTTGCCCTGAGCCTGTCGAAGGGAGAACGCCGACCAAGCAAATTGATTCAAGGAGTCTCGATGCAACCCAAACCTTTGGCACTTAAGATTCTGGATATCGCTGCCGTAATTGTGCTCGGCATTTCGGCGTACCTCGCCCTGGTCTTTGCCCCGACCGAACTGGTGATGGGAGACGTGCAGCGTGTGTTTTACTTCCACATTGGCACCGCGTGGACTGCGCTGCTCGGCTTCATCCTTGCGGCAGTATTCAGCGTGATCTATCTCATCATAAAAGACTTGAAATGGGATCGCCTTCAGGTCGCGGCAATTGAGGTGAGCCTGGTATTCTTTTTGATCACCATCGTGCTTGGCTCCATATGGGCGCGGCCTGCTTGGAATACATGGTGGACGTGGGATCCGCGTCTTACGACCGCCGCGATCACCGAGTTGATCTATATTGCGTATTTCATGCTCCGCCAGGGAATTGATGATCCAGACCGCCGCGCCCGTTTCGGCGCGGTATACGCCCTCATGGGAGGAATCAGTGCGCCAATCACGTTCTTCGCCATCCGCCTGTTCCGCACGATCCATCCCGTCGTGATTAGTGGCTCAAACCCGGAAGCAGAGGGCAGTTTCAGCATGACCGCCGATATGCGCGTCGCCTTTTTCTTCGCGCTGTTCGCATTCACGCTCATCTTCATCGACCTGTTCTGGAATCGCATTCGGCTCGGCAGCTTGCAGGATAAGGTCGAACAACTCAAATTGAAAGTTAGCATGTAAACGGAGACTCATATGTTTTTCCAGGAACCCACCCCCGATACCTCAGGCTACATGATCGCCGGTTATGCGATCGCATTCATTGTGATGGGACTTTATGTCTTCAGCCTCTACCTGCGCAGCCGTAACCTGCGTCAGGATGTGACTGTGCTGGAAGAAATGGAAAATTCGGCTGCCAAAGTCGAAGCAAGATCACAACGCCAGCCGAAAAAAAGCCCGGCAAGGTCCGCAGGCAGGAAATCTGCCAAAACTGTAACCAAAAGGTTACAGAAAAAATAGCCATTAATGAAAGAGAGTCCGCTATAATGTAAGCGGACACTTTTTTTATGATCAGGGACAACAGGACTCAGCCTCGGTGGAGGACTCGGCTAATACTGCTGAGCCTGCTTCTGGCCTTCGTGGGGAGCGCATTCGCGTCCAGTTCACGAGGTCTTGCCGCGCCAGACTACGAGCCGCCGGGCCCTGACCGCTTCTCGGTCACCGTGGTTGATTACACAAAGTATTTCTGGTGGATGATCCGCTGGGGTGAGGATGACGTGGCATGCAAGATCGTCATCGGCCATGAAGGCATGCCAACACCGGGGGATGTCTATGTGGATTGCGGGGAAGAGATCTACGAAAAGTGGATAAACCAGAAACCCTGCAGGGAATCAAATGTAGAACTATGCGAAGGGTTTTTTGTTGTTCTGGTGGACAGCAAACCCGCGCAAAAGGAAATTTCCACCATGCTTCCCCCACCGGTCGTGCAGGTGACGCTGGAAAACTGCAACCCGGTTTACACATCCTCTACAAGTATTTGTGAATTCGAACCTATTTTGGTTTTAACGGGCATAGAGCCTTTGCCTGGCTATCAAATCATCGGTATCGAGGGGTTATATGAAGGGCAACCGTTCAATTGCGACGCAGTTTGCCGATTAAAGCTGCCCGTCACAGACGAGGATGGGTTCACCATCCAATTCTGGGCGTATTCAAGTTATGGCGACAGCAGTGAAATCTTTGATGCGCTGGTTCGGGTGGCGATTGCTGATGAGGGAGACCCTGACCGCTCATTCTGGTATGTGGATGTGTTGAGCAGCCAATGGGCTGGCGTGCCGGTTGCAAGCTGTGTGCAGGCATGGGGCGTACTCCCGCCAGTGGGCGGCCCGCCTGGATGGTTGAGCACACCCACCGAAAGTGAAGCTCTCGGCACGGATATACCCTATAACTACCTGGCGTCTCAGCTAATCAGCAGCGGCATGGTGGACGGGAGTTCATGTGCAGATGGCGGCTTGCTGCCCGATGGAGGCGCGTCTGCATGCGGTATGGAGGTTGCACGGGCAGCGGTCACTGACTGGCAGAATCAGTTCGATCAAATCATCTTGAATGTGGCAAAGGATTCAGGCGTTCCGGCACATTTGTTGAAAAACCTGTTCGCGACGGAAAGCCAGTTCTGGCCGGGGAAAGGCATGAAAGATGATGTGGG
>Ga0209321_10000813_pt1 | contig 20817 bp, 19 predicted proteins | sample Rifsed16ft4_FD_184012 | JGI IMG/M metagenome (GOLD analysis project Ga0209321, IMG submission 184012) | Soil microbial communities from Rifle, Colorado, USA - sediment 16ft 4 - CSP-I_5_4 (version 2) | ecosystem: Environmental > Terrestrial > Deep subsurface > Rock core/Sediment | place: Rifle...
GTAAGTTCACGAATGGGTCGGGTGAGAGTGCGCGAAAGGAAGGTGCCCAGCAACAAAGCGATGACCGCGCCGATCAGCGCGCCGTAGAATAACGTGAGATTTATGCGTTCGATAAATTCGACTTCACGGGGTTTGCCTTCAAAGGGCATGCGCATGGGAACCAGGATGCCGATCACCTTGCCATCCTCTGTAATGGGCGTGCCGGTATTAAGATCAGATTGGGAAATCTTTTCACCACCCTGGTATCTTTCATTGGATAATACGACCACACCTTTTTCATCTGTCAAAGTGAATGGCATGCGACCGGGTCCGGGCCCGGGTTGTTGAAGATCCCTGTTTTGAAAAAGGACGGTCTCAACCCCATCCCATGTACCGTTTGCGCGATGATAATCTGAAAGTTCTGTAATGATATCCGTCTGAGTCTGGTCTGACAGAAACCTGATGAATTCCGTCCGTGTGTTCCATAGCGCGGTCAGAGCAATGATCGCAACACTGATGATGCCAATGCTCAGGAAGGCCAGAATCAGCTTGGTCGAGATGGAACGCATCCGGGTCACTCTCTCCTAAAGCGATAACCAACGCCGTATACAGTCTCAATATATTGTGGCGTACGCGGGTCAGGTTCGATTTTGCCGCGCAGGTTTTTGATGTGCGTATCAATCGTGCGCTCATAACCTTCGTAGCGCACACCCTGAATAATATCCAGCAGATCGAGCCGTGAGTAGACCCTTCCGGGCGAGGTCATCAGCGCGGTCAATACATCGAATTCAGATGGAGTTAGATCGGCGAATCGATCGGCCACTCTTACCGTGCGGCTGTCGCGGTCTAGAATAATATCCGCGGCCTTCAATACTTTTGCTGAAGGTTGTAATTCACCGGCGCGGCGCATCACAGCACGCACGCGCGCGACGAGTTCGCGCGGGCGGAAAGGTTTGGTCATATAATCATCCGCGCCCACTTCAAGCCCGATCACTTTTTCCTCGTCGTCTACGCGCGCCGTCAGTAGAATGATCGGCGTGTTGTTATCCGCGCGGTGTTTGCGCATGAATTCGTAGCCATCCATCTCGGGCATCATCACATCGAGGACGATGAGATCAGGCTTTTCTCGACGCGCCACAGTCAGCGCATCCTGGCCGTTGTGTGCGGTTACCACGCGGTAGCCCTCCTGGGTCAAATAACTTTCGATCAGTGAGACCAACCGTTTTTCATCGTCCACGACCATGATCGTTTTCGACATAAATCACCTTTCCAAAATCAGTATACCAATTAACTATAATAACTTAATGTAGAGATACCGTCGGGGAATTATGAAGATATTGTGTGATTTAGGTTTGTAAAGAAAGGTTGATGTCTCTGTGGAATGTGAGATTTGATTGGCTTGTGCTGAATTTCATAAGGAATTTTTATTTGATTCAATCCAGACCTTGATTATCAAGTATTTTTATCTTACAATAACGCCCAGATTGTCCTGGGCAAGAGAGACTACTCGGTGAGGAAAGAGACTATGAACGAGAATCGGATCAAGCAGGTACTTGAAATTGAGAAAAAGGCACAGGAAATTTACAATGCCGCGCTGAGCGATGCACAGAAACTTCCCGCGCTTGCCGAGCAGGAGGCTCAGGCGATATTGGACAAAGCGCGGGCCGATGCACAAGCGGAAGCTCGCCAGATCGTTGCCAGGGCAAAGGCGGAAGAGGAAGTTGCCCGCATTCTGGCTCAGGCGGAAGAAAAGAACCGCCAGATCGAAGCGCTGGCGATGAGTAATTTTGACCGCGCCGTGAACTACATTCTTGATCGTGTAATCGGTAGAGTGTAGTTTCCATGCCCAAGAGCGGTGTTTCCGGGTATGCGGCCATCAGCGCCCGAGTCCGGGCAATGTATTCGTCGCTGCTTAGTCCACAGGATTTTGCACGGCTCAGTGATGCGCCAGACTTTCCCACTCTTATCACACAACTCAAACATACCGCTTACGGCCCTTACCTTGAAAACCTGAAAGACAGGGAACTGACGCCGCAAAAGCTGGATTTGGCGATCAAAGGGCGCCTGGCCGATTCCTATCACAGCGTTATACAAATGGCGCCCGAACACGCCCGTCCGCTCCTGAAACAACTCTATCGATACTTTGAAGTACAAAATCTGAAAGCGGTGCTTCGTGGCATCGTAACGGACCCATCCTGGGAACGCGTCCGTGATGTCCTCTTTCCAATGGGATCCATGACGGTTTTGCCAGCGCAAGCCATGCTGGAGGCAGGGAGTGTGGGGGCCGCGATAGAGTTGTTGCAGGGTACCATGTATTATGAAACGCTGTCTTTCGCGATGAAGCGTTACAGTTCCGAGCAGAATCTTTTCCCGCTGGAAGTCGCCTTGGATTTATATTATTGGCGGCAACTATGGCATGAGGCCAAACGGCTGCAGGGACAGGATCGGGAGCAGGCGCTGCGCCTGATTGGGTCATTGATGGATGTGAATAACCTGATGTGGGTGATTCGTTACCGGGTTTATCACCAGCTTTCTGAAGAGGAAGTAATCAACTATACTCTGCCGTTCGGTTATCGTGTCCGTGATGAAGACGTGCGTGCCATCGCCGCGGGTGCCGATCTCGTTACGGTGGTGGAACGTGTTTTTCCCGGCATACCGGATGTGGATACGCTTCTTGAGGAACCACGCCATGGCCTGCCTCAACTGGAAATTCTATTGAAGCGGCACATTATGAATCAATGCCTGGCAGCTTTTACCGGTAATCCATTTCACATTGGCGTGCCACTGGCGTTCCTGATTTTAAGCGACCTCGAGATTCAGGATTTGACGGTACTGATTGAAGCCAAATCTTCGCAAATGTCAGCTGAAGAATACCTGCCTTATTTGCTGAGATCGGTTGCGGCGTAAACGGCTATAACGTTTCAAAAGTGCACTGTTCGCTGAATAACAAAACCGAGCAGAAATCACCTTGTTTTATGGACTGGAGATTACATGTTCTTCCCCAAAGAAATGACTGAGATCGAACTGATCGTTCCATCCAAGGATCTATGGGCGGTGACAAAAGTCTTGAGCGGTTACGGTGTTTTTCACCAGACCGATAGCAGTTATCCGGGGGTGGCCTCCGGCTCTGCCAATACCTGGCAGGAGCAGGCCGCACTTTACGCTACCTTGGAACGTCGCATCCAGCTGGTGATGCAGGCTCTTGGTGTTGATGAGGGACAGCCTCCGTCCTCTGACTTTGAGGCGATGGTCGAAATTGAAAAGATTCGCCCGCTGGTAGAGCAGCTCGAAGAGGAGGTCAAGAAGATCAGTGACGAACTGACTGATCAACGCAAGAGGCTGGAACAGCTCGAAAGCACACTCCATCAACTGGAACCCGTTGAAGATATTGACCTCGACATCAGCTCCCTGCGCGATTCACGCTATATGTTTTCGGTGCTTGGGCTGATTCCATCGGCCAATGTAGATCGGTTGCAGACCAGCCTGGCCAGAGTGCCCCATGTTTTTCTGATACTGCGTTCAGACCCGGGGAAGCCTGTTGTCTGGCTTGCGGGAACGAAAGCCAACGCTGACGTTTTGGAGCGCGCCGCTCGGAGCGCTTATCTTGACCCTTTGAGCCTGCCGAGTGATTATCAGGGCACCCCGGGGAAGATTATCGAGTCGATTCGCAATACAATCGAGAGTACACAACGCAGGATTGATGAATTAAAGGCAACACTCGCTCGTTTGGCAGATGAGCGCCGACAACAGTTGCGTGATTTGCTCTGGCAGGCTCACACAAGCCGGGTGTTGGCTGATGCGATCGTTCGCTTTGGTCAGCTTCGCCACACCTATGTCATTACAGGCTGGGTACCGGCTGATGATTTGGAAGAACTCAACCGGCGGCTAAAGCAGGCATCCCGGGAAATTCTCATAGAAACATTACCGACCAGTCGTTCCGGACAAAATCAGAACGTGCCTGTGGCCCTAACGAATAATAGATTCCTGCGTCCGTTCCAGATGTTGGTCAACACGTATGCGCGGCCCCGCTACGGTGAAATTGATCCGACCATCCTGATTGCATTTACCTTTCCAATTCTTTTCGGAGCAATGTTTGGTGATATTGGTCAGGGATTGGTGCTGGCCTTGCTCGGCTGGCTTATGAGCAGTGGTAGGATACTCAAGAGCATGTCCAGCCTCGGTGGGCTCATCGCTATTTGTGGTGTATCCGCGACTTTATTTGGTTTTTTGTACGGAAGTATTTTTGGGTTTGAAGGGCATCTGGTTGAAGAATATCTGGGTTTCAAGTTGGAGCCACTTTGGATCAGCCCCATTCACGAAATTTTGCCGATCCTGATCGTTGCAATTGATGCCGGGATCATCCTGCTGACCCTGGGTTTTTTGCTCAGTATCTTCAATCTCTGGCGCTCACGCGATTGGCCACATCTCGTTTTTGGGCACAACGGCATTGTAGGATTTGTGCTGTATTGGTCGCTTCTCGGGCTGTTGGGGTCTTCACTGGGCGAATCACCCATTTCCCCAAAGCTGGCTGTCGCTGCCGGGTCTTCGCTTCCATCAGTGGTGCTTACTGGTCTGGCGATCATTTCTGGAGTGGCAATTATGTTCTCCGAAGTGTTCCGCAACCTCATGGAAGGCCATCGTCCTTTGATCGAGGGCGGTATTGGCACGTATGCCATTCAGGCGCCCATGGAGTTGTTTGAAACAGTCATTAGCTTCCTGAGCAATACTCTCTCTTACGTGCGTGTGGGTGCGTTTGCTGTCGCACATGGCGGTTTGAGTCTTGCAATTTTTTCACTCGCTGGCACGCAGCCGGACCTGGGATTCTGGATCACAATTCTCATTGGTAATATCTTCATAGTGGGTTTTGAAGGGTTGATCGTTGGTATTCAGACGATGCGTCTCCACTACTATGAATTCCTGGGTAAGTTCTTCACGGGTGGAGGGATGCGCTTCGAACCGCTTGCCTTGACACCTGCGAAAGAGGAGGGGTAGATAAGGAAATTTGCTGAGGTCCCCAAATATGTTTTGAACGTCTTGCGCTAAGATTGCTCAAAAAACAACAAATAAGGAGAGATACAATGTTTTTGATCTTCGCTGTTATGGTTGGTTTGATCCCGCTGATTCCTGCTGTCATCTATGTAATCCAGCAACATAATACCAGTCCTGTCCAAGCTGTTTCGCGTTTGGTGACCGGGTTCAATGGATTCAACTTCCTGGTAGGCATGATGGCAGCTGGACTCGCTGTCGTCTGGCTGGCTTCACCTTCCTCAGTGTTGGCTTCCGGGGCGGCTCAAGAAGGCGGCAATGTTGATCAGTATGCCTCTCTCGCAGCAGCCATTTCCACAGGTTTGGCTTGTGTCGGCGCTGGTATCGCGGTCGCTGGTTCTGGTGCCGCTGCCGTGGGCGCGACCGCTGAAAAACCCGAGTCCTTTGGCCGTTCGCTGATCTTTGTAGGTCTCTCGGAAGGTATTGCCATCTACGGCTTGATCATTTCCTTCCTGGTCCTCCCGTAGGGACGTAGGGATGAGATGAAAGTTCTGGTGATCGGTCATCCAGCAGCGGTATTAGGCTTCTCGCTTGCCGGAGTTAGTGGACGCGCTGTTACAACGGCTGAAGAGGCTGATCGCGCTCTGGATGAGGCTCTTGCTTCAAAGGATGTCGGAATTATTCTGGTAACTCAGGATATTGCCGGGATGCTTCAGGAGAGAGTCGAAGACCTAAAATTGCATAGCACAATCCCGCTTGTTGTGGAAATTCCGTCGCCCGCCGGAGTTCCTGCGGACCAGCCATCCCTAAGTGAAGTTGTGCTAAAGGCAATCGGTATTAAGCTATGAATCTTTCCTGTCTCGCCTGTAATTGAGACAAGGAGAAATAATATGGTGAGCGAGTTATGAAACCCGAAGAAGGAATTGAAAATTTATCACGCGCCATCTTGAAGGAAGCGGAATCTGATGCCGAGCAGTCTCAGGAGGAGGCTAAGGCAAAGGCCGAGGCCATTCGACAGCGTGCCCAGGAACAGGCTGAGCAGGAACGAAAGGAAATCCTGGAACGGGCGCGGCAGGAAGCGGAACGTCTGCGAGGTCAGGTGGTTGCAAATGCTCAAATGAAGGCTCGAACCCTGCAATTGGAGCATCGCGAAAAGCTGTTGGATCGCGTATTTGATTCGGCCAACCAAAAACTGTCTGCCATCCAAAAACGCTCTGATTACAACAAGCTCGTTGCCCAGTTGCTTCGGGAAGCTCTTGTTCAACTGAAAGCAAATAAAGCGGTTGTTCAAGCGGATGGAGCCACGCAGAAGATCCTAAAAGATGGTGTGCTCGGAGAAGTATCAAAAGAGTTGAATGCGGAAGTGTCCATGGGTGATGTGCTGGATGAGGGCACCGGTCTCATCGTTGAGGCATCAGATGGACATCTGCATTTCAATAACACACTCGAAACCCGCCTGAGCCGATTGCAAAGTTCGCTTCGTTCATCGGTCTACCACGTTCTTATGGGAGAGAAGTTATGAGTGAACAAATCGGGATAGTGACCTGGATCAACGGACCTGTCGTCCGTGCTCGTGGTTCACGTCACGTAGGTATGCTTGAGTTGGTTGAGGTGGGCGAAGAGCGCCTGGTGGGTGAGGTGATCGGTTTGGACGGTGACATCATCACCGCGCAGGTCTATGAAGAAACTTCCGGGATGCGGACCGGCGCCCCGATATTTGGAACTGGTTTGCCCCTGTCAGTGGAACTTGGCCCGGGTCTGTTGAAAAGTATTTTTGACGGAGTCCAGCGTCCCCTGCCATTGATCCAAATGGAGTCTGGTTCGTTCATCGGGCGCGGGATGCGTCTCGATCCGCTTTATCGAAAAGATCGCTGGAGGTTCACCCCCCAGGTAAAAGAAGGCGACAATGTTGCCGGAGGTGCGATCCTTGGGATTGTGATGGAGACCGAAACCTTTGAGCACCGCATCATGGTTCCACCGGATCTTTCCGGGACTTTGACCTGGGTTGCTGAACCAGGAGAGTACACCATCGAGGAGCCGATTGCGCGCCTGCGGGTTGGCAAGGAGGAAAAAGAAATCACCATGCTTCAGCGCTGGCCTGTGCGCAGGCTCAGACCTTATAAGTCCCGCCTTGGGGTAACAACTCCCTTGATCACCGGTCAGCGTGTATTGGATACGTTCTTCCCGGTTGCCAAAGGCGGTGCGGCAGGCATCCCGGGGCCGTTTGGTTCAGGAAAAACCGTCACACAACATAGCATCGCCAAATGGGCCGACGCGGAAGTGATTGTCTACATCGGTTGTGGCGAACGTGGTAACGAGATGACGGAGGTGTTGCAGGAATTCCCGCATCTTGTGGATCCGCGCTCTGGTCGTCCTTTAATGGAACGGACGGTGCTGATCGCCAATACTTCCAACATGCCCGTGGCCGCGCGTGAGGCCAGTATCTATACCGGCATCACCATTGCCGAATACTATCGTGATATGGGCTATCACGTTGCCTTGATGGCCGATTCAACCTCGCGCTGGGCTGAGGCGCTGCGTGAAGTTTCAGGTCGCCTGGAAGAAATGCCCGCTGAGGAAGGTTATCCTGCTTATCTGGCGGGACGGCTGGCTGAGTTCTATGAGCGCGCTGGCTATGTGGAAACCACCAATGGGCATCAAGGCTCTGTCACGATCGTGGGTGCGGTATCTCCTCCAGGTGGTGACTTCTCTGAGCCGGTGACGCAGCATACCAAACGATTCATTCGTTGCTTCTGGGCGCTGGATAAGTCGCTGGCCTCCGCGCGTCACTTCCCGTCCATCAACTGGCTGGATAGCTATAGTGAATATCTCGAAGATGTGGCAGGTTGGTGGCGTGAGAAGGTTGGCGTGGATTGGTTGAAGATGCGCAACCATGCCATGGAAATCCTGAGTGAGGAAAGCCGTCTCTCGCAGATCGTAAAGCTGGTCGGCCCGGATGCTTTGCCTGACGAAGAGCGATTGATTTTGGAAACGGCCCGTCTGTTGCGCGAAGGTTTCCTTCAGCAGAATGCGATGGACACGGTCGATGCCTACTCTTCGGTTCAAAAGCAAATTCGAATGCTCGACCTGATCCTGCATTTCCATGAGCGTGCGCTGCGTGTCGTCAAGCGCCGTGCGCCGATTTCTGTGATCCATAATCTGCCGGTGGTGGATACCCTCATCCGTATGAAGACGACCGTGCCCAACGAGGAGTTGGAAAAGCTGGATGAAATTCAAAAGGCAATCGACGAGCAGATGAGTCGATTAGATGCGGAGTATAGATGAGCACTGTAATTGCACAAGCCGGGCAGGAAGTTCTTGGCGTAAGGAGTATTACAGGGCCGATCGTCATTGTGGAAGGCGCGGCGAATGTCAGCTATGATGAGGTGGTGGAGATCCGTGATGCGCAGGGACGCATGCGTCTCGGACGTGTTTTGGAAGTCGGCGAGAAAGTATGTGTGGTTCAAGTGTTTGCCGGTTCCACAGGACTCTCGATTGATGGTACGCGCGTCCGATTTTTGGGAGACACCTTACGCATCCCCGTTGCGGAGGAAATGCTCGGGCGGGTTTTCGGCGGTCTGGGCAACCCCATGGATGGTGGTCCACTGCCTCTGACCGATCACTATGCCGATGTCAATGGCCAACCGATCAACCCGACTGCCCGCGTGTATCCACGTGATTACATTCAGACCGGTATTTCTGCCATTGATGGATTGAATACTCTCCTGCGCGGCCAGAAATTGCCCATCTTTTCGGGCGCTGGAATGCCGCATGATCAGCTCGCGGCTCAAATCGTGCGCCAGGCAACTTTGGGCGCTGAGGCGGGTGAGCAGGCTTCCCAGTCTGAGCAGTTTGCCGTTGTGTTCGCTGCCATGGGCGTGAAACATGACGTGGCGGATTTCTTCCGCCGCTCTTTTACGGAAAGCGGAGCTTTGACGCGCGTGGCCATGTTCCTGAACCTGGCCGATGATCCCCCGGTCGAACGTTTGGTCACTCCGCGTGCTGCCTTGACACTTGCAGAATATCTTGCTTATGAACGCCAGATGCACGTGCTGGTCATTTTGACGGACATGACCAACTATTGTGAAGCGCTTCGTCAAATTTCCAACATTCGCGGTGAAGTGCCCAGCCGCAAGGGATATCCCGGTTACTTGTACAGCGATCTTGCGTCCATGTATGAACGCACCGGCCGCATCAGCACAAGCGAAGGTTCGATCACTCAAATCCCGATCCTGACCATGCCGAGCGACGATATCACGCATCCTGTTCCTGACCTGACGGGTTATATTACGGAAGGTCAGATCACGCTTGGACGTGAGCTGGATCACGCCGGGGTTTACCCACCTATTGCCGTTCTGCCGAGTCTGTCGCGTTTGATGAAGGACGGCATCGGGAAAGGTCGCACGCGTGCCGATCATCCGCGTTGGGGTGCACAACTCTATGCGGCTTATGCCCATATGCAGGATGTGCGCGCGCTGGCCTCCGTGATCGGTGAGGAGGAATTAGGCGAGGTGGACCAGAAGTATTTGAAATTTGGCCGCGCCTTTGAACGGGAGTTCGTCAACCAAGCGCTGACAGAGAACCGCACCATCGAACAGACCCTCGCCATCGGCTGGCGTCTGCTGTCCATGCTGCCGAAAGAAGAACTCACACGTGTGAGTTTGGACGAAATCAAACAATACTATCAGGGTGCAGATGTCGACCATTAACGTTGCGCCTACTCGTACAAATCTGATCCGCGTCAAAAAGGATCTGCAATTCGCGCGGGAGGGTTATGAAATCCTTGACCGGAAACGAGAGGTATTGACTACGGAACTGGTCCGCGTGGCGCATGAAGCGGATGTCCTTCAAAAAGAGGTCTGGAAGATTCTAGAAACCGCCTACCGTGCGCTGGAAAAGGCGCAGTTGACATTAGGCAGCGACAATGTTGAGTGGGCGGCACTGGCCGCGAACAAAACTGTGGATGTTCACCTAAAGCTGCGTGGGATCATGGGTGTGGCGATCCCGGTCATCGAAGCGCGGGGTGAGCCGCAAAAAATGCTTTATAGTTTGAGCGGAACAAATGCGGCTCTCGATGAAGCGAGCGCCGCCTTCCGTGAAGTGCTGATCAAGACGCCTCAGTTATCCATGCTCGTAACCACTGTCTGGCGGTTGGCTGGTGAATTACGCAAGACGCAGCGACGAGTGAATGCCCTGCAGCATATCTTCATTCCAGCCTATGAAGAAACAGTTGCTTTTATCGTCAGCTCACTTGAAGAACGGGAACGTGAAGAGACGTTCCGCTTGAAGTGGCTGAAGACAAAAATGGCCAAATCGGCTGCCTGATTGCCTGGGAGTCGACAGGTTAATACTGGGAAGCCTTATTGTCATCCAGGTTTATGGGTTAAACTAGGTGATTGAATGTTGTTGAGATTCTTAGGCTACGTTCCGGCGGGCTAAAATCAAAGCACCTTAAGGAGTTCATATGAATATTGGCGTATTGGGTACGGGCATGACGGGGCAAACAATTGGCTCCAAGTTAGTACAGCTCGGGCACGAAGTGATGCTGGGGTCGCGCGATGAAGCGAATCCCCCAGCGGTTGCCTGGGCCAAGGATCAAGGGCAACATGCCTTGTATGGAACCTTTATGAACGCCGCCGCCTTTGGTGAAATCGTTTTTAATTGCACATTGGGTTCGGCCTCTCTTGAGGCACTCCAACAGGCGGGAGAGGAGAATCTAAGAGATAAGATTCTGATTGACACCTCAAATCCTCTTGATCGTTCGACGGATACCTGGACTCTAACTGTATGTAATACTGACTCGTTGGGCGAACAGATCCAGCGAGCATTTCCCGAAACCAAAGTGGTAAAGACTCTGAATACGGTGAATGCGAATGTAATGGTTGACCCTGCCAAGTTGCTTGAAAAGACTCATATTTTCGTCAGTGGAAATGACATTGAAGCCAAGGCAACGGTTGTCAGGATTCTCCGTGACTGGTTCGGCTGGAGGGAAATCATCGATTTGGGCAATATTGCCACGGCGCGCAGCGTGGAAATGTATGTGTTGCTCTGGCATACTTTGAGAAATGCAATCTCTTCACAAAGGTTCAATATCAAGGTTGTGACTTCGTAAATAAGTTTTCTCGTACACAATTCAGTTGTAGATTCATGAGGGCTTAATATAAGGAATGAAAGCGACTCCGTGAGCTGCTTTCATTCCTTTGCGGAAGGCAGTGATCCAGCTATCTCTTCTTGTTTATTTCAACTGCAAGCTCTCGCGGTTCCACCATGCCCCAGCGACTCGCGCCCAGATACAAAATATCCAGGATCAAATCGTTGTATGCAATACCCTCCGCTTTACCTTGTAGACAAAGATCGCTGTAATCGGGTGTGAGGCCGGGGAGCGTGTTGATTTCGAGTAAACGCGGGTTGCCTTCTTCATCGAGACGAATGTCCGTGCGGGAGACATCCAACGCGTAAAGCAATTGATGGGCACGCAGCGCAAAGTATTTGAGTTTCTTTTCAAGCTCAGGTTCGAGCACTGCCGGGCAGATATAACCCGGGGCGCCTTCTTCGCCCACATCCTTTGATTTTGCCGCCTGACTGTATACCAATGGCGTCACGGAACGGCTGCTATCCAGTTCCAGCACAGGGAAACGATGGAAGCCGTCTTTCTCGTACCATTCGGGGTGACGTGAATATAGCTTTGCATCTTCGCGGCCCATGATGCCTACTGTGAATTCTCGGCCGGGCAAAAAGGTTTCAACGAGCGCGGGCTGGTGATACGTGTTGATGATATATAAAACACGTTCACGCAATTCATCTTCGTTTTTGACGATGGCATTCATATCCACGCCCATGCCTGTGCCTTCACGGGCAGGTTTGACAAACAGGGGAAATTTTAGATCGAGGCGCAGCGACTCATCGCCGACCAGGAATTCCTGAAAGGGAGCAACGGGCAGGCGTCGGTCGCGCCAGATACGTTTGGTCAGGGTCTTATCAAGCGATATAGCGTTGGCCATTATACGTGAGCCTGTGTAGGGAATTTGCAGCATTTCCAACAGGGCAGGAACCTGTGCTTCGCGCGCGTCACCACCGAGACCTTCCGCGATGTTGAAGCAGATATCAGGTTTTTCTTCCTGGAGCGCATAGGGGAGGTCCGTATCAGCCTGCATAAAGACTGTTTGGTGGCCATCAGTTTCGAGCGCGGCACGAATCGAGTCGATCGTTTCGATGTGATCGAAGTCGGCGAATGCATCCGGTGGGACTCCATCCGGCTTGGGATGTGAGTCATCCTTGATGTTTGCAAGGACGGCGATTCTCCAGTATCTCTTCATGCGACGACTGGGAGGCTTGTCTTCTCCATAGGAAGGCATGTTTTTCTCCTTAGTGCATAAAACATCCGAACTAGCATACGCTATATGATAGCGCAAGCTGTGCTGTTGACAAGGGTTATGGGGTGAAAGACATTTGTAACTAGACAATGAAGGGTCTTTCAGGTATCATTGGCCCGATTGTGCTCCTCCTCACGAAGGCGCGCAAGCGGAAAATCACACAGCCGCCCGGATAAAGCACTTATCCGGGTTCTTGTACGTAAAACGAGATATAGTGTGGAGGAATCATGACGGACCTGATCAAGCAGATCACAGATGATTTGCAGAAGCAAATTGAGGGATTTGAGCCGGAACTCAACATCAGTGATATCGGGACGGTATTGGAGGCGGGCGACGGTATTGCACGCGTGCAGGGGCTCGCAAATGTAAGATCGCAGGAACTGGTGCAGTTCGCTAACGGTGTGATGGGAACGGCATTCAACCTTGAAAAAGATAGTGTCGGTGTGATCGTGATGGGTGACTACGGGGGAATTATCGAAGGAATGTCCGTGCGCGGCACAGGGCGAATCGCTTCAGTGCCGGTTGGGGATGCAATCATCGGACGAGTGGTCAATGCATTGGGTGAGCCGATTGATGGCAAGGGCCCAGTTGCGACAACAGGCTTTCGTCCAATCGAGCGTATTGCACCCGGTGTGATTCAACGTCAGGATGTGGACAGCCCTGTTCAGACAGGCATCAAGTCCATTGATGCGATGATCCCTGTGGGTCGCGGTCAACGTGAACTCATCATCGGCGACCGCCAGACAGGAAAGACGGCCATTGCGATTGATACGATTATCAATCAGAAAGGCAAAGACCTGATTTGTATTTACGTCGCGATTGGGCAGAAGAAAGCGGCAGTTGCCCGCACAGTTGGTATTCTCGAACGCTCCGGTGCGATGGAGCATACCATCGTCGTAGTCGCTGCAGCAGATGAATCTGCGGCCCTGCAATATATCGTGCCCTATTCCGGCTGTGCCATTGGTGAAGAGTTCATGGAAACGGGCCGCGATGCCCTCATCATTTATGATGACCTCTCCAAACATGCATGGGCTTATCGTCAGGTTTCTTTGCTTTTGCGCCGCCCGCCTGGACGTGAGGCGTATCCGGGTGATGTGTTTTATCTCCATTCTCGTTTGCTTGAGCGTGCTGCCCGTCTTGCAAATAAATATGTCATCGTGAAAAAGGATTTCAACGACGCACTGGCTTCTGAAAGAGATGCTGTGGATGGAAAAGTTTATTCCGGTCCGATATCCAAGGATGAAGCCGAAGAAGCCCGCAAGCAGATGAACAATGCTGATGATTATCAGATTATCAAAGTGCAGGGCACTGGCGGTTCTCTCACGGCATTGCCGATCATCGAAACACTGCTTGGTGACGTTTCCGCTTATATTCCTACAAACGTTATTTCCATCACGGATGGCCAGATTTATCTCGAGTCCAACCTCTTCAACGCCGGTATTCGTCCTGCGGTGAACGTTGGCATCTCTGTCTCGCGAGTGGGTGGTGACGCGCAGACGAAAGCCATGAAACAGGTGGCAGGTCGCTTGCGCCTGGATATGGCTGCTTATCGCGAATTGGCCGCGTTTGCGCTCATGGCATCTGACCTGGATAAGGCTACCCAACAGCAGCTCGGCCGCGGCCAGCGTATGCAGGAAATTCTCAAGCAACCGCAGTATTCTCCGATGTCTCTTCCCGATCAGGTGATTGTCATGTTCGCGGGCACCAATGGTTATGCCGATGGCGTTCCGGTTGAGAAGATGGCCCAATGGCAGGCCGACCTGCCCAGGTTCATGGAATCTTCGCATCCTGAAGTTGCCAAGAGCATCATTGAAAAGAAAATCATCACAGATGATAACCGTGTCAATCTTACGAAAGCGCTCGATGCCTTTCGTAATAGCTGGCAGGCGTAAAGATGGCTTCTGCCCGTGAGATGCGACTTCGCATCAAAAGTGTAAAAAATATCTCGCAGGTAACGCGCGCGCTCGAGGCCGTCAGCGCCGCGAAGGTGCGCAAGGCAGTTCAGGCACTCACTGCGACCCGTTCGTACGCGACGAAAGCCTGGCAGGTGCTCACTCATCTCACGGCGCAACCTGGAAGCCTTAACCTGCACCCGTTATTGACAGCACGTTCCAGCCCCAGGAATGCACTCGTGATCGTGATGACTGCGGATCGCGGTTTGGCTGGCGCCTATAACACGAACATCATCCGATATGTGTTAAAAAACTTTGATAAATACCCTCTCCCCATTAAATACATCAGTGTGGGACGCAAAGGCCGTGACCTGCTCTTTCGCATTGGTAAACCCGTGCTGGCTGATTTTAGCAACCTTCCTGCCACCCCAAAGTTCGGGGCTGTTTCTGCGATAGGGCGCCTCGTGGTGGATGAATTTCTTAATGGCGACGCGGATGAAGTCTATTTGATTTACACGGATTTCGTTAACATGGCCCGCCAGGCCGTTATAGTAAAGAAACTCCTCCCGCTTGAGGTCGTGAGCAGGAAAGGTCTTGTGGAAGATTTCGGTGAACACCACACTGGTCCTGCCGCGGCGTACGAATACGAGCCTGACCAGCACGAAATATTGGATGAAATGATTCCCCGTTTTACGGCTTTACAGATCTATCAGGCAGTGCTTGAATCCCAGGCCAGTGAGCATGCCGCGCGCATGATCGCCATGCGAAACGCGACGGAAAATGCCAAGGAACTCGTCGGAGCGTTACAACTGGCCTATAACAAAGTTCGCCAGCAGGCAATTACGAACGATATCCTAGATATTGTGGGCGGCGCGGAAGCGCTTGGCTCAAGTTAACCGGAGGAAAATCATGGCAAATGCAACTGGCCGTGTGGTGCAAATTCTTGGCGGCGTAGTGGATGTGGAATTCCCCGAGGGGCAGATTCCAGAACTCTTCGAAGCGATTTCAGTTGAACGTCCCGGCAAAGAGGCGTTGATCCTTGAAGTGCAGAAACATTTGGGTGATGGCTGGGTGCGCACAGTTTCTATGGATGCGACAGATGGTCTTCAGCGTGGAGTCCCGGCGATGGCGACCGGCGCACCGATTATGGTCCCTGTTGGCCCCGCGACACTCGGCCGTATCTTCAATGTGCTGGGCAACCCTGTGGATGAGAAAGGGCCGGTCGCCGCGGCGACACGTTATCCGATCCATCGCGCCGCGCCAAATTTTGCAGAGCAATCCACCCGTGTTGAAATCTTCGAAACAGGCGTCAAGGTTATTGACCTCATCGCTCCGTTCACTAAAGGTGGTAAGACAGGTATCTTCGGCGGTGCCGGCACAGGCAAGACAGTAATCATCATGGAACTCATTCGCTCCGTCGCGACCGAACACGAAGGCAACTCCGTGTTTGCCGGGGTGGGCGAACGCACTCGTGAAGGCACGCAACTCTATCGCGAAATGCTTGAATCGGGTGTCATGAAAGATACGGTGATGGTGTATGGCCAGATGAACGAACCTTCAGGCGTGCGCCTGCGCGTGGCCCTGACTGCGCTTTCGATGGCAGAATACTTCCGCGATCAGGGCAAGGATGTTCTGCTCTTCGTGGATAACATCTTCCGCTTCTCGATGTCTGGTTCGGAAGTGTCCGCGCTCCTTGGACGCATGCCGTCTGCGGTGGGTTATCAACCGACTCTTGCAACTGAGATGGGCGAACTTCAGGAACGTATTACTTCTACCCGCACAGGTTCGATCACATCCATGCAGGCTGTTTATGTTCCGGCCGATGATTATTCCGATCCGGCCCCTGTGGCAACGTTTACCCACCTGGATGCGACCATCGCATTGGAGCGTTCCATCGTGGAAAAAGGCATCTACCCGGCAGTGGATCCTCTCGGCTCCACCTCCCGAATTCTTGATCCCAATATTGTGGGCGAAGAACACTACCGGACCGCGCGTGAAGTCCAGCGCATATTGCAGCGTTACAAAGACTTGCAGGATATCATTGCGATTCTCGGTATTGACGAACTGAGCGAAGACGATAAACTGGTTGTGGCGCGTGCTCGCAAGATCGAACGCTTCTTCTCCCAGCCGTTCTTTGTAGCCGAACGTTTCACAGGCATTGACGGACGTTACGTTCCGCTCAAGGAAACTGTACGCGGCTTCCGCGATATCCTGGACGGGAAATGCGATGATCTACCTGAACAGGCATTTATGATGGCAGGCACCATCGAAGATGTCGGCGAGAAAGCGGATAAAATCGCGAAAGGCGCGTAATTAGATGTCTTTGCGAGGAGCAGAGCGACGAAGCAATCTCCAATTTATGAGAAGATTGCTTCGCACAGTGCGCTCGCAATGACAGGATTTATCAATGACAATTCGTTGTGAAATCGTTTCTCAGGATCGGACTGTCTTTCAAGGCGATGTGGATATTGTCGTTCTACCGGGAGCGGCCGGTGAAATGGGCATTCTACCTCATCACGCCCCTGTCCTTGCGATTCTCAAATATGGGGTCATCAAGATCCGGCAAGCTGGCAAGGAGGAGCTATTTGCGGTTGCAGGTGGTATCGCTGAAGTTCAACCTGATATAGTGACGATATTGGCGGACGCGGCGGAGAACATCGAAGATATCGATATTACCCGTGCGAAGGCCGCCAAAAAGCGCGCGGAAGATGCACTTGCCAAGATCACTCCCGCGGATCAGGACGCTTACCTCATAATGGAAGCCGCTTTGCGCCGTTCCAACTTGCGCCTTGACGTGGTTCGCCGCTACCGTAAAAGCAGGGATACATTCACCGAGCAAGACACTTCGATGTAGTGAATTGCCGATCCATGAATAGCAGACATTTTCCAGAATAGTAGGCACCGTGGCAATGTTTTCCAAAGACCTGGGTATTGATCTGGGTACCATGTTCACCCGTCTCGCCGACAGCACCCAGGTGCTCGTCGAGGAGCCTACGATCGTTGCCATTGAAGCGTATGCGCAAAAGATGGTGGCAGTAGGTCAGGAGGCGCGCGATATGTACGGCCGCGTCCCTGAGAGCATTGAAGTTGCACGCCCACTGAAGAACGGGGTCATCGCTGATTATGAAATCACGGAAACGTTACTTTCCTATCTGCTTCAGCGTGTAAGCGGATCCATGCGCATCTTTCGGCCGCGTGTGATGATCACCGTTCCATATGGAGTGACCAGTGTGGAGCGTCGCGCGGTCTACGAAGCCGTGCTGGAAGCTGGGAGCCGTGAAGCCTATTTGATCCAGCAGCCGCTCGCTGCCGCGTTGGGTGTTGACCTGCCAGTTGGCTCGCCTTCTGGAAATATGGTGATCTGCCTCGGAGGTGGATGCACAGAGGCGGCAGTCATGGCGATGTATGGAATTGTCTCTGCCGAAACGTTGCGCGCTGGCGGCATGGATTTGGACGAAGCGATTGTTAACTATATCCGTAGAAAGTATGGGATTGTGATCGGTCAGGTCACTGCAGAACAGCTTAAAACGAAGATTGGGGCCGCGGTTCCGCAGGATACCGAGAATAGCATGGAAGTGCAGGGACAGGACCAGGTTACAGGCTTGCCGCGTCCGGTCACCGTGACGACAGGTGAGATCGTCGAAGCCCTGCAGGATCCGCTCAAGGCTGTGATCGAAACGGGCCGCCGCGTCCTTGAGAGAACGCCTCCTGAACTGGTTGCAGATATTATCGACCGGGGTGTGGCGCTGTGCGGCGGAGGTGCTTTGTTACGCGGTGTTGATAAACTGCTTACCAAATCATTGGGTATTCCCGCCTATCTTGTGGATAATCCAATGACCTGTGTGGTGGAAGGGGCTGTAAAATCACTGCCAATGTATAACATCCTGAGGCGAAGTTTGCCGCAGGTTTAATGAGACCGAGAATAAAAGGCGTCCGTTGCGGACGCCTTTTTGATTATCTTACTAATCCAGGTAATATGTCATACGTTGCAGATGAGTGACGGGGTCAATGTATTGAACATGCACACCATCGGAGACGTTCAAGCTGGTTGGGGCATAATTCAAGATTGCCTTTATGCCAGCCTTTACAAGTTGATCAGCCATTTCCTGCGCGGCAGTTGCGGGGACGGTGAGCATGGCAACCTTGATCTTGTGTCCCTTTATTCTTTCAGCCATTACGGCGATATCCAGAATTTCGAAGTCTCCCACTTTTTGCCCTATCTTTTTGGGATCGTTATCGAATACCATGCTGATGTGGAAGCCGCGGTTGCTAAACCCGTTATAGCGGGCCAGGGCGTGTCCCATATCTCCCATGCCAACGATGACCACTTCCCAGACGCGGTTTACCTTGAGGATGTAGCGCAAGCGTTCAATCAGAAAAGGAATCGAGTATCCGGTTCCCTGCTTGCCAAATTCACCGAATTGTGAGATATCCTTGCGGATCTGCGCGGCAGAAATACCCACGATCTCACCTAATTCCTGTGACGACGTGGTCTGGATTCCCCTATCTGCCAACCGTTGCAATGCACGCAAATAAACAGGCAGCCTGCCGATGATGATATCGGGGATTTTTTCAGCGTTCATATCGCTTTGCCCTCGCAACTGTGAAATTCTGCATTAACTCTACCATAAAAGGATGTTTTGTACAATTCGCCACAAGTGGTATTGGCTGTGAGTAGCCAACCATTAAATTTCCGGGGCGGTTTGTATCCTACAGGGAGTTTCATGAGAAAATCATGCGCAAACTCTTTCAACCTGGAGGGAGCAAAGCGACTAGGGCGCATTTGGGATAACGTATTTGCAGAAGCTTGGCTGGTTGTATACCGTTACACAATCCACCCAAGTGTCTCCAAACCGGACGAGAATGTTCACCTGACCAAGCCATTCATCGTAACTTCCCACAATCAACCGGCGTGGCCGGTCGATTACATCCTGGACTCCCCGAAGGGAGGACATGTGCATCATGCGGGCAAGCGCCCGATCCACTTGCTCGCCGCGGTGGTCCACCGCGAACTCAATCGTGTCATTCATTTCGAGAATAGGAGAACGAAGCGGCTCATTGCTCACCATGTCTAAAAGTGTTCCGTTGACGAGCATGATCACGGAGCAGACGATCAGCGGTGCGATCTTGCCGAAGAAAGAGGTCGAAAATGCGGCTGGTTCAGCGAGAGGAATTTGTAAAATTCCTGCAAGGGATACGAACAGGGCCACCCAGACAAAAGCCACCGTAAACCGTGAATTGAAATTTTCATAGAAGATGTAATTTAATAGGCCCCCGGTTTCAGGGTCAAGCCACGATACTATTCTTGGGAGTATCTGGAGAGGCAGGTAAACGATCAGCCAGGCAAATACAAAAGACGCGCCCAGGTAGAATACTAGCGCCAGGATGCCTTTTTCAAATCGGGCCACCAGCCAGCCAACCAAGCCTCCTGCCGTCGCGCAAATGACAGCTCCGATGATGAGTTTCAGCCAGGGGTACATTGCATGTGCCTGGCTGAGTAAATAGCCATCCACACCCCAGGCGGAAGCGGCAAAGGCCAGGCCCACCGTCATGCCATATGCCATTCCGAGGCGCCGCTTGAGGCCCAACACATCGGGACGATTACGAATGTCGGCAAATTGAAAGTTTTTCATGGGTTTATGGAATTGTTTTGAGTTGAAGTGTGTAGGATATGTAGTTGAGTGATCCATCTGACTGTGCTGAAAACCGGATTTTCACGGGAAGATTTGGTTCTGCATGAAGGACCAATTTGCTGCCGCAATGGATGGCCTCCATTTGCTGAATCGCCAGCCCATTTTGCAGAACTTCAATGTCCAGGTCGCTACCCTTGCACGAAACTTCCAGTAAGACAGTCTGGCTGTATGGAGTAAATTGTACCCAATCCTGTGCGTCTCCTTCGGGAGCGGAAACATCCCCATTGTATATTGAAATGTGGGTTCCTTTTGGCTCGAAGGTAACATTCATAATCGGGTTTGTGAGAGAGTCGTTATCCTCCCAGGCAGGCACGATCGTTGGAGTTGGAGTCAGCGGGATGCTTGTCGGCGTTCCAGTTCCAACGATTACACCGGCATCTGTTACGATGGGCAGATCCTCCACCCCGTTCGCTTGTACGAAGGCAGCGCTGATCCATCCTTTTCCCTCAGGGCCCGATCCAAATTCGATCTGGAGCCATGTTCCATTCGCATCCTTGCCGGTGAGGTTGACTGCATCCTGTGGGTTGAGAGTGCCAATGGAATTGAAACCCGTCCCCGGCCCGCTGCGGATATTTATCTTTTGCTGGATGATCGCAACAGTCCCGTTATTTGGATCTGCGCCAACGCCTCCAATGATCGGGACTTCAGGCTTGCTCGCCGTTGTAATATATTGCGCGGTCACCCAGCCTTTTCCGCCTGCTCCTTGCGGGTACAGGATCTGCCACCAATTCTCACCCGGATCCTTGCCAACAATCTCCACCCTCATGTTTGGAGGAATGATTCCCAGTACATTGCCCGCGGTGGATGGCTCCTCACGCACATTGACCTGTGTGGAAGTCATCCCTTCAACGGGAGCGACTGTCGGCAAGCTCGAAGGGGGAGGTGGGGGCGGAG
>Ga0209321_10000819_pt1 | contig 20758 bp, 23 predicted proteins | sample Rifsed16ft4_FD_184012 | JGI IMG/M metagenome (GOLD analysis project Ga0209321, IMG submission 184012) | Soil microbial communities from Rifle, Colorado, USA - sediment 16ft 4 - CSP-I_5_4 (version 2) | ecosystem: Environmental > Terrestrial > Deep subsurface > Rock core/Sediment | place: Rifle...
CGTGTTTCAGCAATGAAGCAGCGAGTTCCTTTTGATAAGGGTTGTCCTTGGAAAAAGGTATAAATATCACCTTCATGAAATTATTTCTGTCCATTTTTTCTGCATTGCCTGTATTTTACAGAATATACCCACTGTAAATACTATAACAATAAAAAATTATCCTTTATATTCCGAATTATGTAATATTATTTCCAATGACTGGATACATCTAATATACATGATTAATGCATTCCGGATATTGAATTTTCCGCTATACCGGATCTAAGCAGAAATATTGTTTATTATTAATTATTCACCGGGAGCATGCCGGTTGTTATCAAAACATCTCATTTTCAGGGAAAATACAGGTAAAAAACTGTGAAAAAACCATTGAATTATTTTAAATCAATTATTAATACTCTGGCCGGCAAATTATTCTTTTTAAATAAGAACAGCAGTCATCGTAAACTTAAAATACTCATGATTTTACCTTATCCACCCTATCCAGTTTATACCGGGGGTGCTGTCCGTGTTTTTCAAAAAATAAAGTATTTCGGGTCCAGACACCATCTTACAGTAGCCTCTTTTTGCGGCCCAAAACGAATGAAAGAGCAGCTTGATAAAATACTCAAGCCCTATTGTAAAAAGACCATTTTAGTTAAACGAGAAAAAGCAGACATGGATACTCATGCCGGGCTACCATACATAGTGCTGCGCTCAACTACAGGTAAAATGTGGGAAGCTTTGAAAAAATTAGGTGAAAATTTCGATATTGTCATGATAGACCGTATAAATTCCGCAATGTATCTGGAGTTGTTCAATTCATGTTATACAATATTGGAAGAACATAATATCGAGTCCAGAATTCTGAAACAGTATGCTGATCATAATATTTATAAACCCATGGAAGATGTTTCTGAAAATGAATATGATATTAAACAGGCTAATCTCTTACAGGCTTTTGAAACACAACACTGGCCTTTATTTAATTTACGCACAACAGTCAGTGAAATAGATCGTGATTTGATGCTATCGCGTTGTGGCAGTGAAATACTGGTTGTTAATAATGGAATTGATACAGATGATATTCAACCCGTTGAATATCAGGGAGACGGAAAAATACTCTATATGGGTAACATGTTGTACCGTCCCAATATTGAAGCAGTCATTTATTTTATAAATATGATATTTCCTGTTTTAAACAGAATGTATCCCGGGCTGTCCTTTTGTGTTGCTGGCGCCAATATTCCACAACAAATCCTGGATATTTCAGATTCCAGAAATATTGAATGTATAGAAAGTCCACCTGACATGAGTGTGATAGCTGAAAAATGTTCAGTTTCTGTTGTCCCACTTTTTATGGGTAGCGGTACCCGTATTAAAATTTTGCATTCCATGGCCATGGGTATACCTGTTGTATCAACATCATTAGGTTGCGAAGGATTAGCTGTAATTGATGAAGATCATTTGCTTGTCCGTGATGATCCGGAATCTTTTGCAGAGGCAATTATAAGAATACGATCTGACAGGATATTACGGGATAAGTTACGGATAAATGGGCGACGGCTCGTAAAACAGGAATATAACTGGCACAACATATTCAGGCAGTATGAAAATGAACTAATAAAAAGAATCAGTTAAAAACAAAAAGCCGTATACATATGATCATTTCACATAAATATAAATTTATCTTTATACACATACCAAAATGTGCAGGCACAAGTATCACCAGGACTTTGGCGCCCCTGTTAGGAGAGCATGATTTAGTCATAGGATGTACTCCTGAAGGAGAAAGATTACATCAAGAAAATATGAAAAAAGGCGGACTAACGAAACATTCGACTGCGCAGCAAATCATGCAACATGTCGGGCCGGAAATATGGAACAGTTATTTCAAATTCTCTTTTGTCAGGAATCCGTGGGATTTATTGGTGTCATGGTATCTCTGGAGTCTCAAGACTGAATGGGATGATGAAAAAAATACCATTAAACGAATAAGGGATCTGGAGGATTTTGAGGATTACCTGTATTCACCATTTGTATCAAAAACAAATTATCTTGATTTCATATCAGACAACAATGGAAATATTATTGTTGATTATGTCGGCAAGACAGAATTAATCAATTGGGATATCAAGCATATATACAGGAAGGCAGGCATCCCAGTGTGTTCTCTTGGCAGGGGAAACCCTTCAAAACACAAGGCTTATTTCAACTATTACAACCCGCTAACAAGGGATCTGGTCAGGGAGTGGTGTAGTAAAGATATTCAAAAATTTGATTATGGGTTTAATAATAAAATCCGGTACCCGGGCAGGAAAAATAAAAGAAATAATTATCCGAGAAAGAAATGGCTGATAATTCACGGAGCCCACCACAAGGCAGGAACCAACTGGTTTGGCAGAATTTTCAAAAAAATATCTGCACAGTTTAACTGGAAATATGAACAAGGCGATCAGCAATGTCCTGATGCTGATGTTGATATATTTTTGAATTATTTAAGCAATTTTGATTTTTCATCATTAGGGCCATATGTAGGTACTCATCTCATTCGGGATCCCAGAGATATGATTATTTCGGGATATTATTATCATCTATGGTGTGATGAAATGTGGTGCAAAAAGCCTGTAGATGATTTCGGTGGAAAAAATTATCAAGAAGTTTTAAACAGCCTTAATCCTGAAGATGGCATCATGTTCGAGATGTCAAATATTTATGGGTCATTTAAAAGGACAGCAACATTCATGTTGAACTGGAATTATAATAATCAATATATTCTTGAATTGAAATATGAGGAAATTCTGCATGATACGGAAAAATATTTCATACATGTTTTTAATCATTATGGATTTAATGCAAAAGAAACAGAAATAGCCATGGAGGTGGTTGATCAGTGCAAATTTGAAAAAATAACAGGGCGTTCAATGGGGGAAGAAAATCCAAAAAACCATTTTAGAAAAGGAATTGCCGGTGACTGGAAAAACCATTTTACGGAATCACACAAGAAAGCGTTCAAGGAATTATATCCCGGTCTGCTGGAAAAGCTGAGATATGAACAAAATGATTTGTGGTAATTCGATTTCTGGAAAATTACAAATATTTAATTTTATCAGAATAAGGAACCATATCCTCTGCATGATAGCGCTGTGTTAACTTCAGTAATATTCGGTATTTTATTGTAAATATCAGGCGTAGTTTGTTTGGTGTTGGCCGGGTCAAGTCTCCAATATATATTGTTTAGAATATCGTCAGGCAGTTCATAACCCGGGGTTAAAAAATCAAATATATTCCTGATAATTTCAATACCAGATTCGATATTTTTCTCGTAAATGTCTTCAAATATTATTTCTATATGGTCTACACGATGCTTATGTAGCATACTACGAATAGTGTTTACCGCATTTAGATACCGCTCTATTTCTTTTAATAAGATGGGAATTTCTAATTCCTTGTATGAAAAATCCCTAATTATTTTTCTAGCATCTGGATTATTTGTGACCACCCATATTTTTGTTTGCTTAGACATTTGTGTAGATACAATGCTTTTGGCGGCATTTTTTCTCCTAAGTAAGATTACCTTGTTGGAACTTTTAGTTAATAAAATTTTATCTTGGGCACTTGTCAAACCATGATTATGTTTTATGAGATTATAATTCTCCCAAATTTTGTTCAATAAAATTCTGAGTTCTTTAGGTTTTTTGTCTTTAACAAACTGACCACCTTCTTGGTATGGATTAAATGGTTCGTTGATACTGCGAATATCTGGATGCATACTCAGTATAGCAGTCAAGTTGGTAGCCCCGGTTCTTGTCCATGTATAAAGAACAGCGCGCAATTGCTTTTTAAGACTCGTTTTTAAGTTAGTTAAAAAAAACATGTTTCATTTAAAAATTCGAGAGTATTTGTCCAGCAGGTTATAATATACAGTTAGTTCATAGCTATATTGACTGTTCGTGGTAAAGCAATGAACGAAATGCCGGATGTTTCAATAAACAAACCTTTATTTATCAAAAAACAATCAACATAGTTCAACCAATTTACATAAATAGCATTAACTGATTATTGCTTTAAATAAAGTATTCCTTTTTTACACAATTTAGTGAGTATTGCATATCTGTTTCAGTTTTTGCCAATGTATCTGGTGAGATATTTCAATATGCAATTTATTAACCTATTTGTTTTCTTAACAACAAATAAAATGGAGAAGCTATCAGGTTAATAAAAATAATATTCTCATAATTTACAAACAATTCCGTGATATGGTTGTAGCCTGTAGGCGTGCGTTGTTCAATAATGTCAAAATGCAAAACTAGATTGTTAATATCATGGATATTAATATTGTGTAGTTGTTTTTCTTCAAGGAATGTCCATTCAGCAGGGTCATTGATAAACAGGAGTTCTCTCAAAGATGCTATTTTTCCTTCAATAATCCCTGAAATCTGGGTTGTCTTGCCTGCGCAAGATGGTCCGGAAACCAGGATAAGTCTTTTCATCAGGGTTAACCAAAGAAGTTATATTTGCTGCCGGTATAATATCCCGGATTTCCTCACTGCAACAATCATGTCATTTTATTGGTTCTTGCTGTACGTGTACTTCACGCCCATAAAATTAAATGTGTGGATTGCGTTAAGATCTTTTTATACAGTTTTGTACACATTTATACTATCATCACTTTACTAATTTTGACACAACCACTCAACGTAGAACATTTTATTTCACCTGAAATGGTTGTACAGGGAAACAACGGTTACCATATATTGTTATTGCCTTTATTGGATATGGCTTGATGAATATATCTACCTGACACCGGTGAAGTAAACCTGATTGATGAGGGGACTCACAAAAACGGGTGTACTGTGGTTAACATAATATGTTAGTGGGTGATTATATTGTCAAAGTGTAATTCTGAGTATTTTTCCATTGAATGACTGTTACATTCTAGTGATAAAATCTCTTTACTACATCTGCGTATTTTTCTTTTAGTTTTAAATAACACGGCCATTTATTTACAATTGCCAAGTAGGCTCGTATTCATAAAACATTTGTAATTATAAGGTAAATATTGGAGATTTTAATTAATAATTTATCACCTTGTTCAACCTCAAATATATCTAATGAAAAATATTTTAATAATTCCTCCTGCTAATCAATCAGGCAGTCTAGGTGATGAAGCAATGATCCGGGTACTTCTTGACCATTGCTTGGAAAATATCAAGGATATCAGTATTGATATTTTACTGTTTAATAAAATCTCGGACTGGAAGAATATCGATGGGATTAATAGAGGAATATTCATTGATATATTGGATAATTATGATGTGCCTGAAAAATTAAATAACCTTAATCAAATATTAACTCAATATAATGTTGTTTATTGGCTGGGTGCTGATGTTCTAGATGGTTTTTATAGTCATTTGCAAGCATCACATATAGTCCAACTGGTTAATATTGCAGCTAAAAATAAAATTAATACTGCAATACTTGGTTTCAGTTTTAATTCACAAGCTGCGCCTGAAGTAATTGAGGAACTCAAGAAATTACCTGAAACAGTGGGACTGAATACCAGAGATTCTACTTCCGCGCTGAATTTTAAAGACCAAACGGGCAGACAGCCAAGACTGGTTGCTGATTTAGCTATTTTATTAAAACCGTCCTGTAGGCAGGATTCCAGCAGATCATTGATTCAAAAATTAAAATATATCAGGAAATATAGAAAAAGTCTGATAATAGGTTTTAATATTTCTTATCCTGCATTCAGATCTACTTTTGGCAAGATTGAACATATACTTGAGCACTCACTTTTCCTAATAAAGAAAATAGTTAATGAGATAAATGCTACAATCGTTCTGATACCGCATGATGTCCGTAAAAATATTATAAATGGTGAGGATGTGAGTGATGTTAATCTATGCAATTTACTGAAGAATTTATTATCTTACCATTTTGAAGACAGAATATTGTTGTTGTCTCCGCCGTACAAGGCATCAGAAATTAAATCAGTGTGTGCTCATCTAGATTTCGCCTATTCATGCCGTATGCATTTCTCAATATCTTGCCTTGATAATTCTGTGCCGGTAGTGAGCGTGCCTTACCAGGAAAAGTTTGAAGGCTTATATCAATTATTTGGTATTGAGGATCTCATTATTGATAAATCGATCATTACAGATAAAGGCAAACTATCTGAATTTATTATTGAAAAAATACAAAGCAGGAGTATATACAGAAAACAGATAAAGAAAAGAATCCATCAGGTCCGGTTAATGGCGGAGTCAAATTTTGATAACCTTGAAATGTATTACACAAACTGGGTGAGACTTCGCATAAAGATTAGGATTGTTTTCATGACATGTTATTCTTATTTAAAAATGAAATTTTATTAAAATTGTTGTGGTGATAGGATTCGAATCCATAAGTTTACTAGGGATTTTATTCATTTGCATTTCTTCGTTTTGCGTGTGTCCATAGATGACTTATTTTATTGCTAATTGATTTGTCTATCTCACTTATTCATAGACTGAACAAATCATTCCCCAGTTCTTGTTTTACATCTGTTGAGCTACATGCATAGGTTTTACACCGCCCGCACCACAAACAATTATGACGACACCCATATCACGATCATTTGCCATGCCCACGCATCAGGAATTACAATAAACATCTATGTGTGATTCTAACTTAAATCGTGGGCTCGTTATTGGGGACGGGTCAACATATCAAGACTCTAAAAAAACAAATGAGGCTCGACGTACATGGGTAACACAAATAAGCTGAGTATCGCACATATCATCAATCCGGTTGTAGTCCTAAGTAATTCTGATCTTTTTATTGCCCAGCCCATAACCTTTGAGTCCATGAGAATAGCAGGTAATTATGCCAAAAATAAAATTGATATAGAGTTTTATTCAGCCCAATATCAAGAAGACCGTCCGGTGGTTCCTGGATTTATCACAAAGACTGTTGACCTAAACAGGTCTATTCTTGATATTGCACCAACAATCTGTAAACGAAAGCTACCTTTCATCAAAGATATATTGGATCGTTTATATGATTCCTCAAAAGCAGATTATTTTATTTATACAAATGTTGATATCGCTCTGGCTAAAGATTTTTATATATGCGTCTCAAAAATAATTAATAGTGGATATGATGCGTTTACTATTACAAGAAGAACAGTATCCAGAGATATTAAAACAATTGAAGATATTCCGCGTATGTATATGGAAAAAGGGACCCCTCATCCGGGTTGGGACTGTTTCGTGTTTAGCAGAAACTTATATACGCAATTTAGATTAGATGACATCATCATTGGATATCCTGGTATTGGGCGTGTTTTACTTGCAAATTGTTTTCGATATGCAGACCGCTTCGGCATTTTTAGAGAAGAATATCTGACATTTCACATTGGGACAGATAGTTATTGGAAAGACCATAAAAGAAAAAGTAACAGGGCAATGCATTTCAATCTAAAATCCGCTTATAAAATAGTCGAATATCTATATAAACACGCTCCCGATAACAAGGCCAAAGATTTAGAACATCACTACTTGGCATTATTAAATGAAACGTCGCCATGGAGAAAGTGGAATAAACGGATAATTAATTGGACAAAATGGCTATTATCTGTCTAAGCAAAAAGATCAGCTTGTCTAGTGGCAAATGTAATTAACACGATGCGGATAATGAACTAGCAGTATGTATTGTTTTTTTACATAATCTTACTAGTATCCCAACGTTAATCGAATAAAAACCACTGGTTGATGTAATCGAGTGAATTTGCTTCTTGCGGAACACGTGCCAATAGTTGAATTGGAGTCATCTTTCGGACATAGTGCGGCTCAAGATTTGTAGCATTTAGTAGAGCGAAGCAGTCAGGTTCAGCCGTTTATTCAGTGTCGCCACTAGAACGTAAACCGAGAGACATGGTGGTTTCCGGATATTTTTATCATCTCTGGTGCAATGAATTGTGGTGCAAGATGCCGGTTGCTGAATTTAACGGAAAATCATATCAGGATGTCCTGAAAAGTCTTGACAAGGAAGAGGGCATTCTTTTTGAAATGTCGAGTCCTCATGGGGCCATCAGGAACACGGCGTCACGGATGCTGAACTGGAATTATAACAATCAATATATTCTCGAATTGAAATATGAGGAAATTATTCAGGATACAGAAAAATATTTCCTGCAGGTTTTCAATCATTACGGGTTTAATGCAAAAGAAACTGAAATCGCCATGGAGGTAGTTGAACGGTGCAAATTTGAAAAAATAACAGGGCGTTCAATGGGGGAAGAAAATCCAAAAAACCATTTCAGAAAAGGAATTGCTGGTGACTGGAAAAACCATTTTACGGAATCACACAAGAAAGCATTCAAGGAATTATATCCCGGGTTGCTGGAAAAACTTGGATATGAACAAAATGATTTATGGTAATTGCAATTCCGCAGGACGCTTATCGAGATACTTTGTATTTACTTGATTCAGTAACAGGCCATGATTAAGTGAAATACCGGATGTTTCGAATACCAGATGTTTTATCATCGTGAAACTGTCAATATGACTTATCCAGTTTTCGTAGAATTTTCTTGATATGCCGGAAGTTAAGTAAAGCTTTTCCTTTTTCCACAATCTGGAGAGTTTTCTATTCCCGCTACGGATTTTGCCGGTTTGTCTGAAAAGACGGTCAAATATGCAATTTAGCAGTCTGATTGTATTTCTTAAAAGCAGACAGGATGCAGAAGTTACCAGGGTAATAACAATAATGTCTTCATAACCGTCTAACAACTCCGGGATATGTCTGTAGCCTGATGCTGTGTGTTGTTCAATAATATCATAGTGCAATACAAGGTTGTTGATTTCCCGGATATCAACGGTATGAAGCTGTCTTGCTTCAAGACTGGTCCATTCCGCAGGATCAATGATGCAAAGCAGTTGCTTCAGTTCCGGATTACCAGCAAAAATGCTGGAAATTAAGGTTGTTTTCCCGGCGCAGGAAGGGCCGGCAATTAATATGAGTCTTTTCATTTATAATATTTTCGTCAAATTCACGTGGCTGCACTTGCCAGCTTTTCATCATAATATAATCTGATACAAAATATAATATTGCTCTGTATGTTTATTAACTGAAAACCATTTTATTATACTGCGATAATTTGTCACTTTCACTAATACAGATGATCCGTATACTTGCCGCCAATAAAAACATCGTTCTGGACAGGGAATGTCCAGAACCCAGTGCCAAGGAAGGTTGGAGTAAATATAACGTTACTGGGTTTTATGCAGAGTTATAATCGTTCCCGTTTTTTTATTTTTTGTATCATCACATTATTTATTCTGTCCCAACCCCTGCGGGCGGAACACACTACCTTACCGGATATGGTAGTCCAGGGAAACAACGGCGCTCAGGCATTGTCACTGCCTTCACTCGATGCTGCTTATGAACGTATTATCCTGACGCCGGGCGGTGTGGATCTCATTGATGCGGAAACCTACAAATCCGGACGCGCCAGTACCTTTCAGGACATGCTCGGCTGGTCGCCGGGAGTTTTCATCCAGCCGCGGTTCGGTTCGGAAGAATCACGCCTTTCCATCCGCGGTTCTGGATTACAGCGTACCTTCCATTTACGAGGTATCAAATTATTGCAGGATGGTGTGCCCATCAATCAGGCCGATGGCGGTGGTGATTTCCAGGCTGTTGAACCGCTGGCATTACGTTATATCGAAGTGTTTCGCGGGGCCAATGCATTGAGTTATGGTTCCACCACACTCGGCGGTGCGATCAATTTTGTATCGCCTTCCGGTTATGATGCCTTCCCATTTCAGGTACGCGCTGAATTCGGCAGCTTCGGTTACTAGCGTGCACAATTCAGCAGTGGCGGTGTGAAAAACAATCTCGATTATTTCATTAGCCTCTCGCATTCTTCGCAGGATGGTTTTCGTGATCACGCAGAACAGACCGCAATCAATCTCGATCTCTATGCCGAGAACCAGCATTACGTTTTGTCTAATCTCGCCTTTGTGCTCGGTGCACAACTTACTCATGCCAATCGCGAACTGGATGACAAGTTCCTCACCAATGGCGATAACAGCTTCGATGAAGATTACACCGGCTTCAGTCCCAAGGTCGGGTTGCGTTATGAATTCAATCCCGACATCCAGTTGTTCACCAACGTCAGCCGCAGTTTAGAACCGCCAAGTTTCGGTGAAATGACAGCAGGGCCGGGCATCTCGCCAGTCGATGAACAAACCGCAACTACATTTGAAATTGGCAGTCGCGGCAGGCATAACACATTGCGCTGGGACGCCGTGTATTACCATGCCTGGGTGGAAGATGAATTGTTGAGTCTTAATGATGCACTCGGCAATCCGCTCGGCACAGTCAATGCCAACTACACGATTCATCAGGGTGTCGAACTGGGAATCGAATACGATCTTCTTGACCGTTTGCTGTTACGGCAGATATACATGTGGAACGATTTCCGTTTTGATGACGATCCGGTTTTTGGTGACAACCCGCTTGCCGGTGTGCCGGAACATTTCTTCCGCGCTGAATTCGTTTATCACACACCGCACGGTTACTACATCGGTCCCAATGTGGAATGGGCACCGGATGACTGGGCCGTCGATCATGCCAATACTTTATTCGCCGATGGCTATGCCATCCTCGGTGTGAAAGCCGGATATCGCAGACCGGATGGCATTTCTTTCTTTGTCGAAGGCAGAAATATTACGGACAGAAAATATGCTGCCACCACTGGTGTAGTTGTCGATGCCGGGGGCCTGGATTCGAGGCAGTTCTTGCCGGGGGATGGGAGATCGGTGTTTATGGGTATTGAGTGGCGACAATAAAGTGCTAAACTTAAATGTATGAAACAAAACCTTGTTGCTGAAATCCTGGAGTTGCCGGTCGCTGAACGGGTACGTTTGGTCGAGGCCATTTGGGACAGTATCTCGGCCGTGCCTGAAGCATTGCCACTGACTCAATGGCAGCGTGAAGAACTTGATCGCAGGCTTGCAGAATACGAAGCCAATCCTGAGTCCGGTTCAACTCTGGAAGAGGTCTTTGCCCGTATCCGCTTCTGATACATACCCATATGACAAGGACTGTTATTTTTCTATCACATGCAGAACAGGATATTAGATTTGCATATCAATGGTACGAATCACAACAAACCGGGCTGGGAAGAGAATCTAAATCCTATACTAATATAGTTATTATTGCCGGATATGTTTCGCTTTTTACAATGTGGAATCATGTTAAAGATATGATGTTACCAATCTTTACATTTTATATTGCATTATTCTTGACCATTTCAATGGTAATATTTGTGGTCTTTGAAGTTTTTAAAATGATTGAATCTGCAATCTATCATGGGAAAATAAGTTCTATATTAGATGAATTTTTGAGTGAAGATAGGTTAAACGCTTATTTGGCAGCAGAAAGAATTTATTATGAAAGACAGGCTAGAGTTTGGAAGATCGCATTGGTCCCGACTGTCGCATTTGGTATAGCAGCTGCTGCATTGCTTATATTTGAATTTATTACGAATATATATTTGTATTATCAAATGTAAGAATTAAATATTGATGTGACAATATTTACTCCATATATTCAATATCGTGTTTGTGAAACTTACTATATTTAAACTTTAATTTCGCTATGCCGCATATACTCTTGCTTGGCGCTGGTTTTAGCCGAAACTGGGGTGGGTTACTAGCCAGAGAGTTTTTTAATCATTTAATAGGTATGCAAGAGATAACGGAAGATAACTATTTACGTGATCTGTTATGGAACACTAAAGATAGTGGTTATGAAAATGCACTGTCTATAGTGCAAACTGCCTTCATGCAGAATCCACAAAATAACAGAGATCGCCTCCGTCAGCTTCAATCTGCAATATCTGTAGTATTACAGAGTATGAATCAAGCGTTTTTAAATATGCAGAATATGGAGTTTCAGCAATTTAGAGAGATAATGCTGAGAACATTCATGTTTAGGTTTGATGCAATATTTACATTAAATCAAGATATCTTATTGGAATGTCATTATTGTCCACATGTAGAATTGGGTGATGTAATACGATGGGATGGAGCACAAATTCCTGGTATGCGTCGAATACCTGCTCTGCAGCAAGAACAGCTTAGTTCATGGGCAAGGGACACATGGGAGCCCATACAAGCTAATCAATTTCGTGTCGAAAATCGTTTACAACCATATTTCAAACTACATGGGTCATCAAATTGGAGAAATAATAATGATGGTGAATCTTTACTTGTGATCGGAGGTGATAAGAGCAGGACTATCCAATCTCTTGTAATATTGTCATGGTATTTTGAAAAATTTCAGGAATACTTAAATGCACCTAACACAAAATTATTTATTATAGGATACGGTTTTAAGGATTCTCATATAAACGAAGCAATAATTAATGCTGTTAATAATCATGGACTTGAATTTTTTGTGGTTGATTCATTGGGTAGTAATATAGTTAGACAGGTTAATCCTTCATTCGGTGGGGCTATTTATGCACCCAATGAATTAGATAATGCATTTAGAAGAGGGTTAATAGGTGCATCAGAGCGTAGATTATCTGAAACGTTCGGAGGTAATGACATGGTATCTCATGCAAATGTGATGCAGTTTTTTACCTAATTGACCATATGTCCACCTTGGAATTAATTAAAAAGGCTGTTGAGAATTTGCCACCCGCCGACCTGGCAAAGTTCAGGGAATGGTTTGCAGAATTTGATGCTGCAAACTGGGATAAACAAATGGAAGCCGATGCTGCTGCAGGCAAATTGGATATTTTTGCTGCCGAAGCTCAAGCTGAATATAAGAAAGGAAAAGCAAGGGTAATTTAAAGACAGTTTGAGTGACAGGATTTACTCAGCACATCCATGTGATTCGCCCTTCGGGCCATCGCTACGCGATGTTCAATTTTTGTTCCAGACAAAATTGTGACAAATTCGTCTGGAACGAATTTGGTCGAGCTTTAGCTTGCCCGTAGGGGGCGGTACAGGATGTATCGCAACAGCCTACTTCTCCGGTTCGAATCTTCTCACACAGATATCCAAACAAAAAAACCTCCAAATGCGGAGGTCATTTTGTTTGGAAATGGTCGGGGTGACAGGATTCGAACCTGCGACCTCTACGTCCCGAACGTAGCGCTCTACCAGACTGAGCTACACCCCGATGATGAAGAAACTTTAATTTTACTGGATACTGGCATTCGCCAGTATGACGTCCTTTTTATTTGGATTCCGGATAACTGCTGCGCGGTTTCCGGAATGACACATTGTTTTTTTACTGGATTCCCGTTTTACGGGAATGACGTTTTTTATTTCGTCATGCTGGTGGATACCAGCATCCAGTAGATTATTTTTTTGACTGGATACTGGCCTTCGCCAGTATGACGTCAAAATACAGATTAATTAATAATGTCTTTCTACTGCAAACCTTGTGAGTGAGTACAGGGCTTCGTGGTAGACCGACGGTTGCAGGATTTCAAGAGCTTTCAGCGCGCTGGCAGCTTCCTGTTCTGCAAGGCGGGCAGTGTACGCAATGGCCCCAGTGCTTGCAATGGCCGAACGGATCTCTTCAATGTCATCCAGGCCGCCATTCATGATGGCGTTGCGGATGATCTGCGATTGTTTTTCATTGCCGTGCCACATGGCATAGAGCAGCGGCAGAGTAGGTTTGCCTTCAGCGAGATCATCGCCGATGTTCTTGCCGAGTTCCGAACTGGTGGCGCTGTAGTCCAGTGCATCATCGATCAATTGAAAGGCCGTGCCGAGATGTGCACCATAATTTGCCATGGCCTGTTCTTCGGTTTCTGTTCGTTTGCTGATGACAGCGGCCAGTTGTCCTGCAGCCTCGAATAATTTTGCCGTTTTGTTGCGGATGACTTCGAGATAGCGATTTTCGGTAGTTTCCGGGTCGTGGCGGTTGAGGAGTTGCTGGACTTCGCCTTCGGCGATGACATTGGTGGCATCAGATAAAATTTTCATGACCTGCATGGAATCGGTTTTGACCATCATCTGGAACGCCCGGGAATAGAGAAAATCCCCGACCAGCACACTGGCTTCATTGCCCCAGCGATGATTTGCCGTAACCTGGCCCCGGCGTAGGCTGGAGGCATCTACCACATCATCATGCAGCAGGGTGGCGGTATGGATAAATTCAATGATGGCGGCCAGGTTGATATGCTGGTCGCCGCTGTAACTGAAATGCCGGGCAATCAGCAGCAACAGGGCCGGGCGCAGGCGTTTGCCGCCGCTGTTGACGATATAATGGCTGAGCTGGTCGATGAGGGCGACATCGGTATGCAGGGACTTCTGGATCAACCGGTCGACCTGCTGCATGTCTTCGGCAACGAGTTGCTTGATGGCCTGGATGTCCATGGCAGGGCTGGCGGCAAGGGCGGATTCGGAAATTTTCACTGAATTCAGGATTTTGCTGGTCTGGTCATTAAAGATTGGGCCTGTTTCAGGCATTTTGCCAAGACCGGTGCCAGATTGCCATAAGCAAGGCAATAATCTGGTGCGAATTGTGCCTTTCAGGCTTGTATAAGTAGGGCGAATTCCTTAGAATTTGCGGCCTTGCAGAACCTGCCTCAAAACTACTGCGCTGGGTGATACTGCGTTGAATACGAACTCGAAATGCTCATGTACTAATCGTGTACACTCCGCTTTCAAGTCCGTTTTCGCCTTGTCTCACCTGCGCTCGTAACGTTTTGAAACAGGTTTTTTAACTACACTTACCTCGGCTCAGCCGGAGTTTTTTAGAGGAATTATAAATCATGTATGCGGTAATCAAGACCGGCGGCAAACAATATAAGGTACAAGCAGGCGATATCGTCAGGGTCGAAAAGCTTGACGCTGAAGAGGGCAAAACCATCAAGATTTCTGATGTGTTGATGCTGGTGGACAATGACAAGGTCACAGTAGGTACACCTCAGGTCAAGGGTGCTACGGTCTCCGTAAAGGTCAATGCTCATGGCCGCGGCCAGAAGGTCAGGATTGTCAAGTTCCGCCGCCGCAAGCATCACCGCAAGCAGATGGGACACCGCCAGGCGTATACCGAGTTGTCCATTTTGAAGATTGATATGAAATAACCAGCAGGTGGAATAGTAATGGCACATAAAAAGGCAGGTGGCAGTACCAGAAACGGCCGCGATTCACAATCGAAACGTCTGGGTGTGAAGCGTTTTGGCGGAGAAGAAGTGATCGCCGGCAATATCATCGTAAGACAGCGCGGCACAAAATTTCATGCGGGCGTCAATGTGGGTTTGGGACATGACCATACCCTGTTTGCCAAGGCTGACGGCAAGGTATTATTCAAACAGAAAGGCCCGAAAAACCGGACCTTTGTCAACGTGGTCGCGGGCTGACCGGTTTTAGCGTTAATGAGTGATAATGGAAACCCCGCAGTCGCGGGGTTTTGTTTTTTCGGGACTTGTTAAACGCAAGAAAATAAAATATGAAACAAAACACGGATAACGATTCACGCGAGCGTTAGCGAGTAATGAAATTTGTTGATGAAGCAATAATTACAGTCGAAGCCGGTGACGGCGGCAATGGCTGCCTGAGTTTCCGGCGCGAGAAATACGTGCCGCGGGGCGGGCCGGATGGTGGCGATGGCGGTGATGGCGGCAGTATCTATCTGATCGTGGATGAAGGCCTGAATACGCTGGCGGATTTCCGTTATCAACGCATATTCCGTGCAGAAAAAGGCCAGAAAGGCCAGGGCGGCGAGCGGATCGGGAAAAGCGGCGAAGATCTCCATATCAAGGTACCGCTGGGAACACTGGTTTATGACGCCGATACCCGGGAATTGATTGGCGATATGGTCAAGGCTGATGACATGCTGTTGGTGGCCAGGGGCGGTTTTCATGGCCTGGGTAATACGCGCTTCAAGAGCAGTACCAACCGCGCACCGCGCAAGACCACCAAGGGTACACCAGGTGAGAAGCGCAAATTGCATCTGGAATTGCAGGTACTGGCGGACGTAGGACTGCTGGGCATGCCGAATGCGGGAAAATCGACTTTTATCCGTGCGGTGTCTGCCGCCAAACCCAAAGTGGCGGATTATCCCTTTACCACACTTTATCCCCACTTGGGAGTGGTCCGGGTCGGTGCAGAACAGAGTTTTGTGATTGCCGATATTCCCGGTTTGATTGAAGGCGCGGCGCAAGGGGCCGGGCTGGGCATACAGTTTCTGAAACACCTCACGCGTACCCGCTTGCTACTGCATCTGGTAGATATCGCCAGTTGTGCAAATATTGATGAGGCAGTCAATAATATCCGGGTGATTGAACAGGAACTTGCAGAATTCGGTGCCGGACTGGATCAGCGCCCGCGCTGGTTGGTCTTGAACAAGGCAGATCTTTTGCCGCAGGATAAGGCAGAGAAATACCGGCAGGCGATCAGCCGTGCGATTGATGAGATTATACCGGTATATCTGATTTCCGCAGTCAGTGGTCAGGGTTGCCAGGAACTGACCAGAAAAATACAGGCCTGGTTGGAACAACAGAAACAGGAAACAAAAGAAAAAGCAAAGTTGAAAGAATATGAGTAATGACCGTGACAGACTGAAGAATGCCCGCCGCTGGGTCATCAAATTGGGCAGTTCACTACTGACTAACAATGGTTGCGGACTGCGTGTGGAATCCTTGCAGAACTGGGTCAACCAGATCATGGAACTGCGCAAACGCGGCTGCGAGGTGGTGATCGTATCGTCGGGTGCTGTTGCGGAAGGTGTAACCAGACTGGGGTGGAAGCGCCGTCCGCACAGCATGCACGAATTACAGGCCGCGGCCGCCGTTGGGCAGATGGGACTGGTGCAGGCCTATGAAACCTGTTTCCAGAAATTCGGTGTGCATACCGCGCAGATACTCCTGACACATGAGGACATCAAGGACCGGCAGCGTTATCTCAATGCCAGGAGCAGTATAAATACCCTGATCAAACTCGGTGTGGTGCCGGTGATTAATGAAAACGATACTGTATCCACGGACGAGATCCGTTTCGGCGATAACGATACATTGGCCGGGCTGGTGACCAATCTGATTGAGGCCGATGTACTGGTTATCCTGACCGACCAGCAAGGCCTGTTTGACCAGGACCCCCGCAGTTATCCCGCTGCAAAATTGATCGAGGAGGCCGATGCGAATGATCCTACCCTGCAACAATACGCTGGAGGGGGCGGCATACTGGGCCGGGGCGGGATGCTGACCAAATTACGTGCGGCGAAGCTGGCCGCCAAATCCGGGGCGAATACTGTTATCGCTACCGGACTGGAGCAAGATATCCTCCCACGTATTGCCGGGGGGCAGAATTGCGGTACCTTGCTGACCAGCAGCCATGCCCCGTTAACCGCCCGTAAGCAATGGCTGGCGGGATTGTCCCAGGTGCATGGGCGCCTGGTTCTGGATCCGGGGGCGGTCAATGTTCTGCGTAATCAGGGCAAGAGCCTGCTGGCTGTGGGTGTCCGGGCCGTGGAAGGGGATTTCCGGCGCGGTGAGATTGTTTCCTGTGTGGCCGAGGACCGGACCGAGATAGCCCGTGGTTTGGTCAATTATGGTGCCAGTGATGCCCGCAAGATTATCGGGAAATCCAGCAGCCAGTTTGAGCAGTTGTTAGGCTATGTCGATGAGCCGGAGTTAATACACCGGGATAATCTGATTTTAGTATGAATGGTAGGGATCAGATATCAGGGGCCGGATGTCAGGGTTCGAATTTAATAAAATTGGTTTTACTGATCCCGGAAACCAGATCCCTGCAACCTGTATTACAAACTGCGTAACAGCTCATTCATCTGGTGTTTATGACGGGCTGCCTTGTTCTTGTGGATGAGGCCTTTTTTCGCCATGCGATCAACCAGTGGGACGGCGGTCTTGACAGCTTCAGTAATGGCTTTCTTGTCTTTGGTCTGGGCCACGGTAGCCGTTTTCTTCAGTGAGGTGCGCAGCATGGACCGGTTACTGGCATTCTGCTGCCGTTTTTTTTCGTTCTGGCGCGCACGTTTTTTAGCTGAGGCAATATTGGCCAAGGTAATGCTCCTGTTTGTTTCTGAAGGCGCGTCACTATGCTGATCTTGAAAGCATTTGTCAATCCTGAGCGGTGAATATGCTATTCTCGGCAGTTTTAAAATACTTTAACAAACAGGCAGATACGTATTTTCGATAAACCCACGGTTTAATGAGGTTAACCGTCTGAGCAAGTTTCTCCTTAAATCGACGTTGATGATCAGTCTGATGACCATGATCTCCCGTGTCTTCGGCTTGATACGGGACATGGTCATAGCCCACTTTTTTGGCGCCGGCGCCGGGGCTGATGCCTTTTTCGTGGCCTTCAAGATCCCCAACTATCTGCGGCGTCTGTTTGCGGAAGGCGGATTTTCGCAAGCCTTCGTCCCGGTACTGAGCGAATACAAGAGCCAGAAAAGCCGTGAAGAAATCCAGACGCTGATTAACCATGTCGCCGGGACGCTGGGCCTTACCTTGTTTGTAATCTCCCTGATTGGTGTCATCGCGGCACCCATCCTGATCATGGTTTTTGCCCCCGGATTTGTATCAAACGGCGGCAGGTACGATCTGGCTGTGAGTATGCTGATGATTACCTTCCCATATATTCTTTTCATTTCCCTGACGGCACTGGCAGGCGGAATACTGAATACCTGGGGCCGTTTTGGTGTCCCGGCCTTTACGCCGGTATTGTTGAATCTCTCATTAATATTATGCGCCATTTATCTCGCGCCCCGGCTGGAAGAGCCGATCATGGCGCTGGCCTGGGGTGTATTGATTGCCGGGGTAGTACAACTCCTGTTTCAGGTCCCGTTTTTGTTGCGCCTGAAGTTGTTACCGAAACCCGTTCCCAATCGTCATTACGAAGGTGTGAAGCGCATTATTAATTTAATGATACCCGCCCTGTTTGCGGTATCGATCACCCAGATCAACCTGATGGTCGCCATGTGGATAGCGTCTTTCCTGCAGACTGGCAGTATTTCCTGGCTGTATTATTCAGAGCGATTGATGGAATTCCCGCAGGGTGTGTTTGGTGTTGCATTGGCGACGGTGATATTGCCGGACCTGTCCCGCTTGTATGCGGAAAGATACACGGAAAAATTCAGCCAGATGCTGGACTGGGCATTGCGCTGGGTCATATTGATTACCATCCCCGCCACACTTGGGCTGATGTTGCTGGCCGGACCGTTACTGACGACCCTGTTTCAATATGGAGAATTTAACGCGAGGGATGTTGAGATGACTACGCGGAGTCTGATCGCCTATGCCACGGGATTGTCAGGGTTCGTGTTGATCAAGGTATTCGCCAGCGGTTATTTTTCCAGACAGGATACAAAGACGCCGGTCAAGATTGGCATTGTTGCTGTGGTTTCGAATATCGTTCTGAGCCTGTCGCTGGTCATGCCGCTGGCACACGCGGGTCTCGCACTGGCAACTTCGCTTGCATCATTTATCAATGCCGGATTGTTATTTTATTTTCTGCGAAAAAGAAATGTATACCAGATACAAAAAGGCTGGGGCCTGTTTCTGTGCAGGGTGATCATGGCCTGCTTGTTGATGAGCGCTGCCTTACTGTACCTGGTGCCGCCGGTGGAGATCTGGTTACATTGGAATATTTTAAACCGGGCCGGGTATCTTGGGCAGTGGATCGTGCTGGGTATGGTTATTTATACCGGGGTGTTGTGGTTGAGTGGATTACGGTTCAGGCACATGACACTGGGCAGTTAAAAAATATAGAATCACGCCTTTTGCGACGATGGAATTCATACGCGATCTGCATAATCTGCATGCCAGCCACAAAGGCTGCGTGGTAACTATTGGAAATTTTGATGGTGTGCATCTGGGTCACCAGGCCATCATCAGGCAGTTACAAGCAGCATCAACAGAAAATCATCAGCCTGCTGGTGTCGTGATTTTTGAACCACATCCGCAGGAATTTCTGCATCCGGATCGGGCGCCTGCAAGACTGATGCGGCTCAGGGAAAAGCTGATTTATTTACGGCAGTCTGAAATAGATCGGGTCGTTTGTTTGCGTTTTAATCGTGCGCTCTCAAGTTTACCGGCAGAAGATTTCATCAGGAATGTTCTGGTGAACAAACTTGGTGTGCGGCACCTGATCGTTGGCGAAGATTTTCGATTCGGGAACAAACGTAAGGGAGATATTACCACACTCACCCAATCCGGAAAGACATACGGTTTTACTCTTGAGTGTACGGAAAGCTGCAAGATAGACGGGCGACGGGTCAGCAGTTCCTGGGCGAGGGAAGTATTGGAAGCCGGTGATATGATACAGGCAGAAAAATTGCTGGGCCGGCCCTATGCGATCAATGGCCGTGTCGTGCATGGGGACAAACGTGGCCGTGAACTGGGTTATCCGACCATCAATATCGATCTGCACAGATTAAAAAGCCCGGTCTCCGGTATATTTGCAGCGCGGGTTCATGGCCTGGGAAGTGAACTGGCAGAGGCTGTGGTCTCAATTGGAACTCGGCCCATGTTTGGTGGCAAGACGATCAATCTTGAGGCCCACCTGCTGGATTTTGATCGGGATGTGTATGGTGTTTATGTTACCGTTGAATTATTAAAACAGCTCAGGAAGGAACATATGTTTGATACTATTAACAAGCTGAAAGTACAGATGAAAAATGATGTAGCAGAAGCCAGAGAGTTTTTCCAGGGACAAAAACAATTATAACCAGCAAGAATCATGACTGACTATAAAAACACACTTAATCTGCCGAGAACGGATTTTGCCATGAAAGC
>Ga0209321_10000820_pt1 | contig 20757 bp, 14 predicted proteins | sample Rifsed16ft4_FD_184012 | JGI IMG/M metagenome (GOLD analysis project Ga0209321, IMG submission 184012) | Soil microbial communities from Rifle, Colorado, USA - sediment 16ft 4 - CSP-I_5_4 (version 2) | ecosystem: Environmental > Terrestrial > Deep subsurface > Rock core/Sediment | place: Rifle...
TTTCGCCTGCCAAAACGACGCCGTCTCCTGCAGCATGACAGGCGTAGAACGGGAAAGCCAAATGCGGTCGTGCTGCTCGCCAAATTCGTAGCTGACCACCGGGATATTGAGGTAACGAGCTGCATGGTTCACGGCGCCGAATTCCAGAATCAGGCCATTGGGCAAGATAACCACGTCAGGGTTTTCAGCTTGCATCCAGGCCAAGGCGGCAGCAGCCGCTGCCCGGTTACGCTGCAGGCGCAAAAGGAATAAATCGCTGCCCTTATCCACCTCTTCGACCTGGAGGGTATATTGCGTGTCCATTACGGATACGTGTTCAATGGCATCGGCCAGTGAAGCAGGCAACGGCTGCGTGGCAGCCGCTCCAAATGAGCGGGCATCAATTAGGTCAACTGCTGGCTTCAGCACTTGGCGCGCGTAAGCTTCGCGCTGGCGCAAATCAAACTTGGTGACCGGTTTCTTCCAATTTGCGTAGGGCGAATACGCCAGTGTTGTCTCATGCCCCAGGCCAGCCAGAGCCAGGGAAAGCAAAGTCGCGTGGCCGATCCAATAGTGGAGCGTAGCATAGACCAGCACCTTGCGGCCTGTTCGAGCGCGCAAAGGGGAAACGCGCACCTGCCGGCACCACTCGGGCAGCGCAGCTTTCAACTCTTCGAGCTTGAAGCCGTCCACCGGCGCGCCGCGGCCGCGCAGCGCCCAATCCAGCTCGGCGGCCAGCGGCAGTTCACCCAACACGCGTTTGATCTTGGTCCCAGCCAGCATGTTAAGCCTTCACCGCTTCAACCTGTTCAATGCGCCAATCCAGCAGAGGGCGCACAAACCCCTGGCGCAGCTCCGGCCACTGCATGCCGGGCGCTCCCATGGCATCTACCGTGAACGCCAGGGCACGTTCTTCTTGAAAATAACGTCTCACGCGGAAGGAAGAGGCATTCAATCCAAGGACGTATTGGCCTTCGTTGAGGAAGTTAGCAGGGATCTCGGCGCGGCTGAGGTAGCGGCCGGCCGGCCGGGTGGCATATTTTTCATATTGCGCTGAATCATCCGTATCAAAAGACGTTAGTACGGTCTCGCCGCGCATGGTCTGCAAATAAATGCCTACGCGCAATCCCTGAATAGGTTTCTCTATTTCATATTCGATCTCAATTTCTAGGGGTTGCCGAGATTGGACCGTTTCCACTACGCGGCCTTGAGTATCGCGCAGGCGCATGGAGAGTGGTTTAAAAGGCGCGGCCTCTGCAGGGATCTCCTCGGTCTGCCAAATGCGCTCGCCGCTCTGCGAGAGCCCGGAAGCCATGTAGTAATCAACCGCCTGACGGGTAGGGGCTCGGTAAACCAGTTCCCCTTTTTCGAGCACGATCGATTCTTCGGTGAGCCGCAAGATAGCCGACATGTTATGGCTAACAAATAGCACTGTGCGGCCAGCTTCGGCCACGTCACTCATTTTGCCCAGGCATTTGCGTTGGAACTCGGCATCGCCCACCGCCAGCACTTCGTCCACCACAAGGATCTCAGGTTCCAAGTGGGCGGCCACCGAAAAAGCCAGGCGCAGATACATGCCGCTGGAATAATGCTTCACGGCGGTATCGATGAATCTGGCCACACCCGAAAATTCCACGATCTCATCGAACTTGGCGGCAATTTCGCGGCGTTTCATGCCCAGCACCGCACCGTTCAAATAAATATTTTCGCGGCCGGTCAACTCGGGATGAAAGCCGGTGCCCACTTCCAGCAGGGACCCCACCCGCCCGCGGATTTCGGCAAAACCCGTGGTGGGTTCGGTAACCCGCGAAAGGATCTTCAGTAAAGTGCTCTTTCCTGCGCCGTTGCGACCGATCACGCCGAGCACTTGCCCCTGGCGCACTTGGAAGGACACATCATGCAACGCCCAGATAGTTTCGGCGCCCTGGCGCAGCTCGCCTTTGAGCATGCGTAGCGGCCAGGTGAACGCCCCACTGATCGAATCGCGCAGCGTGCGGTAACGTTCCACCTTGCCACCCAGGCGATATTGCTTGCCAAGCCCTTCGACGTTGATCGCGTATGCGCTCATGGTGTCCTAGACCACATCCGCAAAGGTGCGTTCCATGCGACGAAAATAGATCAGGCCGGAGACGAGCAGCACGAATGACGTAATCAGCGAGACCCACAGCAACCCGGTGGAATAGATCGGGGTGCCCACCAGGGCATGGCGAAAACCTTCGACCACGCCCACCATGGGGTTTAACGCATAAAGCCATTCAAAACCCTGTGGTAAGCGATCAAAGATCTCATTGGCTTCATAGGCGATGGGGGTGGCCAGCATCCAGAACTGCGTGAGGAAGGGGATGATGTGGCGCACATCCCGGTAATGTACGTTCAAAGCCGCCAACCAAAGGCCAACTCCCAGGGCAGTCACCAGCGACAGCAGTAAAAAAAACGGTAAACCCAAAATTCCCGAGGTGGGCATCACGCCGTAATACAGCATCATGCCGGCTAATACGACAAAGGCCACGGCGAAGTCCACCACGCCGCTGAGCACCGAAGATAAGGGCACCACCACGCGGGGGAAATAGACCTTGGTGATCATGTTGCGATTGGTCACCAACGAGCGGCCTGCTTCGCCGATGGCGGTGGAGAACAGATTCCACGGCAGCAAGGCCGCATAAGTGAATAACGGCCGCGGGATGCCGCCGCTGGACAGCCCGGCGATATCGCCGAAGAGCACGTTGAAAATGAACATTTGCAGCAGCGGCTGGATAACCGCCCAGGTGCCGCCCAGCAGGGTCTGCTTGTAGCGCACTAAGATGTCCCGCCAGGTGAGGAAGAAGATCAGCTCCCGGAAGCGGAACAGTTCCCCCAGATCCAGGCCCACCAAGCCGCGCTGCGGTTTGATCAGCACGCTGTGCGCATCGGCTTTCTGGGCCAAAGCCTTGCTAGCGGTCATTTGACAGCGACTTTCCATGCTGGCGATACCACGCGATGGTTTTGCGCAGCCCCTCTTCAAAATCGGTGCGGGCGCGGAAACCAAAGAATTCCTCGGCGCGGCTCACGTCCAGCAGGCGGCGCGGCTGGCCATTGGGTTTATCGATGTTCCAATGAAAGCTGCCTTCGTAACCGGTTAGGCGGGCGATCATCTCGGCCAGGTCTTTAATACTGATTTCGTGGCCGGACCCCAGGTTGACCGGCTCGTTGCCGTCATAGCGTTCGGCGGCCAATACAACCCCTTCGGCTGCGTCTTCGACGTAGAGGAACTCACGAGTGGGCGAGCCGTCACCCCACAATTCCACCTGCTTGGCTTTCTGTTCCTGTGCCTCAATAAACTTGTGGATGAGAGCCGGGATCACATGAGAGGTTTCCAGATCAAAGTTGTCGCGGGGCCCATACAAATTGACCGGCAAAAGGAAGATGGCGTTGAAACCATATTGCTGGCGATAGGCCTGGGCTTGCACCAGCAACATTTTCTTTGCCAACCCATAGGGAGCGTTAGTCTCCTCTGGGTAGCCATCCCACAGATCCTCTTCGCGGAAGGGTATGGGAGCAAATTTAGGATACGAGCAAATGGTGCCCAGGGCGACAAACTTCTTTACGCCGCGTTCCCAGGCCTGGTGCATGAGCGGCGCGCCCATCATCAAGTTGGTGTAGAAGAAATCGGCAGGGCGCGCCCGGTTAACGCCAATGCCGCCGGCCAGAGCCGCGGCGTGAATGATCACGTCCGGCTTGGCAGCGTCCAGCATGCGGCTGATCTGGTCGGGCTGCACCAAGTCGTAATCGCGGCTGCGCGGCACAAAGATCTCTTTTGCCCCTCGTGCGCGCAGTTTTTCCACGATAAAGGAACCTAAGAAGCCTCCGCCGCCGGTTACTGTTACGCGTTTGTCCTGCCAAACCTGGTTCTCAGCCATCCTCACCTACCGAACAATGAATTGGGCGTTGCGAAACCGCTCATCCTGTGGGTTTTTGATCAGCCCCTCTTGCAAGGCGTGCAACACTTCGCGTACGCCATCATCTACATCGAATTGCGCTTGGTACCCAAGTTGGCGGCGTATCTTTTCGAAGGACACACTAATGTCACGCATGTCTCCACCGAAAGTAAGGTCCTTGTAACGCACCATGGTCTCCGGCAGGCGCTTGAGTACGAATTCAACGATCTTATCCTTGCTGTAATTTCCCTTCTCGGTGCCCAGATTGAAGATCTGGCCGCGCACTTTGGACTCGGGCGCTTCCAAGCCCAATAGGAAACCGGCCACCACATCGCGCACATGGATGAAAGAGCGGGAATAGCCGCGTTGGTAAATAAGCAATTCCCGCTTGGCATAAGCATCCAGCACAAATTGATTCACGATCAGATCGAAGCGCGTGCGCGGGGAAATGCCGTACAAAGTCGCCAGGCGAAAAATGAGCGGAGCGCAGCTGGAGTCTTTTTGAGCCAGCAGGGCTTGTTCCGCAGCAATCTTCGTTTCCGCGTACAAAGAATGAGGATGCAGAGGCGATTCTTCAGTTACTTCGTTGCCATCCAGGGAGTGTCCATAATTGCTGTACGTGGAGGCGAAGACGAAGCGCTTCGCCCCTAATTCCTCCGCCTGTGCGAATACGTGCTGGGTGGCTTCCACGTTGTAACGCCACGCCACCGAGCGGCCGACTGCCTGGCAAGCTGGGAAGCCGACGATGGCCGCTAGGTGCACCACAGCATCCGGAGCCTGGTTGGGACCCTTGAACACCTCACGCAGCGCACGCGGCTCCCACACGTCCGCTTTGGCAAAATAGAAATTGGGATCCGCCAGGTAATTCACCAGCGAGTCACCTCCGAACAGCAGCTTGTCCAGGACGGTGACGCGGTAACCAGCCCGCAGTAACTCGCCGGTCAGCAGCGAGCCGATATAGCCCGCGCCTCCCGTAATAAGAATATGTTGCTTTTCGGGCAACTTGCCAGTTTTTTTAGTGCTCATGCACGGGTTCCCATTCCAATTGCACCTTGTGGCCATTCACGCGCAGGGTCGGCCCGGGTTCCTGCTCTCTTAGCAAAGCCATGCCCTGTTCAAGGCAGGTCAATTTACAGATATCCACAATGTCTTCCGGGTCGCCATTGAGTCTGTCGATATGCACGCCCTGGTATCCTGCCACTCGCACTTCATCCAACAATTGCCCCACACGCCGCCGCGTTTTGCGATACAGCTGCATGGAATGTTCGACATAGTTGACCGTCAGGCGCGCCCGGCGGCTGATGCCCTGGGGTGTGATGATATAACGCAGCTTGCGGCGCTGGGCGCGTTTTACCTTCACATACCCCTTGGCCACCAAGCGCTTGAGGTGCCAGTTTACCGTGCCTACCGCAATGCCTAACTGCGAGGCGAGGGAAGCCTGGGTTACGTCAGGATCAGTTTCGATATGCTCTAAAAGCAGCATATCGCGGGAAGTGTCAATCTCAGGATCCATTTGGCTTTCTAAAATTCAATGGATGAATTATAACAACTAAATTCCCCTTTTTTGACAAGGGGTCAGGATCTATGCGAGGCCGACCCAATCCAATCCCACAGGGTAAATAAGGCCGCACTAACCAGCCCCAATCCAATCACTTGATACAGCTCTACGATAGGCCACTCGAAAGTTGCATAGCGGCGCAGGTACCAAGGGATGAACCAGGTGATTATCAGAGCAACCCCGGCTGCAGCCCGGCGTAACCAGGCATCCTTAGTTTCCCGGTACCGCACCCAGGCCCAGGCGGCTAACAACACCTGAATAGCGGCGAATGCGCTGCGATAACGCGGGCTATCCCAAAGGTCGCCCCCGCCGCGATACGAAGCGCCAAAGATGGCTATCCAACTGGCTAGGAGCAAGGCTCCAGGCATCAGGCGCCAGCTTTTAGAACGAAAGGCTAAGTAAGTGGCGTAAAGCAACATGGCCAGCAACGCAGTCCAACCCAGGGCTCGCCAAATGCCGATACCCATCCAGATAGCCGGCCCACTAGCCACCAGCGCGGCGGGCAGCAAAGGCCTCAAGATGCCATAAATGACTAGGAAGGGGATTTGCGCAAAGAGCGGCATGCGTTCGAATTGGCGCGCCACCCACCCCGAAGCGTTTGCGCTCACGTAAGCCTGCCACTTGGCCGATTGCACCAGCCATAAGCTATTCTGGTCTACGAATAGCAAGATAACTGCAACCATAACCAGGGCCAGCAGTACCAAGCCTGCCCAGACTTTGGGAGACCGCAGCCAGCGCCAATCCTCCAGCGCCAAATACACGAGCGCCAGAAGCAAGACCAATGAGGGAGTGAACGCCCAGGTCAGTGGAATTGATAATAGGATCGGGGTGACCAGGATAACCAGAGCACGCCAATCTATTTTTTCGCGGACACGCAAAAGACCGTAGAGAGCCAGCGGGACGAGACTGACAGTGAAAGCTTCCCGCATTTGGGATGAACCTAGCAACACCGCCTCAGGATATAGAGTCAACCCACAGGCGGCGATTTGAGCTATCTTGTCGCCGAAAGCCCGGCGGCCGAAAGCCCAAGTGAACGGAATGGCAAGCGCAGAGACAGCGGCTGCCAAGGCGAGCACGAGCAGCGGCTGATGCGCAGCGCCGCCCAGGTACCGATAAACCGCCGCACTCAAGAACAACAGCCCGCCATACTGATCTGTGGAACTGTAACCAGAAAAGGAAACTAGCAGCGGTTGGTCGGACTGCGCCAGCTCCCAGGCAGCCCGGTCGCGGTTGAAGGCGTCTTCCATCACGTAGCCAGCTTGTTGCACTTCGGTTTCGTAGCCGCCAACGGGCAACGCCAAGAACCAGATGACGCCAAGCACCAGGCGCAACAAGGCCGCGCCCAGCGTCAGCCACAGCAACCAGCGCGGCAGAGACTCCCGGTGCAGCTCTCGCCAGGCTATCCAATAAAGCACAGCACACAAGGCCAGGACCGCCAGGAAGGAAAACCAACTGGAAAAAGATGTGAATTGCGAAGAAATCCACGCCAAAACGAAAGACAATAGAAGCAGACCGGCCGTCGTTATAGTAACAAATGGGAAATACCCACGTGATCTCACCGGTGAGCTCTTTTGCTTTAGCATGGGATGAAAATTATAGCTTGGCGGAGAAGACCACTGCTAGGAACCTAGCGCGGGGCAGGTTTCCAGCAAACGGGGAGAAACGAGCAGGGTGTCTAGGTGTCCCTCAAACCTTATAATCACCGCAGCGGCCTGCAAGGTGTCCCCGCAACGAAACACGTATACGTCAGAACTGGCGGGGAAATCTGCAGGCGCACCGCTTAGGGGCAAAACGACAGAGGTCGGGTCTGGCCCGATCAGGTAAAAGGTGAGGCGTTCGAAACTCATCGGGGCGACCAGCACTGAATCCCTATCTGCAAGTCCTTCGCCCGTGCGGTAAAAACGCGGATGCAGCGCCCTGCCGGAAAAAACGCCGAGCTCACCTGCTGAAAGCAGCTCGAGCAACTGTTGTCTGTCCGCTTCGGTTTTCGTCTCCACTGACATGAGCAAGGTTTTGGCCTGATCCCGAGTCACTTCTTCGTAACGCGGCGTGCTTAGCGATTCGATAATGGAAAACGAAGCCCCCGCCAGAAGGAGAAAAGCGATGACCGCACTGTACTGCCAAGCTGGCAGGCAGCTAGCCTTATCCTTTATCTTTCGTGGCAAACCTATAGGTTGTAGTGTTGCCAGAATCTTTTTAGCCCATGGTGCATCACGAAGTAAAACCAAGCCCCATAAGATAAGTTGACTCAATCCCAGCGCATAATAGAACAACACAGTCCAATCTACCGGTAGGTTGTAACGCCAACCTGAAACCCGCGCCAGAGCCAGGTTGGCCGTAAAGCCAACGTTCAGGAATAGGGGCACTAAGCCCACCCAGCGTGCTCGCTTCCAGGCGGCGGCCAACCCCACCCCCACGAAGAATATATTGGCAAGCATGGGAACATAACTCTCGAGGGCCAGGCGACCATCCCAGCTTGGCCAATAAGGCAATTCACGCACATGGGATTCTGCATCGCGTAGCTGCAAAGAAAGCGGTAGGGCCGTAAAATTCACCAGCTGGTTGCGCACAAAATTATCGGCCACAAAGCCGGCCACATAGCCCGGATTTTGAAAAGCGAACTGGCGCACCTGGCCCATCTGGCGCGCGTAATATTCACCTTCGCTTTCCCCAGGCATAAAAGGCAGGCCAAAAGTTCCCGGGGTGAAGCTGTAGCGATTAGCCAAAAACCCGGAGACCACCGCGTCTTCGATCACCCACTGCCCCATCAGCACGCGATTGCGCAGCATCCAAGGGCCGGCCACCAGCAAAGTGCCCATCAAAAGCAGCAAGACGGGGCGCCAGGTAGCTCGCCAACCCCATACAAGCAAGGCCAGCAGGACTACGAAAGGCAACAGGGTCAGGCTTTGGGAACGCAACAGGATAGCCATACCTAGTAAGCCTCCAACCAATAAGGACGCGATCGGGCTGCGCCCTGCCTTGCGCAACCAACCAACCACAGCCAGCGCCACGGCGGCCGTCATCAGGGCCGCAGGCAGGTCGACCATAAGCAACTTGGCGTGGGAGGTATTGATCACATCCCCCAGGGCGATCGAGTTGGTTTCGCGAAAGATGATCAGGCCTGCCAGGAAGAATCCAGAAAACCGATTATGCAATTTAGTGCCGAGCAAATAAAGCAATGCCGGGAAAAGCGCCAGTACCACTACCTGGGCGGCCACCACCGCATCGTAATCCGCGCCGAGCAACCCTTCCAACCCGGCCAGAAAGAGCACGTAAGCTGGCCGGCGAATGGCTACCTGGCCGCCGAAACGAAAGCCTTCACCGACGAGGACGTTATTGGCGATCACATCATGATTGAACGCGTCCGAGAGTGGATAACTTTGGTTATTGGGCGGCTGGGGCGACGAACTGTAATATGTGGGGGCAGCGGGCTGAGCGAGCCAAAAAGCCGCTGCTAAAAGCCAAATCAGGCCAGCCAGGGCGAGGTCAAACCAAAGGGCGGCCACTGCCGCCCTGCGCGTTTGCCACCAGCGGGGCACTCCGAAGGCAGCCGCCAGCACCAGCGGGGTGAGCAGCAGGCATAAAAACACCTGACTGCTCAACAGCGGAGCGTTGGGGGCATTCCATTGGGTAGCATCGAAACCCAGGCCAAGACCGACGAAGCCAATGGCAGCCGCGGCGACCAGCAGCCCGACAAACACAACGAACCCCTTCTGCAGGGTGGAACTTTCACCTTTCACGGCACTAACATCAAGGCCAAAGCGAATGAACAAAAATTGGGGCAACCAAATCAGTCCTAGCAATACCGCATACAGCAGGTAGGGTTTTATCCTTTCCCAATATAAGGATAATGAACCAAAGAAAAGGATCGCTCGCGCTGGGGAAAGGAAAAACAGAATCCAGCAAATAATCAAAATAGAAAATCCTAGCCCCCACATTAACCAAGCTTTCCAGCCGCTTAGGGTTAGCGATTTAGCTAACCGATTAACCCGTGCTAACCAGGGAGCATCCTGCCATCCTTTAACTGCCAAAAAACTAAATGTAGCGGCAGGGATAAACAGGAATATAGCCAAGACCAAACGTTCGGGTGAATAACCAAGGAAGACTGCGCTGCCTGGTTCGCTGGGCGCGCTGAGCAGCCACGCGAGACAAAGCCAGCCGAACAGGGCTGAAAGAAAAAGGCTGGTGCGCCAAAGAAAAGTTGATGGCCTGGCTGGCATAGCTTGAAGGGTTTTTAGTCCACGATCTTGTAATCCGCCACGCGCTTTTCCAACGCGCGCCAGATCTCGGGAGGGGCTTCTCCCGCGGTCAGGTGCTCGGCAATAAAACGGCCCATGTCGGCGCAATGGTCGGAGTTGTTGTAGTTGTACATGCCAATACGCCCCGTGGTGAGCAAGTTTGGTACTTGGCGCAATTTCTCGCTAACCAGCTTCATTTTTTCCGCATAAGCCAAGTCATAGCGCGGGTAAAAATTTCGGCGGCGGATCACATAAGTGCTCAACACCTCAGCGCGCTTGATCAAACCGGTCTGCACCAAACCGTCCACCACCCGTTGGGCCAGTGATACGTCGCTAGCATGCCACAAGTCGCTGCCTTCGTCCGCGGTGAAATCGGCGGTGATCATGGTTCGGTCTGCCGGACCCAGTTCGGGGTTCATCTGTTTTTGTTCGAAGAGGCGGCTAAAGACCACGTTGCGCTGGGGAAAGAAGATCCATTGATCTTCCAACACCAGGGGGCGCTTTATTGCGATGTAAACCAAAATCAGGTGGCGAAATTGTAGGCCTTGTACCGCCTGGTTGAATGCGTCATCCTTATCGCCAAAAACCATTTTTCCAAGCAGGGGCAGGGGAAGAGACGAAACTAAATAATCGCAGTCAAACTGTTTTACCCCGCCTCCATATTGGGTTCTCACATTCTTAACTTTGCCATCTTTCATTTCCAGAGCCTGCACGTCGACCGAGGTCAGCACCTCGCCACCAAAGTCGCGAATTCCCTCTGCCAGGGCTTGCGGCCAATCGCCAAAGCCGTCCCGCGGGTAATAGAAGAATTCAGCATTAGTGGCCGCGGTCTCTTTGCGCAGTCCCAGTAATTTCAGGATCAAGTCCATGCCCCCGGAGGCCGGCAGGCGCGTGCGCGCCATCTCAGGATGCAAGCTGGCGGGATCGCCCCACACTTTCTCGGCAAGGGGCTCGAACACCAGCTCGTAGGTCGGGCGGCCAAAGCGGCGAATAATGTAATCCGCGTAAGAGCGCGGCGGAGTTCGCCGAAAAATCCCGGTGGCCACTTGAACGGCATATCCCAAACCTAGCTTTAAGAAGCGGACCGGTCCCAGGACCTTAGCCAGGTTGCCAAGCTTTAGTGGGTAATCGACCAGATGGCCGTCCAGGAAAAGGCGATTTTTCTTCGGCAACTGCAGCAGGCGCTCGCCCATCAGGGCAACCACCTCATCCAGCACGCCGGGGATCACCGAATACAGCTTGTGCGCGCCGTAATCCAGCACGAAACCTTCATGCTCAAAGCTGGCACAAAGGCCGCCGATGACGGGCTCTTTTTCCAATACGGCCACTTGATATTCGCCGGTGCGCGCCAGGAAATACCCGGCAGCCAGACCGCCAACCCCTGCGCCCAACACAACGATCTTTTCCTTACCCGCCAATCGAAGCTCCAGCACAGGGGCGCATCATAGCTTTTCGGCGATGACCAAATTTTGGCCCATCCAATAGGGTATTTGCAGCTGGGCTAACCCCAAGCGCTTCACCAACCAGCCAAAGGCGCGGGCGATCGGCTTGATGTAAGCTTCCATGCGAAACAAGATGTAGCCCAGCTCCAAGGTTTGCCAGTGTCGACGGCGCTGCACGACCTTGAAGCCCAGCACTTCCAGCATGCGTGGCAGCGTTTTTCCGGTGAAATAATACAGATGGACGGACAGCAGGAAGACCCATTTGCGCCCCATCAGACGGCTCACCAAGGATTCGATGTCGGGGTAATTGACTACCAAAAGCCCTTTTTGCTTCAGCACTCGCGTGCATTCCAGCAACGTGGCCTTTGGGTCCGGGGTGTGCTCCAGTACGTCCCACAAGGTGACCACATCGAAGGAATCCGGAGCCAGCCTCATGTCAAACACAGTCCCCGGGACTACAGGTAAACCATAATGCTCCTTAGCCCAGGCACAGAGCCAGCGATTAGGTTCGCAGCCGGCCACCTCCCAGCCCGCCTTTTTTGCTACGGCCAAAAAGGAACCGCCCGCGGTGCCAACATCCAGCAGGCGGCCGCGCTGGGAGTACAAGCGTTCGATCATCCTCAAGGACTTGGCAAAGGTGCGCTCGCGCCCGGGGGCTTGCGAAACAAACAACTCGTCGCTACCAGCGCTGTAGCCTTCAATGACCACATCGGCGCGCAAGCGCGGGTTGAGATACTGCAAGCCGCAGCGCTTGCAGCGCACCAGTTGATCCAGCAGGACTTCGTCACCGGAGGAGCGAAAAGTATTAGCGATCTCTTCGGGCTTGGCCGACTCATAGCGCGGTGGATAAATGATTTCAAAGTCATCTGCCCCGCACAGGTTGCAGGGGACGGACTCCAGCAAGGCTTGATATTGCATAATGTGTTCGTTCATCGTTTTTTTAGCGGCGGCGTAAATAGGTCTTGATCTCTTGGAAACGTGTATTGATGGCGTTTAGGGATAGGCCGATGCCCAGTGCGATCAATCCTGTCGGTAGGCAGAGTAGGACAATGCCATTCAGCAGGTTAACCGGCAGGCCAGCCCGGCCCGTGAAACTCCACACGCGCAAGAGGCCAGCGACCAGAGCCGCCAGCCAAAAGAGAAGCGCAATGGATCCAAATAATCTCAACGGCCGGTGATCGCGTAGCAGGATCGCCGCGGTCAGCACGATACGGTAGCCATCGGTGAACGGACGCAGCTTGGAATGGCTGCCCTGCGGGCGGTGGCGATAGCGCACTGGCACTTCCACGACGCGCAAACCCTCCGCCAGGGCCTGTAGAGTGATCTCGCTCTCCACTTCGAACCCGGTGGTTAACACAGGCACGCTTTCGATAAAGCGCCGGTTGAAGGCGCGGTAGCCGGAGAGCACATCCCGGTACCTGGTCCCGAATAGCCGATTGATGTAGGCTACGATCAAGCGGTTTCCCAATTGATTGATCGGCTTCATGCTGGTGTCCGAAACAGCCGTCAGCCGTTCCCCGATCACCATGTCGGCCTCGCCCTTAAAAATAGGAGCGGTGAGCTGGTTGACTTCTGCAGCCAGATAGGTGTCGTCTCCATCTACCAGTACCACCACATCTTCTTTGAGTTCATCGAAAATTGACCGCAACACATGGCCCTTGCCTAAGGCGGTGACGTAGCGCACCTGGGCGCCAACTTTACGGGCTAATGTGGCGCTGTTATCGGTCGAAGCATTATCAAAAACATAAACCTTGCTTCGGGGAAGAGCTTTGCGAAAATCGCGCACTACTTTGGCGATGGTGGCAGCCTCATTGTGGCAGGGGATAGCTACCGCGATCTTTTTTCCCACTGCTCTCGCCTTGCTGTTCATCGCGCCAGCCACCGCAACACTAGCGCCCGATAGGGCACCATCTCCATCTTGGTCTCGAAACGGCGACGCAGGAAATTAAATGGTTGGTGCAGCAACTTAAGGGGATGATAACGCAATTTCCACCACAAGAAATGGGCGTACAAACGCACCCGGAAACGATTGAGGCGCTCATAATCCTGCCGCCAGGTAGGGCTGAAGTTCAATTCGGACAGGGTAGTGTAACCACTGAATTGTTTATGGATCGACGAGCCCGGCACGGGGGTGACGATGAAGAGAGCCACCTCGTCCACGCCGACGCGGGTCAGGTCGCGTACCAGGTCCCAGGTCAGCTGCAGGTCTTCATCCGTCTCGCCCGGGTAGCCCAAAACAAAACAGGCTTGAGAACGGATACCTACTTTGTTCATGCGCATGACCAGGCGCACGGCGTGTTCGAGGTCGAAAGGTTTGCGCATCAGCTTAAGCAAGCGCGGCGAGCCCGTTTCAGGCGAGATCGAAATGTAACGGCAACCCGCCTTGGCCATCAGGTCGATGGTCTCCTCGTCGCGCATAGTTTCCACTTTCGTGCCGGCGGCGATCTTCCAGGTGACGCGCAGATCTCGCCGGATCAGTTCGGCGCAGATCTGGCGGATACGCGCATCGGAGATGGTGGGATCCAGATCCTCGATATGGAACTCGGTTACTCCCAGGGTTTGGCTGAAATGCTCAATTTCGTCGACCACAGAGCCGGCTGAGCGCGCCCGCCACTTCTGGCTGTTGGTGGCCGGAACCACGCAGAAGCCGCATGGATACGGGCAGCCCCGCGAGGTCAGCAGAGGCAGATAGCGCTGAGCCGAAAGCGGCCCGTGAGCAAAATGCAGTGACCAATAATTGTCGAGTGGAAATAAATCCCAGGCTGGGAGGGGCAAGGCGTCCAATTCCAGCCCAGCAAGAAAGCCCCGGGGAGGGTTGTAAAACCTCGGAGTTCCCAAGCCATCAATGGCGCGCAGCGCTTCTTCGTTGGCGCCTCCGGCAATGGCATCCAGTAATCGCAGCGCACGCCGCTCGGGTTCACCGGCGAGAACGTAATCTGCGCCCGCGACGTAAAACTCCGCAGCCACCTCGGACAGCGCATAGGCAGTCACCGCTTGCGTGTTTTCCAGGACTATCAGCGGCACCTTGGACGCGGCTTGCTTAATCGCCTTTACCAAGGCCAGGGTAGACACGTGGTTGGTCAGGTTGATGGCGTAAACGAAAACAGCTTCCAGATCCGCAGTAAGCTGTGCGATGACTTGTACTTCGGCTAATCCAAAGAGGAGAAAAGCTCCGGCTGCACGGCTTTGACGCGGGGCAGAAGCATAGGCATCGATGACTTGCACGGCCTGGCCCGCTTGCCGCAGGGATGACGCCAGGTAAGCCAGGCTAATCGGCATATACACGATGCCGGTGGTGAAGGGGTCAGAGCGCTGTACGACCAGATTGGGATTGATGAGGGTAATAGACATAACAAGAGCGCCTCTCAAGAGGCGCAATGAAAATTATACCTTTCGCGACTACGGCACAGTTGAGGGAGAACAAAGGAATATGGAGGAGCCGTTAGCCAACAGGTCCGGGGCCTCACCTTCTGGAAATACGACGGCCGCAGCTTTAAAATAATTCTCCTCGGCGCAGCCCAACACCAGCACATCTACCGCGTTGGGGAAGGCTGGCGAAACCGCCAAAGGCAAGGCCACCTGATTATTCTCTATCCCCACTACCCAAAATGCCAGGCGGGAAAAGGGCAAGATGTTGAATGCAGTTCCGCCTCCGCCCGGTTCACCCGTGCCTGCAGCGTAAAACCTTGGATACAACCCTCGTCCCCAGAACAAGCCGGCACCCGGCTGTTGAAGAAAGGCAGTCAGATCCAAACCAGTTTGCTCCGCCATTTGTGAACCGCGCCACGTCGCCTCGGCATCAAAGTTGCTATAGCGAGCAGGGATGGCTTCCTCAGCAAGTGGCAACAACAAGCCAGAAGCCAAGAGGACCGTTGCCAAAGCCGGCAGGCCTTGCTTGCGCCAGCCTGGGATTCGTTCCTTATGCGTGCTAGCCTGGATTGATCCGGCCAGGCGCGTGCCAAATAAATGATCCCAGCCCCAAAGAGTGAGCTGCCCAAGGCCTAAACAATAAAACAGAAGCGGCACCCAATCAATCGGCAGAATAAAGCGCCACCCTGATATGCGCGCTATCGCCGTGCTGAGATTGTAAAAACCATGAATCCCCACGGGGATCAGCGCCAGCCAGCCTACTTTGCGCCAGGCTACGGAAAAACCGACAGAGACGATCAAGGCATTCATCAAAAGAGGCGTCCAGGCATCCGCAGGAAAAACGCCATCCCAGTTTTGCCAGTAAGGTGTATCGCTGATATAGCTGTTCAGCGAACAGCACTCTGCCCACAACCGGTCCTCTGCCCCGATCCAAAAAGGTCGCAAGTTGTAGAAAGTGACCGCCTTGTCTGCCAGGTCGAAGCGCATGGGCAGAGCTAAGAATGAAGAGAGTTCGTTATGCAAGAAATGGGTGGTGACAAAACCTGCCACTTCCCCGGGATAGTCCACGGTGAATTGAATCACTTTGGAAAATCCCAGAGAAACATAATCTGAAACGGGCGTTCCCTCGGGAAAGCCGGGGTCAGCCTCTTCCGGAGCCAGGCTGTATTGCTTTGCCAAAAACAGGGCTTGCAACGGTTGAGAATAACCGAACTGGCCAGTCTGCTGAAAATTACGCCACATCCAGGGGAGGGCGGTCAGCGCGAAACCCAGCAGGAGGAGCCCGGCGTACAGCCCGCGGGCCCGCAGCGTCTTCCCACCCCGCCAAAAAGCGAACGCCAATAAAATCGGCAGGAAGATGATGATCTGCGAGCGCAGAAGTAATAAGAGGCCCAGCGCCGCGCCGATCCACAGCGGCCAACGTAACCGTCGCCGATCCGCTTGAAGCCAGCGCAGCAGCAGCAAGGCCAGCACTGCTAACCCCAGCGCCGCGGGCAGGTCGGTCATCAGCAGTTTGGAATGAGAAACATTGATCTCCCCTGACAGGTTAATGGCATTTGCTTCTCGAAAAATAATGGCAAGCGCCAACAAGGCGCCCGAAAGCCGGTAATGAAGCTGGCTGGCCAAAAAAAACAGGACGGCCGGGAAGAGCGCCAGCACCACGACCTGGGCAGCCACCACATTTGAGTAGTTTTGACCCACCAGGACGTGCAATAACGCCAGGAAGAAACTATACAGGGGCTTTTCGACGACACCGCCGAAACCCTCGCCTATCAGGAATTTCTGGGCGGCAAGATCGTGGGTGGCCGCGTCTGAATACGGATAGTACTGGGCGTTGGGCGGCCGTGGAGTCGGCGAAAAGAAGGTCGGCGTGAGCGGCTGAGCTTGCCAGACCCAGATCGCCAGCAGCCATAAGATTAGGGCGGCTGCCAGGTCGCCGCGGGATACCTGCCATCCAAAACGCTTTTCGAGCAGAAAGACTAATGCATACAACAGCATGGCGCCCAGCCAGGCAATAAAGATCTGCGTGGCCAGCAGCGGAGCGCCGGGATTTTCCCAACCAGTCCGGTCGATATGCAATCCAAAACCCGTCACAGCCATAATCAGGCCAACCACGGCGACCGTACCCAGCGCCGCCAGAGCGGGGAGCCAGGTCTTCCCTGCCGATGGTCTGGAGCTAAAGCGAAGGCGTGGAAGCAAAATTAGAGTTTGGATCCCGGCAAAAAATAACCACCCCGTCAAGGGTAAAACCCGCCAAAGCAAGGCACTTACAAATTCGTCCGTAAATTTGAACGTGAGCAACAAAAGGTAAAACCCAGCAACCGACAGAACCAGCCCAAGCCCGATGAACAGGGCATAGACCATCGGATGCTGAATGGCGGTCAGGATGGTTTCTTCAATAGCCGGCCACCTTTTGTGCTTGCTCCATTCCATCCAAAGCATGGCCACGCACAATGAGCCCAGGGCTAATAATCCGGCGGCCAAAATCCAGCGCGTCAGCGAAAGGCCAAGGAATAATGAATGACCGCTTTCGCTGGGGGTGGCAAACACCAGGGCAATGGCAAGCAGGGCTTCAGCGGCTAATAACAAAAGGTAAACGCGCAACAAGCCCGCCCTGCGCTCAGCCTGTGGATTCGCTTTTGTTTTGGTTTTAGGGGCAGTCAAAGTCTCGCTCGATGGGCATGAAAAGTTCTACGGCGACGTCTTTGAATTCACCTACCGATTCGTAATGGTCAAGCAATGGGGTTGTAACCCAGGTGACCCAAGCGTTATTTTCTTCGATCAAGCCATCGCCAATGCTTTCCAGGTCGGCTTTTTTAAATTGCAACGCCTCGCGCTCGGTGACGATCAAAGCAAAGCGGCCTTGTGCCAGATCCGCGTGGAAATTTTCAAAGTAGTCGACATTGCCGGATAAAGCCTGGTCCATTACATACTTTTTTTCGTAATCTACCACCAGGGGCAAGTCGCCCATAAGACCAAAGGTCAGGAGTTGGCGTTGGTCCATCAAAAGCACTTCCCCGTATTGCCGGGCGCACATCACTTTGTTCTGAATGCGTTCAAGCACAAATTGGGTGCGTTCGGGCGCGGGTAATTCGAGCGGTTTGCCTTCGATCATAGGCAGGAAGGCGGGGATCAAAATCACGCCCGCCAGCAGCCAGCGCACTATTTTCGCTTCGCCAATCAAACTATATAGCCGCGCAGCCAGGCCGCCTTCCCAGGCCACGGCGGCAACCAAAACCAGGCCAACCAGAAACATATCCATATTGTGCAGATCCGTGCCACCACCCACTTTGGCGCTGGCCACCACCCCAACGATCAACAACGCACCCAAACCCAACACCATGGCAGCCTGCTGCCAAAATACCGTCTTCCAATATCCCTTTCGAATTAAATAGACCATCAGCAGGATCAATGGCAAGGTGGCAAAGGCCAAGCCCAGCAAAATGCCGGGGGCATAAATGTCGTTAGGGAATAATCTCTCCCACAAAAAAGGTTGGTGGGTAGAAACAGCTTGCAAGCCTTGCAGGGTTTCCACCGTGCCACCCGCCCCGCCGGTCTCTTGCGGTGCAACATCTCCCGCGGCCAAAAAAGGAAATAAACCGAGGACAATGCCTACCAGGATGGGCAACCCCTTGCTCCATATACCGGCCAGACCCAGAGCAAGGGCATGCAGCCAATCGCGCCAGATCAACCTTCCGTTGGCCAGGACAGCATCCCCAAAACTCAACAATACCGCCCAAATGGCGGGCGCAAAACGCCAGGTAAAGCGGCTTAGCCCGGCATAATGGCCGGCCAAATACACCAATGGCAGCGCCAACCAGATCGGTTTGCGCCGCGCCAGGGCCACCAGGGTGGCGGCTAAAACCAGAGGCGTATAGATCGGCCCCTGGTTCAAGAAGATAAGCGACCACAATCCCGCTGCCAGCCATTGTTCGTGCCTGCCATCCAAGGGTCGGAAGGCTACCCAGCCTAGTAGGGCGTACGGGACGGTAACCAGGATGGCGCTCCAGAGACGTACCAACCAAATGGGGGTACCCGGGATGAGAAAGACCAGGCCCCACAGGGTCTGGCGCCCAGCGTCGATCCAGGCAAAGATAGGTTCTGCCCCCGAGTAGTAGTACCGATCGCGGCCAAAAGCGACCGAGTAGTCCCATAGCCGGTTGCCCTCCGACCAATGCAAAGCAAATGGGTAATCGGTAACCAAGACCAGAGATTCAGCCAGAGCGAGGACGGTGCCTGCCAAGAGGCCGGTAAATAGCAAAGAGCGCCATTCGAACAGCTGGGTTTTGTGATTCGTGAGTAGGATGGTAGTCAGGCCTAAAGCTAATAGGAAAAGAAACGCACGGGTAAACAAACCCATAAAGAGCCCACCCCAAGCGGAATAAAAAATAAACCAGGCTAGAAACAGAAGGACGAAGATAAGTAAAGGCCAACGCCACTTACCGAGGCCTTGCCTAAAACGGAAAAAATGTTTTTGAGTCTTAACCAGTCGTTGGGGAAAATACAGAGCGGTAGCTAACAATCCCAAAAACGCCAGGAGGGGTACATAAACCAGTGACAAAGTCAGAGTCCACTTGAGCGAAAACCTGCCCAACCAAGATCCGGAACCCCAGCCCAGGTTGAACAATTCAATGGCAACCAATAAACACAGCAAGATTGCGCCAGCTAGAATGAAGGCATTCAATCCTGCGGCGGACTTCGCCTTACGGGTTTTCTTTTTAGGTGCCAAGCAATAACCCCTTCATCAGGTTTTCGTAAGCCTTGCACATTTTCTCAATACTGTAGTTTGCTTGGGCACGCGCTTGACCGGTGTGCGCAAGTCTCTTGCGCAAGCTCGCGTCATCCAGCACTTGCCCCAGAGCTGTCGCCAGCGCCTGCACATCCCCGGTGGGCACTAACAGCGCACTCTCCCCGTTCTCAACTACGTCCACCACACCCCCGGCCCGCGTGGCCACCACCGGTAATCCCGCGAATAACGCTTCCAACAAAGCGATAGATAAACCTTCCGATAACGAGGGCTGCACAAAAATATCGGCGGCCTGCAGTAAATTGGCAACATCTGTGCGTACGCCGAGAAAGAGTACGCGGTCGCTGATTCCTAAACGCGCCGCTTGGGCCACTAAGTGGGAACGTTGCGGGCCATCGCCAGCGAATGCAAATAGAGCCCGGGGATAGCGCGAGGCTATCTGCGCAATGACATCTAATAAAACCGTATGCCCCTTTTGAACCGTGAGCCGGCCCACCGTGAGCAAAAGGAGTCCGTTTGCCGAGACACCCAACTGTTCACGTATGGTTTCCCGATCCATTATCGTCCCGACTGTTTGCGCCAACGGTTCGATGCCATTCTGGATGACGACCAACTTGCTGTCTTTTGCTTTTTCCACTCGGATGGCATGTTCGCGCACCTGGGCGGAAACGGCCACCATCGCGCCGCATAGGTGTGAATTGGTTAATCGGCCATGCAGCCTGGACATCCAACGGGACGATCCTAAGATGAAGCCGTGATGCGTCCCCACGCGCCCGGGTACGCGAGCCAGCCAAGCCAGGGGCAGCCCCAATAAATTGCTGTGGGGAGTAAAAGTGACGATGACTTTAATATCTTTCTTTAATAGCCGAAAAAGAGCCAGTAAAGCGCCAACCAAACGTGGGATATTGAAGAGTAGCGGCGTGTTTTCTTTCCAACCATCCAGGGAAATGACCGGAAATGGGTTTGCTGCTTGCCAGGTTGGCTGTAACCCCTGCTTATCATAAAAAAACACCGCTTGCACCCGGTATCCCTTCCGGTGAAGCCAGCGCGCTTGCGCCAGCAACAAGCGTTGGGCGCCCGCTACCTCCATTTGGGTACCCAGAAAAAGGATAGTGAAGGGTTCTATTGTTGACTTCATGGAGGTTAGGTCTTGGCGATTATAGCGGTTCGACTTTGGCCGCTGGATAACGCTTCCGCCGCAGCCAGCCAACCAGTTTCCGCCTCGCGGCCGACGGCAACCACGAGGCGATCAGCCCCAGGAGAGCACTCAATTGCAGGGGCCAGGCTGCAAGGGCTAACCAGCTATGGCGGCGAGCTTGCTTCATTTCCTGCGGGCCGCCTTCGCCCAGCAGGTTTTGTCCCAGCTTGGCGTGCATTTTCGCCGTAGCGCGAAGCTTGAAATACGGGGGAAGGCCCGGATCCTCGGCAAAGGCTTTCTCCAAATAACGCTCAAAACCGACGGCCCCTTTCCCCCGTTCAAAGCTGGTGCTGCCAGGGTGGACCCGCACGC
>Ga0209321_10000822_pt1 | contig 20683 bp, 23 predicted proteins | sample Rifsed16ft4_FD_184012 | JGI IMG/M metagenome (GOLD analysis project Ga0209321, IMG submission 184012) | Soil microbial communities from Rifle, Colorado, USA - sediment 16ft 4 - CSP-I_5_4 (version 2) | ecosystem: Environmental > Terrestrial > Deep subsurface > Rock core/Sediment | place: Rifle...
TTGGGGTGCGTGTCCTATTCGTCCCTGCACTCGATGACGGCGGCGCGCAAGGGACTGGAGAAGTTGACGGCCCTGGCTGCCCTCCAGTCCCAAGTGTGAGTTCTGCGGCCAGTGGCACATCGGGCACCGGTCCGGGCGCAAGGACGCCCAGACGAAACGACACATCGAGAACAGGAGACGGGCATGAGCGAAGAGCAGGGGTTCAATCAGTGGGCGGTGGTGGAGTTATTCGGCCACCAGGTGACGGCTGGCAAAGTCACCGAGGAGCAGATCGGAGGCAAAGCCTTTGTGCGGGTGGATGTACCAGCCGAGAACGAACAGCCAGGCTTCACGAAGTTCTACGGCGCCGAGGCGATCTACTGCCTGACGCCGGTGAGCGAGGAAGTGGCCAGGGCAGCGGTGCGGGGTATGCGGCCGCAGCCGGTGAGCGTGTATATCGCGGCGGAATTGAAACAGCCGGCATTGCCTTCTGGCAACGACTTCGACCCTAGCGAGGACGAGGACGACAGGCCAGAGTTCTAGGCGGTACACTATCCGAGCCTGCTGCCTCACCATCCCCAGGCCGGAAGGAGGATGCACACATGAAGTTCGAATTCCACATCGAGGGGCTGAGCCAGGAGAACGCTGGCCACCTATTGAATATCATCATCGCCTTCGCCGAGGCCCTGGGCCTGACCGTCGGCGGTGGGTTCGTGGAGGACACGGAGGGCGGCGATGTCGAAGAAGCGGCTTGACCAGTGCAAGAGCGGGGAGGATTTCCTGTCCTTCGCTTCGAAGCGGGGGGCGGAGGTCGTGCAAGGAGGCCGGCACGCCAAAGTAGTCACCGGGCGCGGCGTCGTGGCGGTCCCGCGCCACAAAGGCGATCTCCCTAGCGGGACCCGGCATACCATCCTCAAAGCCTTCCTGCAGCTGGGGCTGACTCTACTGCTGATGGCCTGCGTGCTGAGCCTGTATGCCCAGGTGGCGTTGGTGGGACGATGATCAACCTTTGGCTTGAATTCTTTTGTGTTGACCGTGGCCCGTTCCTGCTCGACAAAATCCCCGTCCTGGGGCACAAAATGAAAGATTATCAGGTCCACAACAACGGGTTTGGCTGGTTCACGGTGAGTAGTATCTGTGAGTACTGCAAGATCTATGAGCAGGAAAGGTCAGTCAACGAAATGTATCTCAAGTTCAAAGGGTATCCAGTCCCCGAAGACACCTACGACACCGAGTACCTGCCTTATTGGGAGCAGATGTGAAGCCGCACCAAATCCGGTTGGCGCGCAAACCGGATTGACTGACGCGCATCCTCTGCTATAATCGCAGATGAGTTGACCGGCGTGGACATCCCCGCGCCGGTCAGTATTTAACAAGGCGGACGCAGGGGACGAGGGATGGCATGCCCCCCAAGAGCGCCCGACCGGCACGCGTCACAAAAGCCAAGACGCGCAGCCCCAAGACCGAAATCGCTGAAGTCGACCCGCAGGAGCTCGTGGCCCAGTTTGGCATCACCATGCTGCAGGCCATGTTTGCGCTGCACTACGTGACCGGGGGCTACAACGGGATCAAGGCGGCGAAGGAAGCGGGGTACAAGGGCGCCTACTCGGTGCTCGGAAGCACCGCCCACGATAACCTGAAGAATCCCAAAATCAAGGAATGCATCCATTTCCTGATGCGCACCCGTGTGGTGGCCGAGGAGGAGGTGCTGGCGCGCCTGTCCACCATCGTGCGCGGCTTCGACCCCACCGACTACATGGACATCATCGAGGTCTTCAATGTGGACCGCAAAGGCAACCAGTACCCGGCCGGCCTGGTGGCCAAGTTTGACCTGGCGAAACTGCGCAAGGACGGCTACAGCCACCTGATCAAGCGCGTGCGCCAGACGAAGATCGGCGTGGATATCGAATGGCATGACCCGCTGGACGGCCTGCAGCTGATGGGCCGGCACTACAAACTATTCACCGACCGCACCGAATTGGAAGGCAAGCTGGACCTCACCGACTCCGGCCTGACGGACGCCGACCGGGCGGCGCGCATTGCTGCCATCCTGGACAAGGCCCGCCAGCGCAAGGAGGGTGGGAGTGACTGACGCCTCGCCGGTGGCCGAGATGATCGACCTGCTGCCCTACCTCACCGACGAGGAGCGGGCGCAGCTGGACGCCTTGCTCACCGTGGATATGCCCCTGTGGGAGCCAGCCTCGGTGCCGCAGCGCCTGGCCTACGACAGCCCGGCCGATGAGTTGTTTTATGGCGGCGCTGCCGGCGGCGGCAAGTCCGACCTGCTCCTGGGCCTGTCGATCACGGCGCACCGCAAGGCGGTCATCTTCCGGCGGGAGTACGAGAACCTCAAGGAGATTGAGGAGCGGGCACGGGAGATCATCGGCGAGGCCGGCCAGTACAACAGCCAGCGCAAGATCTGGAAGCTGAACGACGGCCGCCGGCTGGACTTCGGTGCGGTGCAGTTCGACCACGACAAACGCAAGTGGCGCGGGCGGCCGCACGACCTCAAGGGCTTCGACGAGCTCACTGAATTCACCCAAAGCCAGTACGAGTTCATCATCGGTTGGGCACGCAGCACGACCCCGGGCCAGCGGGTGCGGGTGGTGGCCACCGGCAACCCGCCGGAGAGTGCCGAAGGCGAGTGGGTCATCCAGCGCTGGGGGGCCTGGTTGGACCCGCAGCACCCAAAGCCGGCCCGCCCAGGGGAACTGCGCTGGTATGCGATGGTGGACGGCAAGGAGCAGGAAGTCGAGACCGGTGAACCCTTCGAGTGGAACGACGAGACCATCCAGCCCAAGAGCCGCACGTTCATCCCCGCCCGCCTGGCCGACAACCCCTTCCTGGCCACCACTGGCTACGAAGCCATCCTGCAGAACATGCCGGAGCCGCTGCGGTCGCAATTGTTGTTCGGCGACTTCAAGATCGGGCGGGAAGACAACGTCTGGCAGGTGATCCCCACCGAGTGGGTGCGCCTGGCCCAGGAACGCTGGGAGCAGCGCACCGCTGACCCGGACTTTGTGCGCGGCCCGCTCACTGCCATCGGGGCCGACGTGGCCCGCGGCGGTGGGGACAAGTTCGTGCTGGCGCCACGCTTTGCCAACTACTTTGGCGAGCTGGAGAAGCATGAAGGCAAGACCGTGCCGGATGGCCAGACGGGGGCCGGCCTGGTGGTGCGCATGCTGCGGGACCTGGCGCTGGTGGTTGAAGCGGAGACCGAAGGCGAAGAAAAGGCCGAAGACAAAAAGGAGGCGCTGGCGGATGCCACGGTGAACGTGGACCTGATCGGGGTGGGCACCAGCGTGTATGACTTCCTGCATGAGATGGACGGGGTTGATGCGCAAGGCGTCAACGTGGCGTCGGGGGCGGACCAGACGGACCGCAGCGGCAAGTTCAAGATGCGCAACGTGCGGGCCTGGATGTACTGGAGCCTGCGTGAGGCGCTGGACCCGCAGCTGGGGGAGGACCTGGCGCTGCCGCCGGACTCGGAACTGCTGGCGGATCTGTGTGCGCCGCGCTGGAAGGTGAGCGCTCAGGGAATTCAAGTTGAGAGCAAAGAAGACATTATCGAGCGCCTCGGACGCTCCCCGGATAGCGGTGATGCGGTCGCCCTCGCCCATCTGGAAACTTCCACCTGGCTGATGTCCTAAGAGGAGATGGCGATGGCACGAAAAGTAATCTTTACGGACGGCCGCAAGTCGGCGGCGATCAACATTGGCGACGACAACGACCACCCCGAGGCCTGGAACTGGCTGAGCGGCGACCCACGCGCCGGCATCGAGATGACCGCCTCGGACTATTTCGCCAAGGTGCCCTGGCTGTACCGCGGCGTGCGCCTGGTGGCCTCGACGGTCGGGTCCATCCCTTTTGAGATCAAGAACCTCAAGGGCGACCTCGTCGAGGAGTCGAGCGACTACCGCAACAAGGTCGGGTTCCTGCCCAACCCGAAGCGACTGCTGTACCTGATCGCGGCCGCCCGGATGCTCACCGGCCGGGCCTACGTGTTCAACAACGCCAACAAGTACGACGTAACCAAGTCGCTGAAGTACCTCAACCCGCTGTCGGTGGACCCGCTCTACTTCAAGGAGGGGCCGAAGGTGGGTGACCTGCGCGCCTGGAATCGCAGGATGACCGGCCCTGGCAGCACCGTCGTCGAGAAGGAATTCAAGCTCGAGGAGATCGCTTACTTCTGGCTGGCTGACCCCTACAGCGAGATCGGCCCGCCGGCCAACTACCCGGTGCGAGCGGCGCTCTCGGCGGCCGGCGTGCTGTTCAATGTGGACCTGTTCGCCACCGGCTTCTTCGGGCGCGGCGCCATCAAGGCCACCCTGCTGCTGGTGGGCGACAAGACCAAGAAGGACGAGCGGGACAAGTTTGAAGCCTGGTGGAACAAGTTCTACCGAGGCATTGCCAACGCCTTCCAGCAAAAGGTCTTCAACGCCGACCAGGTGCAGGTCGTCACCATCGGCGAGGGCTTGGAAGGCCTGGAAGACAGCGATCTCACCGACAAGAAGCGGGAAGACATCAGCCAGGCGCTGGGTATCCCGCAGAGCAAGCTCTTCAGCAACGATGCCGGCGGCCTGGGCGGTGGTGGGGTGGTGCAGCAGGATGACATCCGCTTCTACACCGAGACCATCATCCCCGAGACGCGGGAGATCTTCGACGCCTTCAATGAGCAGGTCTTCGGCCCCAACGGTTACCAGATCGAGGTCAATGAGGGCGGCATTGACGTCTACCAGGAGGACGAGAAGGAGCGCTCGTTTGCGCTCTACAACATGGTCACTGCCATCGCCGCCAGCCCGGAAGCTGCCGAGTTCTCGATGCACGTCCTGGGCTACGAGCTGTCCGATGACGACAAGCTGGCCCTGGCCGCCATCCGCGAGGAGAAGGCCCGCCAGGCGGAGCTTGCCCAGGAGCGCTTCGAACGCTTCGGCGACCCGGCACAGGGGAATAACGCGAAGGAGCCGGAGCGTGCGCCCCGGCCGAAGATGGACCCGAACGCCAAGGCCCAGCTGGAGGATGCACTCAAGGAACTGGGGCAGTGGCAGCGCAACGCTGCCCGGTTGGGCGGGGCCAAGTCGGCGGCGGAGTTCGTTGCGGAGCGCCTGCCGGCGGAGTTCGCCGACCTGGTGCGCATCGGCCTGAGTCGGGCCGTCGACAAGGAGGCCATCAAGGCGGTCTTCGTTGGCGGCCGGCAGCTGCTGGAATCGGGCCACTTTGACGCTGCCCTGGTAGGAGCGGTGAAAGGGGCGCTGGAGAAGGGCGCCGAGCCGGCCCGGGTGTATGCCGCCCTGGGAGGCTGGGAGAGCTACCCGTGAGCGACCGCGTCAGCCTGACCGGCGACATCGACCCGGACGGCAAGGCGAAGGACGAGCGCGAGCTCAGCCTGGCCGAACTGCTGGGCATCAGCCTCGAGGAGCAGTACCTCGACCTGATCAGCCGGCTGGACCGGGACAACCCCCAGGACCCAGGCGACACCTTCTGGGAGCCGTGGCTGGCGGCGCTGCTGGCGCTGCTGGTGCTTTCACTGCGTGAGACCGCCGAGACCGGCGCCGAAGCCGCCATGCTGCGCCTGGGTGTGGGCGTGGACTGGGACGAGGTATTGAGCGAGGCCTCGAACTGGGCCGGCACGTACAGCTTCAGCCTGGTGCGGGATATCGTCGCCAAGGACCAGGCGGCACTCCAGGAGAAACTGCAGCAGTACTTCAACGGCCAGCTGGACTTCGACGGGCTGGTCAAATCACTGGAAAGCCGCTTCGGGCCGGTGCGGGCGACGAACATCGCCATCACCGAGACAGCCCGCGGCTGGGACCGCGGCCTGGACATCTACGAGGACGCACTCAATCGTCAGGGCATCCTCACCGACCGCCTGTGGTTCACCCTGGACGATGGCGGCGTGTGCAATGTCTGCCGGCCCAACCACCTGCGACTGCGCAGCCAGGGCTGGACGACCAGCTACCCCGCCCACCCCCGCGAGCGCTGCTGGACGGCCATCGTTATCCTGTAGGGGCTTGACAACAATTTCGATTGCATGTAGCATAAATCCTGCAAGACCAATTGCATAGCCGCCAGCACGATGTGCGGCACGCCTAGACAGAGCTACTTTTGTTGGGGTCGGGTACGGACCCGGCCCTAGAGAACAGAGCGGCGACTGAGGCACAGATGCCCCGCAACACGCGGGTGCCTGTGTTCATCAGTCGCCGCTCTTTTTGTTACCGGAGACGCCATGTCCAAGAAAATCAATCGTTCGACCGCCAACAAGGCCGCCAGTCTCGACCAGCAACTGGAAGAGGTGCGCCAGGCCTGGCGGGCCGCCCACCCGCTCAGCCCAGACCTGGTGTCGATGGATGACACCTGGGTGATGGAGACCTTTGCCGATCACCTGGTCATCGAAAAGGGCGGCAAGTACTTCCGGGTGACCTACAGCCGCAACGAGGGCGGCAACATCGTCTTCGCCCCGCCGGTGGAGTGGGAAGAGGTCGAGCGCCAGACCGAGTGGGTGGCCAAGTCCATTCAACTGCAGGTATTGGAAGCCGGCCGCAATCCGCTCAAGAGCCTGGGCGCCAACGACGACTCCCTGCGCGTCGGCAACTACCTGGCGCTGTGGGGCGACGACGACCAGCGTGATCTCGAATTCCTGCGCTCGGGTCCCAACCCGGACGGCAGCCTGGGTGAGTTCTTCACCAAAAACACCGACTTCTCCAGTTCGTACACCGCCGCCGGTGTGCTCTACGTGGACTGGGAGCACGGCATCGGCAAGGCGCTGGACAAGACCGGCCCGGACGCCGACGAGGTACTGGGGGTCGTGGATTGGAAGTCAGCGGTGCTCGACGAGGTCGGGCTGTGGGTGGAGCGCGTGCTCAACCGCCGCAACAAGTACATCCAGGCGCTGGAGAGCCTTATCGAGGCCGGCCTGATCGGCACCTCCAGCGAAGCCATCCCGGGCAAGACCGTGGCCCTGGAGACGGGGGAAATCACGAAGTGGCCGCTGCGCCGTGACACTCTCACGGTGATGCCGGCTGAACCGCGCATGATGACTGCCAACGTGGTCACGGCGCTCAAATCACTTGCTCACGCGGCCCCCGCCGCCGAAGGACAGCCAGAGGGCGCTGCGGCGCCGGCAGTCAAGGCCAAAGGGCGTGCGGTGCAACCCCGAACAGGCGGACCCTCCGCCACCCAACCGAAGAGGAGCAATCCCATGAACAAGAAAGAGATCCTCGAGAACTTCGCCAAGACGATGGGTCTGAAGGTCGAAGAGCTCACCTCCGAACAGAAGGCGCTCGCCCTGCGCGGCACCGAGTTCGAGAATGACCCGCCCGAGGTCACCCTGGTCTCCGTGGAGACCGCCAAGGCAATGGCCAAGGAAGCGGCCGAAACGGCCGTGAAGGCCTTCGCCGCATCTGCACCCGCCAAGGGCAACCCGGGCAACAACGTCGAGGTGGTTGAAGACGAGGCCGATAAGGACTTCGAGTCCGACGGCCAGTTCTTCATGGCGGTCAAGCACGCCGCCCTCAACCCGGCGAACATGGACGTTCGCCTGCTCTCGCGCAAGGCCGGCCTCGGCCTCAACGAGTCGCAGCCGGACGCCGGCGGCTTCCTGGTGCGTTCGCAAGCGAACAACACCATCGAGCAGCGCATGTACGAGGTCGGCCAGATCCTCCAGCGCGTCGACATGGAGACCATCGGCCCCAACAGCAACGGCATGACCTGGAATCGTGTCGACGAGACCAGCCGGGCCAATGGCTCGCGCATGGGCGGCGTGCAGGGCTACCGCGTGAAAGAAGGCGGCACCCTGACGGCCTCCCGGCCGAAGTTCGACCAGCTCGAGCTGAAGCTGAAGAAGTATGCCGCGCTGTGCTACGCCACCGACGAGCAGCTGGAAGACACCGTGGCGCTCGAAAGCTGGCTGAACAACAACGTGCCCACCGAGTTGGTCTTCATGATGGAAGACGACATCTACAACGGTGCGCCCGCTGGCGCCGGCAACAAGGGCATCATGGGCCACCCGGCCACCCAGGTCGTGACCCGCACCAACGCCAACGCCATCATCGCCGCCGATGTGCTGGCGATGTGGGCACGGCGCTGGGCAGGCGGCGGCTCGCAGTACGTCTGGCTGGCCGAGCAGGACGTGCACCCGCAACTGGCGGTGATGACCATCGGCGATCAGCCGGTGTACCAGCCGCCCGGCGGCCTGGCGGACTCGCAGTACGCCCGCCTGTTTGGCCGGCCGGTGATCGAGGTGGAGTATGCCGCAGCGCTGGGCACCACCGGTGACCTGATGCTGGTGGACCTCAAGCAGTACAAGGCCATCAAGAAGGGTGACGGGGTGAAAGTAGCCTCCTCGATCCACGTCCAGTTCCTGACCGACGAAACCGCCTTCCGCTTCATTGCGCGGTCGGACGGTGCGCCGTTCTGGAAGTCCGGCCTCACCCCGAAGAGCGGCGCTTCCGCCCGCTCGCCCTATGTTGTGCTGAGCACCAGCTCCTAACCCGGGCTGGCTGACAGATAAGGAGACTCCCATGATCCGCTTTGGAGAAAAACTTCAGGTCGTCCCGCTGCTCTCGCCGCAGGACACCACCGAGGTCACCCTGTCGACGCCGTTTGTCGACGTGTCCCTCGCCCACTGGCTGACCCTCCTGGTGAAGTTCGGCAACGTGGCCGGCGACAGCCTGGTGCTGGTCGTCGAAGCCTCGACCGAGAATGCTGACTCCGGCACGGAAGCCGGCGTGGCGTTCAAGTACCGCCAGTCTTCGGCCGTGGGCACCGATGCCTGGGGCGCCGTCTCTGATGGCGCCGCCACTGGCATCAGCATCAACGCCAGCCAGGACAACACCAGCTTCCTGATCGAGGTCGATCCCGCCGACGTGGCGGCCGCCCTCACCGGTGGCAAGTTCGTGCGTGTCCGGCTGGTACCGGGCTCCTCGAGCATGTCGGCGCTGCTGGTCAACGCCGATGCGTTCCTGGAACCGGTCTACCCGGGCCTGACGCCGATCAGCTCGTCCTAACCTGACGTAGGGAGGGGTGCAGGGTCGCCCCTCCCTTTCACCACTTGACAGAGGTCGCAAAAAATCCGATGAACACCGTCTGCATTGTAGGTTCCCACCCTGACACCCGGCACCTGGTTCCCTGGGGCGATAAGACCAAGGAAATCTGGGTGCTCAATGAGGCCGCCAGCCGCATGACCGAAATCGGGCCGAACGGCCAGGCGCTCAATTCCGTTGACCTGTTGCAGGGCGTAAAAGCCGTTCGGTTGGACCCGCCCTGGCCGCAGCGGGTCGACGCCGTCTTCCAGATGCACGTCCCGGCCATCTACCGCAGCGAGCACAACCCCAACGACAAGGGCCACTGGGCCTGGCTGCAGCAGGAGCACGACTACCCGGTCTACATGCAGGACGTGGACCCGGATGTGCCAAGCTCGGTGCGCTACCCCATCGAAGAGGTGGAAGACACCCTGCTGGCCAACGTCCTTCTGGTCACAGGCAAGAGCGAGCGGCCGGTGCGCTACTTCACCTCCACCTTCGTCTACGCCATCGCCCTGGCCATCCTGAAGGGCAAGCAGCGCATCGAGATTTACTGCGTGGAGATGGGCAGCGGCACCGAGTTCGAATTCCAAATGCCGTGCTTTCAGTTCTGGCTGGGCATCGCCGCCGGCCGGGGGGTGACGGTTAAGCTCTTCTCCGGCCACGGCCACTGGACCAAACTGCGCTATGGCTACGACGGCGAGATCGCTCCGCTGGACGAAGCCTACATGGCTGAGCGTGCCAAGGTCCTGCGGACCACCTTCAACCACTATGACAAGCAAAACCTACAGCTGCGCAAGGCGATGGCCCTCGAGCTTCAGGGTCAGGACTACGACCGCGTCGCGCAGCTGGTGAATGAATGCGAAGCCATCGCCGCCACCGCCGGCCAGGCCGCTGGGGCGCTCGGCCAGGCGGACGGTTTCCTGGAAACGATGATCAAGCACCGCGAGCTCACCGGCCTCGAGTACATCGTCGATCGCAACGCCTGCGAGCTCACCGCCGCCAAAGCGATGGGCGAGGCCGAACGCCTTAAGGCGCTGATGCACCACCAGGCCGGCAAAGCGGAATACCTCTGGAACGTCTGGCGTCTGACTGGCAAGGACGACGCCCGGGTGCAGTTCGAAGCGCTGTTCGAAGCCCACACGCAGCACGCCTACGACGCCGGCGCCATGCTCGGCATCTACGAGGAGAGCGTGCAGTGCATGATGGCCATCGATTCCCGCCTGCAGGCGGCCGGCGGCGCCCGTGCCCTGGCGGCCGTGACCGGTTTGCCTGCCAACTTATTGGAGGCCGCCCATGTCTGAGGCGTGGTGGCTTCCTGGCGCACCCGGCACGCGGGACGTGCCCTGGCTGCATCCGGCCATCGTGTTGTACCTGGATGCGCTCATCCAACCGCACTGGACCGTGCTGGAGCACGGCAGTGGCGGCTCCACCCGCTGGTTTGCCAAACGCGCCCAGCACGTGGTGTCGGTGGAGCGTGACCCCGCCTGGCAACAGGTGACGGAATCGCAGGTGGATGGCGACGTGGTGCGCTTTTACAACGGTACACCCGAAACACTGGTTGCCGAGATGCCGGGAACGTTTGACCTGATGCTGATCGACGGTGCGCGGGACGAACGGCCGGCGTGGTGTGCGGTTGCCGGCCAACTGGTGCGACCAGGCGGCATCGTGGTCCTTGACAACAGCAACCGGCCGGAATACACAGACGCCCGGGCGGCCTTGCAACGCATCGCCGAGCACGGCATCGTCTTTGCGACGAATCCGCCCGGTTTCCGCAACGCGGTGACGGACATGTATCGCATGAAGGGAGGCGCGGACGATGAGAATTGGATCTAACCCCCTGCGCCACCAGAAACTGCCGCAGGCCCCCAACCGTGTGGCAGCCGTCATCACCCACCTGCCCGACGAGCGCGGCTACCACAGCGAACGCCTCGAAGTCGTGCAGCTCAGCCTGCGCAGTTTGCGCGCCAACGCCGGTTGCGAGGTTCCGGTGCTGGTGTGGGACAACGGCAGCTGCCCGGCCCTCACCGATTGGCTGGTGCACGACTTTCGCCCCGAGACCCTCATCCTCTCGCCCAACGTCGGCAAATCTTCGGCACGGGCGTCCATATTTCACATGGTTCCACCAGACACTCTCCTCGGCATGGCCGACGATGACATGCTCTACCACCCTGGCTGGTGGACGGCACAGGAAGAGTTGCTGACTGCCTTCGCCAACGTGGGCGCGGTGTCCGGCTACCCGACGCGGGCGATGTTCCGCTGGGGGACCCGCAACACCATCGCCTGGGCCCGCCAGCACGGCGAGGTGGAAGTCGGCAACTTCATGCCGAAAGAATGGCACCGGGAGTACTGCCTCTCTGTGGGGCTGCCCCAACTGACGCAAGAAATAATTAACACCGACGAGGTGCGCATCACCGTCGATGGCCAGCAGGCCTACGCCCAGGCGCACCACTGCCAGTTTCTGGCGGTTGCCGGCCGGATTGCCCCACTGACGAAGTGGAACGATGAGGGCACCAGCCACGAACGTGCGTTTGACGAATCGATTGACGAAGCCGGGTACCTGCGCCTGACCACCCCCCAGCGCCTCACCCAGCACATGGGCAACGTCCTCGATGACGACCTGCGGGCGCTGGCCGCCGAATTCGGGCTCCTGGAGGGCGTCCATGCCTAATCTCTACATCACCCTGGCGGACCTGCGCAACAACGCCCCGGACGCCCTGCGCTCCACCAACACCACCTACGACCAGGCCTTCCTGCGCTTGGCGCACGCCATCAGCCGCTGGATTGACGACTACTGCGAACGGGTCTTCTACCCGGTGAGCGAGATCCGCTACTTCCCCGGCGGCGGCGGCCAGGACCTCTGGCCCGGCGATCTGATTTCCGTGTCTGAGGTGGCGATCAGCGACGACAACGGCCTGACCTACACCGCGCTGGACGCCAGCGATTACATGCTGATGGGCGGCAACGATTACGGCCCGCGGGGCAGCTACAACCGCATCCGGCTGGACATCAACGGCGACCAGGTCACCTGGCCCACCGGCCAGAAGGCCATCCGCATCACCGCCGTGTGGGGCTGGCACGACGACCGCGCCGGCGCCTTCGAGGACAGCACCGACGAGGTGGAAGACAACCCGCTGAGCGATAGCGCCGCCACCCTCACGGTGAACGAAGTGGAGGGCATCGACCTGTGGGGCGCTGCGCCACGCTTTTCACCGGGCGCTTTGCTGCGCATTGGCAGCGAGTACCTCGAGGTGGTGGCCACCGGCGAGAACCAGACGCTCACTGTGGTACGCGGCCGCAACGGCACCAGCGCTGCGGAGCACGCCCAGAACGTCCAAATTGACCTGTGGCGACCGCCGGCAGTAGTGAAACAGGCCGCCCTCATTCAGGCCACCCACCAGTTCAAGCGCGCCCAGGCCGGCTACACCGACGCCGAGGCCCGGCCAGACCTCGGCCGCCTGATGCACATCAAGAGCCTGGACGCCGAAGCGCTGGCCCTGCTCGAAGCGGTCCAGCGGGTAAAGGTGGGCTGATGTTCAGCGCGACGTTCCAAATCCCCAAGCTCGATGAGCAGATCGCCCGCCTGGCCGGCTTCGAAGAAGAACTCGGCCGGCGTGCTCAGCAGGGCGCGCAGATCGGTATCGGCCTGGCGGCCATCGGCTGGCGGGACGTGGCCGCTTTCAAGACCGGTCTGTACCGCGGCTCCATCGCCACCCGCACCGCACCGGTGACCGGCGGATTTCAGGGGATTGCCGAGACCCACGTGCGCAGCGCTCGGGGCTTCCCCTACCCGCGGGCATTGGAAGAGAGCACCCGCTACCACTACCGCAGCACCGCCCGCCGCGGCCAGCAGACCGCCGGCCAGGTGGCGCAGATGTTCAAGAACCTGCGGCCCAAACTCAAGCAGATCGCCAAAGCCATCAGCGAGGCGATGGTGCGCTGGGCGAAGGTGTAACGATGAGCTTTCAAACCTGGTCCCCACGCGTCAAAACCCTCATGCAGGAGGTGCTCACTGAGGCCTATTCCGCCAAAGAGACTTCCGCCCTCGGCGAGGTCTACGACTACAACGAATGGCCCGGTACCCTGACCGCCCTGCCGACGGCGCTCATCGGGACACGCGGCGGCAACACCTCGTATGGCATGAGCGCCCCGCGCATCCTCCAGCACGATATGGCCATCTGGGTCTACCTGCCCGGCCTCACCCTGGCCGAGGGCATGGCCCAGGCGGTGCCGCTGGTGGACCGGGTGTGGAAGAAGTTCGCCGCCAACCTCACCCTGGGCAGCCGGGTCTCCAACTTCACCCCGCCCGCCCCGCCGGCGAAGTGGTACGAGGGGCCGGACTTTCTCGGCTATGGCAGCGCCAGCCATGTCGGCATGATTTTCAACTACCTCGTCAAGGAATCGGGCGAGAGCTTCACCGTGGAAGCAGGAGCGTGACATGAAAACCTACGTGTACACCGGCCCGGGCCTGGGGGTGCCGGGCCTCCCCAACCGAGTGACCGAGCAGGAAGCGCAGCAGCTGGGCGTGGCCGACACACTCGCTGAGTGCATCGCCGCCGGCACGTTCGTGGAAGCTGGCCAGGCGGCACCTGTGGCCCGACCGCTGGCGCCCCGTCGTAGCCGGCACAAATCACCTGTCGAACCTGAAGAGCAGGACACCCCACCCGCCGATGAAGGCGAAAAGGAGAACGAATCATGAGTGGAGAACGCGCCCTTTCGAAAATGCAGATCGGCGTGGAAGGGACAGGCACGCCCGGCACTGCCGTGGCGGCCGACACCATCCTGCTGGGCGAACACCAGCCGATCAAGCCCGACCGCAAGCCGGTGATGATCCAGGACAACATCGGCGTGCGTAGCCAGTTCAACCGCAGCCGCATCGACCAGTATGCGGTGAGCGACACGCTGCGCTTCCCGCACGCCTACTACCAGCTGCTGCCGTTGTTGTTCAGCCTGAGCCTCAAGGGCCAGGTGACCCCGACCGAGCAGAGCTCCGGTGTGGGCGACTACCTGTGGACCCACACCCCCAGCCTGACCGCCGGCAACACGCTCAACTCCGCCACCCTGGAACTGGGCGACGACACCCAGGCCTACGAGGCCGAGTACCTGCAGATCGAGCGCCTGCGCATCAGCTCGGCAATCAACCAGGGCATGGACGCCTCACCGGTCTCCATCGAGGCCGACTACTACGCCCGCCAGTGGACGCCCACCAGCTTCACCGGCGGGCTGAGCCTGCCCTCGCACGCTGAAATGAACGGCAAGCTGGCGCAGTACTACCGCTACAGCGCCTGGAGCGCGGTAGGCGACTCCACCGAGGCCTCCAGCGGCATGCGCGGCTTCGACCTGCAGCTGATGCCCGGCGCGCACCCCAAGTTCTTTGGCTCGACCACCAAGACCTTTACCACCCACGGCCAGGGCTTCATCGACGCCACGCTGGCGCTAAGCCTCGAGGGGGATGCGACCGCTGACGCCATCTACGACCTGATGCAGGCCAAGACCTACAGTGTGGTGCGCCTGGAAATCCTCGGCCCGCAGATCGGTGCGGGCGAAGTCCACTCCCTGAAGGTGGATATCGGCGGCGTGTGGCAGGACGTCATCCCGCTGGGCGAGAACGACCGCGGCAACAACGTCCACACCGCCATCCTGCAGAGCGAGTACGACATGGACGGCGGCGGCGCCAAGCAGATTCAGGTAGTCGTGAGCACCAACGTCACCGCCATCTGATGACTTCCACCGGCTGGCTAGGGCCTCACTGGTGTGGCGACCGCACCCGAGGCTCCGAAAAGCGGACCCTGCCGCCTGCCAGCCGGCCCTCCAGGGATGTCTATCACAGGAGGTAGACCCAATGAACGGTTCGAACTTCATCAAGCAGATCACGGTCCCAAAGATCGTGCAGCCGGTGCAGCTGGCCGGCTACAGCGAGCAACTGGTGGACGCCCCGCCGATCCACGTGTGGGTGAACCCACCGCAGAACGTGCTGGACGCCTTTGCAGCCATCCAGACCGACCTGCGGGCGGTTGCCGAGGCCATCAAGCGGGCGCCGCAGATCAAGGGCCTGATGGGCAAGCGCCGCTGGCAGAAGCTCAACGAGCAGATGCAGGCGGGCAACCGCAAGCTGTATGCCTGGCTGGCGGAGATATGGAGCCAGCACGACGACCCGGCAACGCACGTGACGCCCGCCGACGTGGAGGCCTTCGCCCATAAGCTGGCCGCCGAAGACCTGGCGCTGTGGCGCTGGGTGACCGAGCAAACCTACGGCCGGATCGTGGCGCACTCGAACCGGGAGCTGCTGGAAAAAAACTGAGCGCGGCGCTGGTGGACCTGCGGACCACCGGCGTCACACGACACCCGCTCTTCGTTCGCATCCTGCTGGCGCAGAAGTTCAACCTCATCACCGGCGCCCAGGTGCGGCCGTGGGAGATTGACGACATCCCCGGCGAATGGCTGCTGGCGATTGAGGTGATGGCCAACGAAACGCAGGCCGAGACCGGCCGGCAGAACGCCAACCAGGTGGTGGACGCTTACTTCGCCGCACGGCGAGCGGCCCACCCGACCTACAGGAAGTATGTGCACTGATGGCTGAACAATCCGTACTTGACATCATCTTCCGCCTCATCAAGCAGGGCGATGGGGTGAAGCAGGCCTCGCAGGAGATGAAGAATCTCGGCACGGGGGCCAAGGACCTGACGGGAATCACCAAGATGCTGACGGCGGGAAACATCCTGCTGGGCGGCGCGCTCCTGGGTGTCGGCAGGGCTGCTGCCGACCAGCTTGTCCGGTTGGTGCAGCTGGTGCCGCAGTTGGTTCTGTTGGGCGACCAGTACAGCCGCAGCCGGGATGCCCTGGAGGCCTACACGGGTTCAGCGGGGGCAGCGCAGCTTGCCATGATTTCAGTCTCCAACGCCGCCGGCGGTGCGGTGGACAACCTCTCGGCATCCGTCAATGCCACAAAACTGTTTGCAATGGGCCTGGCCGAGACGGCGCAGGAAGCGGACAAACTTACCCGCATCGCCATCGGTCTCGGCGCCGCCGTGGGCAAGGACGCCAAATCCTCCTTCGAAGACTTCACCCTGTTGTTGGCCAACCAGAGCATTCTACGGCTTGACCAGTTTGGTCTGAGCGCCGCCCAGGTGCGCGCCCGTATGGACGAGCTTATGGAGACCAACAAGAACCTGACCCGCGACCTGGCCTTTCAGCGGGCGGCGATGGAGTTGGGGGCCGAGAAGCTGGAAAAGCTCGACGCTGCCGGCTTCAAGGCCACGAGCAACTGGCAGCGGTTGGGGGCTGAAGTTCGCAACTTTGGCATCTTCCTGGGAGATGCTATCAACGAAGGTGTCGACCCGTTCCTCGACCGAATTTTTGAGGCCACTGACCGCAACCGAGACCTCGCCCTTTCGATATTCGCCAACACCAACAACTTCACCGAATATTCTGCTGCAATGCGCGAGGCAGGTCTGGTGGGCGGTTTCTTCACGGAGGGCATTGGTTTCACCAACGAGGCCATGTACGAGCAGGCCAAAGCGGCAGAGGCTGCTGCGGCGGGCCTCGATACCACCTCGCTGGCATACAAGCTGGTAGCCGTGGCAACAGAAGAAGCCAAGTTCCAACTCGAAGGCCTCCACCAGCTTATGTCCACTGACCTGGTGCAGGATTTCGAGGACATGAAGCAACGGGTGGGCGACCTTAACGGCGACATCCGTGAATGGCAAGACCGAATCGCCGAGTTGGAAAGTTTGAGCTACCTGACCGAAGAACAGCGCACCGAATTGGACGGGCTGCGAGAGAAGATCGCCGGGGCGGAAGAAAAGGTGGGCGACCTGGAGGCGGCCTGGGAGCGGCAGTCCAAACAGATGGTCTTCAAGCTCATCGAACAGAAACTGGCCCTCGATGGGTTCACACAACAGGAAATTGACGCCCTGGCCCGCCTGGCCGGCCCTGAAGGCTTTGGCTTGATTGACCAGGCGCAGGTCGCCATGATCAACCAAGTAAACAACGTCACCGACGCCACTGAAGTGGGTACAGATGCGTGGATTACTGGACTGATGGGTGTTGCGAGTGCTGCAACAAATGCTGCCGACGAGCTCGCCTCCATTCCTCCAGACAAGACAGTGACTATCACCACCGTCCAGCGCACGGTGTACGAAAGCACCTATAGCTCCACCAACAGCAACATGATCAACAGCATCCGCTCCAAACAGGGCGGCTACCTGGCTCATGGCGGCGAATTCACCGTGCAGGGGATGCCCGGCCCGGACCGCGTACCGGTGGAGATGCACCTCACCCCTGGCGAACGTGTCACCGTCACCCCGCGCGGCGGGCTGGCCCCGTCGGACCGCGCCGGCAGCGGTGGCGGAAACGTGACGATTCAAAACGTCAACATCAACAACAAGATGGACGCCGTCATGCTGGCGGCCCTGCTGAGGAAGCGTTAAATGACCCGCACCTACAAGCTCACCGACGGCACCCTCGAAGTCAACCTCATTGACGCCACCGAACCGGGCATCATTGCTGCGGCCGGCGGGCTGGGCCCGACCGACATCCGCCCGCGCCTGACCTTCAGCGGCGACCAGTTGCAGGCCTTCGAACTGCTGCCAGTGGTGGAGCGGCTGCGCCTCAACATCCGGGCCACCAGCCAGGACAGCGGCGCGTCGATGCTGCAGGACCTGTTCAAGTTGCTGCGGCGGGCACGCGAGTACAACAGCCTGGAGAGCGCGCCCTGGCAGCGCACGCCGGTCTACTTGCAGGCACAGGCCACCGGCGAGACCAACGCCCGCTACGCCCTGGTGCTGGGGGCGGCCAGCATGCAGCTGCCGGACCTGTTCCAGGTGCCCTTCGAGGCCGAGTACGACCTCGAAGACACCGAGTGGCAGGTCGTGCGCGAAGCCATGTGGCGTGGGGCGGTGCCGGAGTCCTTCCCGACGCCGACCAACCTGGTGCACGCCGACGAACCCACGGCCGAGGCCTCGCTGCAGGTTGGCAATTACCGCCACACCAACGAGCTCACCCACATCTACAACTACGACGACAGCCTGACGGCCTTCTCCTCGAACCTGGTGGCCGCCGGCAGTTACGCGCTGTGGGAAGTCTCGGCCAGCACGCCGGCGGTGGATGATGCCGTCTACCTGGGCTCCACTACCGGGCCGTGGTTCAACGCCCGCTTCCGGTTGAGCACTATCGGCAACTTCAATGCCACGTTCGTGGTGGAGTATTGGGACGGCTCGGCGTGGAGCGCCGGCGGCGGGGTGGGCCAGCTCAACAGCTTCACCGCCTACCCGGTGCCGGTGAACTTCACCAACCCGGACAACGACTGGGCCTCTACGACCGTGAACGGTGTGGCCGGCTACTGGATTCGGCTGCGCCTGACGGTCGTCACCACCTGGACAACCTCGCCGGTGCAGGACGCCAACCCGGTGGTGTGCATCAACGAAAACTATGTCGAAATCGCCAGCGACGCCATCGCCGGCGACGAAGCGGCGCTTACCCATCTCATCTGGTACAACCCCAGCGGCGCCGGCGCCCCGCTGGTGCCCAGTACGGTCATCGTGGGGATGAAGAGCCGCGGCCTGACCACGTTCATCAGCATGATCAACGCCGGCGGGCAGAACCCGACCGGCTGGTCCGAGGCTTACGGCACCGACACCAGCGAAGTGGCGGACACCGGCGCACCCGGCGGCAGCCACGCGTTGTGCACCTTTGCCACCAACCAGGCAATGGTGGCGCGTGCCACGATGACCTACAGCAGCACCAGTGAGGTCAATTTTGCCGGCGCCTACCGGGTCTTCCTGCGCTGCCGCCAGGTGGGCAGCAGCAACGGCCAGGTGGTGGTGCGGCTGCGCCTGACCCACAGCGCCACCGTGGACGGCCAGGACGTGCCCCTGCAGGACGTGGGCGAGGGCATCGAGGTGGTGGACCTGGGCCGCTTCGAAATTCTGCCCAACGCACCACGCGGCCCGGAGGCTGCCAGCCTACTTAATTTCAGCCTGAATTTCGTGGTCATGGCACAGAGTCTGGACAGCACCACGCCGGACCTGGAGATCTTCGACCTGGTGCTCATCCCGGTGGATGAGTGGTCGATGGTGACCACTGAATTCAATGGCCAGACCCTGACTATCGGGCGCGGCGTGGCCATCGATGGCGGCGTGCTGCGACGCAACACCAACCTGGTGCAGGTTTCACCCGCCACTGACGTCGTGCGACCGATGTCCAACTACGAGACCCGCGGCGCGCTGCCGGCCATCCCGCCGGCACGCCAGGCGCGGTTGTATTTCCTGGTGCTGAGCCAGAACAGTGCCGGCGTCCCGGAGGCTGCGTTCGGCCTGACAGGCACCGTGGTGCTGCGCACCGTGCCGCGCTGGCATCTGTTGCGGGGGGCGGCATGATCGGATCCGTCGTCCTCACCAACAACCCGGTAACCGAGGGCGCGGTCTATGGTCGCACCCTGCTGCCGGGCGTGGGTCTCGAAGAGGGCAGCTACCAGCACGAGATCCGGGCGATGGGCGGTTTCTGGGCCAGCCAATTCACGCTCCTGGGCACCCTGGACGAACTGCGCGACTTCTTCGCCCGCGGGCTGGGAATGCAGGTGCAGAGCTTCGGCGCTGCCGGCGAGCTGGCCTGGGAAGGCTACATCCATGAACTGGAACTAAGTCTACCCTCCGGCGTGACGCTGTTCGTCTCGCTGGAGTCGATGGGCAACCGCGCCTGGGTGCGCTACAACACCGCCACCGATATCGAAGTGGGCAGCAGCGTGCAGGACTACGACCCGGAGGCGCTGGCGCGCATGTTGCTGTTCGGTGCCGGCGGGGCGGTGCGCTCGACAAAGGTCAACGACACCGTGAGCCAGGCCCGCTATGGGGTCAAGGAGAAGGTGGTGAGCGGCGGCCGGATGAGCAGCTCCGGCGTGGCGGATGACGTCGCGCAGCTGGTGCTGGACAAGTACTCCGACCCGAATCGGCCGTCCATCCAACTGGATGCCGGCCAGGGCGGGCAGACGCCGGGTGTGGCGCGCATCACCGCCCGCTGCCGCGGCTATGGGCGCACGCTGGAGTGGGTGGTCTACAACCAGACCATCAACACCGGCAACGAGAACGTCAGCGCGCAACAGACCCTGGTGGTGGCCGTGGGGGAATTCATCGCCGCTTCCACGGTGGAGACTAACACGCTCCAGGTGCCGCAGGCGCACGACGCCGACCGGCGCGCCCTGGACATCCTCTTCGACAACGCCCGCCTGGGCGACACCTCGAACAATCGCTGGGTGGCGGCCGTCCTGGAAGGCCGCCGATTCCACTACCGTGCGGCCGCCAGCCCGGCGACTGCCCCGCGCTACACCGTGCAGGCGATGGACGCCAACCGGCGCATCCTGGCAGCCGGCCAGGCGGTGACGCCGCTCGAACTGGTGCGGCCGGATGCCTGGCTGAAGGTGCAGGGGCTGTACCCCTTTGACCTCACCCCCTACGCCAGCCTGGATAGCGACCCCTCCGCTGTGTACCTGGAGGCCGTGACCTATTCCGAGCCGGGCAACTTGGACATCGCCGGTGAGCGCAACCAACTGCTCGACGTGGTGCTGGCGCGTGCCGCGGTGCAGAACGCAGGAGCGGTGTAGCGGATGATTAACTCCATCGGCCTCACCCCCTTGGGGCGCAGTCGCAGGCGCGTGTCTGCGTTCTCGCCGCTTGACCTCTCCCCCGTCC
>Ga0209321_10000832_pt1 | contig 20573 bp, 22 predicted proteins | sample Rifsed16ft4_FD_184012 | JGI IMG/M metagenome (GOLD analysis project Ga0209321, IMG submission 184012) | Soil microbial communities from Rifle, Colorado, USA - sediment 16ft 4 - CSP-I_5_4 (version 2) | ecosystem: Environmental > Terrestrial > Deep subsurface > Rock core/Sediment | place: Rifle...
CGCTCCGCCGCGACTATATCCTGACCAACGCACGCGGAGTCTTCGGTGAGTTAATGTCTGAGTATGTGTTTGGCTATTTGCTTATGCATGAAAAGAAATTTTTTGGACGTTTTAGAGCACAACAAGCAAAACAATGGGATCGAACTGAATCGGGTATATTGCGCGGCAAGACGATTGGCCTGCTGGGCGTTGGCTCGATTGGCTCACACCTCGCCGGAACGGCCAAACACTTTGGCATGTCCGTGCACGGTTTTACGCGTCAGAGCGAAGCCTGCGCAGATGTGGATGTCTATTATCATGAGCCCCACATATTGGTATTTGCAAAGCGACTGGATTATCTCGTCAGCGTTTTGCCGAGAACAACAGATACGAACAGGATCGTGAATGCAAGTCTGTTCGACGCATTGCCATCCCATGCGATCTTCATCAATGTCGGGCGTGGGAACGCTGTGGATGAGTCCGCTTTGGTGACTGCATTGAATGAAGGCAAAATCGCTGCGGCGGTATTGGATGTCACCGAAAAAGAGCCGCTGCCCGGTGATCACCCATTCTGGACAACGCCGAATCTTTTGCTGAGCTTTCACACTTCTGCGATCAGTTACCCGGAGAACATCACCGAATTGTTTGTTGAAAATTATCAGCGTTACATTGAAGGTAAGCCGTTGAAATATCAGGTTGATTTTGAGAGAGGCTATTAGGCAGCGGACTGTCATTGCGGAGGGCGGCGATCTTCCGCCCGAAGCAATCTCCCCTCGGCGGAGGGGATTGCTTCGTCGTGGCACCCTTGGCGCCACTCCTCGCAATGACGCGACGCTATAGGAGAAAACATGCCCCCTACTCTCTATGACATCCGAAAAGCCGCCGAAAGAATAAGTCCTTATATACATCGCACACCGGTATTGACAACCGAGAGCCTGAATCGAAAAGTTGATGCGCAGGTATATCTAAAATGCGAGAATTTTCAAAAGGTCGGCGCGTTCAAGTTTCGCGGCGCGTGCAATGCAGTATTTTCACTCAACAAAGAGGGATCCGCGCGTGGAGTATCCACACACTCATCAGGGAATCACGCGCAGGCACTGGCACTCGCAGCGAAGTTGCGCGGCATCCCGGCCTATATCGTCATGCCGAATAACGCGCCTGCGGTGAAAAAGGCCGCAGTCGCGGGTTATGGCGGACAGATCACTTTTTGTGAACCAACTCTGGAGGCGCGTGAAGTGACGCTTGCGAAAGTCGTTGATGCGACAGGTTCAGCAGTCATTCATCCATACAACGATGAACGCGTCATCGCGGGGCAAGGGACTGCCGCGCTCGAATTACTGGAAGATGTGCCTGACCTGGACGTGATCATCGCGCCGGTAGGCGGCGGGGGACTCTTGAGCGGCACAGCTATCGCGGCGACCGAAGTAAGAAAAGGCATCCGCGTGATCGCGGGTGAACCGGAAATGGCCGATGACGCCTATCGATCTATGATGGCGGGAGAGATCATTCCATCGGTGAGGCCGAAAACGATCGCAGATGGATTGTTGACATCGCTTGGCACATTGACTTTTCCCATCATACGGGAACGTGTTGAGCGGATTGTCACGGTGAGCGAAACCGGAATTATCGCTTCGATGAAGTTCGTGTGGGAACGCGTCAAGATCGTGATCGAACCTTCAGCGGCTGTCGCAGTGGCTGTTTTGTGGGAGAGGAAGATAGATTTGGCGGGATTGAAGGTTGGAATTATTCTTAGCGGTGGGAACGTGGATTTGGAAAAGCTGCCGTGGCAACCGGTTTGAAATATCCTACGTAAGGAGATGAAAAAATGGATGACGAATTGCCCATCGAAGAAAGACTCCCCTATCCCACACGCCCACTTGTTTTTCCGAACGGAACCAGCGTAGAAGAGTTCATTATTCCTGATGAAGATAAAGAAATCGTGCTTGCGCAGCTATATCCATTCTCACCCATCCCAAAATTAAGCGATGTCTTGTATGACTTGCACGCAGACAAGACATTCGTTGTCAAAGACTTTCGGGTGACATGGGAACATGGCATGAATTATCTTGTCAGCCCGTATTACCCTGAAAGCGGCGGGACTGTCATCGACTGGATGGATGAAGAATGGGGAAGCGGGGAAGACGCGGAAGATGAGTTCGATGAAGAATTCGATGACTCCAATGAATTTGATGATCTCGATGAGCTGGATGAATTGAATGATGATACTGGCGATGATGATTTGCCGTCCTAAAAACTAGTGCCTATATCAAAATCACTTCCACCATTTCACCAGCGGATAAGCCTGTTGCATCGGGATGAATTCGCAAGAGTCCATCTGCAGCGGCTAAAGTAAAGATCAGATTGCTTTTTCCAAAGATGGGATCGGCTTGATATTCAACCTTTCCCTCGGGAAACGATGTCGAATCTGCCCCCGCAGGGATTGGCTTAGGGCGCAATAGTCGTACCGGCCACCAATCTTCACGACCTGCTTGAGACGGGAGATTTACAGTCAAGCGTGCCAGCAGGGTCGCTTTTGGTTTTGGCAGCATACCCAACAAATTTTCAATCACAGGGACGACAAACAAATATCCATTCACCAGCGCGCTGACAGGATTGCCCGGCAACCCGATCACGGCCTGTCCATTACACACACCGAGAATGGTTGGCTTGCCAGGGCGCGTGTTGATGCCGTGCACAAGCACACCAGGCTCCCCCAGCGAGCGGATCACCTCCGCAGTCATATCACGTGTACTGGCAGATGACCCTGCGGTGATCAGTACCATGTCACATTCAGAGAGCGCCTGGGTGGCTGCGGCTGTCAGCGCATCAAGACTATCGGGCACAATGCCATAAACTTTAGCAGTCCCGCCCGATTTCTCAACCAATGCCGCGAGGGTAAACGAGTTGACATCGCGCACCTGTCCGGGCCGCGGAAATTGAGAGGGATGGACCACTTCATCGCCTGTGGAGATCAGCCCGACCATTATCTTTCTGACGACTTTGATCCTCATAATGCCCAAAGCCATCAATCCGCCAATTTCGGCAGGACGCATCAGACTCCCCTTCGCCTGCACGATTTGCCCCTCGGCTACATCCTCCCCAACGCGTATCACGTTCTCGCCATCCGCAACCGCGCGGAAGATTTCGATTTCATTTTCATGCGCGGATTGTGTGTATTCCAGCATCACCGCCGCGTCCGCGCCGGCAGGCAACATTCCCCCCGTGTGGATCAATGCACACTGGCCCGCGCCCAGTTCGAACGCGGGTGCGTCTCCCATTGGGACCTCACCGATCAATGTAAGATAGGCAGGCAGCGAGTCGCTTGCGCCAAACGTATCGCTAGCTCGGACGACATACCCGTCAACCGTTGTCCGTTGGAACTCAGGAAGCGGATGCGGCGCAACAATGTCCTCCGCGAGGACGCGGCCGAGAGAGGAAGTAACGTCAATCGTCTCAGAATCAACGATCGGCGCAGGAAGATGCGAGAGCAGGAGTTCTCGCGCTTCGTCGGGAGGAAGAAGGGTCAGAAACTCGGGCATTGTCTTATCGAAGCCAAAAGGTCAGGCTTAAAAAATAGACGGTAAGCCCAAACACGGAGAGGGCAGTCACGGTCAGGAGAATCCAGTTGGGAGGCGCGCCAAGCGCAAGGCTGCGAAGCTGGTAAATTTGGAAGAGGGCGAAGGGAAATGTGAGGAATGCCGGCCAGAGAAGTGAGAGCGAAAGGCCAAAAGCGGGCGAGGCCAGAAAGAAAAGATAAGCAAGCAAAACAAGAAGATGATGCACTGGCACGACACGCTCCCAGCCAAGGCGCGTGAGAAACGTGACGCGCTCGTATTTGCGATCAGATGCAAAGGATGGAAAATCCATGACGATGAAATATGCAAAGGCCAGAAAAACAAGCGGAATTGTGAGTATTAGAAAACGATGGGTTTCACCAGTTTGAAGAATGTATCCAACCGACGGAAATACATATGCCATGTGCGCAGCCAGCAGAAATTCACCAAAGCCGCGGTTGATTAGGCGAATGGGAGGGATGGAGTAGGCGAGCACGATGGCGAGGGAAAGGAGAAGAAAGAAGAAGGAGGCAGGGGTTAGGCGATTGCCGTTATAGAGAAGAAAGGCAATCACGGCGTTTGCAGTAAGAGCGGCAATTGAAACATAGAGCGCATTGTTACGGAGAGTCAGCCTGTCTTTGAGAGTTTCGTCTTGTACGATGGGTTCATTTACAGGTCGAAAGACCTCGGCCAGCAGGTTCATACTAATTTGCGCGAGAAGAACGCCTGCAAACCCCAACCAGAATGAATCCGTGCGAAAGGGTTTGCCGAGGTAATTGGCAATACTCGCACCGAAGAAATAAGCCAGCGCGGCGAGGATGAGTTGGATGGGACGGGAGAGGCGGAGGAGAGTACGGATCATCTTGTTCCAAATTATTTATGCAAATATTCATCCAATCGATCTACAGCTTGCGCAAGATTCTTTCTTCCCAGCCCGAGACGGAAGTGGTTGTCCGTATCATCATAAATTGAACCCGGCAATAACAGAACACCTGCTTCACGGACGACCTGATCACAGAACGATTCTACATCACCGGCAAGATAGTGCGGGAAGGCCATCGAACCTGCGCGCGGACGCACCCATGAAAACAGATCAGTATGACGGGAAAAGAAATCATCGATCACATTCAGGTTGTGCTTGATGATCGCCAGGTTTCGTCCTATTAACTTTTGCCGATTCCGCATTGCAACTTCAGCGAGAAATTCACTCGGCGCCGAATTGCATATTGTTGTGTAATCCTTGAGCGCGGCCATCGCATCGTACACTTTCTTGTTTTTCGTGGCAACCCATCCGATGCGCAGGCCCGCGAGCCCATAGGTTTTGGAGGTTACGCCAAGTGAAATTGCATGGTCACCCAGGTCACATGCGGCCGGGAGGCCAGTCGCGGGATCATATTCAGATTCCCTGTACACCTCATCCGAGAATAAGAGCAGATCATTTTCTTTCGCGAACTGGTGCACGGCATCATAATCGGCGCGGGACATCAGGTAGCCGGTCGGGTTGTGAGGTGTGTTGATAATAATGGCTTTGGTGTTCGTACGGAGCAATCCGGGCAATTCGTCCGGGTCAAGTGCCCAGCCGTTTTCCTCGCGCGCCAACCATAGACTCACATCACAGCCCGCGCCGCGTGCAAGTTCCGCAAGGGATTGATATCCTGGTGAATGGACGATGACATGGTCACCTGGCTGAAACATGGCGAACATGAAGAGATAAATCGCCTCCTCCGCGCCCGTGTGAACGAGAATCTCTTCGGACTGGATTGTTTCGTAGAGATTACAAATCTCTTTTCTCAGCGTTGGGCTTCCCTGCGATTCGGTATATCCCAGCCAGACGTTTTGAAATCTCTCCGGCGCGCCCTCTTCCACGGCAAGCAAATCCGCAACGGACATGGCCTCACAGTCCGAACTGCAGAGCAGATATTCGGTGGTGAATTCGTATTTGGCGAAGTAGCGTTCGAGTTTGAAGGGCGGGAGGTTCATGATTGACATATTATTTCATAACCTTCTTCATATCACGATAATGAAGTTGATTATGCAGATATAACATCTTTATCATTTCGCGGATCGTTGTCATTCCAAGAAAAGGATGCCTTCCCAGTTTTTCCAGGTCTGCTTCGGATAAAGTAGAGGTCCATGCAATCGATTCAGCGCGCCCAGATTTGTATTGTTCGAGCAATTCCTGTGGGGTCGAGTCTTTCATCCTTGCCTGCATACTGGCGTTATAACGGTCAATCGAAAAATCTTCCGATGAGCCTGCGCCCCCCTGACGGATCTGTTCGAAGAGTTTGACCAGTCCGCGTTCGGAGGTCACAAAATGCGAAAGCACGTTGCGAATCGTCCAGATTGCGCCTTCGGTGTAGACTTCGGTCTGCCATTGCTCGTCGGAGAGACCAGCAAAGATGGCGACAAACTTTTCGCCTTCAGATTTCAACTTCTCAGCGAGTTCGGTGATTTCGGACATAAAATGCTCCCGGTGATGAGATCCTAAAGGTCTTCCCTGCAAATTGCTTTGCCTTCCGACAAGAAAACCATAGCGATCACTCAAGATTTTTCACGCAAGAGACCTTTAGGGTCTATTACACCAACGAATAACCACCATCTACCACTATTGTTTGACCGGTAATATACTCGTTCTGCAACAAGAATTCGAGTGCAGATGCAATCTCTTCGGTTCGCGCCGGGCGTTTGAGCGGAACCCGATTGATCAGCCGTTCCCACTCCTCAGCAGAGACAATGTCCGATTGCAGGATCAATCCCGGCGCGATGGCATTGACCCGGATTTTCGGCGCCAGTGCGCGCGCCAGGATCTTCGTAAGAGATTCAAGCGCGGCTTTGCTGACGCTGTAGGAGGGATAACGACTCCATGCTTTCTGTGCGCCCACATCCGTGATGTTGACGATGAGTCCACCTTCGGTCATCTTCCTTGCACACGCTTGAGCGAGAAGAAATGGAGCGCGAAGATTGAGATCAAGCGAGGCATCCCAGTTTTCAATGGAAAGGTTTTCCGTGTTTCCGATCGGCATAAAGGCGGCGGAATTGACCAACACACTTAATGACTCGACCTTGGAAAGCAGGGATGATATTTGCACCGGGTCGGTGAGGTCGGCTGGAGCGAGGATGACGCGCCTTCCAACGGTCAAAATCTCCGCCTGAGTCTGCAGCGCCGCGTCCAACGATCGATGATAATGGAGGAGGATATCGAACCCATGCCGCGCGAGAGTCAACGCGAAGACTTTTCCAAGCCTGTGCGCCGCGCCGGTGACGAGGGCGAGAGGTCGAGGAGACATGCAGATGTTTTACCACAAAAATTTCACCGCCGGGAGCGGCGGCGAAAGCGTTTATTTTCGAAAGAAGTTTGAAATGAAGAACCAGATGTTCGCCGGTCTTTCCGCAAGGCGGCGCATGAAGTATGGGTACCAGTGCGTGCCGAAAGGAACATAGACTCGGACTGGATAACCCTCTTTCACCAATTGATCCTGAAGGTCGCGGCGAATGCCGTATAACATCTGGAATTCGATTGCCTCATTCGGCAGGCTCACTTTTTCTGCATACTGCTTTGCAAACGCAATCCGTTTTTCATCATGTGATGCAATTGCCGGAATTGGCGGGATGCGTCCATCGGCGCTGACCTTGTTTGGCTCTATCTTCAGCGCGGCATCAGTCATGATCTTGGTCAACAGGTCAAAGTTCGCGTCAACGTCTGCTTTTTTTGGATACGCCTTATCGGGAGGTTCCCGGTACGCGCCCTTGACAAGACGAATGCGCGTTCCGTATTCCAGTAACCTGCGCGTGTCAGCTTCTGTGCGAAAGAGATAGGATTGCACCACCATACCGACCTGGCACGTATTGAATCCACGCCGCAACATGGACTGATAGGAGGAGATGGTTATGTCGGTGTAGGGGGTGTCTTCCATGTCAACGCGCAGGAAGTTATTGTGCTTCTTCACCTGTTCAAGAATACGTACGAGATTCTGACGGCAAATCTCTTCATCCAGCCCCATGCCGATCTGGGTCAACTTGATCGAGACGTTCGCTCTTACACCCGCTTTTTCTATTTCGTCCAATATCAAAAGAATATCGTCTGTTGCCCTTTCGGCCTCATCGGCAGTGGAGGTGTGTTCCCCCAAATGAACCAGAGTGGCGTTGATCCCCTTTGAATTCAGTTCGCGGACCGCTCGAATAGCATCCTCAGCACTCTCCCCCGCTACAAACCTTGACGCTGCATGCCAGGCAAAACCCCAACTTGTCACCAGTTCTTGCGCCCAGGCAGCTTTGGAAAGATAGATGAGAAACGATCGTAGCATGGTCCCGTCCTATGAGTGAATTCGCCTGCCAGAACACATTGTGCGCCGGGTGATTCTAGCACAAACACCCAAAATGAGTGTGTTATACTTTTTACGTGATATATGTCATGTTCCTGGAGATCGTGTGAGGAATCGACGTTCCATCCCCATTCTACGTGGTATATCCATCGCGTTGTTATCCATTGCGCTCGTAATGATCGTTATTTCACTCATTGGCTACAGCCGTCAGCGAAACAACTACCCGGGCGGGATGACGATTGGCGGTGTTCCCGTCGGCGGTGTGGATCCGCAAATTGCCTCGGAGCGGGTATTACAGGTATATTCAACTCCGATTGAAGTGCAATATGGTGAAGCAATTATCCATGTTGACCCTTCGGTGGTTGGTTTTGAGCTGGATATGGAAAGCATGATCGCGGCCGCTGACCTGGAGCGGACTGGCGGCGCATTCTGGGGGGGATTCTGGAACTATTTATGGAATCGTGACCCTGACCCGGTCGAGGTCCCGTTAAGCGCGACGATAGCAGAAGACCGTTTAATAGCATACCTTCAAAATGAGATTGCGGCACGCTACGACGAACCGCCCACACCGGCACAACCAGTTCCCGGAAGTCCAAACTTTTCACCCGGCGCGCCGGGCAGGACACTGGACATTGAGCGCGCGGTCCGCCTGGTCGAAGATACGTTGCGCTCCCCCACCAGCCGCACCGTAGTCCTTTCCTTCCAGCGCAGCGCAGCGACTCGTCCCACAATGCAAAATTTGGAAATCCTGCTTCAACAAAACCTTACGGTTGCAGGCTTTGATGGTGTGATGGGAGTTTACCTCTTGGACCTGCAGAACGGACAGGAAATCCACTTCGCCGTGGATCAGGGAGAAGTTATCTCGGTGAATCCAGATGTACCTTTCACTGCATCGAGTACAGTGAAGATCCCCATCATGGTCTCGTACTTCATAAAATACGGAACAGCCGCGCTCGACGAGAATTCATCTGCCATGATCCTGGATATGATCCGCAAATCGGAAAATCCGCCTGCCGACAGATTGATGGAAGGTCTGGATGCACTGAGAGGCCCGCTGCTCGTAACAGAAGACATGCAAAAAATCGGACTTGAGAACACATTCCTGGCTGGCTTCTTTTGCAGCGCCGAGTTTCCATGCCCGCTTCTGGAGAGAATCAGCACACCCGCCAACCAACGCACTGATGTTTTTACTGATCCTGATCTGTTCAACCAGACAACACCATCAGATATAGGCATGCTGCTTGCAGATATCTATCAATGTGCAGAGTCCGGCGGTGGTGCGTTGATCGCGGCCTTCCCGGATAAGATCAATAGCGAGATCTGTCAGCAGATGATCAGGTTCCTGGCGGCAGACAGAATTGGGGTCCTGATCGAGGCGGGTGTCCCCGAAGGGACACAAGTCGCCCACAAGCATGGCTGGATCAGCGAGCCAAGTTCAGGTGTCATTCAGAACATCAGCGATGCGGCGGTCGTTTACACGCCGGGTGGAAATTATGTGCTGGTGATCTACGCGTATCATCCTGTGCAAACCGTCTGGGAGCCGGTCTCCACACTTTTCGCACAAATGTCACAGGCTGTCTATAATTTTTATAACCTTCCCACTCGATAAGCGAGTTCGTATATAATCGAGCCATGAGCGCGGCCCTGGGACTATATCGTCTACAACAAGTGGATAGCCAGATCGATCAGATTCAAGCGCGCCTGAGAGTCATCCGTGAGATACTCGAAAATGACGCGGCGCTGCGCGCCGCAACCGAACGACTGGCGGCGTCTGAGCATAAATACAAGGATGCTGAGCAGGCCTTGAAACAGAGTGAAGCAGAGGTGGAAAAGCAAAGCATCAAGATCGAGCAGACCGAAGCCACCCTGTATGGCGGGCGCGTGCATAACCCAAAAGAGTTACAGGACTTGCAGAAGGATGTCACTTCACTGAAACGCCATCTCGTAACCCTGGAGGAACGCGAGCTGGAGGCAATGCTCGTTGCCGAAACAACGGAAAAAGATTGGCAGAACGCAAGATCTGAACTGGAACGCGTGCAATCCAGTTTGGGCGAGCAGAACCAGGAGCTGGCCCAGGAGAGCGGTCTACTTCATAGAGACCTTGAACGACTTAATTCGGAACGCCAGGCCGTCATCAGTGACATTGTACAGCCGACCATGATTATCTATAACCAGTTGCGTCAACAGCGACGCGGTATTGCGGTTACAACCTTAAACGATGGCTCCTGTGCAGCGTGTGGCACAACACTTACGCCATCGCAACAACAGAATGCACGTTCGACAAGTCTATTGTTCCACTGCCCATCCTGTGGGCGGATATTGTATGCAGACTGACCTCACCCCGGCCTTTCTCCTAACAGAGAGGACAGCTAAAGATAACAATGCAATTCGACCCTGACCTGCTCTCATTTCTAGCCGGTTTTATCGTCGGCATTTTATTTGTCTGGCTGGTGAGTCGCGTGCGCCCATTGCTCAAACAGATGAATGAGAGCAGGAAGGAGCAGCTCGAAGCCGTCCGAGCACGCCGATCCAGTGGGCTGGAGAATAACTATCGCCGCGTCACGTTGCGCCGCGCACAGGGCATGCATCTTGCTTCTGCACTGTTTTCACTTGGTGAAATCCTTCAGGAACCGCGGCTGATCGCGCCTCCCACGCGGGTTGAACCGGGTGTTATCAGTATTCAGGAAGATATTATTTCACAAACACTGCCTTATATGCCGGCATGGCCCGAACTTGCGGCAATCTATCGCGCACCGACATTGAGTCTCGCGGAAGCGGTTGTGGGTGGGGAAAATATTGTCATTGTCGGCGCAGCGGGTACGGGAAAAACTGTCGCAATGGCACACCTTGCTTCACTGGCAGCCAACCTCCAGGTTCGGCTGGAAGCGAATGTGGAGGCGGTTCCGTATTTGTATCACGTCGCCGATCTGGGACTTCCGCATGAGCCATCCAAAGATGCGATCAACATCATCACAAACGCCGCGAGTGAACACGCTCCCGTGTTCGACCTGGGGCGCCTGCCCGGATTCATTCAGCAAACGTTCAAGAGCGGACAGGCACTCGTGCTGATCGATGGTTTCGATGAACTTGACCCAGGGGGACAGCAGAGCGTGGTCGAATGGTTCAAGGCATTGATGCAAGCCTATCCAAAAGTAAAGATCGTCACAACAGGATGTGCGCATCAACTCACTGGATTGATTGGTATCGGCTTTAGCCCTCTTGCACTTATGGCGTGGGATGCCCAAAGGAACGCGCGCTTCATTCAACAGTGGGGCGAAATATGGTCGCGAACCGTCGCGCTGGAGGCCTGGGCACAAGCAGGACCCGAACAAGTGGATCCTCTTTTGCTCAACACCTGGCTTGCGACTGACAACCACGGTCTGACTCCCTTTGAGCTGACTCTTAAGGTCTGGGGCGCCTACGCCGGCGACAGTTTGGGTCCGCGCGTGCTGGACGCGATCGCCACGCACGTAAGGCGTGTGGCCCCCAGCGGGACACCTGTCGCGGCACTTGAATTGCTCGCCATGCAGGTTGTGCTTACTTCGCAGCCGATCTTTGATCCGCAAACAGCACGTGCCTGGGTAAAGCAGTATGACATTGTGGAAGATAAACCGATCGAAGGTGCAGAGACAGTAACACAGACGCCCGACGGAGAGCCTGTTCCCCTCACTGATTCTCAGAAGTTCAGGATAAGAAAATCAAGGGCAGGAGATGCGGCATCAAGCTACGGGTTGCTGAGCAAAATGGTGGATAGCGGTCTGCTTGTATCTCATTCAAATAACAGGATGCGCTTCCTTCACCCTGTTTTGAATGGATATCTTGCGGGCCCGGCGATCGGTGATAATGGCGCCGATAAAACCCTGCTGGCCCAGCCTGAGTGGGATGGCAAAACGTTATCTCTTCGTTACCTGGCCGCGCGCGGAGACGCTTCTGCTGTCGCGGATATCATGCTGAAAGAATCTGATCTGCCGCTTTACAATCACGTCTTCGCGGTCGCGCGCTGGCTGCGTGACGCTCCCAGGGAAACCAAATGGCGCGGAAAAGTCTTTGCCAGTTTATTGAGTATCTTGCAAGCCGAAGGACAGCCCCTGGGACTGCGCGGACAAGCCATGGCGGCATTTGTCACAAGCGGCGACCCGGGCGCGGCAACACTCTTCCGTCAATTATTAAGTTCCAGATCCTTTGAACTCATCCCATTAGCCGCGCTGGGGAGTGGCGCCCTGAAAGATGCCAAAGCAATCGACGCATTGGAAGAAGTTCTACAGGCACCTTTCGGCGCAGTCCGTCGGGCAACATGCCTTGCACTGGTTGCCATCGGTACGGAAAAATCCCTCGAAGCCGTTGGGCGCGCGTTATTGCAGGGCGATGAAGAATTGAAACGCGCTGCGGCGGAAGCAATGGCAAACGATCCCGTTGAAGGACATTCTATGCTTAGGGAGGGCGCGACACTTGCAGACATCATGTTGCGCCGCGCAATTGTCCATGGACTGGCGCGGGTCGAACAACCCTGGGCTACTGAAATACTCCAGCGCATGCAAGTGGAAGACGACCAGTGGGCAGTCCGTAATCTTGCAAATCAATATCTCGAGCAAATGACGAAAGTCGACCCGCGCGTGCCGCGCAAACTCACGACACCATCCGAGTCTCCCTGGCTGATCGAATTCGCAGGCAAGCAAGGCCTGGGCGTGCCGCGCGGCGGCCCCGCCACGGATGTATTGCTCAGCGCGTTCAAACTCGGCGAAACAGAAGAACGACTGGCGGCATTACCTTACCTCAAGCGTGCGGCAAATGAAGGCACCATCGGCGCGCTATACAATGCCATGTATGGCGAAGATCCGGAAGTGCGCGAAGCCGCGTTCTACGCCATCGAGGAAATTGGCGCAAACGGAACCAAATTACCTCACCCCAATCAATACGGATTAGGCTGATATACTCATCACCAGAAATGCCCTCATCACATGGGAACCGATCACTTGTGTTCGCGATCATCCTGCGGTGCTCATCAGAAATGATTGCATAAAGGATATCGGCACACACAAAGTGGCAAAGGTCTTGTAGAAGGAGAATTGTATGGATAAAGAATCCCTGATGCTCACAATTGCCGTCCTCGGTGGCACCGGAAAAGAAGGCAAAGGTCTTGCATACCGGTGGGCAAAGGCCGGCTATCGTGTATTGATCGGTTCACGCGTTTCTGAAAGGGCCGTTACTGTCGCATCTGAGATCATGCAATTGTTGGAGGGCGCATCGTCTGTAGTCGGCGCAACCAACCTGGAAGCCGCGCAACAGTCAGATATCGTTGTATTGGCGGTTCCATATGCCGCCCACCGCGCAACGCTTGAAAGTGTGAAAGATGCGCTCAAAGGCAAACTGCTCATTGATGTGACTGTTCCGCTTGTTCCACCCAAAGTGAGCAAAGTGCAGATGCCCGCCGCTGGATCGGCCGCGCAGGAAGCAAAAGAGATCGTCGGAGAAGATGTACAGGTGGCCGCCGCATTCCAGAACATTTCCCATGAGCTTTTGCTGGGCGAAGAGGATGTTGAATGTGATGTGCTGGTGACAGGCACAAGCAAGGATGCCCGCCACGAGGCCCTGAAACTAGTCGAAGCCACTGGGCTCACAGGCTGGGATGCAGGACCCATTGAAAATTCCGCTGTGGTGGAGGGGCTCGCGAGTGTGCTAATCAACATCAATAAGCAATACGGCTCAACGCACGCGGGAATCAAGATCACAGGTGTATCGAGACGATCCACAGATTGAACAGAGTACGCAGATAAGCTTTCTGTGGACGCTTTAACACTCACTCCTCTTCAACATATTCCCCTCATCCGCCAAGGCAGCAACCTGGCGGATATTGTTGTCAGTGCGCTTCAAGAGAACAAAATCGGACTTGCGAACAACGACATTCTTGTCTTTGCGCAGAAGATCATTTCAAAAGCCGAAGGGCGCGCCGTAAATCTTACAGCGGTCACGCCATCGCAAAAAGCCATTGAGCTTGCGAGACAGATAGATAAGGATGCGCGTGTCGTAGAGTTAATACTCCGGGAAAGCAATGAAGTATTGCGAACGCGCCCTGGCACGATCATCGTCGAACATAAACTTGGCTTCGTCTGCGCGAACGCAGGCATAGATCATTCAAATGTCGATTCCCCTCTCCCGGAGGGAGAGGGGCAAGGGGTGAGGTGGGCGGGAGATTCTACCGAGGAGTGGGTGTTGCTCCTTCCAACGGAACCAGATCGCTCCGCAGAAAAGCTCCGCCACGAGATCGAATCCAAAACAGGGAAACGGATCGGGATCCTGATCATCGACTCGCATGGACGCGCGTGGCGCAACGGAACAGTCGGCACAGCAATAGGAATCTCAGGACTTCCAGGCCTGGAAGACTTGCGCGGCAAGCCTGACCTGTTTGGATATACATTACGCATCACACAGGTCGGCGTGGCAGATGAACTTGCCGCGGCCGCATCGCTTGTGATGGGACAAGCTGCGGAAGGCACTCCGGTCGTTCACGTGCGCGGTTTTCCATATCCACTGCGCGAAGGCTCACTCCAGGAATTGATCAGACCCAAAGAACAAGATCTATTTCGATAATATTTGTTTTGGGTGCAGTTATGCTGCACCCCTCGCATTACAATTGCGAGCGGACAAGCAGACACATGAATCCGGACACCTCCTTCTGGCATGAAATGGCAAATCTAACAGCGGCCAATTCCATCGTTATAGATAGACCAAAAGGAAGCCCGCACCCGTGTTATCCAAAAGTTATCTATCCTCTTGATTATGGTTATCTGAAGGCACGAGGTCGGCAGATGGGGATGGTACGGATGTATGGCTTGGTTCGTTAAACACTATAGATAGGATGCTAACCGGAATCTTATGCACGTTTGATACACTCAAACGTGACACAGAGATTAAGCTGCTGATCGGGTGCACAGAAGAAGACGTGCAAATCATCAAAGACTTCCACAGAGAAATGTACACACTGCACATCCCAAACCCAATGGTGGCAACAACATGAACTTCCCTGAAGAATTTCTCGATCTGCTCAACGAAGAATCAAAGGCCCTGCTTTATCTTGCAACCCTCATGCCCGATGGTTCGCCACAGGTTACGCCTGTCTGGTTCGACAGCGATGGTGAACACATCCTGGTCAACACAAATGAAGGACGCGTCAAAGACCGCAATATGAAGGCGCGTCCAAAAGTGGCGATGACCATTCAAGACCCAAATGACTTCTATCGCTATCTCGGCATTCGTGGCGAAGTTGTTGGTTATACAAGAGAAGGTGCAGATGAGCACATCAACAAGCTTTCACTCAAATACGATAACAAGCCTTGGATCCGCAAGCAAAATCAACGACGGATCATTTTCAAGATCAAACCAACTCACTTTGACGAACACAATTGACCTGCACAATTTTTTGCGGACTCGCCGCTCGATCCGCCGCTTTAAACCGGACCTGGTGCCGGATTCCGTTATACAAGACATCCTCACCAGTGCCACGTACGCGCCCTCCGCGCACAACCGTCAGCCGTGGCGATTTGTTGTTATCACCAGCTCATCGGTGAAGAGTCAACTTGCCAATGCAATGGCAATTGACTTTGAACGTGACCTCAGACGCGATGGGCTAGCCCTGGAAAAAATACAAGCACAGCTAAAACGCTCAAAAGAACGGATTACGTCCGCGCCTGTTGCCATTCTGCTCTGTCTCGACATGAGCGAGATGGATTCCTACCCCGACGATAAACGCAATAAAGCTGAATATATGATGGCAGTTCAATCGGTTGCCGCGGCAGGGACGCAGCTTCTGCTCGCCGTACACGCGGAGGGCTTAGGCGGAGTCTGGGCTTGCTGGCCTTTATTTGCGCAAGAGACCATTCAAAAGACTTTGAATTTACCTGAATCATGGGAACCACAAGGAATGTTTTTTGTTGGGTATCCCGCGGATGTTCCCGCGGTGCGTGAGAGGAAGCCTTTAGCAAAGATTCTTGTGAGGAGGTAGACTTATGCAAGAACATCAACAGGAATGGGCAAAACAGTTTTTTGCGAATTATGGCCGGCCGGAATTCTTTAGGTCCCTATTTGCTTTTCTGGGATGTATGCTAATTGGCCTAGTACTAAATATTAAGTATGACAACATCGGCTATTCTCTAATTTTTCAAGCGATTGCTTGGGGTTTTCCTGTGACTGCGGCCTTCTGGCAACCTGCTTATAAAATTTTCCATAAGATTTTGGGTAATAATAATATTCCAGTTGCTATCTTTAAGCGCAATTGGTGGGAATACATTACATTAGCTATTCTGGTTCCAATACCAGTAGCAATGTTCTTTCGTGGCTTACAGATGGTTTTCAAATGAAACTTGTCGCTCTCGCTGGCGGAGTCGGCGGTGCAAAACTCGCACACGGACTCGCTCAAATCCTTCCTCCTCAAGATTTGACGGTCATCGTCAATACCGGCGATGATTTTGAGCACTATGGTTTGTATATTTGTCCCGATCTTGATACGGTCTGTTATACATTGGCGGGATTGGCGAATCCAGAAACGGGCTGGGGACGCGCTAATGAAACGTGGAGCGTTATCGAGAACGCGTCCAGGCTGGGGGGACCGAATTGGTTCCGCTTGGGCGATCAGGATTTGGGAACACATCTTGAACGAACGCGGCGGCTGAAAGAGGGGCAAACGTTAACTCAAATTACAAAGGATTTTTGCAGGGCCTGGGGAATTGAACATACGGTCCTGCCGATGTCCGACCAGCCAGTCAGAACCATTGTTGATACAGATAACGGTGAATTGGCTTTTCAGGAATATTTCGTCCATCGCAGGTGTGAGCCGCGCGTCAAAGGCTTTCGGTTTGACGGGATAGATAAAGCGGAACCAGCTCCCGGGGTGTGTGAGGCGATCCAATCGGCAGATGCGATTGTCATTTGCCCGTCGAATCCATGGGTGAGCATTGATCCGATTCTAAAATTGCTCTCCCCTTTCCTTTCAGGAGAGGGGGTGGGGGTAAGGTTCGTTGCAGTTTCCCCCATCATTGGCGGGCAAACCGTCAAGGGGCCGGCGGCGAAGATGTATCGCGAACTTGGCATCGAGCCGTCAGCGCTGGCAGTCGCCAATCATTATCGTGGTTTGGCGACGGGGTTTGTGTTGGATGGAATTGATCAGCAACTGAAAGGAGATATTATGGGTTTAAATATGCGTACACTTGTAACCAATACGCTGATGAACAGTCTTGATAATAGAAGCCGATTGGCTAAAGACGTGCTAAACTTTATCGGAACTGACTTATGACGATCTGGGCGATTGTCCCCGTAAAACCTCTACGAAGCGGTAAATCGCGCCTGGCTGGAACTTTATCTGAAGACGAACGGGCGGAGCTGAACCGGACCCTACTGCAACACACACTGAAAACGTTATCTGACTTGAAGGAAGTGGAACACGTGCTGGTTATCAGCCGCGATCCCCAGGTATTGACGGTCGCCCGTATGTACGGCGCGCGGACCGTCCGTGAGGACGGTCAGCCACATTTGAATACTGCCCTCAAACGCGCCACGGTCGTTGCGCAGGTATATGCAACACGCGGCGTTTTGGTGCTGCCAGTCGATCTTCCTTTGATCTCACGTGAAGATATTCTTACGCTGATCGAGCGCGCGGCTGATCCGCCTGTGGTTGTGATCGCGCCGGACAGGCATGAAAAAGGCACGAACGCATTACTGATCTCGCCCTCTGGTTTGATCGAATACGACTTTGGCGAAAACTCTTTTCAACATCATTGTCAACGTGTAAAAGAAGCAGGCGCGAGACTGGAGATCGTCAACCTGCCTTCACTCGGATTGGATCTGGATTTACCTGAAGACCTCGAACTCGTTCGGAAACTGGAAATGACGAAGATCGCAGAGTAGTGCACAACCAGAATTCAGGCGGCAACTCTCCAATCATGGTATCTCCATGCTGGAGAGTCGTTTTTATTTGGCTGAATTGCCAAAGTTGGCTATACTGTTTAATGTGACATAACACCGTCTCGAGTTTCTGAACTTGGCTTATATTTGTAGGATACTATAATGAACTTGTGGTTTTTGACACGAAAATCCAACTCTTTTTCCCAATTGAAGTGTTACATGGATAAGAACTGCAATGTAGAGTCGCGAATGATGATCAGACACCAACTCCATGCTGAATTTCTCAGATATGAATATTGCGGGGAGAAACCTTGCACGAACGCATGCCCTGTCAATTGTTCGCCATTTGAATTTATGATGGAGGCTCGTGTAGGATATCCACTCTATATCAAGCCTTCTGCTGCCGAGATCATGCGCAATCATCCCCTAGGAGATGTTTGTGGTCTCGTATATCCAGCTCAGTTCTGTATCTTCGAGAAACTCTCCAAATGCCACTCACTTCCGCTGAACGACAGGAATTAGCAGACTATGAGATCGAAGTAAATGATCGAATCCGCATCAGCAAGTTTAGAACAGTTGAGAATTGATCGCAACCTGCTAAAACAAACGCCAAGGCGAGAAGGGAAAAGATATGACAACGAGATTTGAAAATGGAATTGTTGTAACACTCGGGCCCAAGAATCAGGTTCTATGGAACGGGTCAGTTGTAACCGAAGGCAAAAATATGGTGGCAGTTGGCGATGCTGCCGAGTTGAAGAAGCATTTCCCCAACGCTGAAGCAGTGGATTGCACTGGCAAGATCGTTTTGCCCGGGTTTATCTGCACGCATCATCACTTCTATTCAACGATGGCGCGCGGCATGGCTATCCCCGGAGAACCCGCTTCCAACTTTGTGGAAATCCTTGAGCGCCTGTGGTGGAAAGTGGATAAAGCCCTGGGCGAGGAAGATATCACGCTTTCGGCACAAATCCCGCTCATCGAATGTATCCGCAACGGCACGACGACCGTGATCGACCACCATGCTTCTCCAGGCATGCGCGATGGCTCACTTGACCTGATCGAAAACGCGGTTCGCCAGGCAGGGATCCGCGCCTCGTTGTGTTATGAAGTCTCGGACCGAAATGAGATGAGAGGCGGCATTCGGGAAAACGAGCGCTTCATCAAAAAGATTGGCAAAGGTGACGGACAGATCACCGCCATGATGGGGCTGCATGCATCCTTCACGCTCTCGGATGAAACACTGGAGAAATGTGCGGGCATTGCAAAGGATGCAGGAGTGGGATGTCATATCCATGTGGCAGAAGATCTTGCTGATAGAGAAGACTCCCTGCAAAAGTATGGCATGCCGACAGTTCATCGATTGGACAAGATGGGTGTGTCTGGAGCGAAGTCTCTCTTCATCCACTGTGTTCATATTGACGAGTCAGAAATGGACCTGATCGCTGCTACTCAGACGGGTGTTGTCCACAACCCTGAATCGAATATGAATAACGCAGTCGGCGTTACCAAGCTCTTCGATCTGTTGAAGAGAAACATACTCGTTGGCTTGGGGACAGATGGCATGTCTTCTGACATGCTGTCTCAGATGCGCTGTGCATACCTGCTTCATCGTCTCGCCAACAGCGACCCGCGAGTTGCATTTCTTGAAGCACCCAAGCTCCTGTTGGAAAACAATGCTGAGATTTGTGAACGCCAATTCGGTATTCGTTTGGGAGAAATCGCAGAAGGTCGTCCCGCGGATCTTGCTATCATGGATTACCAGCCTCCAACAGTGCTTAGTGCCGCGAACTTCCTCGGGCATCTCATCTTTGGCCTTGTGGATGCAACCGTCGACACTACGGTTTGTAGAGGCCAGATTCTAATGCAGGGCAAGAAAATCCTCGCACTGGACGAGGAACGCATTGCCGCCCGCTCACGCGAGCTTGCCCCACAAATGTGGCAGAGATTAGCGGCGCTCTAACCCAGATGTTTCCTGATAATAAAACTGCCCCGAAATGAGACAGTTTTTATCTCAATGAACTCTTGGGATTGGGAAGGTTTCAATACTCTACAACTCATTATTATCGATTCATCATCTGCGTTAGAATGTGAGGGTACATATCAATTGGAAGGCAATCGAAATGTAGCGATGCCTGACAAATGCTTCGAAATGGATTTTCCAGGTTAGGCGGCACCCGACGGAATTGGAGAGGATGCCTTTTATGAACATTCACGCTCCACGTTGGATTCATCCTGCAGTAACGCTGCTGTTCGTGATGGCGCTTTCTGCCTGCGTGAGCGCTTCCCCGACCACTGTCCCTTTGCTGGAGGCCACACAACCGCCCACTCAGACGATTACAGTACCGACCGTAAACACCGCGATGTCTGCGACTCGCACCCCAAAGCCAACCGAAGGCCCGCCCCTGCTCTCAGGCCCGGACGTGGCGTTTCAGGATGTGCAATTCACTCTGCCGACAGTCCTTGTGAGCGCGGTCCAGGCGCGGGTGGTACCCGAAACTGATAGATTGGGCGAGTTATATCCCGCCTACACCGAGTTCACGCTGGTCGATTACAACTCTCAAAATACTCGGATTGAGCCACAAATCCAGATCTACCCGGTGCACGAACTGGGTCAATCTGCCACTCAGGCCGTTCAAGCGCTCAAAGACTTGCTGACAGCGAAGCCTGCTACCTTGCCGCGTGGGATTCCTATCCTGCCCACTGTGCCTGCGGGACAGCTCATCGATGTCCAGATACAGTACCTGACGTTCACCAACGGATCAGGCATACGGGTTCTAACACAGTTTGCTCAAAACACGTGGCCCATCAATAACGAAGGTCTGGT
>Ga0209321_10000836_pt1 | contig 20522 bp, 9 predicted proteins | sample Rifsed16ft4_FD_184012 | JGI IMG/M metagenome (GOLD analysis project Ga0209321, IMG submission 184012) | Soil microbial communities from Rifle, Colorado, USA - sediment 16ft 4 - CSP-I_5_4 (version 2) | ecosystem: Environmental > Terrestrial > Deep subsurface > Rock core/Sediment | place: Rifle...
GCCCCTCGCCCGCAAGCGGGAGAGGGGTTGGGGTGAGGGTCGGTGGGTACAACCACTTTCGCTTTTACTCATCGCCCCTCATCCCTAGCCCTTCTGATGTAACTACTAGCCATTCGACTAAGCGCGATAAAACATGCGCTAAGTCGCTGGTTATCCCGCTTGCGGGAGAAGGGAACAAATTGTTACGGATGGCAAGTCGCCCTGCTCAAAGCCCCGGCCTTGGTCGGCACGATCTTGATGAACTCTTTCAGCTCTTCCATCAGCTTCTGCTGGATGCCCTGCAGCGTGAGCGCTTCCATCTGGCAGCCGGCACAGGCGCCGGTCATGTTGACGTAGATGGTCTTGCCGTCCACGTCCACCAGTTCGATGTCGCCGCCGTCGCGTTTCAGTTGCGGGCGCACCATTTCCAGCACCGCTTCGATCTTGCGGATGCGCTGCAGGTTGGTCATGCCTGAGGGTTTGGCCTCTTCCTTTGGTTGCGCACCCGGCTTGAAACTCTCGCCGCGTTCGCTCATCACCTTCACCAGGATCTCCTCGATACCTTCGTGGCACGACGAACAGCCGCCGCCCGCCTTGGTGTAGTTGGTCACGTCCTGTACCGAGCACAGGTCGTTCGCACGGATGGTCTCTTCGATCAGCACGGCGTCGATGGCGAAGCACTTGCACACCAGCGCGCCTTCTTCATGGTCGTCGCTCCACACTTCGCCGCGATAGTTGGCCACGGCGGCTTGCAGCGCCTCGCGTCCCATCACCGAACAGTGCATCTTTTCCGGCGGCAGGCCGTCGAGGTAATCGGCGATGTCCTGGTTGCTCACCTTGAGCGCCTCATCCAGCGTCTTGCCCTTGATCATCTCGGTGAGCGCGGAAGACGACGCGATGGCCGAGCCGCAGCCGAATGTCTGGAAATGCGCATCCAAGATCATGTCGGTCTCCGGCTCCACCTTGAGCATCAGGCGCAGCGCGTCGCCGCACGAGATCGAGCCGACATCGCCCACCCCGTTCGCGCCTTCCAGCACGCCAGCGTTGCGCGGTTGGAAGAAGTGTTCTTTGACCTTGTCCGAGTAGTCCCACATGGCGATGCTCCTTATGCAGAGAAAGAGGAACCGCACGCGCAGCTGGAGCTGGCGTTCGGGTTTTCGAATTTGAAGCCGCTGCCGCTGAGGCTGTCGACGAAATCGACGGTCACGCCTTCCAGCAGCGGAGCGGAGAGCGGATCGACCAGCAAGGTGACCGCGCCGTATTCCAGCACAGTGTCGTCTTCCTGCTTCGCCTCTTCCAGCGACATGCCATACTGGAAGCCGGAACAGCCGCCGCCGGCGATAGCGATACGCAGTCCGGCGACGGGCGTGGCCGCGCCCTTGATGAATCTCTCCACGGCGGAGAGTGCGTTGGGTGTCATCTTGATCATGGTTCGCTCCTGTCAGGGTGTCTGTGCCTGACTATTCGCAAACTACGTGCCAGCCGCAGCAGCTAGCTCAAGCGACTGTTTATTAGCGGAATTGAAGGGAGGTCACGCTCAACTCGCCTGTGGAGAACAAGACGGGGATGGTGGGTTGTAGGGTTTGCGACAAAGATCTGCTACGCACTTATGCCATACATAAAACAAAACGGACACCTAGTTCAGGTGTCCGTTTTATCAAAGTACTCGCCCACTTCAGGCGGGTGATTTCGAACCGGGCCGCCTGAATACGCCCACTGTTTTGTGCCAATTTGATTTTCTATAACAGGGCTTAAGACGAAATTTCTAGCAAAAAGTGGATTTCGAATCCTCGCCGATATCGTAGAGAGCAGCCTGTAGATGTCAGATCATTACAGCATCCCAAGCATCGCTGCTTTAACCACCGCTGAGACCTTGTTGGCGGCATTCAGTTTGACCATGGCGTTGTTAATATGAAAGTTGACAGTGCGCTCTGAAATATTGATGATGTCCCCGATATCAGCTGACGTTTTGCCGTCCCCTGTCCACCGTAATACCTCAATCTCCCGATCAGATAGTGTTACTTCGATTTCCGGATTCAATTTAGCTGCAAGGAGCCTCGACATCCCCAAGTGCGCCATTTGTGTGAGCCACGCCATTATGAATACATTATTTTGTAGTTCGGCAGCAGAAAGGGATTCACCAGATCGTGCCAGCGTCAACATCCCCCCGATACCATTTACATCGCGACTAGCCTGAGCCCACCCAACCTGCAATCCGAAAGAGCGCGCATCTTCCCAAAATTCACGGGCCGAGGCGAATAGATTGTCCGACCAAATTACTGGCAATTGCGAACGCATGCCATGTTGCACCGTCGGGTCGACGGAGAAATAATTCTCGCTTTGATATCTCTTTTGCCAAGTAATCGGATAATTATTGAACATCGAAATCTTTGGCTGCGTTAAAGGAAGTGGCATACGCAAACCGTAGGCGCAGTACTCGAAGCCGAGTCTGCGCGCATGCGAAACGACCCTTCCAAATAATTGGTGTTCGCATTCGACTACATATAGTGCATGAAGCATGTCTTCCTGCCACGACTTCATGGTAGCTCCCGTCTGTCTGATTAGGTACTGAATCTATTATTTACTAATCTCCCACGCTGAAACTAACCGAAATTTTCTTTCAAGGAAATATGTCCAAAGGCCTAGTACTCGGTCTATTACTTTAGATTCTATCTAGTACTAGTATTCCTATTACTTCAACATATTTTGAAGTTGATAATGATGAACCACAGAGGTGGCTCATCATTGTTTTTGACATCTCTATAAGTTGTTGCTTTACTCGTCCAATCCCAATAATGGCAAAAAAAAGAGAGGGGCAAGTTTCTGCACAAGCAAGAAGTAATAATATCCCCCACATGAATTGGGGAGTCCGGATTCGAAAGATAAAACGCGATGCATTAGTCAACTCCTAAAGCATGTGTTAATTCTGACACTATCACGTCACGGTGACGTCATGTAACGTGTGCATAGTTACATTTGCGAGGAACAACCATGGAGTATCAAAACGATGAGTATCACAGCGCTCATACACCTAAGATTGTTTTATCCGAAGATGGTTATGTACGCCTTAAGCTGGAAACCTTGTTAGTTACACCACTTGTGCACTTTATATCCGGACTAGATGAAGACAGCCCTATTCCTTCCAAGGAGGGTGGGAGCCTCGCCCGCATCTCTGGCTATACTGAATGGGTCAGCCCCCAAATGCCTGTCATCACCCTGGGATGGGACTGGTGGCTGAATGTAACGCAAGGACAGTATGCTTATGAAAGGTTGGGGGTACCTCAGTGCAATATCATGCTCGTCGATGACATGCAACGCGACCTGGGTACCGCAGAGACCTCGGTGATACTTAACAAAATCATTGATGGCCTTGCATGGCAGGAAGAAGTCCATATGCACATTTGCAATCGTTATGCCTGACTGACCGTCAAGCTGTCAATATTTCCAGTTACTCATATTTCCGTTACCTCCTAAATGCACGTTTTAACCTAAGGGGTAGATATGCGTGTACTGTCTGATGCTTTAGAAAATAATCAAGATGGTTTGCAAATGAATATTTGCCAAGCCGCATTTCGACCATTGCCAACCGAAATACTCTTCATGACATTTACTCTCGGTTTGGTTATGTCACAGGCTGCTTTAGCAGAGCTCTCCGATGAGCCACTGCTTGGCCCGTGCCTAAATGTTCGGCCTGCTTACGATGGCTCAGCTTCTCAGCACGCGGAGTTAGTTCCGGTTGTCCGATATTTTGGACAGACTTGGTTCGTACGCTCAACCCAAGGCATACTTGAAGGTGGCATCCGAACAGAGCTTGTGCCTGGGCTCAATATCGGCGGTCAAATTGCCTACGAACCAGGGCGCAAAACCAGCGAATCCAGCTTCCTCAAGAGTTACGGCATATCGGACGTCGACTCAGGGGCGTCGCTCGGTGCACATCTTGAATGGAATCACAAGTTCGGCCCCATGCCGGTCATGCTGCTCGCGCGTGCTCGACAGCACACCAAGTCTGATCGGGGCGCTCAAGCCGATCTCCGCCTCAGCGCAGGTATCTACGGCAACGGTTCTTTCTCAGCCGGTGTATTTACTCAGGCAACATGGGCTAACGCAAAATCAACACGCTCCATTTATGACATTACGCCACAACAGTCCACTGCTACGGGTCTACCGGCATATAGCGCGGGAAGTGGGTGGTTGTTTGCAAGCTTCGGACTACTCTGGTCGGTCGACCTGAACCCAAAATGGATTGTAGTCGGCAGCATAGAGTCACGGCGACTACAAGGAGATGCAACGAGCAGTCCGCTTGTAGAGCGCAAATCAAATTACTATGCAAGCGCAGGTCTCGCTTATCGTTTTTGATGTGCCCGGTTAACACATACGCTAATTGATCGAGCTAATGTCAATCACTAGCGGCCATATGCCGAATGGTCACACCCGACCGAGGTTGTGAATCCGGGTACTCGAAACCGCTCTCTTTCTATATCAGTGCGCGTTGTCGGAAAAATATCACTCCACCGTTAGCGCGCTCCTAAGAAGCTCAAGCCTACACCATGATAACTTCGGACAAATTTCGGCGCACTGATTTTCCGACCATATCTGATTTGCCGATACGGAACAAAAATAACGGTTCGGCGGAAACGGGTAGACCAGCGCTAATTTTTAACTTGGCAGCAGTCTCCGGCATCTCTGTCGGATAGCACAGTGGCTGTACCGCGTAACCGCGAGCCGTCGCTTCCAGGTAAACGCGTTCAGCCATTCGACCAGCCTGTACTCGTGCGTTCAACGACACTCCATCGGCATACACAAGTCCCCATAGCGCGGTTGCAGGAACAATCCGATCCACCGCGTCGATCTCACCTTGTTTGAATTCATTACCAAGCAAGTCTTGCCGGGTTGCAAACCATTCGACCCACTCTTTCACATAGGCCGGCGCATCGCTGTTGAACACGGCGATGCCATCGCCCTTGCTTTCCCACTCCTGACGCGTGATCCGAAACCATTTCATGCCATCGCAATGACGGTTACTGCCCTGCAGAAAACTGCGTACCGATTCATGCGTCAAACTGACTACATTGGCAGCTGCAGCCGGCGTGGAAAACCATGTCAGATGAATACCTGGCAATGTCGCTGGCTGGTCGAGCTTAGAAATGAGATCGGCCGGTATCGAGTGCGAAGCATCGAATATCGTACGCGTTGTCTGACGCGCAAAGACCGCATCAAACAACGGATGATTCACAAAACCTGCGCGCACAAATTTAATAGTGGCGCAATATCCGTTGACGGCAAATTGCCGATCAGCATCCAGTTCTTCTATTACAGCCGAATACCCTAGCTGTTGCGCGGCAACCGTCATGTTCTCTACTGCGCAGCCAATCGATATCAGCATCATACGGCGTTCGGCGTCAGCACTGCCGAGATGTCGGTCAAGGTCGGCATATACCCGGATGCGGTCATCCTGAATCTTGAATTTCCATGGCTGCGTATTGTGCGCACTGGGGGCGAGAGTGCCGCACATTACAATATATTGCATGTCGTTCATTGCGCCTTTGTTTTTCTGCTGCCAATAGCGATAGGCGGCAGCGTCCTGGTTGACGCTGCCAGGTTTCATCACCAACGCAGACGCTCCCAACAATGAAACGCCCAAGGTGCCACCGGCCGAGAAGCGCAGAAAATCGCGGCGCGTTACGCCTTGCTTGCTATCTTGTTCCATCAAAATTTTCCTCTATCCACTATTGACATGAATGGAAACGCCTGTGTATAACATCGGTGCCGTTGCAATCCAATTGCAGCTCGTTTTCATGAGATCAACGCAAGCGATTTGTCACCAGCATCTTCTGCATGAAGCCACCACATTCCGGAAAATACATGTGCCGAATTGCAGCCGACGCGGCCGACCAAATACTTCCGCCCTTCTGGACCAACCGCACGCGCTAACTGCGCGCGGAACAAGCCGGTTCTCAAGTCGAAGTTGAGTAACGCATCGGCAAAGCCAAGCTGGTCACCAGTAGCGGCATAGACGCACTTGTAAATGGTTTCCTTTACCGAAAAAAGCGCATAGGCGTGCACCCTCATTGATTCGGCTGACATTGACTGCAACCAGCGCAATTCTTCGGGACGGCACACGTAACCCAGAACGTCGAACGGGAACGGCGTGAGATGGTTGTCCACATCCACTCCTAGAGCCGCCACTTGGCTGCTGCGCCCAACTACGCTGACGATGCAATCCTTGGTATGGCTGATGCTGCCGACAGCGCCCTCCGGCCATAGCGGGCAACCGTTGGCATCCTGGAGAATGGCCGATTCACTGATGTGAAGTCGAGCCAATGCAAGCCGAGCGCAGTGGCGACCAGCTGCAAACTCACCCTTGCGCTTGGCAACCGCATTGCGCACCAGCGCGTACTCGCAAGGATGCAATAGCGATTCATCCATTGGCGACGTTACGGTCTCTACGCTAAACAGCCGTTGCGGGAACAACGAGTGCGGTGAACTGATGGCGGCCTGCAATTCGCTCATGATGGATTGATCCCCCACACACGCGATTGCCCGACGAGCCGTAACAACAGTAATGAGAACAGCACCAAGGCAAGACTGAAGATATGCTCGTTACCTAAATACTGCATTATCAGTGCAGCCGACATCGGCGCAATCATCGATCCCAGGCTGAACACGGTAGTAAACAACGCAGTACCAGCTGCCAACTGGTCCCTCGACAACAACTGTGCCAGTAACGCAAGCGACACCGCGAATACCGGCCCAAGGCTGGCTCCGGCCACGAAAGACAGTACGGTGACGACCACAATCTGCTTGGCAAGCACCAGCGCAGCCGTCGATACGACGCCAACCAGTGCGCAGCCAAGTAGCACTCGCTCGCACCCCAACCGGTCCGCCAAGTGGGTCAACGGCAATGTACTCAGAATGCTGCCTGCGACGAATACCGAAAACGCAAGCCCGATCTGTCCGACACTATATCCTTGGTGCAGTAGAAATACCGGATACAAAGTCATCAGCGTAGCTTCCGCCACACTGTAGGAAAATACCCCGTGCAACGGCAGCGATAGCGTGCGCAACAGCGAAGACTGCACGCGCGACGGGACACTACGCAAAAGCGGCAGAAAGGCCAACACTCCAGGCAAACCCAACAACATCAATCCTGCGCCCACGCCGAAAGCCAGCACAGGCGACACGCCATACAATGCAGCTCCGACTAACGGTCCAACCCCGAGACCGAGGCCGAATGCCAGAGCATGGATCCCGTTCATCAAGGTTCGTCGACTTTCGTCTACAAGCTGGTTCAACGCAGTCTGGCCGCTGATCATATACAGCCCGACCCCAAAGCCCATGGCCGCGCGAAACAGGAACCATGCAACAAGGTCGTCATAAAACGGAATCAGCGCTGCCGCGGCTGAGGTAAGCAGCATGCCTCCCGCCATGGCCTGGCCTGCGCCAACCCGCCGTAATAAGTAAGCGGCAAAGGGTGCTGCCGCCATGACAAACAAGAAAAACAGCGTTGAATTGGCACCAATCAACAGATCGCTGACCTGGTGCTGCGCCATCAACATGGAGATCAGGGGATTGAACAGCCCCATTGCAGCACCAGCCAGAAAAGACACCGAGAACAGAGCACCCAGCGCCTGCGACAACAATCGACCGGACACTTCTCCGCCGGCTACGCTCATACCGTAACCCCAGGCCGGAAGTCTTTCGTCATCGCCTGGATCAGATTCAATTTCTCCGAGCCATAGGAATACATATCCTGCTTGCCGAATACGTTAATCGACTCACCAGTAATACCGATCGATTGCGGTGATGAAAGGAAGGACACCACGTCGGCGATATGCTCGGTCGGGATCGAGTTGCTGCGGAACGCCTGCGGCGTCATGCGGGTATTTACAAAGGCCGGGCAGATTGCGTTCACTTGAATGTTGCGTTGCTTTAACTCTTCAGCCAACGCCTTGGTCAATCCGACCACGGCATGCTTGCTGGCCGAATAGGCAGTAAATAGCGGATAGCCAATCACGCTTGCCGCCGAACCCAGGTTGATGATCTTGCCCCCGCCTCGAGCGATCATGTGTGGGATCGCGCTGCGGCAACAGAAGTAATTGCCGATCAGGTTGACATCGATGATGTGCTGCCATTCCTTCGGATCGGAATCCGCCAGCAGCGAAGAGTGATTGACACCGGCATTATTGATGAGGATATCGATGCCACCCAGCTGCGACACGACCTGGCGCACCATGGCTTCGACCTGATCCTGTTTGGTTATATCGGCGGTGATGCCTATGGAGTCTGGTGACAGATTGAGCACCTCTGCCAGCGCTTCATCAAGCTGCGCCGTAGAACGCGAGACCAGCGCAATGCGCGCGCCCTGCTTCGCTAACGTCGCTGCAATATTGCGTCCAATGCCACGGCCTGCTCCGGTCACAATTGCGACCTTGCCGACCAGTGGCAACGGGACCGACTGCATCGCGTTTGCCTGCATCTGCGGTGAACGTAAGTGCGACGTCGGTGCTTGCGCGGCCGATGCATTCAGAGTCGCCTTGGGTTGCGAAATTCCCGGTGCCCGACGTATCGGCGCGGCGCTGGCTGTCGACTCATCCAACTGTGCCAGCATGTCGCGCACAAGTTCCAGATAACGCTGACCGAGGCGACGGATGGTTGCTGAAGTGTGGAAGTTGCTTGAATAGTTAATTTCGATATGCATCGCCCCTTCGCTTGATGAGAAGAACACCTCGATTAACGAAATGCGCTGCTGCTCAGGCGGAGAGAATCGCTGATCCCATTCAGCGCGGTCGAATTCAAACAGCGTACCTTTGGGTAAATCCCGATTGCCTAGATAATTGGCACGAACTTGGGTTAGTTTGTTGTCCGGATACATGTTCGACGACAACCGCGCGCCGACCAGGTCGTAACTAACGCCATTCAAAGGCACGCTTTCAAATTCTTGCCGGATGCTCGTCACCAGATTAGACCATTCCACCGCATTATCAACTCGTACCGCGAGCGGATAATTGACCGCGAAATTGCCGATGCTGTCGAAATAGCTGCGCCCGTCGCCAAAGTCGCGACCGTGGGTACGATGGCTTAGCACCACCCGTGATTGTCCGCTCCACTCGGAGAGCAGCCGGTACAGCGGGGCCAGCAACAGCGGATATACGCCGCAGCCATGTTGCTGCCGTGCTCGCTGCAGCGATGCATGTTCAGCCGGCGTAAGTGTGAAGCGCTCGGTAGCCGACGATGATTCGATATTGGCACCCGTATTATGATCAAGCGGCACCGTAAAAGCCGGCTCGCTGCTTGGAAAGTGCAAGGTCCAGTAATCAACGTAACTCGTCAGGGCTTCGCGCGTCCTTTCCTTCTCCAGCGCCTCAAGATAATCGACAAACGAAATCTTTTCGGGCTCAACGGACACCTGGCCTCCAGCCATCAGTTTGCTGTATATCTCCCATAAGGACTTGAACAGCAAGCTGTTGCTCAACATGTCACTGATGATGTGGTGGCCGAGCATGCAGATGTCGTAGCGATTTTCGGACTCTTTCACGATGACCACCGACCACAACGGCGACTGACCGTCGAGCCGAAGTTCATTGACGCGCCCGCTGATCAATTGGCGTAACTGCGTTTGTCGTTCATCAGCTTGGAGATGGCTGCCATCGTAATATTCCGCCTGGAGTGGAGCTATAGGGTCGGGAAATTGCTGGTGCCAATGGCCGTCTTTTTGACAGAACACCGAGCGCAATACTGGATGGCGCAGTACCAGCAGGTTCAGCGCTTGGTTGAACAATTCCAGGTCTAGCGGCTGCAAGTAATGAAAACGGCTAAAACCGGCCCAGCGATATGGGGCAGAGAAATAGCTAAGCAGCCAGTGTTGCGCCGGGCTGACCGGGAAATCCGCATTGCCTGTCATAACGCGGTCAAGCATCGCATCTTCGGTGTCGCTTGCCACGCGGGCATCGCTTTTAGCGATTTTTTCAGCAAGCTGTTTGAGCGCGTTGCGGTCAAGCTTACCATTCTGGTTTTTTGGCAGGCTGGGCAGCCAATGTAGTTGGTGCGGCAGCATGTAATGCGGCAAATATCGCGAAAGAAAATCGCGCATCTCACGCATCTCGATCTGTTGGCCGCACAGCCACGCCGACAGACGTTGATGGCCGTCGCTGTAGTCGAGCGCAAGCACCGCCGCCTCGCGGACTGCCGGATGAGTGCAAAGTACGGCCTCGATTTCACCTAACTCCACCCGGAAACCACGAATCTTGATCTGGTTATCGATGCGACCGCGATAATCGAAGCTGCCATCCGGCAGCTGAACGGCCAGATCGCCGGTGCGATACAAATATGGACCGGGAATATAGGCAAAGGGATTCGGACGGAATGATTCGGCGGTGCGCTCCGCATCATGCAGATAACCCTGCGCCAGTTGTATGCCGCCGATCCACAACTCGCCGACAGTGCCCGCCGCCTGCGGTTGCATTGAGTCGTTAAGCACCAGCAAATGCACATTCGGCATCGCGCGTCCGATCGGGATGCGCGTATCGGCAACACCTGGCATCTCCTTGATTTGATGTGCAGTGACGTCGATTGATGCCTCGGTCGGACCATATAAATTGGCCATGCCGATACGTAAGCCGAATTGCTTCATCCAGCGCCTCACGTATGCCACCGGCAGTGCCTCGCCGCTGAATACCAGTTGCCGCAAGCTCGGGAATTCAATCGGCTGGTGATCGATTGTATTCAGGAATTCGCCAAATAACGATGGCACAAAATGCATCACGTTGATGCAGGTATCTCGCATCCACTGTGCAAGCCGTTCTGGGTCACGCAACACTGCCGTCTGTACCGTGCACACGGTAGCGCCGGTCATCAAGGGCCAGAACAATTCCCAGACCGAGATATCGAAGCAAATCGAAGTCTTCTGCGCAACCCGCTCCGCCGCGCGCAACTGAAACAGTTCCTGCATCCAGTTGAAGCGGTTGGCATAACCTCGATGTGCCAATACCACGCCCTTTGGTTTCCCTGTCGATCCCGATGTGTACAACACCACCATCGGATCGTCGGTGACACTAATGCAGTCCAGATCCTGCTCTGGATAATCGCTCCATGCCGAGCGGCCGATGGTCGACAACCCCAGCATGTTTGAATCAGCCGGCTCGTCCAGAAACACCAGCTTGCGTAACGCAAGCGACGGCGACATGCACGCTGCCACCTGACCGGCCACTGCCCGTTCAGCCAACAGGATGCCGATCTTCGCGTGCGAAAGCATGTACGACAAGCGCGCGGCCGGGTAATCCGGATCAAGCGGCACATAAGCGCCGCCAGCTTTCAACACCCCCAGCGTCGCCGCCACCATATTCGGTCCGCGGTTAAGCATGATTCCAACAAAGGTACCTCGTCCGACACCCTCTGCGCGCAGCAAATGGGCGAGTTGATTCGACTGTTGCTCCAGCTGGGCGTAACTCAAAACGCCGCTGTCGGACAATACTGCGATCGCCCCCGGCGTGCGCTTGCCCTGCGCCAGGATGGCCCGGTAGGGTATGGCATCGACAGCATCTGGGTCCAATGACGGCATTGATGACGTCTCCGCTGCAGGAGGCGCCAAGCACGCCGTCATTTCATTCAATGTTCGGCATGCCAACAATGCAGGACGATCAAGTTTGCCGACAAATCGTTCAAGCCTCGACACGATCCGAATCCGCTCCAGTGAATCAAGACCGAGATCTGCTTCAAGGTCTTTGTCCAGGTCTTCCCCCCTTAGCGCCTGATGCATCACCTCCTCGGCCACCTGCCGCACCTGCGCTGCACCTGCGCTATCTGCGGCGCGTTTTGCAACGGATGGGGCTGCATTGAAGGCGGGGTTCGCCAGCGCTGGGTACTGTGCGAGATCGCGCAATTGGGCAATAAATGCATCGGCGATACGAGCAACGAAATCGTCTTGGTAATAGTTATTATCGAAATTAGTGGCACAGGTTAAACCGCCGTGAAAAAGTTCGATGACAGTATCGAGTGTGCCGGCATTGGTGACGGTGGCAGCCTGATAATCAATTACGCGTAGCGGCCCGTACTGTGTGGCGATGTGCGTATTGCCAATATAGGGCAGATACAGGTTGGACTTCATGCCGGCGCGGATCATGCCAGCATGCGCCTCGCTAACACGGCCGTTTTCGAGCTGGAGTCGATCACGTAAATAGAGGGCCGCTTGCCGGGTTTGGGCACGATCAATGCCGGTTGAAATAGCACCGCTAATTTCATTCTGGACGCGTTGCACTAGTGCATTCCACTCTTCATTCCGCGATGGAGTGGCGAAACCGAGCGCCAGATTCTGTGCAAAGCAACCGATCACGCCGGTGGTGTCCACTCCCGGATAAACCCGCCCACTGGTGGGAATGTTCAGGAACAATGTATCAGGGGCATTGCCGAAGTCGGCGATCGTGCGCAAATAGGCTGCAACCAACAGCGTATTGATTGACACTCGAAGGCTGCGGGTCTGTTCGAACAACCTCTGGGTGGTTGCGGCGTCAATATGAAAGCGGTAGTTTTTTACATGCGCGCGTTGGCTGGCGCGGGCGACCTTGGCCGGATTCCAAAAGAACGCTTGTTTGCCTTGGCTGCGGCTGAACTCAACTAGCGCCTTATCCTCGTCCGGATTGTGCCATGCATTGATCGAAGCGACAGCTTCACGGTATTGTGCCACCGATGTAGCCGGCGGAAGATCGACCGGAAGGTGTGCAGCGTTTGCGTGATACAGCATCAAGTACTCGCGCATCACCTGCTGGTTGCTCAATCCATCTGAAATCAAATGATGGTTGGTGAAGAAAATCTCATGCACTTGATCGGCTAGCCGATAGACGAAAAAACGGTGCAGCAGCACGCCGTCGAGCAGCCATTGATAATTAACGCAACGTTCTATTTCACTTGAAATGGCCGCATTCTGTTGCCCCGCGTCAAGATGCCGCATATCGGTCAGCGCAAGCGCCGGTGCGGCCACGCCTTCCTGCACTTCAAAACGATATTCCTTGAAGCTGGCGGCGTTGGCGGGAATCACAAAGCGGCTGCGCAACGCCGGATGCCGACCCAACAAATCATTCCACGCCTGCCGCGCAACGTCCAAGTCGAAAACGCCCTGCACACGCACCCGCGAACACAGACTGCAAGTTGATACCGCCCAGTGCGAAACCAGAAAAGGGTATTGCGAGTTCAGGATTTCCAGTTCGACCGGCTGCGTCGCTGGCAATACAAGATTCGTTACTGGAACAACGGATGCCGAAGCTGTCGCTGCTACGACCGCACCAGGGTCGCCACCGGCCTGCCAAGGTTCAAGCAATCTCACCAGCTCTCCCAGTGTTGGGATTTGCATCAATTTTTCGCTCGGCACTGCGGCGAAAAACGCATCTCGCTGATTTGCAGGAATCAGTTGCAACAAGCTTTGCGTCAACTCCACCATCTTGATCGAGTCGATGCCAAGATCGCTCTCCAAAAACAGATCAGCATCTAAATCAGCCGGATTGTGGCCGGTGACGCTGGAAATCAACACAAATATTTTGGACGTTAACGCAGAAGTTGTTTCACCGGATAGCGATGCGACAGGCGTACGCACGCCGACGGATACGCTCGATGCGACTTCCGTCGGGATGCCTTCCATGCTGCCGAAGATCTCGTCAAGTTCCCTCAAAGTTTGCACTTGCATCAAGCGTTCGCTGGGCATAGTACTTATGAACGCATCGCGTTGTGCCTCAGACACCAGTAACATCAGGCTTTGCGTCAATTCAACCATCTTGATCGAGTCGATGCCAAGATCGCTTTCCAAAAACAGATCGGCATCTAGATCAGCCGGATTGTGTCCGGTGATACCTGCGATCACTGAGCGAATCCGGCTTTGCATTGTATCGTGCGCCATGCGTATATCTCCTAGTGGTTCATTGATCTCGATTCGATTTGGCATTATGAATACGTTGTCAAATTCAGTTCACTCTGCAACGCCTGCGCAATCCGTTCCCGCTCAGCCTGTGACAGCACCGCACTGGCCATCGGCGCCAGCCGCGCCAATTGTGTCAAGTGCCTATCAGTTACTTCAACTGCCGCGCCGATTGAACTTGGCGCCAAACGATTCGGTATCGCGGCCCTTGCATTTTGAACTTGAGTCGACGTTGGATGCACGACGAGTTGAGCCGCCGGCGCCACTTCGGTTGTAATTGCCTGAGGCGACAGCGTCGGCCTATTGAAGCGATATTCCTTGTTCTCAAACGGATACGTCGGCAGCGGCACGCTACGCGCGCCGTGCGCCAGCAGCGGTCGGCTGTTGAAGCGTATGCCACGTACATACATGTGACCGAACATCGACAACAACCGCTCGTCCGCCCCGCCCGGCAGGTTCAAATCGATCCAGTTGGACTCTTCCGCAATGTCGAGTTGCGCTTTCAATTCCGGCGAGCCTCCGACGTGGACGACGACGAAATCATTGCATGCCAAATCGCGTACATCGGCGGCCACCAGCAGGCGCGGAAATTGAAGATAGCTTTCCAGTTGTACGGTTGCCTTTTCCTGCTTCGAATGCAATACGGCGCCGGGAATCACCAATGAGCAATTCCAGTTTTCCTGCAGCGCCCCCCCAAGCTCCAGCGCGATAGTCAGTTCGCGCTGTCCCAGCGCATAACGGCACAGTATTTCAGCCGCTTGCTTGATGCTTAAAATGCCCAGCAGGGACGCGCCAACCAATACCCCGGTTCCTTCGGCAATCACCGCTGACGGCTCGATCTCGGCAGCCATCAGCAAACGGCCCAGCGCGTACTGCACCGCAAAGGCGTTTAGAAGATCGTCGAGATGATGCTGTGCCAGCGTGCTGCTCGTCGGGATAGCACGGCTATAGTATTCCTTGCACAACTCGAACAGTTGCTGCAACTGAGGAAAGCGTTTGATCAGAACTTCGATATCTGCCCCATGCAGCGAACTCGCGCCGTCAAGCGCCAGATAGAACTGTGGCGTTTGTTTCGGATTACTGCGGCCTTGCACGATGCCAGATTCAGCTCTGCCAGCGGCGACTGCTTCCAATTGCGCCAGCAAATCGCGGCGCTCACGCACAATAAAGGAAGCCTTGAACGGCAGATCGCGCTGACCGCTGTTCATGCTTGCGCATACCTGGGACGGCTCAATCTCAGTGTGGCGCACCAAGTGCGCAGCCAGTCGCGCAGCAACTTCCTGCAACACCTTTTGGGTGCGTCCGGTCAGCAAGAGCAAATTGGATTCGGTTGCCGCGTCGTGCTGTCTTTCTTCGCGCAGGTCGGGCGCTTGTTCCAGCACTACATGGCAGTTGGTGCCGCCAAAACCGAAAGAGTTTATACCGGCCCGCAATGGCTGTTCGCCCGGCAGCCATGGCTGCGGTGCGCCGGCTACCACGTAGAAAGGCGACTGCGCAAAATCGATATGAGGATTGGGGGTCTTGAAACCAACCGTGGCCGGAATCATCTGGTGCTGCATCGCCATAAGAACTTTGATCAGGCTCGGCAGGCTGGAACCGGACAACATGTGGCCGACCGAAGATTTCACCGAACCAATGCCGCAAAACCGGGTTCGTTCGGTGAACTTCTGAAACGCCTGTGTCATACCCTCAAACTCGACCGGATCGCCCAGCGGCGTGCCGGTGCCATGGCATTCGATATAACTGATGCTTTCCGGAGTCACGCCCGCGTTGCGGTACGCCTTGCACATGGCATCGGCCTGGCCGCGTGGATTGGGCGCAGTAATGCCATTGGAGTGACCATCATTGTTGACCGCCGATCCTTTGACGATGCCGTGAATAAAATCGCCATCGCGAACCGCATCCTTCAACGGTTTGAGCACTACTGCGGATACGCCCTCACCCAGCACCATGCCGTTGGCACGCTGATCGAACGGTACGCATTCGCCGGTTGGCGACAACGCGCCGACCCGGCTCATAAAGACAAACGGAGTATCGTTGCCAGTCAGGTAAACACCGCCGGCAATGGCCATCTTCGATTCGCCTGAGCGCAGGCTTTCACATGCCAAATGCAAAGCCACCAATGATGACGAACATGCGGTGTTGACCACCAGGCTCGGTCCACGCAGATCCAGCCAATGGCTGATACGTGCGGCAATCTCATTCATGCCATTGCCTGCAATCGCGTCCGATGTCGGCTCCGCCGGATGCAGCACGTCATGCAAAGTGTGCAACAACGAGTCTCGCGCGCTCGTCGCCAAATCGGCAAACCACGGTGTCTGGCTCAGGCGGGCATGCAGCGCCTGGTAGCGTTGGTGAGTGATGAAATGTTCGCCGTAATGATTTTGCTCGCAACCGACAAAGATGCCAATTTCATGGGTGCGGAATTCGCCACCGTAACCGGCCTGCTGCAACGATTCCCACGCCACTTCCATAAACAGGCGCTGCTGGGGATCCATCACTTGCGCCTCGCGCGGCGACACACCAAAGAACAGCGGGTCGAAATCATAGGGACGATCAATAAAGGCTCCCCATTTCGAATAACTGAGATGCGCCGCCTTGTTATTGGCGCTGAAGTAGTCCTGTTGCGACCAACGTTCGGCGGGCACCTCGCGAATCGCGGAACGCCCCTCAATCAGCATGTTCCAGAATTCCTCCGGCGTGTCCGCGCCGGGGATCCGGCAAGCAATACCGACAATCGCGATATCGTGGTCTCGGTACTGGTGCGTCGTCGGCTTGGGAATACCGGAGTTCAGCGTAGCGCAGGGATCATCCACTGCAATTGATGCAGGAGCAGTTTCGTACGGGCGCACCTGGCCGCGCAGATAGTTGGCGAGTGCGTAGGGGGTCTGGTATTCAAACAGCAGCGTCGGCGGCAACTTTATTTGCGCAATAGCTCCTACGCGTTCTGCCAACTGAACCGCCGCTCCCGAATCCAATCCAAGCTCACTAAAGTTACGAAACATATCCACTTGGACAGGCGCGATCCGTAAAAATCCGGCAACCATCGCCTGCACCGTTTCACTCCAGTTCCGGCTCAATGCAGGCGCCTCGACCGAACGAATTGCTCGAACAGGTACTGCAGCATGGCTTGGCTTGGCGGCTACAACATGCTGCTTTGGTGTGAAAATCGCTTCAGTACTATCGATAGATAAACGGTATATCCGGCGCTCGAACGGATAGGTTGGCAACGAGATTCGGTGTGCACCAAAATCGGATTCATATGTGTCCCAATCTATGCTCACACCCTGACAATACAGCGCTCCGATGGTCGACAGCAGGCAATCCCAATCCTCGCGTCGGCGATCAAGCATGGGCAAAACATGTACCGGCTGGCCGTTCAACATTGCGCGGGTCAGGTTCGACAGGATTTTGTCCGGGCCGCATTCAACAAGAATGGAGATGCGCTTTTCCACCACATGCTGCACGCTTTGTTCAAAACAAACGGGGGCCAGCACATGCCGGCGCCAATACGTCGCGTCGAGCGGTGTCGAGGTAATCCATTCCGCGTTCATGTTCGATACCAACGGGATACGTGGCGCACTGAATTCCACCTCGCCCAGCACCTTGCTGAATTCATCGAGCATCGGCTCAAGCAATGGCGTGTGGAATGCATGTGATACCTGCAATTGCCTGCAATTCTTGCCTAGCGCTTCTAATTGGGTCTGGAATTGAGCCAGTGCCTTCAGCTCGCCAGATATCACCTGGTGGTTGCCGTTATGTGCAGCAAACCATAAGCGTCCATCGAAAGGCGTCAGCAAGGGGCGCAATTCATCGCGCGTGGCAAACACCGCCATCATTCCGCCGCCTAGAGGCAACGCATGCATTAAGCGTCCCCTTGCCGCGACGATCTTGGCGGCGTCAGCCAAACTCATCACACCGGACAGGCATGCGGCTGCATATTCGCCGACGCTATGCCCGAGCATGCAGGTCGGCCGCACGCCCCAGTCCAGCAGCAACCGGCCCAGAGCATAGTCGATGGCAAATATCACAGGCTGTGTGATATTTGTTTGCGCCAGCAATGTATCCTTGCTGTCGTGGTCATACAGGTAAGCCAGCAGAGGTTTGTCCAGATACTGATCAAAACAGGCCGCACATTCGTCTAATATGCGGCGGAACGCCGGCATCGTTTCGTACAGACTGCGCGCCATACCTGGATACTGCGCCCCTTGCCCGGTAAACATCAACGCCACGCCGGGCTCGACCATGGCCGGGAGCGCGGAGATATTTTCGATTTTTTCAAGCTTTTCAGCCAAGCTTTCCGCCGTATCGGCTGTCACTGCCACCCTGTGCGGAAAGTGTCGACGTCCGGTGTGTTGCGAATAGCAGACATCGGCAAGCGATATGTTAGGTGTACTGCGCAACACGGCGGCCAAGTCAGTTGCGCGGCGGCGAGCAGCGGCCTCGGTACGCGCTGAAAGGCACAATAAATGGAGGGGACGGCCAACCTCTACCGCACCGCCTGCGACCGGCTGAGGTCCCTCTTCCAAGACCATGTGGCAATTGGTGCCGCCAAAGCCGAACGAATTGATTGCCGCCCGGCGCGGACCATGTTCCGGCTTCTCCCAGGTTTTCGCCTCGTCCAACAGCAAAAATGGAGTATCGGAAAAATTGATCTGGGGATTGGGCTGCGTTAGATGCACACTCGGCGGCATTTGGCGATGCTGCAGTGCCAGTATCATTTTGATGAGACCTGCGATGCCGGCGGCAGCCAGTAAATGGCCGATGTTGGCCTTGACTGATCCAATCGCGCACTCGGTTTTATGTGCGCCATGCTCTGCAAACGCGAGCGTCAATGCACGCACTTCGCTCGGATCCCCGATTGCCGTACCGGTGCCGTGCGCCTCAACATACTGGATATCGCTTGGACTTATTTCACCGTCACGGTAGGCATCGGCAACAGCAATCCGCTGACCGTCCGGATTCGGCGCCATTACCCCGAGTGAACGGCCATCACTGTTGACTACGGAGCGCTTGATTACGCCCAGTACATGATCGCCGTCGGTCAGCGCGCGCGACAGCGATTTCAACAGTACCGCACCGACACCTTCCCCGGGCACAAACCCGTCGGCGCTCGCATCGAACACTTTGCAACGACCGGATGGCGACAACGTGCCGGCACGTGCAAACAATTGATATGGAGTAGGGGTCAGATTCAGGTTGACGCCGCCGGCAATCACCATGTCGGATTCTCCGCGCCGGATGCTGTCGCACGCCAGATGGACTGCCACCAGCGATGATGAACAAGCGGTATCAACAGTCAGGCTCGGACCTTTCAGATTGAGCGTGTGCGACGTGCGCGCGGCAATCATGTTCAGCAGATTGTCGACGGCCGTATTGGGATGCAACTCGCTCGTTCCGAAACGGGCTTTCCATTCATCCACCAACGCATCCTGTTGCGGTTGCGACAGCACGCTGAAACTCTCGAAACACTGGAGCCGCTGCAAGTCGAGCGCATGCACGTGGTGCTCAAGGTAATTATTATGACTGGCGCCGACAAACACGCCGATGCGTCGGCCATCGCTGCGCGAACCGGAATATCCGGCCCGCTCCAATACCTGCCACGAAGTTTGCAGGAACAACCGCTGCTGCGGGTCCATCGCCATAGCTTCATCGCCGCCGATCTGGAAGAACTCGGCATCGAACGCATATGCATCGTGGACGAAACCACCCCAGCGCGAATTTGTCTTGCCTGGCTCGGGTTCACCAGACTGGTAATACAAATCAGCGTTCCACCGTTCGCGGGGTACCTCTGTTACCGAATCACGGCCGACAATCAGGTTCTCCCAGAATTCCTCCGGGGTGTTAGCGCCCGGAAAACGACAAGCGATACCAATGATCGCAATGTCATCGCCGTCCACCTCCCGCTGCGGGGATCCGTCCGCGTGCACGTGCGTTTCGCCGGACTGGGGTTGGTCCAGATGACGCTCGATATAAATCGCCATTTCGCCAATAGTACGGCACTGCAGCAGGAATTCGTGGGTAAGACCGGTCGCGAATTCCTTCTCCAACAGCCCCAGAATTTGCACCGCCTTGAGCGAAGTCCCGCCTAGCGCCAGAAAAGGCTGGTCAATCGGCAACTGTTCGGGGGAATGCTGCAGGACATCGGCCCACACGCGGCGGATACGCAGTTGCATATCCGAAAGCCCGCCTTCTTCAACCATTGTGTGTGCGGCTTCATCGAACAGCTGCTTAGCCGTATATGTCTTATCCGAGAACTCGCCGTCGCGGAATGCGTCTAATAGCTGAAAGCGCTGCAGCTTGCCACTGGTGGTGCGCGGAACAGCCTTGACCTGTACGATGAAATCGACCGGAATCCCAAATGCGTTATTGATATGGCTCCACAACTGGGCAAGTATTTGTGTCTGTGTCAGTCCACTGCCAACCGGGGGACGTATTGCGGCAAACAACACCACCTGCTCGCGCCCCAATACCGCGTCGTGCCAACCGCAAGCCACCACTCGCCCTGCTTGCACACCCTTGACCTCCTCGGCACGAGACTCGATATCGTGCGCGAAGTATTTTTGCCCGTTAACGAAAATAATGTCCTTGGCACGTCCGGTAATGCTGAGGCGCCCACCGAGCACGAATCCCAGATCGCCAG
>Ga0209321_10000842_pt1 | contig 20471 bp, 10 predicted proteins | sample Rifsed16ft4_FD_184012 | JGI IMG/M metagenome (GOLD analysis project Ga0209321, IMG submission 184012) | Soil microbial communities from Rifle, Colorado, USA - sediment 16ft 4 - CSP-I_5_4 (version 2) | ecosystem: Environmental > Terrestrial > Deep subsurface > Rock core/Sediment | place: Rifle...
TGCGTCGGGGCAGGGACAAGCGATAACAGCTCCGGCGCATCTTTGTTTTTTCTCCCTCCGGTTATTACCTTCTTGGATTGATGTCGGCCTCATTGAAAAAACATTACACAGAGGACACAGAGAACACGGAGGGACACAGAGAAAGAATGCTCTTCTCCGCAGAACTCTCTTTTCAACCATCACATCTCACTGTGAAGTAACCCGAGGAGCAGAACAGCATGCCACGAATTCTTTTCGTTGCACTGTATTTTCTGACTTCAGTAATCCCGACACCCTTGCAGGCGCAAATCAAGGCGCAAGAGATTGTCGTGAAAAAGAGTGAATTCCGGCTCAATGTCATGGCAGGGGATTCCGTGATAAAGAGTTTCCAGGTTGCTCTTGGAAGAAACGCCGGAGATAAACAAAAGCGCGGTGATAACAGAACGCCTGAGGGGAAATTCAAAATCGCACAGATTCAGCATTCCGAGTCATGGACACACGATTTCGGAGACGGCAAGGGGGTGATTGAGGGAGCGTACGGGCCGTGGTTCCTACGCTTTGGGTCGGGCGAAACTCCCATGAAGTGGAAAGGAATCGGGATTCACGGCACGCATGACCCTGCCTCGCTTGGGACATTGGCGAGCGAGGGATGTATTAGATTAAAGAATGAAGATCTGGAAGTACTCAGAAAGCTTGTGGATGTGGGGACGAAAGTAACCGTCCTTCCGTGATTGAAATCCCTGCCTGCGCCCGCCTGCCTTTGAGGTGCAACTCGAGCCGAAATACCATTCCGGCCAACGGCTTCAACTTCTGGGGGCTTTGTAGGTCGGAATGATATTCCGACTGGGAGAGGACCTCAAGCCGGATTAGCCCGCCACAATAAAGCATGCGGGCAAGCAACACGGCGGGCAGGCATTTCGGCCAACCGCCTCAACTCCTGCGGGCATTGCAGGTGAGATTAGCCAGTCAATCTACCGCAATACTCACCGATGTACTTCTCACCAATCTTCCTCGCCGAATTCCCTCTAATTGAAACTGGTGTTCCCCCTTCTGCAATTGCCACCAGGAACCGTCGGCGTCGTAGGAGATTTTCTTCCCGCTGTTAACTCTCACATGAACATCTGAAATGTCCGGAGGTATATGGCCGAGGATCCTGATGGCCTGATACTCCTTCCGAAGAATGGGATCAATCTTGAACAATTGTCCGTTTTGGGGGGCCAGCAACGCAAAATCGGAATGCTTGACCTCCAATTTCATAACCGGGATTGCGTCCGGAGGAGGCGTTGCCATGTGTTGTTCTTCAGTCCATTCCCGATATTCCTGGGGAAAGACCTCAAAGACCCTCTCAATAAACCGTTCATTCTCGTCCGCAAAGCGATAGAGTTTATGGATCTCACAACGCTCGGAGGGAATGCGGCCTTCGATAAACCACTCCCGGATCGTTTTGTGACAGAGGGAGGTGGGGAGCTTTCCCGACGTGGCACAAACAGGCTGCTCGCGGAGGCCTCCGGGAATGCCAAAAGGAGAGGGGAGATCACGGTCTCCTTTGACGTGGAGGGTCATCATGATATCCGAGAAGATCTGGCCTGCACCGGTTATTCCCGATACTCCCTTCATCGGCTCCCCGTCAAAATTGCCCGCCCAGACACCAACGGTGTAATCTGTCGTGTATCCGATAGTCCAATTGTCCCGGTAATCCTTCGTTGTCCCTGTTTTTACTGCACATTCGAAGGGAAATTGAAAAGCATGGCCAAACGCCGGCCGGCGTGCATCGGGGTCCTTGAGGATATCAGTGACGATGTAGGCAACCCGATCGGAGAAGAGACGATGTGCCGGTTCAGCGGATGATGCGGCGAAAATGCCGCCTGTTGTTTCAAGGGACTCGATGTACGTCGCGTCCTGCCAAAGACCCTCGTTTGCAAATGAAGCATACGCGCGGGTAAGTTGAAGGAGCGTCACTTCACCGTTTCCCAAAGTCAGACCGTAACCGTAGAAGCTGGAAGGCTGGTCGAGGGTGGCCAGTCCTCCCCGCAGCATTCGCTGGAGCAAATTTTCTCTTCCGACTTGCCGAAGAACTCGCACGGCAGGGACGTTGTAGGAACAGGCAAGCGCTGTTCGTATGCGAACCGGCCCATGGTAGCGGCGGTCATAATTTTCCGGGATGTAGTCTCCCTCTTCATCCGGGATTTTCGTCGGGAGGTCGGGAATCAGATCGGCGGGTGTGAAGGGGCCTTCGAAAGCGAGCCCGTACGTGAACGGCTTCACGGAAGAACCCGGCTGACGCCGCGCGAGGGCGCCGTTGACCTGGCCCTGAATAAGATTGTCGAAATAGTTTGCAGAGCCCACCAACGCCAATACCTTCATCGTCTTGTTATCGAGAACCACCGCTGCGGCGTTTGTGACGTTTCTCGACTTTAACTGGTTCACATGGCCTTTCACGAGCCATTGAACGGACTGCTGAAGGGGGTAATCGATGGTCGTGTGGACAACCGCAGTTCCGGGAAATCGCGCAGCTTCGACCGCGGCCATTTCAACGAGGTGGGGTGCACGAAAATTCACTTCGGGTGAGACCAGGACGATCTGCTGCTGCGCCGCCCTGGAATACTCGTCGGCTGAAACCCGGCCTTGTTCCAGCATGATTCGCAGAATGAGCTGCTGCCGCTCTCTGGCAGGCTCAAGATTGGAATACGGATTCAGAAATGAGGGAGCATTGGGGAGTCCTGCGAGAAACGCTGCTTCGGCGAGCGAAAGGTCGCGTGCAGGTTTGTCAAAGTAAAAGCGGGATGCAGCTTCGGCTCCGATCAGCTGATTGCCGTAAGGAACGCGATTGAGATACTGATCGAGGACTTCATCTTTCGTCATCATCCTCTCCAAACGCAGTGCGTACCACGCTTCGACCATCTTCATCAAGAATGTTCGAGGATGGTGATAAACGTTTCTGATGACCTGTTGCGTGATCGTCGAACCGCCCGATTTCGCTTTACCGGCACGAATATTCTCTTTGAGTGCACGAAGAACAGCCAGCGGATCGACACCGGGATGGTAGCGGAAGCGTCTGTCCTCAACCGCTATCGTTGCGCTCACAAGAGCGGGTGAAAAGTCCGCCAGGGCTTTCCACTGCCCCCGGCCCTGCATATCGTTCAGGTATTCACGCAGTACAATGCCATTGCGATCAACCACCCTGAGCGAATGGACGCTCTCTTTCCGAAAGTCTCTCTCGGTGAGGGGAATGAAGAGGGAACCGATGCCGAGAAGGGGTAACAGCAATGCAATCCAACGATATTGTTTCCAGCGCTTTTTCATTTGTGTCCGATCTCATCCCCCTATTGCCCTTAATTCGAAGGCTACGTTCAACTCTGTTCAAACTTTAAAGAAGGTAACCTTCTGCCAAAAGAGGGGAAAGGGGGATTGAGTCAGCGTATCGTCACACTTGTTGACGATGTCTGCCCGAAAACCTCCGGCTCGTACATCCCTTCAATCCTGGTCGAAGGCATAGCAAAAGTGCCGTAGCTCGTTGCCCGCACCAGATAGCTCACTGTGTACACGTTTGCAGTAAGGTAGTCTGCAAAGAACATGGCCCTGTCATTGTACATCTCTCGGTGGCGGAACGGATTGTACGACCACCATTCGTTCGGAGATTTTTCCTCTTCTCGAAGATTCGTGCCGGAAGTCAAAAACGAAGTATTGATGATCTCAAATCCGGCAGGTATCGGATCGTCGACGACGACGAAGTTCCGCTCCTGATTGGTAGAGATCGTCAGTGTGACTCTGGCAACTGTCCCGGCGGCAAACGCCTTTGCTCCTTCAACGGGGTTATCCACAGCCTCAATCTTCTTAGTCACGGAGAATCCTTCCTCCTTCGCGCGGCTCTCCCCTTTAGGATAATAGTTCATTCTGATCGTGTAATAGAGTCTTCCCGCACCGCTCTTGAGGATGTCGATAGGGTAATCAGCTCCAAGCACCAATTCCGAGAGGGAAATCGACTTCTCTTTTGTGGCAAACGATCTTCCCCGGAACAGCTCTGTCATGAACGTGCCTCCCGCAATTTTCACTTCACTGCGGAAGTTGGGCTCGTCCTTCTCATAGAATCGGACGTACGTCGCAAGGGCGTCGACGACGTAGAGGTTCTCCTGGGTCGTCCGCCATCGTCCTACCTTCTGTTGATCGATGAGCCAGCGCACCATGCGGGGAATGAGATTGTTTTCCGGCTGGGTTTCAACCATTGCCTGAAGGATCAATGCCGTGGTGCGGGCATTGGAATTCCAGCACCAGGAATTACCGAAGTCATCGCGTTCTTCATAATGGGCCGAGGTTTGGGAAACCTTCGCCATGTTCGAAAGCTGACGGGTGAGCTCATCGACCAGTCCCTGATATCCGCCCGTTGCATGGAGCGCCTTGAGGAGGTAAGCCTTTGCGAAGAGGGGTATGCTATCTTTGCGGGTGTAGAGCCGCTGCATGTAGCCATGATCCGGCCTTCCCGCAATTGCCAGAGTGTACAGGCTCAGAGCATCCGTGCAATCCCAATAATAGGGGCTCGCCCAGGGCCAGCGCACCTCGCGGGCCAGCGCCTTTCGGAGATACTTGAATCCGTTCTCCAATGTCTGCTCGCCGACCGAATATCCCGTCTGCTTCGCCTTGACGAGTGTGAACATGGTGTATGCCGAGAGGTAAGGCCATGTGTCACTCGTGTTCTTCCAGTATGCAAATCCTCCATCGTCTCTTTGAAAGAGCGGAATTTCATCGACCATCTCCGTGACAACTGCTTTGTAGTCTTTATCCTCGAGAACCTTGAAATCGAAGGCCTTCACAAGATCTTCTGCCAGAATCATCGGGAGCAGGCGGGAAAGCCGTTGTTCGAGACACCCGTACGGATAATCAAACAGGTACGATATTCCCTCGGACAATCCTACCATGCCGGTGGATGCAAGGGTAACCTGCATTTCGCCCAGATCGTGATAGACGTCCTGGGGAATTACCACCTTCTCGAGTGTTTTCTGATCGGTGATCGACTGATAGAGAGCCACGCTTTCGCGTACGCGCGGAACCTGGATCGGGATGTTCCACAGAAGTCCGTCACGATCGGTATTCGTTTGAGCCTTGAAAAGAAACTGTGCCGTTCCGACCTTTTCGGCAAGGAACTTGTTTCTGATCTCTTTTGCCTCTCCCGGTTTCAGCGTGTACTGGACGGTGTCGTTTCCTGTAAAGCTGATGCCTGTGACGGAGGTTATGAGCTGGACAACTTTTGATTCTTCCGTATAATTGAGGACCACAACGCCTCCCTCAAATGCGTCGCCCACGCGTGCAAAACGGGGAAGGGACGGCTGAAGCAGCAACGGTTTGTTCACCCGAAAGCTCTCTTCGGCGTATCCGAAATCCGACTCGGTCGTGTTCCCGACCGCCATGAGCTGGAACGAGGTCAGGTTATCCGGAAGGCCGAAACGGACGGTTGCCACGCCGCTGGCGTTCGTAACGATCGAAGGATTCCAGTACGCGCTGGGACGAAAGTCCTTTCTCACTCCCTCCATCCCTGATTCTTCCTCTCCGCCTCCGCCTCCCTCTTCCTCTCCTTTTTCATCATAACTTCGCTGTTCAATCAGATGCAGGCGCGTCTCTGTGGTCGTGACCGCCAATCCCCGCGGGCTATAGAATTGACTGAAAACATTGGGGAGCCGATAGCCGATCAGGTTGAGCACTCCGAGATCGGCCACGCTCAGTGCGACCTCGGAGCGGACCCCCTTTCCCTGAGCATTCTTGACGCGTATGGTAACTTCAACGGTATCCCCCGGCCGATAGTCTTTGCGATCCGTCGAGACATTCATTGTGAGCAGCTTTTCCTTCGGACTGACGCCGAGGCTGATGTAGCCAACCTTGAATGACGGCCTGCCGATATCCGCTTCCTTGGTGATGGCTGCCTGTTCCACCCGGCCCTGCAAGAGCACAACTGAAACAAAGACATTCGGCAAATAATCCTTCAGGATCGGGATATCGATTTGCGGGGCACTGCCAACGAGTGTCGTTGTGTAATGCCGAATGATTCCCTCCCGTTCCAGAGAAACCAGAGCAGTCGCCTTCTCATAGGGTGATTTCACAATGATGCTCGCCATTTCCCCCGGTGCGTAATCGGTCTTACTGGCAACCAGTTCGATCCTGTCGTCGTCTCGTCTCTCCCACGCCACGTAATCGCTTCCACTGGCGTAAAAATACGCCTCTGAGGCGATCTCATTTCCCCGCTTATCCTTTCCCGTGGCAACGATATAGAAGAAACCGGCCTCCTTTGGAACGAATCTCCTTTCAACCGGAGCCTGTCCCGTCGTAACTGTTGATTGCTCAAGAACCGAATCGGATTGGGTCGATTCCCACCGATAGCGGCCTCCCGTTTCAGCCACACGAACCGACCGCCAGAATCTTTGAACCACCCGTACCGATATCAATGCGTCTGGTACGAGTGAGCCTTCCGGATTAGCGGCAATGATCCTGTAGAGGAAAACGGAATCCTTCTTGGTGAAGGTGCCGGCGGGTCCGATGCCGACGTAGAATTCTCCCCCGTGGACGAGCGCGGAAGTGCGTCCGGACACCACTTGGCGCGATCGTGACGTTACATCTCCTTCCAAATACAGGTATTGCGGGCCGTGAAGCTCTCCGACGAGGAGCGAGCCTTTCACAGAGATGAGTCCCTGATTATCGAGGGTTCCTTCACCCTCACCGAGATTCTTGTAGCCGTACGAATAGCGCGAAAGCCAGCCGAGCCGTCCAAACCAATAGCCCTCATGTCCCGGGGGCGACCACGACGTTGCGCTTGCATTCAGCCTCCAACGGACCGGTTCGCTCCCCATTGCGCCGCCGAAAAGGTACCGGCCTGAAATGGTTCCACCGATGTCATCTCCAATTGTGTAGCTCGTCTTGTTCAGCCGCGCTGTGACCTCAAATTCGGCCGCGCGAAATGCCTCGACACGAAACGATGTCGATGCAATCCGGACCAGGTGTTCTTTCCCTTTGCGCATCTCTTTGGTGTGAAGGGTCACGGAATAGTATCCCAGGGGAGCATCGGGTTTCAGGCGAATACCGGTGGCGAAGGTTCCAAAAGCGGAGAGCCGGGGCTCTTCGGTGAACAACTCTTCGTTTCGTGAATCGCGAACCGTTAATTTCAGTCCGATGCTCTTCGGCGGAATCCGCCAGGTCCCATCGCGTCGAATGCGAACAATGGACTTGAGGTCAGCCTGTTCGCCTGCCTTATAGAGGCCGCGGTCCGAAAAGATCGATCCCTCGATCGGCTCGAACTTCGGGTTCCAATCGTACTGCACATTGAACGTGTACGGCTCGATGCCATCATTCCAATCGGAACTGGAAAATGCGACGTCGTCATTGTGCCGTACGATCACCCAAATGCGCGGTTGCCGTCGGCCATAGTAGTAATACTCCTCCTCGTCTTCAGATTGAGAAGCACCGAGGCCGAGCTTTCCCCATCCCGGCGTTTTGACAAATCCGTCGCGGTCCGTTGTTCCTTTCCACAGAACCTGATTGCTGTCACTTCGTAACTCCACGTGTGCCCCGCCCACAGGCACGGCATCTTTCAACGTGGTTACCCATATCAGATTGTCCACGGGGGAAAATTTGGCCGTGATGCCCATATGAGTGACCTGGACCAGCGACTTGAGATACCGCTGGTATTCCTGCGGAAAGAAATTGTTCTGTACCTGCAGAAGAACCACCCCTGTCTTAGCTTTGCCGAGGACCTCGTCGAGGTCGACAGGCCGAACGGTGGGCTCATTGCGTCTGATCGACGTTTTCCAGACGCGTGAAACGTTGAACAGCTTTGGATCTTCGCCGACCGTGGTGACCCATTCCAGGATCGCCTGTTCCCAGGCCAGTCGTTGGTAATATGAGTAGTCCAATCGCTGCATAATATCGACGATCCTATCCGGGTTGATCCTTGCGAGCTGGAGAGTGACCGAATCGACATTCGTGAAGGTAACGGGATACTTGTGCGATTCGTACGCTTCCAGAATTCCCTGCCCCGTGACCATTCTGACCGAAGGCCTGAAGGATCCGGTCTTGAAGGTGAACACCCTCTTCCCCGTGAGATCATTGCCGAAGATATCCTTGAGCCCTTCCAGAATTGTCATGGTGTAGTTCTGTTCGGCCCTGAGCGGGAGCGAAAAATACATGTGGGACTCGGAATAATCGTAGTACGTCTCGACATCGACCGGAATGGGGGGATCGAATGTGATATGCCGGGCAACTTCGCGCTGAGAGACCGGATTGGAGAAGACGATCTGGAGAGCGAGGCGCGGTTCAAAGCTCGGTTGGTTGACCACGCCGTTGCAGGTGAACTCGTTGTAGGTGGAAAACGACAAAACGTAGTCGCCCTGCATGCCGAGTGGTCCCTCGCTTCCAAGCAAGCCCGCCTTGATTCGCACGGTAACGGTCGAGCCCTTTTGAAATTGTTTCGCAGGAGTGAGCAGGACGCTTTGTTCGAGGTTACGTATTTTGGGGTCGGCGGGCCTGCTGGCACGATAAACGGGAAACGAGACGCTGGACCCATTGCGCTCTTCGATGGAGATTGATGCGCTGGCCGTCTGCGGATCGACTTTCTGATTGAATGTTACCAATATGGCATGGTCCAGCTCCACAAACTTCTGTCCCTGATACGGCTGGGTTGTGACGACGCGGGGCCGCGGTGTTTCGAATTTCCATTGAACGGCATTCTTCAGGGTCTGACCAGAAACTGACCGTATTCCCGCCGGTATCTTAACCATGTATTCCGTTGCGGACGGGAGGGGGTTTGCGGGAATAAAGGCAATGGTCGACGTTCCCAACCAGCGGTACTTACCTCCAAGAGCCGGCGCGATCTCGAGCGGACCCGTTGCCTCATCTTCCGGCACCTCCTTCAAGGGGACCATCGGCTGATTGAATGTTGCGAAGATCTGCCGTGATTGATCGATGGTCGACGTCTGTCCGAGCGGAGAGGTGACGACGACCTTGACCTCCTGCAGCTGGCCGAATGTGAGAGTGAGGAAAAAAGGAACAAGGAGGAGAGCGCCGAGCGTTTTCATAACTTTCTCCGGAGTGCCGGTTTGAGCAAGCGTGAGGGTGAGGGATTATAGGAAAAGGCATATTGAATTGCAATCGACTCGATGCTGCACGTTCGTGAAGTTCGGGGCAAAAAAAAAGGGCCGGAGTTACTACCGGCCCTTGCCAGACATCAGTTCTTGTCTACTTCAGGGAAATGTCGCCGCTCAGGAGCAGTTCGAACTCCGTCTCCATTTTGGTTTCCATTTCTTGCGCTCCGCCAAATCCGATATCCTTGAATTGAATCATCCCCTTCTGATCGATAACGAATTTTGTTGGAATTCCCTCAACACCGTACTTTTCCACAAAACCTTCGTCAAAGAGAACCGGGAAGGTGTATTTGTTCTTTTCCATGAATTTCCTGACGAGTTCATCCAACTCCTTCCCCTTGACATTTTCCCATGTGTTGATGGTAAGAATGACAACCTTTGAATTGTCTTTGTATCTGTCATAAACCTTCTGGAGAGTTGGGAACGACGAGACGCACGGTCCGCACCAAGTAGCCCAGAAATCGAGGACGACAATCTTCCCCCGGAAATCGGAGAGTTTCACGATCTTTCCGCTGAGATCCTTGAGAGCAAAATCCATCGCCGGTTTGTTTACGAGCTCTTTCTTGATCTTTGCCCGAGTCTCGTCCTTGGCGACATCCGTGGATTTCTTCAGCAGCGCATCGAAACCGTCCGGGGAGCCGTGCTTTCCAACATATGCCGCTTTGTAGTTGGCAACCAGCATACTGTCCGATTTTCCTTTGAGTATACAGGCGTCCGCGACATCCATGGCTTCATCGTGCTTGCCATTCTTGACATAGCACTGTACGAGACGCCCGTTGATGTTGGCGTTGGACCCTTTCGTCAGGTCGTAAGCTTCTTTGTAAGCTTTCTCTGCCTCGGCAAGTTTTCCCATCTGAAAGAGGCCGTACGCGTAGGTATCTGCAATATACCCGATGCTGACGTCCTGGTTCCGCTTCCAATCCCTTGAACTGGCGTACGAAGGTTTTTCTCCGGCCTTTCCGCTCTTGAGGAGGTCGAGGCCTTTCTTCGCCCATGCGACAGCCTGTTCAAGGTTTTCACCCTTCTCAATAGAGGGCCAGGCGAGGCTATTGTAGATATTGCCATTGGGATTTGGCTGTGCGTCGACGATCGCGACCGCCTTTTCGTACAATTTCGCCTGAATGCAGAAACTCACAAGCACGTCTTTCATGTTGTTATCTTTTTGAGGGAATTCTTCCAGGAACTTCTCCAGTAATTCCACCCTTCTCACCGGATCCTTTTCTGCGAACACAGCCCGTTGTGCTGCTGCCTGAGCGACCATCCCTTTCGGGTTCTTTGTCTTCCACGATGCCTCGATCTCATCCGCCTTCTCCTTTTGTCCAATCTGCTGGAACCAGTAAAGGAGAGGGGAAACGGCTTCTTCATCGTCTGCAAATTTTTTATAAAGATCGGCCAACTCCTTTTTCACTCTGTTCTCAGTTTCTTCTCCCGGGTTCGCCCTTCTTGCGAGACCCCATTCGAAGGTCCTCGCCCGCCAGTTGTCGGGGTACAGCTCGAGCTCTTTCGCAAGATCCGTTTTCATGGCATCGTCGTTCTTCTGACGCTTAAAGCCTGCATAGTTTGACGACCGATTGATCATGGAGCGGAAGTAGTACGCTCCTCGACGCGGTTGCTCCTGGTCATAAACAAACACATCCCAGGAGTTCTCGCCATTGTCATCGGTCTTTTCACCGGATGCATAGCGAAGAAGAAAGAGCATGACCTCGTCAGTAATCTTGAAAGATCCTGTCCACGACGTTCCTTTCTTTGTTAACGGAACTTCGACCAGTTCCGGCATCCCCTTTTCTTTGATAAGGAGGGCCTCTGCCGTAATTTCATTGACGTCGCGGAGATTCGCAGCTTTTGCGGCCGCGTCGTAGCTAAGGAGAACTGAATCGCCGACTTTGGGCTTCGACGGATTGACAGTCGAGACCTGCTTTTGAGCCAGGAGTGCGAAGGCAGGAAGAATCATCAGAAAGGTGATGATCTTGTTCATGGTAACTCCTTCATGTGAGAAAGGTGATGATTGTTGAGGAAGAGGGCTGGACTTCCCCCCTTGGAATGTACCTGAAGATGCAAAACGTGATCGAAAGTTGCCACTTGGAAGGAAGATAAGTTGATCTCATGTTGAAAAATCCATGAAATAGGGGTTTCCTTTCCCGACGCGGGCCGCACCGGACCGGGGGACGGCGGCTTTCCTTCCGGATGTGGTTCAAATGTACTCATGATCACACGCAAGAGCGACTCTTGACGCAAACGACACCTGTTAGAATTGATTCTCCCTTCAGGTTCACCTATATTTTGACTGACTTATGCCTTCCATCACGATTCGCCCTGCAGCGCCTGCTGACGGCCCTCTGATCGCCAAATTCAATGCGCTTATGGCCCTGGAAACTGAGCACCGCACACTGGACCAAAAGGTCCTGCGTTTGGGCGTCGAGGCGGTGCTGGGAGACCGGTCAAAAGGGATATACTACGTGGCGGAAATAGGGGGGACGGTCATCGGCCAGCTTATGATCACCTATGAATGGAGCGATTGGAGGAACGGGACGTTCTGGTGGATTCAGAGCGTTTACGTACTGGAGGAATACAGGGGGAAGGGGGTTTTCAAGACATTGTTTCAATTCATTGAACGGGAAGCAAAGAGCAGGAAGGATGTTTGCGGATTACGTTTGTACGCCGAGAAAGAAAATGAAAGGGCAAAGAAAACGTACGAGCGGCTGGGAATGAAGAAGACTTCGTATGAACTGTACGAAATCGATTTTGTTCTCAAGAATTCCGGGGGGCATTCATGAACTGCTGCACTTCCCCCCAATGCAGTGGAACCAACGACTTCTTCTCGAAGTGGGCCCGGAGATATGCGAAACGGTTTCGCAAGAAGGGCCTTGAGAAAGTGCAGCGTTTGCTTCTTGACGGGATCAGAAAAGAGACGGTTCGGGAGAAAAACATCCTTGATATCGGTTGCGGAGTCGGGTCGCTTCATCTTACACTGCTGCAGGAAGGAGCCGCCGGGGCAATGGGAATCGATGTTGCCGAGGGAATGCTTGAAAAGGCCAGGGAATTCTCATCAACCCTGGGCCTGCAGGAGAAAGTCTCATACAGACATGGCGATTTTGTCGAACTTGCAGATTCCCTTCCCGACGCGGACATCACTGTTTTGGATAAAGTCGTTTGCTGCTATGGAGATCTCGACCGCCTGCTGGAGAAGTCATTGGGAAAAACCAAACGAATCTACGGCATTGTTCATCCCAGGAATAACTTCCTCGTGGGAGGAATGTTCAAGCTCCAAATTTCGATTCTGAAACTATTCCGGGCAAAATTCCACCCGTTCTGGCACGATTGGGAGCTTATGAATCAGAAGATCACTCAACACGGGTTTCAACTTTTCTATGAGAAACCCACTCTCGCCTGGAACGTCGCAGTTTTTCAACGCGTCTAAGGTCCTCTCCTTCCATGTCATCACCCCGGCTCGGCATTGAATCAGGCAAGGTTATCCTTGTTGCCGGAGTATTGGTGCACCTCAGTATGCTGCTTTCACTTCAATGGGGGTTCCTCAATCCTCTCTTTGACGATGCACAACACCGTTCGGGACAGGGCGTGGATTTCTACTCGGTCGTTCAGGCAGGGAAAAATCTTGTTGACGGAGTGAGTGTCTATTCCACGAAACCGGTTGAACAGATCGTACCTTACTACAATCCTTATCGTTACCATCCGTTTGTTGCGGCCACAATCGGCCTTCTTTCGATTCTGCTTCGTCCGGATATATCATATATCCTCTGGGTTCTCATCCAGGAAGGGCTTCTCCTCCTGAATATTCTTCTGACCCGTTCTCTTTTCTCCGATGCACGGTCTGCCGCGGAAGCGACGGGATTATGGCTTTTGTTCAGTCCATACTATCTCGAGCTCTATATGGGTCAGTTCTCGTTTCTCATGGGAAGTCTTCTCTTCTGGAGCATGCTCGCATGGATGAAAGGACGTGAACGGCCGGGGGATATCTCCTGGGTGCTTTCCCTGATGGTGAAATCGAACTCGGGTGTTTTTGTCCCCGTCCTGCTGAAATTAGGGAGATGGAAATTCGTCGTTGCAGCAGGAGCCATCTCCATAGCAATTGCCATTCCCTATTTCATCGCGCAACCCGGCTCGCTGGCGGATTTCTCGCGTAACTTTACCGAAAGCGTAAAAGCCCAGACCCTCTTCGGCAATCAGGGATTCGCAGCGCTGCTCGGAGTGGTTGTTCTGAGATCCGCCGGGGTGTGGAGCGATTTTGTCCATGAATTTGCATTGAGAATCGAAACAATGAATGAGATGCTGATCTTGCCTCTCGCGGCCTGGACCGTGATTGTTGTGGCATTGGCTCTTGTTGTGACGGTGAGGACGTCCCGGGACTCGGGAATGGCCCTTCTTCTTCTGTGGATCCTTGCGTACTTTCTTTTTTATAAGCATGTCTGGGAACATCAATATGTCATGATGATTCCTTTCTTCGTTCTTCTCTATCATCAAATAAAAAAAGGAATGCTCACGATTCCGTTGTCCTTCTTCTGGATCGTATTCTCGATTGTCGCCTTGCCGACCGGATTTGTTTTCATTGATCGGTCGCCCGTCTTGTTCGATCCGGAAATTCAATGGCGAACCTGGGAAAGCATTCTCTTCCATGGGCCAAAGCCGCTGGCGGTGCTTGCACTTTTCATTGCTCTTTGTGTTCAACTTCTGCGTGCCAGGGAAAAACCACCGGCATCTCATTCTTATCAGGGAGTCTCATGAAGCTTCATCCGAAACATGTTGTTATGACCCTTCTTCTCCTCGCGGGCCTTTTGATGTCGGTGCTGACGGCGTCGTTTGCCTACTATACCAACGGCAGCCTTGGGTTCCCGCTGGACGACCCGTGGATCCATCTGCAGTTTGCCAAGAACCTCCATGACTATGGGAGTTTCTCTTACTACAAGGGCGAAATGGCGACATCGGGATCGACGGCTCCTCTCTACACAGTGATTCTTGCCGCGGGTTTCTTTGTCACGAACAATGAAATGGTTCTGAGCTACGTTTTGGGGGTCGCCTGTTTTCTCGTCGGGGCCTTATTCATGTTTCGCCTTTCAGAAAGGCTCTTTTCGGGCGGGATGGTCGCAGCCGTAACTGCGACGCTGCTTTTCGTATGGGAACCGCGCCTCCAATGGGTCGCACTCTCCGGAATGGAGACCACGCTTTTCATTCTCTTGATCCTTGCCTCACTTCATTACTATCTCTCCGAACGCCCGATCGCTCTGGGCATTTCCGCGGGTCTTTTGATCTGGACGAGACCCGAGGCGGTTATCCTCTTCGGTGCCATTGCTGCAGATTGGGTCTATCGAGCAATTATTCTTCGGGGCAAGAAGAAAGAGAATGAACCTTCCCCGTGGATCGGAAGGGCTGTGATTATTGCGCTTGTCATCGGCGCCGGCTATATCCTCTTCAATTTCCTGCTCTCCGGCTCTCTTCTTCCCAATACGTACGCGGCAAAACTGAAATACTATTCAACGAGTACAATAAACTTCCCGCTGGAAGTGATGAAGTATATTTTCCAGGGCACCCAGGTGGTTCTGGCGCCGTTTGCGGCTGTTGGCTTGATTGCTCTTCTTGTCGATCTGGCGCGGCGGAGGACGAACTTGCTGTTGATACCGGTGTTGTTCGCCGTTGGGATGTTCCTGGCCTATTGGATGAAGCTTCCCTATTTGTACCAGAACGGGCGATACATGATGCCTCTTCTTCCAGTGATCGTTTTGCTGGGAATGAGCGGCGTTGGTGTTGTCGTTACTCTTCTTCAGAAGACCCTTCTTCGCCAGGAAGAAACGGTCCGACGACTCGAAATCGTCCTCTCTGTCATTTTCGTCGGAGCATTTGCCTACGGGTCTTGGCAAAACCGGCATGTCTATCAAGACTACTGCAAGTATATATCAGACCGGCAAGTCCGAACGGCACACTGGCTGAGGGAAAAGCTTCCGCAGGATGCTGTCGTCGCCACGCACGACGTGGGGGCCATTGCGTTCTATTCAGAACGGAGAATAGTGGATATGGTGGGACTGATCTCGCCTGAAATGATTCAGAATATCGGAAATCTCAACAAGCTGTATGGTTTTCTCACGCAACAAGGCGTAACCCATCTGGCTCTTCTCAGGAACTGGTTTGAAGTGGTGAACGTGAATGCGATGTTTCAAACGAATGAAGCGACGCCTGAGATCATGGAAGTTTTTAATTACGATCCCGGCCGGATTCACGTCACCTCAAAGGAGGTGAACTGGCTGACCGAAAGAAGCTGGCAGTTTCTCATCCGCGGCGACGCGCAACAGGGCGGACCGTTGATCGAGCGTGCCGTCAAACTCGACTCGCTTTCTTCGCGGGCACACCATCACTTCGGATGGGCGCTGATGATGGTCGGTCAATTTGAGCGATCTGAAGCTGAGCTCCGCTTGGCGATTGCCTTGAATCCTTCTTATTGGAATGCGTATTTTGCCCTTGCTCAGGTTCCCCTGAGACAGGGGAAGACCCGCGAGGGCATTGCAAGGCTTGAGAAACTGGTGACAATGAATCCCCGCATGCTGCCTGCCGATCAGCAGCTCGCCCAGATGTACGAACAACTGGGTGATACGGCAAAGGCGCGATATTATCTGGAGCAATACACAAAAGGGCTGGAGGTCGACGCGAAACGGTGATGATGGGTGGAAACCTTCAGGCATCGCCGTTCGTTTGGAACATTATGAGAAATCGGGTTCTGTTATCCTGGGTCATTGCCATTATTTCCGTTTTTGGCATAGCGTTTGCGCAGAATGACGCCGCCGCGATAAAACTGCGGCTGGCGCAAAGCTTTGAACAAAACGGCGATTGGGAGCAGGCCGCGGAACTGTACGAAGCCCTCTTTCTCAGCTACCCGCAGAATGTCGTATTCTTTGAGGGACTCCGACGCGGCTTCACGCAGCTGAAACAATATGACAAGGCCATCGACCTGATTCAGGACTGGATCTCAGGGAAGCCGGGCAATCCGAGCATGCTTTCCGAACTTGCGGGAGTCTACTATTTGAAAGGGGATGAACGCAAGGCAGACTCTCTCTGGCAGCTCGTGATCAAAACCGATCCAAGGAATCCTTCATTCTACCGGATTGTTGCCTCAAAGCTCATGGAGTTTCGGCTCTACGACCGTGCAATTCAGCTGTTCCTTGACGCAAGGAAAGCAACAGGCAAGAGCGATCAGTTCTCCGAAGATCTTGCTTCGTTGTATTCTGTCTTCCAGCAATATGGCGACGCAACCCAAGAGTACGTAACAATACTCAATACCCGCCCGGATCAGCTGCAGTCGATTCAGTCGCGGATGTCCATGATGATCAGTCGTCCGGAGGCACTTCTGGAGGCGAGAAAGGTTGTTGAGACAGAGAAGAACCGGCGCGGCGAAAGCATTCCATTGCGCCGGATGGCCGCATGGCTCTCGATGGAGGTGAAGGAATACTCCGCCGCTCTGGATGAATACAGGGTCATCGACAAACTCACAAAAGCTTCGGGGAACGAACTGTTCGCTTTCGGCCAGACAGCAGCACAGGAACGTGCGTATGAAGCGGCCGCGAAGGCGTTTCAGGAAGTCGTTGAACAATACCCCGGTGGCGCAAGGTTTCCCTTTGCACGATTCGGGTACGCCCGGGCACGCGAGGAGACAGTTGCGGGGCTGGATACCTCAGGTTCTCGGGCTGCCCTGCCCGATCCGGCCTGGCCGGTTTCGGAGACGCCCCAGGGGTTCGGGGGTGTCCTTCGTCTCTATGAGGCGATCATCAACGATTATCCCGGTTCGGACTTTGCGGCACAATCATACTTTCGCATCGGTGTCATCAAACAAGAACGTCTCTTTGATCTGGATGGTGCACGGGCCGCCTACGAAAAGGTCAGGACACTTCAACCCCACCATCCTCTTGCGAGCGAGGCTTCCCTGCGGATCGGCCAGGTGTCGACCGCCAGGAACGATCTCGTCGATGCGAGGGGACAATACCTGAAGCTTATGCATGACAGGAATCCTGATATCAAGCAGCAGGCGCTAGCAGCCCTCGCCGAACTTGATTACTTTGAAGCGGCGTACGATTCGGCAGAAACAAAACTCCAGATATTTGCAGCGAGCAGCACGAGCGATCTGGCGAATGATGCCCTGCAGTTCCTTTACTTCCTGCAGGAAAACAAATTTGCCAACCCCAGCGCCCTCGCGAGCTTTGCGCGTGCCGACTTACTCATGAAGCAGCGTAAATACTCCGAGGCTCTTGCACAGTTTGAGGAATGTATGAGGCTTTTTCCGAACGCTTTGATCGTTGATGATGCAAAGATGAAAACAGCTGAATTGAAGCTTCTCCTCGGCAGACCCATGGAGGCGCTGGAATCGTTTTCCGGTGTGGCCGCGCAATCGTTGAGCATCCTGAGCGACCGGGCACAAATGCGAATCGGAGAAGTGTACGAATCGCAATTGAGGAACAGGGAAAAGGCGATTGAAGCATATGAGCGGCTTCTGGAAAAATATCCACACTCCCTGTATGTCGATAAGGCGCGTTTGCGGATCCGCATGTTGAGAGGGGATGCATTATGAAGCAATGGACGGTTATTCTTGCGTTTCTCCTCTGCTCAGGGAACGCTGCGGGGCAAAGCAAACTCCTGATCCCGATGGATCTGAAACAAAGCGACCACTTGAAATCATACGGAGTCGCCTTCTGGCTGCTGGAAAAAGAGGGTGTCGTCGACTGGCTGTTGAACTACAGGGGCGGATCGTTCCTTGCGGACTATGCCGAGGTGCTTGCGCGGGAATGCAGAATCAGGGGAGTTTCGTTCGAGACGCTTGACGGATCCGCGGCCGCCGCCCTCTATGCCGAGGTGCAGCGCGATGACAATAACATGGATGTCGTCCGGCTGGAAAAGGCGCCGAAGATTGCAGTGTATGTCCCACCCAATTTCAAGCCATGGGACGATGCTGTGACCCTCGCCCTGGAGTACGCAGAAATCCCCTATACAAAGATCTGGGATGAGGAGGTCCTTTCGGGAAAGCTCTCGGAATACGACTGGCTCCACCTTCACCACGAAGACTTCACCGGCCAGTACGGGAAATTCTATTCGAACTACCGGAATGCCCAATGGTACGTTCAACAGCAGGTGCTCTATGAACGCGAGGCAAAGCGCCTGGGCTATCGAAAAGTCTCCGATGAGAAGAAAGCCGTTGCTCTGGCAATACGCGACTTCATCGGCCAGGGCGGATTCATGTTTGCCATGTGCTCCGCGACAGACAGTTACGACATCGCCCTTGCAGCGGGGGGTGTCGATATCTGTGATGTCATGTTTGATGGCGATCCGCCGGATCGGGATGCACAAGGAAAACTGAACTTTGCGCAGTCGCTGGCGTTCGAGAATTTCACTCTGGACATGAACCCGCTGCGCTATGAATACTCCGACATCGACATTCCTCCGAGCGATCCTCCCGCGATCAGGGATCCTGAGACGGATTATTTCACGCTCTTTGAATTTTCGGCCAAATATGATCCGGTGCCGACAATGCTTACCCAGGATCACGTGAATATCGTGCGAGGATTCATGGGACAAACGACAGCATTTCGGAAGAAATTGATCAAACGTACTGTTGTGGTCCTTGCGGAGAGGGAAGGGACAGAAGAGGTGAGGTACCTGCACGGGAATTTTGGGCGCGGGACATTCACATGGTACGCGGGGCATGACCCGGAAGATTACCAACATCAGGTTGGAGATCCGCCTACCGACCTCAATCTCCATAAGAACTCACCCGGCTACAGGCTGATCCTCAATAATGTCCTCTTTCCCGCCGCGAAGAAAAAGCAGCAGAAGACGTAGTTGCCTCACCGTCGGGGGGAAACTCCCGACAACACCCGCCTGCCAATCTCGCATTCGCCACACCGCCCCTTCGTGCAATAATACCGATAAAGCTGAATCGATCCCTGCTGTAAAGGAAGTGTGCCGAGCGCTTTCTTCCCATAGAAAAGCTCCCGGTTCATTACCCTTGTGCTGCTGTTCTCACTGAGAACCGGAAAAGTCCTGCGCAGTGCAAGCACTCCCTCTCTTACCTGTACATCTGTGAATACCCGTGCGTAGAGGAGCGAAAGAGGAAAGAATGTGTTGACAAGTATATCATTGATTCGTGAGATTCCGAGCGCACGAATCGGCCTCTTCGTTGCCCTGTCGAAATGATAATGGTTGACCCAGAATTCATCCGAATCGATGAGGAGAAGCTGTTGAAGGTCCCGGATGATCTCCTCTGCAGGGGCGGGGCTTTTCATACGCCCGATCGCCCGTCGGAACATTTCATAAGTGAGGATATTTCGAATAATTCCCGGGGCGGCGGACATGCGAAGGGTAGGAAAGTTGTGCGGCCGGGTGGGTGAAAACTGCCATTCGGCAGGATGAATGTGCTTGATAGAAGGATCCTTCCGGAACTGTTTCCATCCCCGGGATAATGACCTCACGTAGATTCGGGATGCTTTCTCGTTCAAGGACCGCGCTGTCGGCAGCAGGCCGCTGATTCCAAACAGGAGACTTGTGAGTGCCAGGTGATTGTTCTGAAGTCCGCGTGACCGAACGAAGTTCAAAGAAACAGCCTTTGCAAGGCGGACGAATGGAATCCGATTCCGGCTGTAACCAAGTCCCTCCATGATTCCCTCATACAGAACCTGTTCCCACAAACGTCTGTCAGCGAGAACGCCGCGCGAGAGTTCGGGGTATGGGGCCGGAATCTCTTCCGGGAATCCCTCCTCCCTTGGACTGCCGTAATTCCGCAAGGGTTCTGCCAGCTTGTGTGTCGATTCTGCCACAAGCTCTCTCAATCGTTCCTGCAATCGCAGGATCCGCAGTTCCAGTCTCTCGATATCCATCCTGTGAAGCCAGAGTTGGATCTCTTTCTGCGGAACGCTTCTGTTCATTCCAAAACATGCAAGGGAGGCCGCCGTGCGCTCGTCTTGAAGGAAAGAATCCCAGAGCGTATTGACCGGAGCGGAGAGATAGGGAAGAAGAACAAGGAGCGGAACAGTACGGCGGCTCTCTGTTACGGCGGACCTGGGCCGGCGTGAGCCATTGAGGACGATGTGGAGGATCACGCGGTTATAGGAGGGCCTCAGGTGATGATCGTGTTGAGTCCATCCGACGGAATCCTGATGAAACTCAACGTCGCCGGCAAACGTGGTCGGGCCTATCTTGATGACTGCATCACGTACATCGGGTCCGGCGCCGTCGACAAGCCTGCCCGGAGCGAGGATGGTAACGGCGCGGCCGTCGGTTGTCCGCAGCCCGGAAGATCGAAAGAGGCCGCGGGTCCAGACGTATCTGAGAAATCGTTCGTGAATTGGATCCCCCCACAGGAATGAAGTCCCGTAAAAGGCACGGGAT